>AR_comb_assmDRAFT_10522959_pt1 | contig 10175 bp, 8 predicted proteins | sample ArasoioldDNA_FD_10543 | JGI IMG/M metagenome (IMG submission 10543) | reverse complement strand
TAGAAATATTTTTTGAATGAAATCGCGATGACCACCGAGCGCATGAATTACGCTGATGTCTTTTTCTTTTTCAATCACGAGCATTGTCAGGGAGCTGACAATAGTAAAAGAAAAAACAATCATTAGTAGAACAAGTACGGCATATATCACCCATTTCTCAGCGCGCATGACAGAATACAACCCCTGGTTTTGTTCATACCGCGTTTGTACTTTGTAATTGTTTCCGAAAAGGTTTTGCAAAACAAGCTTTGCGTCATCTGCAGCATCAGGCTGCTTAAGAGAAATTTCAATTCCGCTAAACTGGTTGGGTGCAAGCCCTAACATTTCTCTCACAAAGTCAAGATTGGTGATCGCATATTTGTTATCGAAATCCTGCTGGATGACAAATGTGCCGGCTGTATTAATGGAATCGCTGCTAATGTCACTGAACGGATCAATGATTTCGGAAGAACTTTTCTTTGGCAAGTAGACATTTAACGCAACAATATTCCGGTCGGACTGGACGCCCACCGCGTTTTCGACACCGCTGCCCAATATGAGCAAGGGGGCATCCTTAGTGCCAACGTTATAGTTTCCTCTTATTAGATGATCCTCAACTCCAGTTACGTAGCGGTAATTCTCGTCCACTCCTTTTAAAAAAATCACCGATTGGTAGTCGCCGTTTTGTAATAGTGCCTTCTCTTCCGCAACCAACGAATAATTATTAATACCGGCGAGGCCTTTCAATTTTTGCAACTGATCGTCGGTAACAGTTATCACTTTACCAACCGAGGCAGAAATTCTTATGTCAGGATAAAATGCAGAGTAAAGTGATTTGACCAATCCTTCGAAGCCATTGAATACGCTAAGGACCAGGATCAACGCTGCCGTACCTATGGTGACCGCGGCAATGCTAATCCATGAAATAATGTTAATGGCGTTTGTTGATTTTTTTGCTCTAAAGTATCGCCAGGCAAAAAGAAAATGTAAGCCCCTTATCCCTCTAAAAAGGGAACTTGATTTGGTCATGCTTATCTTTTTGAAAAATCAACATTAGACAATCGGACGTAATTCTACTCCTCCTTGGCTGGTGGAGTTTTTATCTGTTTCAGCAACTCTTCCATCTTAAATACTTTGTCAAGAGTGTCATCTCTGAAATATTTTATCTCAGGGATGCGACGCAATTGTTGCCGGACGCGCCTTCCCAATTCTTTCTTTATCTCCCAGCCTCTTTCCTCGATTTTTTTCAATGCTTCCTTCGGGTCTGCCACCTGGAAAAAACTCAGGTAAACCCTGGCTTCTAATAAATCGGGAGTAATTTTTACAGACGAAATAGAAACCATTCCCCGGTCAATCATCGTCAACCCTAACCGCTGAAAAATATCATTTAACTCTTCCTGTATCAAACCACCAACCTGTTTTTGTCGCTTACCTTCCTGCATAATTCACAAATTAAATCATGTCCAACAATACAATTTAACTCTAAGCTAACCGTCAGCTCATAGAAGCACTAGAGCAGCATTCCGCCATCCTTTGCTCCGTTAACCTGATGTAAAATTAGTTACTTTGCGCCTTTATGAGAAGTTTAGCTACGATCTTTCAGTACATAAAACGTTATCCAGGCCTTGTCTCATTATATTTCTTCTTCAATATATTATCACCAATATTCGCCTTATTTTCTCTTGTGATGCTGGCGCCGTTTTTACAGGTTATCTTTAAAACGGGTGATAACAGTGTTATCACCAGTCGATTTGATGTCTGGCCCCTGAATAAGCTGTACGATTGGCTGAATGAAATGGTAAAGACAGATGCTGGTTCAATTAAGGCACTGGGGACAATTGTTATCATTGTCATCATTTCAATCATTCTAAAAAATATATTTGCTTATCTCGCTTTATATGTATTAAATCCGATACGCAATTCAATCATAAACGACATGCGGACAGATATGTTCAGTAAGATCTTCCGCCTGCCCGTTGGCTATTTTAATGAGCAGAGGAGAGGCGATCTCATCAGCAGGCTAACCAATGATTTGGGCGTGATCGAATATTCTACTATCAGTTTCCTCGAAGTTCTTTTCAGAGAGCCGATCATGATAATCATCCTGATCGTATCCATGGTCACGTATAGTCCTGAACTATCCCTTTTTTTGGTGGTGTTTCTGCCAATAATGGGTTTTATTATCGGAAGGGTAGGCAGATCATTAAAGAAGATGTCATCGAGAGTGCAGGACAAGCTAGGATATATTCTCTCGATCATTGATGAAACCATCGGTGGAATTCGGGTTTTGAAAGCATTTAACGCTGAAAGTTTGCAGTTAAAAAAATTTACCGAGGAAAACAGGAAACTTTTTCATATCAAGAACAGGGCGAACCGAAGAAGGGATCTTGGATCTCCCGTTTCGGAAACTCTTGGAATAATTGCCGTTTGCTGTGTATTGTGGTACGGTGGTCGATTAGTGCTGGGTCATCAAAATAGTTACGGGTTGAAGCCAGGAGATTTCCTGACGTTCATTGCCATCTTTACCCAAATCATCACTCCTCTTAAAATGATATCGCAGGCCTCTTACAATATTCGTAACGGCGCGGCCAGTATTGATCGTATTAATCATTTGCTTAAAGAACAGGAAACTATTAAAGACGGCCCCCATCCGAAAACACTTGTATCGTTTAACAGCTGCATTGAGTTCAAAAATGTAAGTTTTTCTCACGGGGAGGCCTGTATTCTTAACAACATTAATTTAAAGATCGAAAAGGGAAAGACAATTGCTTTGGTAGGATCTTCTGGCGCTGGGAAGTCTACACTCGCTGACCTCGTGCCACGGTTTCACGATGTGTCGAATGGGGAATTAATGATCGATGGAATTAACATTAAGGAATACTCTTTGGAATCTTTACGCAGCCAGATGAGCATTGTGACTCAGGAACCAATCCTGTTTAATGATTCGATTTCCGATAATATCAAACTTGCAAATCACAATGCGACTGACGAGGAGGTGATGCAGGCGGCCAAGGTAGCTAACGCGCATAACTTTATTATGCAGAAAGAACAAGGATACACTACTAATATTGGCGATCGCGGCAACAAATTAAGTGGCGGAGAAAAACAGAGGCTGACGATTGCGCGGGCCGTTTTAAAAAACCCTCCCATATTGATTCTTGATGAGGCCACTTCCTCACTCGACACAGAAAGTGAAAGGCTGGTGCAGGACGCCATCAACAATATGATGCAAAACAGGACAAGCATTGTCATTGCGCACCGCTTGTCTACCATTCGTCATGCTAATGAAATAATTGTTTTGCAAAAAGGAAGAATCGTAGAACGCGGTACTCACGATTCGCTAATGCGTCAAAATGGATTTTATAAGCGATTGGTAGATATGCAGGAGGTGAAGTGAGAACCTATGAAGTCATCGAAGGACTTCTCTTGATATCACAATCTTCTGAATCTCTGAGGTGCCTTCTCCAATTGTACACAGTTTGGCATCACGGTAATATTTTTCCACAGGAAAATCTTTTGTGTAACCGTAGCCAGCAAATATCTGTACCGCCTCATTGGCAACTCTCACCGACACTTCCGCCGCGTAATATTTAGCCATAGCCGCAGCCTTTGTTACGTTCTGGTTGCGGTTCTTCAAGTCACACGCTTGCAATGTGAGTAAGTCGGCAGCCTGTATTTCCGTTGCCATATCAGCAAGCTTGAAAGAAACACCCTGGAAACTTGAAATGGGTTTGTCAAACTGGTAGCGTTCTTTTGAATATTTTATCGAAGCCTCATAAGCACCTTTGGCAATGCCCAGGGCTAAACACGCGATGGAGATTCTTCCGCCATCGAGTACTTTCAATGCCTGGCGAAACCCTTCTCCTACCTCCCCCATCCGGTTGGTATCTGCGATGCGGCAGTTGTCGAAAATCATTTCTGCGGTTTCACTGGCTCTCATGCCCAGCTTGTTTTCTTTTTTGCCACCACTAAAACCAGGCGTTCCTTTTTCAACAATAAATGCCGTCGCGTTGCCGCTCGTTCTCGGCGGACCAGTGCGGCAAATCACAACAGCCACATCACCACTTCTACCGTGTGTGATCCAGTTTTTTGTTCCATTGATCACCCAATCGCTACCATCCTTTGTCGCCGTACATTTCATATTGCCGGCATCACTGCCGGTATTTGGCTCTGTTAATCCCCAGGCACCAATCCATTCGGCCGTGGCTAGCTTCGGTAAATATTTTTTTTTCTGTTGCTCGTTTCCAAACGTCATTATGTGACCGGTGCACAGTGAATTATGCGCAGCCACACTCAAACCAATCGATCCGCACACCTTTGATATTTCTTCGATCACAGTCTTATATTCAAAATATCCCATTCCTGCTCCGCCATAGTTTTCAGGTACCAGCACTCCCATCATGCCCAACTTTCCAAGTTCTCTAAACGTGTCAACGGGAAATTCCTGGGTTTCGTCCCACTGCATCACATAAGGCTTGATGTGCTGTTGAGCGAAGTCCTTCGCCGCATTCGCGATCTGCTGAGTTAACTCTGATGATTGAAAATTCATATTCACAACTTGATTAAATGATGATGCCATCCCGGCAATCATCGCGATGGCATCATTTTCTATTCATATGCAAGCAATCGTAGTCCAACTATCTTACGCTCTGGCAATCGTTAAAGGCTATGCAAGGTAAGGGAATTTTTTTCACCCGAACAATCGTTAAAAATATTTTTTTACCGATTAAATTGCCAGCGTCAAGCCATCATAAGCAAGATGAATATTGTCCGGTAATTCGGCTTCTATGGCCTGGTGCAGGCCCAGCTGATGAGATATATGTGTAAAATAACCAGTTGGGATCTTTAACTGCTGCACCAGCCCGATCGCTTCAGCCAGGCTAAAATGTGCCACGTGCGACTGTTTCCGCAAAACGTTTACAACAAAAATTTCACTGCCCCTGATTTTTTCCTGCTCTGCGTCATCAATCCTGTTAGCATCCGTAACGTATGTGAATTTTCCAAAGCGAAATCCCAACACAGGCATTTTCAGATGCCACACCTGCACCGGAATAATCGGAATGTCTCCAATGGCAAACGGATCAAGAGTAATGGTATTAAGATTTAAATCAGGTACGCCGGGGTATTTCTTGTCTGCAAAGGCATATCCGAACTCTCTTTTCAATGCTTCTTCAGTTAGTGAATTAGCATATATCTCCATTTTCTTTTTATTGAAAAAATTAAAGGCTCTCACATCATCAAGCCCGGCAATATGGTCTTTATGAGGATGCGTGAAGAGAATTGCATCCACATTCTTGACTTTTTCCCGCAGCATTTGGCAGCGGAAGTCGGGGGTAGTATCTACAACAATCGTCGTGTTTGACGATTGTACCATGATGCTGGGCCGTAAGCGTTTGTCTTTCTTATCCGTTGAGGTGCACACATCACAATCGCAAGCGATCATAGGCACACCACTGCTGGTTCCGGTGCCGAGAAAGGTTATCGTGAGAGAAGGATAAGACACAACTAAAAATACGAAATAGGAAATACGAAACAAGCATTGAGGAGTCAGCAAAAAGGAACCTTAACTCTTGGTCTTGACTTCTACATTTGAAGTGATTTCGGCAAATAGCCTTTTTGATTCCTCGGAAAGAAGTTCAGGCTGGACATCAAGCTGCGGAATAAGATCAACGAGAGTGTTTATTCGTCCCTCTGTCTGCAGAAATTTATTTAGCACGACCACTTTCTTCTGCTCAAGAATACAGTATCCACTTTGGAAGGTGCCTCGCTCATAACGGATGACATAGCCGACTTCTTCGACGATTTTTTCTAATTTATCAAGAGAAGATTGTGTGTACTTCATAAAGAAAAAGTCAAAATTCAAAAGTCAAAAGTCAAAATTAATGTTCCCTGGAAGGAGATTCTGATTGAATTATCCACACAGTTTTTACTTTTTACTTATTTACTCTGCATCTTTATCACCGGTACAATCATTTCCTCAAGACTCACACCGCCGTGCTGAAAAGTGTTTCGATAATAGTTGACATAATAATTGTAATTATTGGGATAGCATAGATAGCCATCTTCCCTTGCAAAAATGAAGGACGAATTCAAAGTCGGCACAGGTAAACCCGCCTCCCTTGGATCACGAAAGGCCAGCACTTCTTTTGGCTCATAGTTCAAATTGCGTCCATGTTTGTATCGAAGATTAGTTGTAGTCTGCTTGTCGCCAACCACCTTATAGGGAGTATTCACCCGTATACTGCCATGATCTGTGGCAAGGACGATCTTAATGTTTTTATCCGCTATTTTTTTCAATGCCTGATGAAGTGGCGAGTGCTCAAACCACGACGCCGTAATACTCCTGTAGCTCATTTCATCTCCTGCCAACTCTTTTAGTACCTCCATTTCTGTGCGTGCATGGCTTAGCATGTCAACAAAATTGTAAACTATCACATTAATGTCATTGTTCAGGAGGTTATGAATATTATTCACCAGGTCGAGCCCTGCCTGGTTGTTTAAGACCTTTGTGTAAGAATACCTAAGGCTTTCTTTGCCGAGCCTCTTTAGCTGTGTCTTAAAAAACAGTTCCTCGTGCAAATTTTTTCCGCCCTGCTCATCGTCATTCTTCCACTCAGCGGGAAATTTTTTCTCAATATCAATGGGAAGCATTCCTGAGAAAATTGCATTTCTTGCATATTGTGTCGCCGTTGGTAGTATGCTATAAAATGTGTCTTCTTCCAGTATCCTGAAGTTCTCGGTGAAGATCGGCTGTATCGCCTTCCATTGATCAAACCGAAGATTATCGATCAGTACAAAAAACAACGGCGTTCCCTTTTCTACATGTGGAAGTACTTTGAATTGAAATAGCGTATGGCTCATTACGGGACCAACTCCGCTCTTTGGATTCAGCCACGAAGCATAGTGCCGGGAAACAAACTTGAAGAACTCGGTATTAGCCTCACTTTTTTGCTGCTGCAACACTTCCTGCATCTCGGGACTGTCGCTTTTTTGCATCTCGAGTTCCCAATAGACAAGCTTCTTGTAAATATCCATCCACTCGTTGTAGTCGGGATTGCTGTTGAGCGCCATAAACAGGTTGCGAAACTGTTGCTGATAGGCAGTAGTCGTTTTTTCCGCAACGAGCCGGCGGTTGTCAATGATCTTTTTTAAACTCAGCCAAACCTGGTTGGGGTTCACGGGCTTGATGAGATAGTCACTGATCTGGCTGCCAATTGCTTCGTCCATTAGATTTTCCGTCTCGTTCTTGGTGATCAGCACTACCGGCAAAGAGCCATTGACCTCCTTAATTTTTGCGAGCGTTTCAAGACCTGTGATGCCCGGCATCGTTTCATCGATGAGCACTACATCTACAGGATTTTCCTTAACAAAGTCGATAGCATCGAACCCATTCGTAAAAGTTTGGACCTCATAACCCTTTCCTTCTAAAAATAATTTTTGCGATTGCAAACTTTCAATCTCGTCATCAACCCAAAGAATTTTCGGAACTGCCATTCTAGTTTAAATTTAATTTTTTACAAACTCTACTTGCCTACTTGAAGCGAGGCCCGAGAACATTACAATAACGACCACGCTGACTCTAACCGGGTACTCCAGGTTGATCGGGGTAATCAGTAGTAAATTTAGTTTATTAAAACCAGCTATTGTAGTTTTGCCAACTCGCTGACAAAGGGCTTTAACAAAAACACAACAGCATGGGGTTTGTACGAAAAATCATTAATGATCCTGTGTATGGTTTTATTACGATTGATCATCCGCTCTTACTCAGCATCATCGCTCACCCTTATTACCAGCGACTTCGCCGCATTCACCAAATGGCTTTTGCACATTTGGTGTATCCCGGCGCGGTACATTCCCGACTACACCATTCACTTGGAGCATACCACTTAATGTGTTCCGCTCTTAGCGAATTAAAAAATAAGGGCACAATCATTACGCCAGAAGAAGAATTGGGTGCCAAGGTTGCCATTCTTCTTCACGACATCGGTCATGGCCCCTACTCTCATGCCCTGGAAAATGAGCTGATCAAGAATATTCACCATGAAGCCATTTCCTTGCTCATCATGCAGACAATGAACCGGGAGTACGATGGGCAGTTGCAAACAGCAATTGATATTTTCACGGATGCATATCCAAAACATTTTCTGCACCAGCTTGTATCCGGACAACTTGATGTTGATCGAATGGACTATCTATCACGGGATAGTTTTTTTACTGGAGTTACGGAGGGAGTGATAGGCTATGATCGAATTTTAAAAATGCTTGTCGTAAAAGAGGATGAACTCATGATCGAAGAAAAAGGAATCTATTCCATTGAAAAATTCCTGGTGGCCCGCCGGCTAATGTATTGGCAGGTTTATCTGCACAAAGCAGTCATGAGCTCTGAAATGCTGCTTGTAAAAATTATTCAACGCGCAAAAGATCTTTTAAAAAAACAAATACCAACCGCTGCTGCTACAGACGCTTTGAATTTCTTTTTAACTCGTTATGATGATGATCAATCGATAGAAAAGCATCTTGATGCTTTCTGCAACCTCGATGATTATGATGTCATGTGCACCATAAAAAATTGGAGCAATCATCCTGATAAAATACTATCGATACTTTGCCGTTCCCTGGTTGACAGAAGATTGCTAAAAATAGAATTACAAGCTGACCCCTTTGATGACAGGATAGTAACAGAAAAAAAACGCGAAGTAGCCGGGTGCATGCAAATCAGTGAAAAAGAAGCAGGCTATTTTGTTTTTACAGGTGAGGCCGTAAATACAACGTACGATCCCACGGACGAAAGGATAAACATTTTGTTCAAGGATGGAACCGTGAAAGATATTTCGCAAATTGACAATGCGCTTATACATCAGCGGCTGGCGGGCCCCGTCAAAAAATATTACTTTTGTTATTTTAGGGTTTAGGTTCCACGTTGGACATTCTCAAACCTCAAACGCGACTTATGACTTTTTCCGCGTCTCAGATAGCACTTCTTATAAATGGTAAAATCCACGGTGATTCAAATGCCTCCGTTACCTCCTTTGGAAAGATTGAAGAAGCGCACGCCGGTCAACTGGCGTTTCTGGCCAATCCTAAATACGAGGATTATTTGTATTCAACAAAAGCTTCGGTTATCATCATCAACGAGCAACTGGAACTGAAGCAGCCGGTGATGGCCACTCTCATTCGTGTGCCCGATGCCCGCACAGCGTTTGCCACATTGTTGGCAAAATACCAGGAAATGACAACCCAGCAATTGAGTGGAGTACAGCAGCCCAGTTATATTGCAACATCAGCCAGCTATGGTCAAAATGTTTTCATTGGTGCCTTTGCCTATCTCGGCGAAAACGTAAAAATCGGGAACAACACAAAAATTTTTCAGCATACGTTTATTGGTGATAATGTCAGGATTGGGAATAACACCATTCTGCATCCTGGCGTAAAAATTTACAAGAATTGTGAAATAGGAAACAACGTAACTATTCACGCCGGTTGTGTAATTGGCGGCGATGGGTTTGGTTTTGCTCCGCAGCCCGACGGCAGTTTTAAGAAGGTTCCCCAAATAGGCAACGTGGTAATAGAGGATGAAGTCGAAATAGGGGCAAATACAACAATCGACCGGGCCACAATTGGTTCAACATTAATTAAAACGGGTGCCAGGCTTGACAACTTAATTCATATCGCCCACAATGTTGAGGTAGGCAATAAAACTGTGATTGCTGCACAAGTTGGTATTAGCGGAAGTACAAAACTAGGTGCGGGTGTAATGGTGGGAGGACAAGCTGGCTTTGTTGGCCATGTACAAATTGGCGATGGTGCCAAAATCAATGCGCAAAGCGGTGTTAGTAAGTCCATTGAACCTGGAAAGGCCGTTACCGGTTCACCGGCCTATGACTACACAGCCGCTCTTCGCAGCCAGGCGATTAGCCGCAATCTTCCTGAGTTAGAAAAAAGAGTCAAAGAATTGGAGGCGGTTGTGAAGCAATTGCTGGCTGAAAGAATCCAATAAAATAATCTCCTTGAGAATGGATCGAATTGTAATTCCCGAAAATGCGCCGCAACGATGCAATAGTTGAAGTCAGCACAAATAACGCGGATCAATAAACAGTTATTAATGAGTTATTGCCCATTGGCTAATGGCTGTTCGCAAATCACTTCTCCCTATCTTTGCCCGCATGATAACAGAAATAAAAAAGAACACTTATATT
>AR_comb_assmDRAFT_10236677_pt1 | contig 10175 bp, 9 predicted proteins | sample ArasoioldDNA_FD_10543 | JGI IMG/M metagenome (IMG submission 10543) | reverse complement strand
GTCCACAGCACACCAAACTTATCGCGCACCTGCGCGTACCGCGTCGCAAAGAACGTCTCTGCGATCGGTGAGCCGATCTGCCCGCCTTCTGAGAGAGTCTTGTAGATCCGCTCCGCCTCTGCGGTCGAAGCTACCGCGAGGTATAGATACGAGCTCCGGATCGGTTGGAAGAACTTCGCAGGGACATCGTTTCCGATGAGCTCCACGCCCGCGACGTCCATGCGTGCGTGAATGACCGAAGTGACCGGCTCGTCCGGCGGCTTCACGTTGGGGGGCAGATCGTTCACTCGCATCATCATCGTGATCTTGCCGCCGAGGTGCTTCTCGTAAAATCGGAATGCGGCTTCGCAGTCGCCGCCGAAATTGAGATGCGTGAAGAGTTTCATTTGCTCAGGCTGGGAATGTCAAGCTGCGCGAGCCGCCACGAGAGACCGCTGCGGTGAAACACGAAGGTGACCATGTTTTGGGCCGGACGCCGGGCATTGCCCATCGTCACACCGAAGTTGGCGAGATCGCGGTATCCCATCCCGACTAATACGACTTGCGAGCCGCCGCTTCCCGGACTCACACTCGCTTCGATCGTCCCATAGCGCGCGAGCCGAATGATGCCGGCGGCTGAGACCAGCTGGTTGATCAGCTCGTCGTTCACCGCGCCTCCCAGGATGGTGCCGAGCCTTGCGCTCACGGGATTGGCGTGATTGCGCAAGTCGGCCTTCAGATGTTCGCGCAGAGCAGGGAAGTCCACCACAGCGTTGAGTCCCGCCGCGTCCCCGGTTTGCACCGCGTCGCGAAAACGTTTCGCGGCTAACCGTGGGGAGATGAACCCCCAGGCTCCGACGGCGATAACGAGAATGACGATAAAAAGCAGAAGGCGTCTCACGCTCCATTACTACCCCGTGCGTCGCGCGCTGGCGCGCGCTCGCTCGGGATGACAACCTTAGCGCCATGAAAACGATCAAAGGGCCGGCCATTTTCCTGGCACAGTTCGCGGGCGACAAGCCGCCATTCAACAACCTGAAAAACATCGCCGGCTGGGCCGCAGGTCTCGGCTTCAAAGGCGTCCAGATTCCAACATGGGACGCGCGATTGTTCGATCTCAAAAAGGCGGCCGAGAGCCAGGCCTACTGCGACGAAGTCAAAGGCACCCTGGCCGAGCGGGGGCTGCAGGTGACGGAGCTGTCGACGCATCTGCAGGGCCACCTCGTCGCCGTGCATCCCGCCTACGACGTCGTCGTCGACGGCTTCGCGGCGCCCGAAGTCCGCGGCAAGCCTACGGCGCGAGCGGCATGGGCGGTCGAACAGGTGAAGCTCGCGGCGCGGGCGTCACGCCGCCTCGGCGTGACGGAGCACGCCACATTCTCGGGGTGCCTGGCATGGCCCTTCTTCTATCCCTTTCCCCAGCGGCCCGCCGGTCTGGTGGAAGCGGCATTCGATGAGCTGGCACGGCGCTGGCGGCCGATTCTGGATGTGTTCGAGGAGCACGGCGTCAACGCCTGTTTCGAAATTCATCCTGGTGAAGACCTGCACGATGGCGTGACGTTCGAGATGTTTCTCGAGCGCCTCGGCGGACACAAGCGCTGCAACCTCCTGTACGATCCCAGCCACTTTGTCCTGCAACAGCTCGACTATCTCGAATACATCGATCTCTATCACGACCGCATCCGCATGTTTCACGTCAAGGACGCCGAGTTCAATCCGACGGGGCGGCAGGGCGTGTATGGCGGATTTCAGTCGTGGATCGATCGCGCGGGGCGATTCCGGTCACTCGGTGATGGGCAGGTGAACTTCAAGGCGATCTTCTCGAAGCTTGCGCAGTACGACTACCCGGGCTGGGCGGTGCTCGAGTGGGAGTGCTGCATCAAGCATCCGGAGGACGGCGCGCGGGAGGGCGCGAAATTCATCGCCGATCACATCATCCGCACGACGGAGCAGGCATTCGACGACTTCGCCGGTGCTGGCACGGATCAGGCCGCCAACCGCCGAATGTTGGGCATCGCCTAGTGGTAGCCGGGAGCAGGGAGCCGGGAGCCGCGCGTCCGCTCCGCTTGGGCATGGTCGGCGGCGGGCGCGGCGCGTTCATCGGCGGCGTGCACCGGCTCTGTGCCCGCATGGACGGCCAGTACGACTTGGTCGCAGGCGCGCTCTCGTCCGATCCAAAGCGCGCCAAAGAGTCTGCCGCCGATCTCGGTCTCGCTCCCGATCGCACATACACGAGCTTCGCCGAGATGGCGGCCGCCGAGTCGAAGCGAGCGGACGGCATCGAGGTCGTCAGCGTCGTGACGCCGAACGACAGCCACCACGCCATTGCCCGCGCCTTCCTCGATCGCGGCATCGACGTCATCTGCGACAAACCGATGACCACCACTGTCGCGGACGCGCTCGATCTCGTGCAGACGGTGAAGCGGACCGGTCTCGTCTTCGGCGTCACTCACAACTACACCGGATATCCGATGGTGCGGCAGGCGCGCGAGATGATCGCGGCGGGCGAGCTCGGCACGATCCGCGTCGTGCAGGTCGAGTATGTGCAGGACTGGCTGACGACCAAAGTCGAGGACACGGGACAGAAGCAGGCGAGTTGGCGCGTCGATCCCGAACGCGCCGGTGTCGGCGGCTCCCTGGGCGACATCGGCACGCACGCGCACAATCTGGCTTGCTTCGTCACCGGCCTCGCGCTGCGTGAGCTCGCCGCGGATGTGAGCCGATTAGTGCCGGGCCGCAAGCTCGACGACAACGCTCACTTGCTGCTTCGATTCGAGAACGGCGCGCGCGGGATGCTGTGGAGCAGTCAGGTCGCGCCCGGCAACGAGAACGCGCTCAAGCTGCGCGTGTACGGCGACACGGGAGGCCTCGAATGGCAGCAGGAGCATCCCAACCAGCTGCGCTTCGCGAAAGTGGGCCGACCGCCGCAAGTCCTGTCGCGTGGTGGGCCGAATCTCGGCACAGCCGCGCCACGTGCCACTCGCATCCCGTCGGGGCATCCGGAAGGTTATCTCGAAGCGTTCGCGAATCTGTATACGGATCTCGCCGAGCAGATCCGCGCGCGCCGAGCGAAACGGAAGCCCGATCAGGCGGCGCTGCTCGTGCCGACCGTGGGTGACGGCGCGGCCGGCGTGAAGTTCATCCATGCGGCCGTGGAGTCGAGCGCGAAGAACGGCGCGTGGGTGGCTCTCTAGAGTAGTTCGGCCGACGAATCGTCAGGGCCTTTTCAGGCCGTATTATCGTTTGAACCCATGGCCTACCTGCTGTCTCTCCTTGCCGCCGGCTTCTACGGCGCCGCCGACTTCACTGGCGGGCTCGCCACACGCCGCGCGGCTGCGATTCCGGTCGTCCTCTTGTCGCAAGCGTGCGGCCTCGTCCTCGTCGCGATCGTCCTGCCGCTCTTTCCCGCCGCGTCGCCCCGCACGGCCGATCTCTGGTGGGGCGCGATCGCCGGACTCACCGGCGGCGTCGGCGTGGCGCTGCTGTATCGCGCACTCGCTATCGGCACGATGTCGATCGTAGCGCCGACCACCGCCGTCATCGCCGTCGCCCTTCCCGTGCTGACGTCGATCGCCCTCGGCGAGCGTCCCGGCTGGATCCCGGTCGCGGGCATCATGCTGGGCATCATGTCGATCGTGATGGTGAGTCGTTCCCCCTCACCCGAAGAGCCTGCCCTGGGTGCAGCGAAGGGGAGAGGAGGCCAAGGGGTGAGGACCGGTCTCGGCCCCGCGCTGCTCGCCGGCATCGGCGTCGGGCTCTTTCTGCTCGCCCTGGCCCAAGTGCGTCACGAAGCGGGTCTGTGGCCGCTGCTCACCGACCGCATCGCATCTGTCACATTCTTCACGATTCTTGCGGCTGTTGGACGCCGCTCGCTCCGCATGCCGCTGAATCTCGCGACGCTCGCCGTTGGTGGCGGCGCACTCGACATGATTGCCAACGGTCTCTATCTGTTCGCCGTACAGATCGGGCCGTTCAGCGCGGTCGTCACGTTGTGCTCGCTGTATCCCGCGAGTACGGTGCTACTCGCGCGCGGCATTTTGGGTGAGCGGTTGAGCGCGTGGCAAACGGCCGGAGTGTTCACAGCGGTCGTCGCGGTGCTCTTGATCGTGTCGTAGGCGCGCCGGCGCCGCTTTACGCCCAGCCGCGCCGTTGCTCGATGAGTCGCTCGACCGTGAGCTGCAATAGCGCCATCGCTGATTCGGGAAACGCCAGCAAGAACCGCCGGAACCGCTGGTAGTCGAGCGCGAGCGCCTTGCTCGGCCCACGCGCGACCACTGTCGCCGTGCGCTGCATCGAGCCGAACATGCCGTACTCGCCCACGACCTGACCTCGGGACGACGTCGCAATGACGGCGCCGTCGCGGCTGAGCTCGAAGGTCCCCTCCGCGATCGCATAGACCTCCGCGGCAGGATCCCCCTGCCGAAACACCACGTCACCGTCGGCGTACGTGCGGTCCTCGAACATCGTGGCCAGCACGTGCAGCTCGTGCTTCGGCACCTGCGAGAATACGTCCGTCTTGCGCAACACAGCGACGCGTTGCTCGACATCCTCGGGTGCCATCGCCACGCTGAGCGCGTTGAAGAGCCGCGTGGCGCGCATCGTCATCTCGCGCCAGCGGCGATTCTCGGTGAAGTGCCGCGGCGGCAGAACGCGCGGATCATTGAGCAGGCGTGCCGCCTCCCGCAGGCCGGATGCATACGCGCCATGCGCGCCGGCCCAGTGATGGCGGTAGGTGGCTTCGCCGGCAAAAAAGAGCCGGCCCTCGACCGGAAAGGCCAGCGTGTCGATATGCGAAGGCAAAGCGCCGACCGCGACGTAGGAGTACGCGCCGCGCGCGAATGGATCGGCGTGCCACGCGGTCCGCTGCACGCGCTTGGGCTTGGTCACGGCCTTGCCGAACATCTCGCGCAGGACACACAGACTCCACTCCTCGACTTCGCGGTCGCTCCACGCTTCGACCTTTCGGGCGAGATCGCCCCCCGTGATCAACACCAGCGCCGGAATCCGATGTGTCTTCCAGAGGCTAACCACCATCGTTGGATTGTCTGCGAGCGGCCGGCCGAGAAATCCGAAGACATACTGATCGGGCGGCCAGAACGGCTCGCGAAACTGCACGATGACCTTGGCGAGATTGCCCATGCCGAGTCGCGCAATCGCCTCTTGCTTATCGGCCGGGAGCGCCGGCGCGAATTCGACGTCGCCTGCTTTGAGCACGCCGAGCGGAACAGTGACGATCGCCGCCTGCGCCTCGAAGGTCTTGCGATCGGTGTGCACGCGCACGGGCATGCGCGCGCCGTACTCGATCCGGCGCACGACATGCTTTACGCGGATATCGAGTCCGTCGGCGAGCGCGCCGGCCAGCGCACCATAGCCGTCCAGGAAGACGCTATCGCCGTACCCGTAGACCTCGTAGCCGTCGTCCCACCATAAAAATGAAAGCGGTGGCTCGTCGACCGCGGCGCAGTCGTCGCGCGCGGTCAACGCGATGTGCCAGTCGATCGCGTCGCGATCGAAGGCGCTCATGCCGTCGCGGCGCGCCACCGCCGCGGCCACCGCTTCTCTGACCGCAATGTCCGGCTGCGCCGCGGCGAGCCGCCGCCGCCGCTCGGCGTCGAGCTCGTCGCGTACTTCATCCGCCACGAGGATCGAGCGCAGCTTCTGGTCCGCCGACAGCACGGCGCCCTGTGGTCCGTGCAGCACGAGCTGGTCCCAACCGCCCGAGTAGGAGCTGTCGCCGCCCACAAACAGCGTGGGCAGGCCGAGCTCGTGCGAGAGATTGATGAGTGGATTGCCCTCTGTGCCGTGGATCCAGTGCGCGCCGAGGTCGATGCGGTCGACGGTGTGCACGCGCCCCCCGATCCGATCGCGCGCTTCCAGCACGGTGACCGGCACGCCGTGCTGCCCGAGTGCTCGCGCAGCGCCGAGCCCCGCGAGACCGGCGCCAATCACGATGACGGGACCGCCCTGGTAGCCGCCCACGGCGGGCATCCAGGAGCTCGAGCGACGACTCACCCGGCTAGGAGTCGCGGGCAAGCCGCCGTCTCCATTCGTACGCGGTGATCACGGGGATATAGAAGAAAAAGTCGGCGGCGAACTTGCCGGCCAGCACGCCCCACGGACGGCCGAGGTAGCGCATGCCGATGCCCATGGCGAGCGGGCGGACGACGGTGGTGTCGAGCAGCTCGGCGACACCGAATTCGATCAAGAGCTTGGCAGACGTGCGGATGCCGTGCGGTAATCGATACCGCTCGCCGGCATCGTGTGCAGCGCGCCGGTCCTGCAGCACCTCGCGTCCCACAATGACGCCGTAGAAGCACAGAGTCTCGCCCAGGGATCCGCCGTACGCCGCTGCGACGTCGCTGCCCGTCAGTGCACGGAGTAGCGCGGAGCCGAGGAGGGCGCCGCAGAGTCCGGCAGCTTCGGCGAGACCGTAGCGGTGGATCCAGCGCGCGAGCGGGCCGCGCTGGGTTTTCACCCCCTGGGGAACGAATGACCGACCGAAGCTACTCGTACGACGCACGCGGAGAACATACCGCCGCAGGCTCAACTTCGCGGGCGGGCGTGAGCCGCGTCACGCCCCAGTCTCGGCAAATTATTACTGTAGACCGCGCCCTTGCCGCGGTTTCACGCGCGCCCTGGTAGGAGTAACGATGACGACGACCACCACGGTCCCGATGACGCGGATCGATGCTTCTGCCGCAATCGGCCTGCTCCTGATTGCGGAAGCGGCGCTGTTCTTCACCTTCCTGTTCGTCGTTGGGCCGATCGCCATGGCGGTGCGGCTGCTACCCTTCCTGGCCGTGCTCGTGCTCTGTGCCGCGCTGTATTGGGGCCAGAACTGGGCCCGCTGGGCGCTCCTCGTCCCGATCGCCGTTCGCATTCACCGACTCGCGCTTTTCACCGCGGCCGCGTGGGGGCTGCACCGGACGGGAACGGCGGTGTTCCTGACGCTGATCATTCTCGTCGAGCTTGCCGCTGCATTCCTGTTGTTCGACCAGTACTTCTTCTCTAGGAAGCCAGCCAGCATGTCGTTCTGACGCCTACCTCGGCGCCCAGAACGGATCCGCCGCCGGCACGAACGTCACGGGCACTTCCTTGACGAACGTGCGGAGCCAGCGGGTAAAGTCCTCCATGCCATCCTGTTCGGACGGAATGTGTCCCAGGATGATCAATGCCTTCTTTTGTCCTGCGGTAATCGCATCCGCGACGTACTCCACGGTCTCCCATTCACGCGCCTCGCCAATCACCAGCACGTCGATATCCTGACGCAGCGCCTGGCGATGCCGGTCGAAGCCGGCGGCGCCGGGCACCAGCACGATCTTGCTGACACTCAGGCTCGAATCCCCAACCACGCGGATTGTGGGAGCTGGGAGTCGCTGGCGAATCGTGGCGGCGAGTTGTGCCAACGTCGTCACGGGTACGCGATAGACAAACTCGTTCTCGCCGCGGTAGCGGTCCCAGCCGAGGGCGTGCGCCAGGTCTGTCGCCATCGGTTCGGGACGACGCCGGTGCCAGTGATCGTGCATCCGGACGACCACCATTCGATGTTCGCGGATAAATGCGCGCTTTGCAGCGGTCACGGAGTCGTGCTCCGCTTCGAGCACCTCCAGCTTGTCGAAGTGGTCGAAGAACGTCGGCTCGTGCGTGATCACCAGGTTCGCGCCGCGGGCCGCGGCGCGCTTGAGGACATCGAATGTCGCCATCATCGTGACCGCGATGCCGGTCACCCGGGCGGTCGAGTCGCCGTCCTTGAACGTGTCTACGGTCGGCTCGGTCCACGGCACGCCGATGTTCTGCTTGATTCGCTCAACCACGTCACGAGCCGTGAGGGGCTGTTGGGGCAGTGCAGCACTCGGGGTGACGACGAGCGCTGAGAAGGCAAGCCAAACGGACGCACGCATTTAGGCCTCGCTCCTTGGTCGCGATCAGTGCAGTAGCCGAGCCGGCGCGGTTACAACCCTCCGGTCGTTCCGCCCATCTAAGATTCTAAATCAAATTCCGGAGCATCTATGCGTCTCGCCGTCCTCCTCCTCACCGGTCTCTTGGCTACGCCGGTCCTGGCGGCTCAACACCCCGTACCCTCGGGAGGGCAATGGCTGATCGAACCGTCCGATCATTCCGGTAAAGTCGAGCTCACCGTTCGATACGGCGAGGGGCACTACTCGAGCAACTGGGGCCGCGACATCCCCTTCAGCGAGCTGGTCGGTTTGTCCCGCGCGGACATGGAGGGACCAGGCACCAACGTGCATTTCAAGATTGCGCGGTCGGCCGGCACGCTATCCTGCCAAGGCTGGTTCGAAAGTGGTAAAGGCTCAGGCCATTTCACCTATGAGCCGAATCCCCAATTTGTGGCCGAGCTGTCGAAGCGCGGGATCAACGCGCCGACGGAATGGGAGCAGTTCCAGATGACGATGGCCGGCGTAGGACTCGAGCTCGTGGACGAGCTGCAGAAGCAGGGATACAACCGCCCGACCGCCGGTCAATTGGCGCGGATGGCAACACATGGCGTGGATCTCGCGTACCTGCAGGATCTCGGGAGCAGAGGTTATAAGCTCCAGGATACCGAGCGTCTCGTTCGGATGCGGGACCACGGTGTCGATCGCGACTTCATCGAAGCGCTGAATAGCGCCGGCTACAAGGACCTGAGCGCCGAAGAGCTCGTACGCATGCGCGACCATGGTGTCGATCCGGAGTTCATCGCGTCCCTGGACAGCGCAGGCTACAAGAATCTCGACACCGAGAACCTGGTACGCCTGCGGGATCACGGCGTCGATGGCGACTACATCATGGACATGAAGGACGAGGGCTACGCGCCTACGAATCCCGAGGAGCTCGTAGAGTCGCGCGACCACGGCGTCGATCCGAGCTACATCCGATCGCTCAAGGCTGTCGGTTACGACAAGCTGTCGCTGGGTGAGCTGCGCCGCGCCCGGGACCATGGCGTGACCAGAGGGTTCGTCGAACGCGTGAAGTCTCATGGCTACGGCACCCCCTCGATCAACGAGGTGATCCGGCTGCGAGATCGCGGCCTCGACTAAAAGCCGTAGCTTGAGGGATGGACTCGTCCATTCCGTCGACCAGTGAGCCCGCGCTTCGCCGTGTGATCGGCGTCGGCGGGCTCGCTGCTGCCATCTTCAACATCACCATCGGCGCCGCGATCTTCGTCCTCCCCGCGCACATGGCGGCATCCCTCGGCGCGGCGGCGCCCCTCGCGTATGGAATCTGCGTCGTCGCGACGGCACTGGTCGCGCTGTGCTTCGCGGAAGCGGGAAGTCGCGTCGCCCGGAGCGGCGGTCCGTATGCGTTCGTGCAAGTCGCGCTCGGTCCATACGTCGGTTATCTGTGCGGGGTGTTGCTGTGGTTGGGCGTCACGATTGCGATGGGAGCGGTTGGCACGGTTCTGGTTGGCGCGCTGGCCACACTGGTGCCGGCCTTGGGCGGCACGGTGGCGCGGGCCGCTGTGCTGGTGGTTCTCTATGCTGGTCTTGCCACGGTCAACGCGCGCGGAGCCGACTGGGGATCGCGTCTGAGCGGGATTTCGACGCTCGCAAAACTGCTTCCCTTGGTTGCGTTCGTGCTCCTCGGTCTGTCGCATGTGCAGCCCGCGAATCTGGCGATCACCACGCTGCCACCCGTCGGCAAGATCGGCGAAGCCGGGTTGCTGCTGATGTTCGCGTTCTTTGGGATGGAGTCGGCGCTCCAGGTCAGCGGTGAGGTGATCGAGCCGGCGCGCGCGGTGCCACGCGCAATCGCGCTCGCGCTGACTGCGATTGGACTGCTGTACGTGTCGGTGCAACTGGTCGCGCAGGGCGTCCTCGGCGCGGCATTGGCTACGCCGGACGCGGCGAGTGCACCGCTCGCGCTCGCCGCGGCGCAGTTCGCGGGGGCCGCTGGATCGCGGCTGATCCTGATCGGGATGCTCGTATCGACGTTCGGCTTCATGGCCGGCATGATGCTGTCCACGCCTCGCACCTTGTTTGCGCTGGCGCGCGACGGGTATCTGCCACAATCGCTCGCGCGCGTCCATCCGGCGCATCGTACGCCGCACGTTGCGATCGGCGTTCAAGGCGTGATCGTGTTCGCCATCGCGATGACCGGCACGTACGTGAACCTCGCGATCAAAGCGGACGTGGCGATTCTGCTCGTGTATCTGGCATGCTGCATTGGTGCCTGGCGCCTGCGAAGGCTCGACATCC
>AR_comb_assmDRAFT_10031988_pt1 | contig 10176 bp, 7 predicted proteins | sample ArasoioldDNA_FD_10543 | JGI IMG/M metagenome (IMG submission 10543) | reverse complement strand
CGATTTCCCCAACGACGACTGTGCCCATCTTTGTGATGTCGAGTCCTCTTATCGGTCACGGCGTTCTCGGGGGTTACGTTTACACACCCGAAGCAGGCTCAAGCAGAGCAGCAGAAATGGTTTTGCAGATCTTCGATGGTCAAAATGCCGCGGATATCCCGATTGAAAATGTGCCGACGATTCCAATGTTCGATTCCCGCGAATTGCAGCGCTGGAAAATAAGTACGGACAGTCTTCCTGCGGGCAGTGTTGTGGCGTTTAAGGAAATAAGCTTTTGGCAGCAGTACAAATTTCGAATCGTCGGCATCCTCTTAGTGGTTCTATTGCAGAGCGCTTTCATTGCCGTATTACTATCTGAACGCAGCCGTCGACGGCGCGCAAAAGAATCACTCGCTAAACTAAACGCCGAGCTCGAGACGCGTATCGAGGCCAGGACGGCCGCGTTGAATTCGAAGAGTCGAGAGTTAGAAGTCTTTGCGTACTCAGTAGCGCACGATCTCAAAGCACCGCTACGTGGGATCGATGGCTATAGTCGTCTGCTGCAGGAAGACTATGCAACAACGCTAGACCAGCAGGGTCAGAAGTTCTTGGAGACAATCCGCGACTCCATAGGCGAGATGAACCAACTGATTGACGACCTTTTGGCCTACTCTCGACTTGAACGCCGCGAATTGACAACCGATCGTGTCGAAGTAGGACCGATGATTAAGTCTCTGATCGATGAAAAGCAGCGAGAAGCTGGGCGGCCGATCGATTTCGTAGTTAACGTTAACGGGGGAACCGTTGTCGCTGATGTGAATGGACTCAATCAGTCGCTACGAAATTATTTGGACAACGCAATCAAGTTCACTCGAAAAAACGAAGACCCTCGAATCGAGGTCGGCTCAAAAGAGACCGCCGACAATTGCGTAATTTGGGTTCGGGACAACGGTATAGGATTCGATATGAAGTACCACGATCAAATCTTCGATATTTTTCAACGACTAGGGGGTTCCGACGATTACCCCGGAACAGGTGTTGGCTTGGCCATAGTGCGTAAAGCGATGGAGCGCATGGGGGGAAAAGCGTGGGCCGAGAGCAAACCGGGAGATGGAGCAACCTTTTACCTGGAGATTCCCAAGTGAGTCAGACCGAGCCAATAAGACCGCTTCTGCTCGTTGAAGATCGCGCTGTTGATATTGATCTCACAATACGCGCGCTAGAAAAACGGCGGTTGCTGAATCCTATTCAAGTCGCACGCGACGGTGAAGAAGCCCTAGCTTTTATTGATCGATGGGATGCGGGTTATCCACTACCAATATGCATTCTCCTGGATCTGAGAATGCCAAAAGTCAATGGGTTGGAAGTCTTGCGACAGCTTAAGACCCATCCAAAGTACTCATCGATCCCTGTCATTATCCTGACCACTTCGAGCGAGGACCGCGATATCGAAGAAGCCTACAAACTAGGTTGTAACTCATACATTGTTAAGCCGGTCGACTTTGAGAAGTTTGTGGAGGTTGCTTCACAGATCGAAGTGTACTGGTGTGCCCTCAACCACCCGACAAGGTAGTTTTATGAACATTCTTTACGTCGAAGATGATCCAAGGGACGCTGACCTCACAATCCGAACATTGTCCAAGTCTGCTCCGAATCTAAAGTTTGAAACGGTGTCGACCATTGCAGAAGCGATCGCTCGCTTCCAGCGAATTTCTTCACAGCCTATCCATCTAGTGCTCGCAGATATGCACTTGTCAGACGGTGACGGTCTGTCGCTGCTCAATCACATTCGCGAAAACTCAATCCCTGTAGCAGTGGTCGTCGTAACGGGCATGGGCGATGAAGAGACGGCAGTGACTGCGCTAAAGAACCGCGCCGACGATTACGTGGTCAAGCGCAGGGATTATCTCGATCGCTTGCCGTTGATTCTCGAGAGCGCTTTGAGTCATTACCAGGGCGATGCTTCGCGACGCGCAAAGCCTTTGCAGGTTCTGTATGCGGAAGGCGATCCATTCGATCTCGAACGAACCAAACATCATCTGGCAATACATGCTGAGCACATTCACTTGCAGCCTGTGAGCACCTCTTCCGAAATGCTTTCAAGTTTAAGCATGCAGCCTTACGACGTTGTGCTATTGAACTTTCGGCTACCTGAAGCTAACGGCCTCGCAATTTTGAGGGAATCGTTGCTCATGAATAAGCTCGACACGCCGATAGTTTTTCTCTGCAGTGAAGTAGACGAAGAGTTTGCGCAGCAGGGTCTTAAGCGCGGCGTGTCAAACTATCTCGTCAAGCGACCTGGCTATCTATACCAGTTACCTTGGGAGTTGGAACAAGCGTACTCCCGAGCGGATCTACAGCGGCGCGAAGCGGCTCTCCATGCAAGCGAGGAGCGCAGTCGAGCAATTCTTAGCGCCATTCCTGACATAATGTTCTTGTTTGACCAGGAAGGGAGATACCTGGATTACCACGCGCAAAATCACGACCTGTTAATCAAGAAACCGGAGGATTTTCTCGGTAAGACTATATTCGAGGTATTGCCACCTGACCTTTCGGCTCGATCCTTTCCCTGTTTCGCGGAAGCCATTTCGTCAGATAAGCCAGTTCTGCTCGAGTACACGCTTGCCGTACCTGTTGGAATGAAAACGTTCGAAGCATCGATGGTACGTTGTAACGAGGACAAGATCCTGATGATTGTCAGAGATATCACTCAGTACAAGGAGTCTGAGGCCTCATTAAGAAAGGCACTTGAAGAAGTAAAGCTACTCAAAGATCAACTGCACGAAGAAAATATTTATCTTCAGGAGGAAATTCGTTTTGCTAGTGACTTCGGCGACATCATCGGAAGCAGCGAGCCACTGAAGCGCGTTTTGCAACAGGTAGAACAGGTTGCACCAATCGATAGCACCGTTCTCATCTTGGGTGAGACTGGAACAGGTAAGGAACTGTTGGCCCACGCCATTCACAAAAACAGCACGCGGAAAGAACGAACATTCGTAAAAGTAAATTGTGCTGCCTTACCAGCGCCGCTTATCGAGAGTGAGTTGTTCGGTCATGAAAAAGGTGCGTTTACCAGTGCCGATACGCGTCGCATAGGACGATTTGAAATCGCAACAGGCGGCACCATTTTTCTTGATGAGGTTGGTGAGTTGGCACTTGAGTTACAGGCGAAGCTGCTGCGAGTTCTAGAGGAGGGTGAGTTTGAAAGAGTAGGTGGCAGCCGCACACTCAAAGTGGATTTACGTGTGATTGCCGCAACTAATCGCAACCTTGAAGAAGCAGTGCGGCAGGGCACTTTCCGATCTGACTTGTATTATCGCCTCAGAGTCTTTCCGATTACCGTGCCGCCGTTGCGCGAGCGCCGAGACGACATCCCCGTGCTGGTGAGACATTTTGTAAAACAACTGAGTCGAAAATTCGGTAAGCCGGTTGACGCCGTTCCGCAAGAGGTAATGACGACCCTGAAGAACTATCCATGGCCCGGCAACATTCGAGAGTTAAGAAACGTGATCGAGCGAGCAGTGATTATCACGAAAGGGCCGAAGCTCCGGCTTACTGATAGTCTCGATGTCACTGCAAGTCTAAACCGCGGCGACGGCGTCTCTACCATTTTTCCAGGAGTTCCGCAATTACACGAGACACTCGAGAAGAGTGAATACGATCTTATCTTGCGGACGCTGAAGAATGTACATTGGAAGGTCGAAGGACCAGGTGGAGCAGCTGAAGTCCTGGACATTCATCCGAGCACCTTAAGAACGAGAATGCGGAAGTTGGGTATTGAACGTCCAAGGGTTAAGACCCAAGCCGAACGTTGAAATCAGAGGTTGGTATCAGGACGAGATGGCCGCCCGTAACTTGGGCGGCCATTTGTATTTAGTAGGATCGGCGTTCTCTGCTATCAACTAGCTTCCAAAAGGTAAGACGTTAAACTCCTTCACTTCAGCTCGCCGAGTTTGATTCTCAATCCGGTCGTTAAGAGAAGATCATTCTTCTTGAAGGGGCCCGATGGGTTGGACAAGTAACGATCGCTGACCGTTATTTGCCAGCCAATTCTTTTCGTAACAGCAGCCACAACTGACGAATCAAAGTTTATTCGATACTCGCCACCTCTGGACAGATTAGGAAAGATGAATAGCTGTTCCTTCAAAGACACTCGCGAGTTCAACTTGTGCGACAGCGTTTGTCCTACTTGCGCTTCCGCAGAACTCCTATCATTGTCGAGTCCATAAAAGTACTCGTTGTTCCACGCCAGGCCACCCAGTCGATCAAGCTCAGTTCGCTCATTGCGGATCGCGTGATAGCCGATGCCACCACCGAGCACCCAACGCAGCTTTAAACTCTGTAAGCCATTATGTTCAAGATCACTGAAACAGTATGTCAAACACTTTTTTATTCAAATCATGATCATAACGGACCCCGCCTCGAATGGTGTTCGCTATTGTTCGCGACACTCCGCCAGTCCTGTCGCGGTTATAGATTGATGCAGCATATATATTCGTTTTGTCGGTCGTGGTAGTCCGACTCACTCCTAAACCGAGCGCAAGGTTGGATGTTTCCGAATTCCCGGAGGTTAGTGCGAAGCCGAAATCAATGCCGCCATTCCACTGCTCCAACCAGCCTGGGTTTAGAGACTCTTCGTATTACACTGCTCATCAGGTGTCCGGATCATTCGAACCGCGGACCGCTCAACTGCGATCACATCTTTGTTGGTCCGAACCTCGGCCCGGCTCCTGTAGTCGAAAGCTGACCCGACACCGTGCGACCAGCGGCGAGAGTAATGAAAGCTGCGCATCAGTCGTAATAGTTTCTACAGATGCGAACAGTATCGTCACTTCTCCAATCAAGTCGCTCTTAACGATAACTTTTGTACCATCGGACGTGACAATCTTTCCGGTGACCCGATCACCATTCTTTAATGTGATCTGGTCGGCAACGACCTCACTCGAGAATGCGATTAACACCAGTAAGAGACCGACCAATGTTCTGCTCATCTCAAGCTCCCTTCTTAGTCTTCTCACATCCGCAGTTCTCACAGGACTGGCTTGAATGGGGCTTCTTCGTCTTTCGTCCGTAGTGCCCAAGTGAAAAGGAATTGTGATTTGCTATTGGTTTACGGTATGGGATCAAACGGCGCTGGTCCTCGAACTAGCTTCTTTCGCCCATACCTCACGGTGCTTCCGAATTATTTCTATTGCTGCATCGGCGTCCGCTACGCACACTGGTATATCGACGTCCTCCGCATTTATTAGCGGTGTTTCGAAAGAGAGCATTGCAGTACGCACCCATTCGATAAGTCCAGGCCACAATTTTCCGACCAGGATCAACGGCTTCCCTTCAAGGTGGTGAACTTGAAGCAGCTGCCAGATCATCATCGTTTCTAAGACTGTGCCGATGCCGCCAGGCGCAACAATGAAGGCATCGGATGCGAGAACAAAGTGATGTAACCGCGTGAAGAACGAGCGATGTTCGAACGCAACACCGACGAACGGATTTATTTCCTGTTCGAAAGGTAGGTCGACACGAATTCCCACCGACTTCGCCGTACCGGCGAGGTCCACTCCTTCATTCGCTGCCTGCATTAGACCTGGTCCACCGCCGGTAATGATGTCGCACCCCAGCGCCGCGAGTGCCCTTGCAGCACGCTTTGTTTCCTCGTATGCAATCGAGCCTGGTTTTGCGCGCGCCGAGCCAAAGATCGTTACGCGATAACGATCTTTCCGCGACGACTGCAGGCGTGTCAGGTTATTCACCACATCCCAGAGTCCGAGCACTGAATCGATCAAGACCCCTTTGACGGCTTCTTCATCATCGAGTCGTATATTGTTTGTGCGTGAGAGTGTCGTATTGAGTGCAGCCATATATCCTCCAGATCGTCATGCGTCAGTAACCTTAATTAGATCTCAATTTCTTCGCCCAGAATGGGATGTTCTGTCTTAAGTCCAAAGTGTGTTTGGATAAGATCGCCAAACACTTTGCGGGCTCTATCTTCGCCGTGGGTGATAATTGTGCGAGGTCGCGACCCAGCCACAACGCTGAACCATTTAAGGAGATCGTTCTGATCCGCATGCGCGCTGAACCCGCCCATCGTGTGTATCGAGGCGCGCACAGGAACCTCCTTGCCGAAGATCTTCACAGACTTCGCGCCATCGACTAGTTTCCTACCGATTGATCTGTGCGACTGAAACCCTACGATGAGAACCACCGTCCCCGGAATAGGTAGGTTGTGACTGAGATGATGCGTGATTCTACCGGCGGTACACATGCCGTTTCCGGCCATGATCAGACATGGTCCTTCGACATCGTTCAGGGCCTTTGAGTCAGCGGGTTGCGGACAGGTGCGAACATCTGCGAGTTGGCGACGCAATTCACCCGACGTCACCATCTCGAGCGCTTCAGCGTCGAACAGTTCATTGTTGTTGCCGTAGATCTTTGTGGCCTCAATCGCCATCGGACTGTCGAGGAAGATTGGAAATTTTGGGAGGGTCTTCCTCTTGAACGCTCCCGCGAGCAAATAAAGCAGCAATTGAGTGCGACCAACGGCGAAGACTGGAACCAGGATCTTTCCTTTACTCTCAACAGCTTTGGCGATGATGTCTCGACCTTCAATTGCGGTTTCATGCAGTGAACGATGATTTCGATCGCCATAAGTAGACTCCATGATCACCACATCCGCTCTTTCGAATGGAGTGGGATCATTGAGCAACGGTGCACCACGAGGGCCAAGGTCACCTGAAAATACGACAACCTTCTTTTTTCCATCCTCAGTGATCGTTAGTTCAATACTGGCAGAACCAATCACGTGTCCGGCGTCGACAAACCGCGCTTGAATTCCTGGAGCGACTTCGACTGGTTCGTCGTACTTAACGGGCGATACGAGCGGTTTTAACTTGCGCACGTCTTCTTCTTCAAACAACGGCTCGAGTGCAGGCAGTTCAGCTTTAGCCCGTTTCCGATTTTCACGTTGCAGGTCGTATTGCTGTAAAGACAGTGAGTCTTTGAGGATCAGTGTCGCGAGATCGATCGTTGCGCGGGTTGCATAAACAGGTCCCTCGTAACCATTTCGAGTGAGCAACGGCAAGCGGCCTATGTGATCCAAGTGGCCGTGCGTTAGGAGGACTGCATCGAGTTGGCCATTCTTGAGGTTCGCTTTACGCCGGTTCTTCGCCTTCAGTTCTTTACTGCCCTGGAACAAACCACAATCCACGAGAATGCTCGCGTCTTTGGTGACGACATGATAGGCAGAACCAGTCACATCGCCAGTAGCTCCATGGAAAATGATTTTCATGAGTTCTCGAATAAGCTAAAACGGCCAGCGCCACTCAGTAATCTCAGGCTTGTCGATGCCAAACTCGTGAGCGTAATGGCGACAGGCAATCTGCTTATTTCGAAAACTCTCCTTTGCATGCGCTCCCTTTTCCTGGAGCCTTGGAATACGATCAATCGCATCAATTGCCAGCGTGAACCGATCGATCTCGTTGTCAATCGCCAACTCCATCGGCGTGTTGATGTTTCCTCGCTCCTTGTAGCCACGTACGTGAATGTTTTTGTGGTTGGTCCGCTTATAAGCCAGCCTGTGAATCAGCCATGGGTAACCGTGGAAGTTGAAGATTACGGGTTTATCGATAGTAAAAAGACTGTCGAAGTCACGATTGCATAGGCCGTGTGGGTGCTCCGAATCAGGTTGGAGTTTGAATAGATCGATCACATTGATGAAGCGAATCTTGATATCAGAAAACGCTTCGCGCAGGAGCGCCGTGGCCGCCAACGCTTCCTGAGTAGGGATGTCGCCGGCGCAGGCAATAACTACATCGGGCTCTTCTCCCTGGTCATTACTGGCTTGTGCCCAGATGCTGATGCCTTTTGTGCAGTGGATGATCGCAGCCTCCATGTCGAGATACTGCAGATGCATCTGCTTATCACTTACTATCACGTTGATGTAGTTTTCGCTGCGAAGACAATGATCAGCGACGCAGAGCAAGCTGTTCACATCAGGAGGCATGTAGATCCGCGTGACTTCAGCGCGCTTGTTTGCGACCACATCAATAAAACCGGGATCCTGGTGAGTAAATCCGTTGTGGTCCTGGCGCCAAACAGTTGAAGTGATCAATAGGTTTAGCGACGGGATGTTTTGACGCCATGGCAGTTCATTACAAATGGACAACCACTTCGCATGTTGATTGAACATCGAGTCGATCACGTGTGCGAACGCTTCGTAAGTTGAGAGAAAGCCGTGACGGCCAGTTAGCAAATATCCTTCCAGCATTCCTTCGAGCGTGTGCTCACTCAGCATCTCAATGACGCGACCATCAAGAGACAACTCTCCTCCATCACTATCTTCAGGAAAGTATTCTTCGATCCAGAACTTCTTACTCACCTCATAGATTGCGTCTAATTTGTTTGATGTGTTTTCGTCCGGACCAAAAACGCGGAACGACTGCATGTTGAGCTTCATTACATCGCGAAGGAACTTGCCAAGGGGCTTCGTGTTCTCGGCTTCAGTCTGACCAGGCTTGTCGAATTTATTTCCATATAATCTGAAATCAGGCATCCGAAGACTCTTCTTCAGTTTGCCCCCATTCGCGTGCGGATTTGATCCCATGCGCCGGTCGCCCGTTGGCGTTAGCTCGCGAAGCTCACGAACCAACTCACCATTCGAGTCAAACATCGTTTCCGGTTTGTAGCTGCGCATCCATTGCTCCAGTAGCTTCAGATGCTCAGGATTTTTTTTGACGGCCGACAGTGGTACTTGATGTGCTCGCCACAAACCTTCGACTTTGTGACCATCGACTTCAGCAGGTGCGGTCCAACCTTTCGGTGAACGAAGAACAATCATGGGCCAACGTGGTCGAGTCGCCGTGCCTGAGGAACGCGCTTCGCTCTGTATAGATCGAATGTTGGTAATCGCGTGATCGAGCGTTGCAGCCATCGCCTGGTGCATACTCGCCGGCTCTGATCCTTCCACGAACAGCGGTGTGTATCCGTAACCTTTGAACAAGTCCTCCAACTCTTCATGACTAACGCGCGCGAGCAACGTTGGATTGTTGATCTTGTAGCCATTCAAATTAAGAATCGGCAGAACTACCCCATCGCGAATCGGATTGATGAATTTGTTGATGTGCCATGAGGTCGCGAGCGGACCCGTCTCAGCTTCACCATCTCCAACGACGGCAGCTACGATCAGATTGGGATTGTCGAACGCTGCTCCACACGCGTGCGATAACACATATCCAAGTTCCCCTCCCTCATGAATCGATCCAGGAGTTTCCGGTGTGCAGTGACTACCGATGCCGCCTGGAAAAGAGAACTCTTTGAAGAACTGACCGATTCCCGCTTCATTCAGACTTTTTTCGGGATAGATTTCTGAATATGAACCTTCGAGATAGACGGGTCCCAAAACGCCAGGAGCGCCGTGACCAGGGCCCGCCATGAAGATCATGTCAATGTCGAACGATTTGATGACCCGATTGAGGTGCGTATATATAAAGGACAACGCGGGACTCGCGCCCCAATGGCCGAGCATCCGGTTCTTGATGTGTTCGGGCTTTAGTGGATCACGAAGGAGTGGGTTCGCCTGCAGATAGATCATTCCCAACGCAAGGTAATTGCATGCGTTCCAGAATGCCTGTGTCTTAGCAGCTTCTTCGTTGTTTAGCGGAGTTCCTTGGATGGTTGAGCGCGCGGTGCCGTAAGCACTCAAGTCACTCACTTTTGACTTGCTGGGAAACACAAATGTTCTCCTGTAGCTTTTGAAATTCAAAGACTAACGATCAGCGAAGTGCCTGATTCGTTCAACTAGTCAGATCGAAATCGAAGAGACACTAATTCAAGTGCCTTCGATACGAAGTTGCGATTCCTTTCAGTCTCTCCCGCGACCGGGCACTTACGTTGAACAAGGATTTGCCCTAGGACTCTTGAAGCCTTGTAGTTTGGCTTCGCCGCCTGTTGTGATGGGCTTTGCCCTTCCGTAGGTTCTGGTAATAGTTTGGGCTATGCCCTCTAGTCCGTGGGCAATTGCGCAAAGTCAGAAACTCAGGGCGTAGCTCAGTCACAAATTTGTCGGTTACAGAAGGGCAAAGCCTATCCTTGCAACGGTGGCGAAGCCAAACACCGGGTGCCTTATGACTTTTGTGGCACTTTGTCCAAGTGCAAGTCGTAATGTTTGAGACGAAGCTCTACGTCTCAACAGCTTCATTTGAA
>AR_comb_assmDRAFT_10232644_pt1 | contig 10179 bp, 9 predicted proteins | sample ArasoioldDNA_FD_10543 | JGI IMG/M metagenome (IMG submission 10543) | reverse complement strand
ACTCAAAGACGAAGTGCAAAATTATGTCATATCAGTAAAAGACTTGCCGAAGCATGTAATGGAACGTTTTCGGTTCTGCACAGTTTGGATATCCAGAAGGAAGTTGCCGAATTTTTGAATGTAATTGATGTTGAAGATATAGAAAATAAAGTTCGTGAAGAAATTCTTGCTGAAAATCCCTGCGCCTCTTCTGCCCAGGAAATCATCATCCGGCGTGGTTCAGCTGCGGAACAAATTCATCAGTGCATCGAACAAAAATCGATCGATTTTCTGGTGCTTGGATTTTCCCATCCATCATTTAAGCGACTGCGAACTACGTTGTATCGGACGGTTGCAACTGTAGATGTTCCTGTTTTGTGCATTCCTGTGGATTAGGTGCTGCGGCGATAGAAGAACTTCTTTGTCAATTCTGAAACTATTACATACAGGATGGAGACTCCCAGTAAAAGATAAAGCCATTTAGACCATCAGTATGTTCGTGCAACGCAAAAGAAAGGATTGCGGCAGCTAGAAGAATCAAAATAAGTGGACTGCTAAATTGGCGCAGAAACAACACGATTGCGGTGCTGCGCTTTGAAGGTTTCAGCCGATTTGCGCCGTAGTATACAATTCTACGTTGGCTTTCGTCATTCGATAATCCATCGCTGGAGGATCCAAGCATAAGGAGTAATTGAGCCGGATCGATGCTCCAAAAATTACGAGGTCGGGAATCCTTATCTATTGGATTTTCAGTCATTATAGGAAAATAGATTAACCCCTTTTCACGCTGATTGGATGAACAACAAAATGTTTTTATCTAAATTAAAACGCATTCTCCCCAAATGTTTAATGGTTCTCATTGTGTTTAATCTTTTAGCCGCAAAAGCTCCTGAGCCTGATTGGGGAGCAAGAATGAATGAGCTTCGCTCTGTGCTTTCTGAGCTACTTCCGGATGTTATTAGTGATCAACAATACAATTCACCAAAAAATTTTGAACGGATTGAAAAGAATACAAAAAAATTAACTGCGCTAACTCATGACATGCCAGAAGAAAAAATGGCCGGAAACAATGATGCCAGTATCACATTAATTTCAGGACTCTTTAAAGATCAAATTCTTTTGGCTTATGGTCATTTACAAAACGGACACCGCGAATATGCAAGATCAATTTTGAAAGCGGTTCCTAGATATTGCATCGCGTGTCACACGCGCTCCGCCAGTTCTCTGGATCTTTCTTCACTGCAAAAAGAAGTTCCAAAAGTGCTTCAGACATCATTAGAAAAGGCAGAGTTTTTTGACGCGACCTGGCAATTTGACAGAGCGCTTGATGAATTTCAGAAAATATTAACAGATCCACAAAATGTGAAAGATCATGAGCTTGAATGGCAGAGAGCCGCTTATTACGCCATCGCTACCAGCGTTCGCGTAAAACGGGATCCCGAACGAGCGATGACGATTGTGAATCTTATACTCAATTCAACAGAAGCACCGCAGTTTGTGGAACGAGAGGCACGCCAATGGCAAATATCATTGGAACAATGGAAGAGTGAAGAGCCTAAAGATCTAACAACTGCCAATGCTTTATTGAATGAAGCTGAAAGATTGATCGGACTGGCATCACAACTGCAAGAATATCAACACAATCATTCTGCTAATATTCTGTACCTGAGGGCTACTTCCTGTCTGCACGATTTTCTTAGCAGCTATCCAGATTCTCCTGATGTTACAAAGGCTCTTCTATTGCTTGGTAACTGTTATGAAGCTCTTCAGGTTCCGGAACTTTGGAACGTACATGAACTGTACTATGAGGCTTGTATCCATAAATCACCGCACACTGATATTTCTCAAACATGTTATGAAAGATACGAACAATCAGTCTTCTTTGGATATTCGGGAAGCGCCGGAGTATCTCTACCATCAGCTGTAAAAAAACATCTAAAAGAATTGAAGAAACTATCGACTCCTTCTTGATGGAAATCTCTGAGAACGGTGGATCCAATTGTTTATTGGATCTTTTTGGAAAAGACAGTCTCTGAACGTCATGCCTATGCTGAGTAAAGAATCAATTCAAAAATATCTTAGTCAACTTTTTAAGGATTCTGTTGAAGTCGTTGAAGTTACTGAAATTGGAAGTAAAGAATCAACAGATATGAAAAGTTTCGGTTATGGCAAACCACTATTGGTACGCTTTTTAATTCAAGGAAAGCCGGAAATTGTTGTGTTTGAAACCATGGCTGAAAATAGTTTCGGACATGATCATTTTTCCGATCGTGCGCAGAATCTTTTGTGGGCCAATTCTGTTTATAACAAACTCCCAAAGCATGTTCGCGCTGTGGACGTTGGAGCAATAACCTCAAGCGGCAGTCTTTTATCAGCGGGTTCGGCGGAAGAATTTTTTCTTTTGACCGAATTTGTTCAGGGAGAAACCTATTACAAAGACCTGGAAAGAATCTACAGGTCGGGCAAACTCATTTCTGTTGATGAACAACGAGCCGAAGCTTTGGCGTTATTTCTTTCGGAAATCCATAAAACAAAATTGAATGCCCCTCATTTATATACTCGCAGGATCCGCGATTTGATCGGACATGGTGAATGCATCATGGGATTGATCGATAACTATCCTACAGATGACAAGGCCATTTACAATCTTCTGCAATCAATTGAAGAAAAGTGCGTAGAGTGGCGTTGGAAAATAAAAGGAATGAATCATCGTCTTTGTCAGGTGCATGGTGATTTTCATCCCTGGAATATTTTGTTTCGTGAAGATACAAACTTCACGCTGCTGGATCGTTCAAGAGGAGAATGGGGCGAACCGGCAGATGATATAGCAAGCATGATTATCAATTATTTATTTCTTTCCTTGCAAAACTCAGGATCATTCAATGGTCCATTTCAGATTCTGTTTGATACTTTTTGGAATAGTTATATGAAAGCGACTGGCGATACGGAAATGAATCAGGTCATTCAGCCATTTTTAGCATGGCGCGGGCTGGTGATTGCAAATCCGATCTGGTATCCGGCACTTTCACAAAAACAGCGTCTCACTATCTTTCGATTTATTCAAAACATTCTCAGTACTACGATTTTTAAATTCGAAGATGTGAATGACTACCTAAAATGAAACAGGGATTTGCCATCTGGATCACTGGATTGCCATCCTCCGGCAAAAGCACCATTGGCCGATATGTAACCCAACGGTTACGCGATGATCATAATCTCCCGGTTATTCACCTGGAGTCGGATGAGCTGCGGAAGTTTTTAACACCAAAACCGAATTATTCTGCGGAAGAACGGGATTGGTTTTACGACGCCCTGGGAAAGCTCGCTCATCTTCTCACCTCACACGGCGTGAATGTCATCATAGATGCTACTGCAAACAAACGTAAGTACAGAGACAGTACAAGAGCATCCATTCCCAGATTTTTGGAAATCTACACCAAATGTCCAATTGAAATTTGCCAGAATCGCGATGTGAAAGGGATTTATCGTAAGGCTCAAAAAGGAAAAGCAAAGTCAGTGCCCGGAATTCAAGAACAATATGAAGAACCGATGGCGGCGGAAATTGTTATTGAATCAGATCGCAATTCGGTTGAAGAATCATCAGCAAACATTCTTCGTAAATTAGAAACAATCGACTGGATATAATTCCGCTAAAAGATATTTTTCAAGATACCGATCATTAACAGAAGTCCCGCAATGACCATCAGGATGCCGAATGTGAACGACCATCGTAAGGAATTTTTGGTAGGAGCATCTGTAATATATTTTTCCAATTCACCACTGGCTTGCAGCCGTTCATATTCCAGAGGTCGTTCATGTTTGAATCTTTCAAGCGGCATACGGCCTGTGAAAATTACCGGATCCATTGGAAATGTTTCCGGACGAAGATGTGCAATGAAGTAATGAAATAGAAATACGTAACCCGTTGCTATAAACGCTTCATATGTATGAATCACTTGTGCCGCATTCAAAACCCAACCGGGGAAAAATAATGTGAAGACTTTTGGGAACCATAATGCCAGACCCGAAATTCCAATCACTGGAACTCCCCACCACTCCACGAGATATTCCATTTTTTCCCAATAGGTCCATCGATCGAATTTTGGAACCGGACCTAAAAACAGAAACCATCGCATGTTCCGGAAAAAGTCTCCAACATCTTTAAGTGTTGGGATCATAGATTCAGGACCACGGAATAAATTCTTGTCACGTTTTCTAAAATAACGAAATGCAAGATAACCGATATGGAAGAATGCATAACCAAAAGTGATAATTGCCGATAATCGATGGAGATATCGCATAAATCCAATACCTCCAAGCATCTTTGCCGTAAATTGGGCTGCCGGTGAATCATGAAAATATATTGTGAATCCGGTGATCGCTAATACGGTGAAACTAAACGCCACCGCTACGTGCACCCAAATATGCGGACCAGTAAATCTTCTGATAAACTTCGTTTCACCTTCGCCGTGAACTTTGAACTCACCTCTTGCGAATCCAACCATAGATCTGATGAACCATAGCAGATAATGAATTCCAAAAAATCCAAAAACGAAATAAATCATGATCATGAAAAACAACCAGATGTAATAAATGATCTTGTTGTGGCTCGGATCGCGGGGATTCATATGCGGATCGTAAGTTATGTAAGATGCGGATACGATACCGTGACAATTTCCACAAGTTTTCTTCAAGTTTGAAGGATGAACAGTGGAATGTGGATTTGATGCTTTCAAGTTTTTGTGTGCTGTATGGCAGTCTGCACATGTTGCAGATTGAATAAATCCAAGTGCAGTTACCTGACCATGAAAGTTGTCTTTATAAGAACGGCCCTGGATCGTGTGGCAACGTCCACAAAGATTTGGAATTTGTAATTGAAATTCTAACCCCACAGGATCCAAAATTCGGTGAGCACTATGACATGTAATACAACCCGGCCCCTTGGGAGATTTTGCTTGCCACTGCATTCCATGTTCACTCTTTCGAAAATCATCGAGAATCCCAAGATGACAAGTTCCGCAAAGTTCGGGAATCTTCGACCAATAAATTGTGGATTCTGGATCTGTCTTAGGCCTTACGTTGTGAGCACTATGACAAGTTACACAGGTCGCTGAAACAAGTAGACCGCTCTCTAATAATCCTTTGCCGTGTATTCCTAACTTGTAATCTTCAATTTTGTCAGCTTTAGGAAGGTTGTATTTCCCTGCTATTTTCGGATTGAGATGGCATGAAGTGCAGATTTCAATTTGGTGCAAAGGATGAGTTTTTGAATGCGGATCAGATTTTGGCAAAATGTCATGCTTCCCATGACAAGTTGCACAATCAGGTGCCTCCGGAATTTTGGCTGTAAATGCTTTGCCATGAGTACTTTTCAGAAAAATATTTACTGCATCTTCATGACAACCGCTGCAATCTGCTTTCTTTAATGACTCTGCATGCGGAATTTCCGTAATGTCACTGTGGCAAGAAACACAATCGTTACCACCATGAACAGACTTTGCGAATATCTCTTTATTTACAAAGAGTGAGATCTCTTTCCCATTAACTTCCTTCTTTAATTCGGGATCAGCATGACATTCAAGGCACACCTCATTCGATAAATCTGCCTTTTTGTCATCTTTGGCCAAGGCGGAGTGCGATGTGAAGAATAATAAGAAACTGAAAGTGAATAATGTTTTTAACAATGAAGTGAAATTAAAAGTATTTCTTATTATCAATTTTGTGTATTTTGCAAATCGTATTGTATTATACTTTGATTAGAATGAATGGCGTATGTACCTGAGCTGGGACAATCTCAATGGATGAAACGCCAAAAATTCCTTCCCTTGTAAATAACTGGATCAGCATTTTAGGAATCCTCATTGCTGTATCCGCTCTTTTTGCACTCTTAACTTTATTCGGCTACGACTTTTATTTTGGCTTTGCCCATCCATATGCTGGCATTTTGGCCTATGTGATTGCGCCGGCATTCTTTTCGGTCGGGGTCGTTCTGATCTTGTTTGGAGCGTGGAGAGAACGCTCCAAAAGACGAAAACTTGCACCTGGTCAAATCCCTCGTCACCTTCGAATCGATTTTAATGTTCCTCGAGACCGCAACTTTTTTTTTGGAGTCATGATATTTGGTTTCTTTTTTTTATTGATTACAGCATTCGGTACCTACCAGACGTATCATTTTACGGAATCTGTTCAATTCTGCGGACAAACTTGCCATCCGGTGATGACCCCAGAGTTCACGGCATATCAGAATTCACCGCATGCCAGAGTGGATTGCGTTCAGTGTCATATTGGCCCAGGTGCGGGTTGGTTTGTACGTTCAAAACTTTCAGGGACATACCAGGTATATGCAGTAACCGCAAATAAATTTCCACGTCCAATTCCAACTCCGATCAAAAATTTGAGGCCGGCCCAGGAGACTTGTGAACAATGTCACTGGCCGCGAAAATTCTTTGGAGCGGTGGAACGCGTAAATTACCATTACTTATCGGATGAGCAGAACACCCCCTGGACAATTCGCTTATTAATGAAGATTGGAGGAGGTGATCCATCGCAAGGTCCCACCGGCGGAATTCATTGGCATATGAATGTTTCTAACAAAATTGAATACATTGCTACTGATCACGAGAGACAAGTGATACCCTGGGTTCGGGTAACTGCGCCAAATGGCAAAATTACTGTTTATCAAGTGAAAGATAATCCGCTTTCGGCTGATCAGATAGCTAAGAATGTAACACGAAGGATGGATTGTATAGATTGTCATAATCGGCCTGCTCATATTTATAGAGCACCCTCACGTCTAGTCAATCTTGAAATGAGTACCAGACGGATTAAGGCTTCTCTCCCTTTCATTAAAAAGAACGCAGTACAAGTTCTAACAACGGAATATAAAACTACTCCGGAAGCAATGAAGAAAATTGAATCTTCAATGCTTGAAATGTACAAAGACTTCGGCGACAAAAAATTAGTTCAAGAAACGATTAAGCAAATTCAATGGATTTACTCTCAAAATATTTTCCCGGAAATGAAAGTGTCATGGAAATCATATCCAAATAATATTGGCCATACTTTATTTCCGGGTTGTTATCGCTGTCACGATGGTCAGCATGTCAGCAGTGATGGAAAAGTTATTTCACACGATTGTCGTGCTTGCCACACAATCATCGCTCAGGGCAGTAGCGAAAAATTAAAAACTATCGCACCCGAAGGTCTTGAATTCGAACATCCTGTTGATATTGGTGATGTGTGGAAGGAAATGAATTGTTCAGAATGTCACACCGGTGGTCCAATGTGAAAAGTGAACTGAAAACTCAATATCTCAATGAAAATTATTTTGCGTATTTACGCGGAGGAAAAAAATGAAAAAGAATATACGCCTTGTCACAACTCTTAGTATGGTTTTTTTGTTCGTTGTTTCTATTAGCTCCATCACTTTAGCCGTAGATGCAGCCGCAGGACAAAAGCTATTTATGGACAAGAAATGCAATACGTGCCATTCAATTGATTCAATGAAGATTACGAAAAAGTTAGCAACTTCAAAGGCGCCCGATTTATCCAATGTTGGTTCAGAAAAAAATGCAGAATGGATTCAGAAGTGGTTGAAGAAAGAAGTTGAACTCAATGGAAAGAAACATACACCGACATGGGCTGGAACACCAGAAGAGGCAAAAACACTTGCAGAATGGGTAGCAACACTAAAAAAACAATAATACAATCAATCGGCTCAAACTGATTGTAGTGAAAAGTTTTTGATTTGGTGGGAGACACTTGGAAGCAATTGAAGAAGAAAAACCGAGTAGAAGAAGTGTTTTAGATAGACTACTTCAGATCAGCGCATTTGGCTGGGGATTATCCATCCTCTATCCGATTTTTGCATACTTCAAAATTCCACCTGAAGGTGAAAGTGTCCCCACCAGCATTGTCGCCGCAAAAGTAAACGAACTTCAGCCCAATCAAGGGAAAGTGTTCCGGTTTGGAAATGCTCCGGCAATTTTGGTGAAAACTCCAGGTGGTGAATGGAAAGCATTCTCAGCAGTCTGCACCCATTTGCAATGTACGGTTCAGTATCGGAATGATATGCAAAAAATTTGGTGTGCGTGTCATAACGGCACTTTTGACATGAAAGGCACGAATATAGCAGGCCCTCCGCCGCGGCCACTGGAAGAATTTAAAGTCACAACGAAGGGACAAGACGTAATCGTATCTAAGGCCTAAGCATGGTAGCACTGAAGTCCAAACTCACAAATTGGATTCATGAGCGTTTTGACTTTTCTTACGTTCAACAATTTGCGTCTGAAAAGAAAGTCCCACATTTCAAGGGATCATTCTGGTATTATTTCGGCGGTGTTAGCCTCTTCCTATTCATAGTTCAAGTCGTCACTGGAATCTTGCTACTAATGTATTATCAACCCGGTGCTGGAACTGCGTTTGAGAGCGTCCACTTCATTATTTCAAAAGTACAATTCGGATGGTTAATCCGCTCCATTCATAGTTGGTCCGCAAATCTTATGGTTCTCTCCGTATTCATCCATATGTTTTCGGTTTACTTTAGTAAAGCGTTCCGCAAACCGCGGGAACTTATCTGGTATAGCGGATTCATATTACTTGTACTCACATTCGCTTTTGGCTTCAGTGGTTATCTCCTTCCATGGAACACGTTGTCATATTTTGCCACGAAAGTAGGAACCGAAATTACCGCTGTTGTGCCGGTGGTCGGAAAACCAATTATGCATCTTCTGCGCGCCGGTGATGATGTAACAACCGCAACCTTGACACGATTTTTTGGCTTGCATGTGGCCATCTTCCCGGCAATCTTCGCGGTGATACTTTCGATTCATCTATTACTGATTCAGGTACAAGGGATAAGCGAACCGGAGTCCTGGAAAGAGTATCCCATCGAAAAAAAGAAATTCATGCCATTCTTTCCCAATTTTGTCATGCGCGATGTTTTGCTCTGGCTCATCGTTTTGAATGTTCTGGCAATTCTAGCGGTGTATTTTCCCTGGGAATTAGGGCACAAAGCCGATCCATTTGTTTCAGCTCCAGTTGGAATTAAGCCGGAATGGTATTTCCTTTTTATGTATGAATCGCTGAAATATTTTCCCGCTAAGATTTGGAAAGTAGATGGTGAAGTTGTTGGGGTATTGCTCTTCGGATTTGCGGGGCTGCTATGGTTTCTCGTTCCTTTTTGGGACAACCGGACCCCAAAAGGCTTACGAAATAGATTAATCAACTACCTTGGGATTTTAGTAGTTTTATTCATCATAACGATGACCATCGTGAGTGTTAAGTGAAATACAAATTTTGGGGAACACTGATTTTTATTCTTATCAGTGCGTTAACTTTTGCGCAAAATAAAGATACGTGTATTGGCTGTCATACGGATACAGGCAGCCCTGAAGCCTTAGCATTCAAGAAGGATATTCACTTTCAAAATGGTCTCAGTTGCTCAGATTGTCATGGAGGAGATCCTTCCGCAAAAGAAATGGAAGCCTCGATGGATCCCAAAAAAGGTTTTATAGGTGTTCCGAAACCAACAGATATTCCGGCAATGTGCGGCGTATGTCATGGTGATTTTCAACAGGATTTCGATAATGGAATCCATGGAAATGCTCTGAAGAATAACAACAAGGGACCGCAATGTGTCTCATGCCATGGAATTCATAACATTGTTTCAGTAAAAGACAAAAATTCACCCGTCTTTGCTACAAATGTTACAAAAACGTGCGGCAAATGCCATAGCGATGCGGCATACATGCAAAAATTCAATCCTGGATTACCGGTCGATCAATATGAAAAATATTTGACCAGCGTTCATGGAAAAAAGAATGCGGAAGGTGATACAAAAGCTGCAACCTGTGTGAGCTGTCATTCGAATCATCTAATTCTTGCTGTGAAGGATCCACGTTCTCCTGTTTCTCCAATGAAAATTCCTGCGACCTGTTCACATTGCCACAGCAATGCAAAATATATGGCCGCCTATCACATCCCAACAAATCAGTATGATGATTATGTGAAAAGTGTTCATGGAGTGGCTTTGTTAAAGAATTCCGATTTGAGCGCTCCTGCATGCAATTCCTGTCATGGCAATCACGGAGCAACACCACCTGGTGTGGAAAGTGTGGCCAGTGTTTGCGGCCAGTGCCATCAAGCAAATGCAGAACTTTACGACAAAAGCGTTCATCACGCTGTGTTTCAGCAAATGTC
>AR_comb_assmDRAFT_10282470_pt1 | contig 10182 bp, 9 predicted proteins | sample ArasoioldDNA_FD_10543 | JGI IMG/M metagenome (IMG submission 10543) | reverse complement strand
GGATTCGACGTCGTCTTCGACGGAATCGGCGAGGACGGCTATCGCCGCTCGTTCGCAGCGCTCAAGCCTGGCGGATTGCTTCTCGCCATTGGTTTCTCGGCGGGCGTGCAGGCAAAGCAAGGCATGCTGAGCATCCTGATGGCGATCGCGCGGCTGTATCTCTGGGGACTTCTGCCGGGCGGCAAGCACGCACGCTTCTATTCGATCAACGTGATGCGGGCGCGCCACCCTGACTGGTTCCGCGAGGATCTGGAGCGACTCTTCGGCTTGCTGGCCACTCACGCCATCCAGCCACGCATCGCCGAGCGAATCTCTTTCGATGAGGTCAGCGACGCACACCGACGCATCGAGGCAGGCGGTCTCGAGGGCAAGCTCGTTTTGTACCCAGATCTTGGATCGAAAGTGCATTGATGATTGGTGATTGCTGAGTGGTGATTGGTTGTTGATTGACGATGTGTGATCGTTGATCTGGAGCGGCAACGACCGTCCCGTGAACCAAATCGACACTCAACAATCAGCAATCAACAACGAATCTCAAATCAAAGATCCGCAAATCAACAATCGATCTATCTATCTCACGTATTTGGTAACCCCTCTGAGCTGCGCTTCCGCGGTGAACACATTGCCCGCGGCATCGACGGCGATGCCTTCGCCCATCGCACCGTCGGTCGAATTCGGCACCGTATGCGGCGGCACGAAGATGGTGACCTTACCGTCCTTCAGACTGCCGATGCGAATGCCTCGCTGCCAGCCGGGATGCACGCGCTCCGTGGATTCAGAGTCCGCTGTGTAAATGACGTCGTTCGCATCGATGGCCAGTCCGCTCGTGCGCCCAAACTCGGGGTACGCGGCGACGAACTTCCCTTCTTTCGTCAGGATCTGGATGCGGTGGTTGTGCCGATCGGCCACCACGAGACGGCCTTGCGAGTCGAATTCGATGGCGTGAGGCGTTCGGAATTCTCCCGGCGCCGTGCCGGTCTTGCCGATCACGCGCAGAAACTTTCCGGTCCGATCGAACACCGATATGCGTCCGACCAGATTGGGATCAGTCACGTCGGTGTGGCTCTCCGCGACGTAGACATCGCCGTTGCGCGGATCGGTGACGACGTCAGTTGGATCGGTCAGCGCCTCAGGAGGATTGCCTCTGACACCTGCCTTGCCGAGCGTCAAGAGGACTTTGCCGTCGGGGCTGAACTTCACGACTACGCTGCCCTTGTCTTGTTCGCCACGTGAATCGGCGACCCACACGTTCCCATCGCGATCGACGTGAATGCCATGCGGCCACACGAAGAGGCCACTGCCGAAGCTGCGAATCTCGCGACCAGCTTCGTCGAAGTGGTGCACCGGATTCACCGTGCTGCCGAGACACCCAGGCGTCGTGCCCGGTGAACATCGGTCCACGGCCCAGACCGTCTTGCCGTCTTTGTCGATAGCGACACCGTTCGAGCCGCCCCACGGCCGATTCTCGACAGTGAGCTGAGCCCAGTCACGGATCACGCGGTACGGATTGGCGCCGCTGTTGATCGGCGTTTGCTGATCGGTCTGAGGCGTGCCACCTCGTTGCTGCGCGGAGAGGGAGACCATCAACGCGCATGCGAAGACGCCGTAGAGCGCGGGCTTTCCTGGGCGCCGTAGCGCGAAGCGCGAAGGCGGCAGCCCGCGCGTGATCGGCCCGCGGGTGACGGTCGTCACTTCCAGCTCTCGATCGCCTTGTAGTGCAGCGAGTCAGGCGGCAGTTCCGCGAGCTCGATGCGGCCCATGTAGGGATCGGTGATGTTGGCGAGCATCGCCTTGGTATCGCTGCGGTTCACGTCGCTCACCGTCAACCCGTTCTTCCGGAAGCGCGCCACCATCTCAGCGACGTTCTCGACGTGCAGGCCGTAGTGATTGAATCCTGCCGGCCGCTGCGGGTTGACCGGCTGCAGTTCGAGGAACGTGTTCTTGCTGATCTGCATGTAGACCAGCCGCGGCTGCTTCTTGTCATCGAAGACGCGGAACGCTTCGCGGTAGCCCATCTTCTGCGTGTAATAGGTGACCGCTTCATCGATATTGGGCACGGCGATGGCGACGTGGTTCATCATCACCACGCCCGTGCCAGCGCTCTGCGCCATCGCGACGTGCACTCCCAGTCCCACGAGCAACCCTGCCGCAAACAGCATCGCACCGCGCATACATCCTCCTCGTGACGTCGAAGCGAATTATTGTGCAACAGCTCACCGGTCGTAATAGTCGGCGTATAAAATCTCGCCCGAATGGCTGAGATCAGCCTGATTCTGTCGGCGTCCTCAGTAGGCGCCCCGGCAACGGCGGTGGCCGTCGCCGACGGCGGCACTGGCGTGGCGTCGATCCCACCGGCGGCGCTCAAGTCGCTGCTCGACGCGCGCGAGCAGATCATCAAGATGATGAACGGCGCGCCGCGAATGAGCTCGGACGAACTGCGCCAGTTCGGCAAGGTGATGGGCAAGGCGCTGTTCAGCGACGACGTCGGCGCGACGTGGACGAATGCTAACGCACCGGCCGTCCCGCTGATCACCAAGATCCTGGCGACCAGTCCCGAGCTGAAATCAATCCCGTGGGAGTACGCCGCGTGGCCGAGCGGTCAAGACGGTCCGCAATTGGCGACGTCGGTGGTCAGGCTGGTGCCGCAGGCGCGAGCGGTGCCGCTCGCACCGATTCTCAAAGGCGACCTGCGCATCCTGCTGCTCAGCGCCAGTCCGCTCAACCTCAACGCCATTCCGTGGATCGACGTCCGCGACGGACTGATTCGCGTGTTTCGTGCCGCGCTCCCCGGCATCGAGTTCGTCGCTGATGATCAGAAACCAGCTGGCACATCCTTCATCCGCATCGTCGAAGCGGCGAGCCGGAAGAGCGTCGAGCAGTCGATCGGCACTGATGATCCGCACGTCGTGCACTTCATCGGCCACGGGACCGATCGCGGTCTCGCACTGATCAACAGCAAAAAGAACGATCCAACGCTCATCACCGCCGCCGCGTTTCAGGCGGCGTTGCTGCAGGCACCATCCTGCCGTCTGGTGATCCTCAGCGCCTGCGACACGGCGAACCAGACGACGATCGCTCCGGTCGATGCGTCGATCGGGACCTTCGCCGAGCAGATCGTGCGCAATGCCGTTCCCGCGGTCATCGCCAGTCAGACGGTGATCGATAAGCGCACGGTCGCGACGTTCTGCGAGGGCCTGTACCCCGAATTGTCGAAGTCGGGATCGATCGACGTCGCGGTCGCGGCCGGCCGCTGCTCGATTGCCATTGAACTGGACAAGGTTGACAGCGCGGCCATCGAGTGGGGCATCCCGGTGTTGTATCGCCGACTTGGCGCAGGGCAGTTGTTCGCATAGGGCGCGGCATGAACTGGAATCCCGAACGCGTGCTCGTGTATCGGAAGAGCGCCGAGGCGGCGCACCGGCCCGCCGACGTACCCGACGCTGCGGTGGCGCCCGGGGCAGTCGCCGCGGGCGTCACGCGTAAACAGCGCATCGGGATCTGGGACCTCAATGCCGGCGCGGGTTCGCTGCCGCATCTGCTCGACAGGGTCGAGGAGGCGCAGAGCTACTTTTCGTTCTACGCCGTGGAAGCGGCGTTTCAGACCGGTCTCACTATCCCGGGCGACCATGTCGTCACCGACTTCAAGCGCCGGACGGGCCGGACCATGGCGCGGTGGGAAGCCGCAATGAATGTCTGCGTCAGCCCGATCTTCAAGGCCGCGCAACCCGTCCTCGACGCGCTCCCCATCGAATGGCTGGTCATCGTTGTCAGGTCGATGCTGGCCGACGATGAGGAGCCGCCGTTCAGGTACAACCTGTTTGCCAGGGCGAGCGGACACATGGTCCTGCAGTCAACTTACGACCTGCGCGAGTTCGCCGCAGAAGCCGGGAAGCCGTTCGAATCCGCCGTCCTCGGGACGGCCTTGTCCATAGTGATCCAATCGATGGTGCCCGACCTCGAGGAAACACCAGGGACGATCTTCGATTTCTGCGAGAACCGTCACGACATCGTCAGGGTTATTCGCGAACCCAGGATCGATGACGCGAATCGCGCGCTCATCCCACCAGAGATTCTCGAGCCGGTCGACGCGATCCTTGACGTGTTGAAGCACTACAAAGGCCACACGACGCCGGCGCAGATGCGACGCCAGCGAAAGGTCCTCGCACAGACGAAAAAGAGCCCGACGCTCAGCAAGGTCGCCGCACAGCCCGTTACATTCAAGCATCTCCTCAAAGCCCTGAACGCATCGCTGCCGAAGCCGGCAAAGAAGACAAAAAAGAAGAAAGCGGCTGTCGCAAAGACGCACGCGAAGAAGAAGACCGCGAAGCGCGGCAAGTGAGGATCGCATGGCCACCGAGATCCTGGTCTTCATTCCCGGAACGCTCGGCTCCGAGTTATGGGACGGCGCCAATAAGGTCTGGCCGGGATCGACCTGGGAAGCCATCAAGGGATTCAACGACACGCGGTTTCAACAGTTGCTCAAGCCAGGCCTCACGCCGCGCGACATCGTGCGCTCCGCGGCCGGCGGATTCATCGGGATCTACAGCAAGTGGATCGAGGCCTTCGAAGCCATTTCGCGCGGAGGTCAGCAGCTCTTTCGCGAAAACCCCCCGGCCGGCAAAACCAAGACGCTCTACGTCTTTCCGTACGACTGGCGCGTCGATCTGACTGCCACGGCCACCCTCCTCGCCGATCTGCTCGAGTCGATACTGGCGAAGACCGCCGACGCCGACATCAAGCTTGTGTGCCACAGCATGGGTGGCGTGCTGGCGCGCTATTACCTCGAATCGGGCTCATTCAATGCGAGGTCCGCCTTCTCGCACATTTCGCTGCTCGTCACCCTCGGCACACCCCACAACGGCGCGACCGCCGCATTTGCCGCCGCGACCGGACTGGACAAGACGACGTTCTTATCGCTCGAACAGACCAAGACCCTCGCCAACGACACCCGCTACCTGTCGGTCTATCAATTGTTCCCGGTCAAGACGCACTCATTCATCTGGTCGCTCGACAGCGGTTCGGCATACAAGGATTTCCCGGCCGACGATCCCGCGATCGTCAAGAAGTACGGCCTGACCAGCGCCGGCCTTACCGCATGGACGACGTTCCGCGCCGCGTTGACCGGGACTCGGCCCGGGCATGTTCGCTACTTCTTCATCGTCGGCTCGCGTCAGGAGACGCTGGTCCGGTTGCTCTGGGACGGCGGCACGCTCCAGCGCGTCGAGCTCGAAGATGCCGGCGACGGCACAGTGTCTCTGTCCGGAGCGATGGATGCCACGACACAGTCGGAATTCGTTGGCAAGTCTCACGTGTCGTTGATTGAAACGCGGCCGGCGCGCCAAACACTGGCGGCTTTGTTTGGCGCCGAGACGCTGTTCGCAGCCGCCGAACTGGTGCAACAGGTGACCCTCGCCGTCCGGGATCTCGCGGTGACGACCGACGACGAGATCCACGTGCAGATTGAATTCGTGCCCCCCGTCGATCGGTTCAAGGGCGAGCTGAAATTCGAACGGGCTGTCGTGCCAGACGCTGGAGAGTCGGCAGGCCCTCTCACGTTCGCCGAGATTCCCGCCCTCAACTCCATGCCCGTCGAGTTGATTGGCACGGCGTTCACCTACGTGACGGTCAAGGCGGATCCGCTGGAGCTCACCGGCATCTACCGTCCCGTGCTCACACAGGAAGGCAAAGCCAGCAAGACGATCGGACCAGCTTTCGCTGTACAACCCGCCGACTGATGTGACGTCGCGGCGGTGATCACGGCCGGGCGCTCAGCTTCTCCACTCTCGCCACGACCTCGTCAAGATCGAACGGCTTGACCAGATAGTCCCGCGCACCATACTCGGCGGCCTCGGAGGCGTTCTCGATCGTCGGAAACGCCGTCATCAGAATGACCTTGGCGTCGGGCGACAGTGTCTTCATCACCCGGAGCACCGCGATGCCGTCGGAATCCGGCAGGCGGCAGTCGAGCAGCACGACGTCAACCGCACATCGGATGAATTCGTTGATCGCCGTTGCCGCGGTGCCGCTTTCGAGCACGGAATATCCGTGGTCCAGAAACCGCTCGCGCAGCGACCACCGCACGAGATCCTCGTCGTCAACGATGAGAACGGTGCCGTGTGCGGCCATGACGCATTACACCGTTGCCAGCACCGGCGCCATATTCTCGAGCACGAGCACACCGGCTGCCGTGTTCGACACCGGGATGTGATAGTGACTGTGCACGACTGATGCGCCACGAGTCATCGCACCGCGCATCGCCAGCCACATGATCAGCTCGACGCCCTCCGAGCCGGCCTGTTCGACGAGTTCGGCGTTCGACATCCGCGCCAGCGTTTCTGGATCGTCAACCACCTTCTGCATGAACATCGTGTCGAAGCGCTTGTTGATGAATCCGGCGCGTTCGCCTTGCAGCTGGTGTGACATGCCACCGGTGCCGAGAATCACCACGTTGAGATCGTCCGGATACGATTCGATGGCTGTGCCGAGCGCTTTCCCCAGCTTGTAGCAGCGGGCCGCGGACGGAATCGGGTGCTGCACGGTGTTGACCGCGATCGGCACGGCCCTGATCGGCCATTCCTTGACGCCTGGCCACATCGTCATCATCGGCACCATGAAACCGTGATCGACCTTCATCTCCTGGCACATCGTGATATCGAACTCGTCGGCGACGAGCGACTCGATGAGATGCCACGAGAACTCGACGTCGCCGTGGACCTCGGGCAGCACTTCGAGCCCCCAACCGGAATCTTCGTTGGGATACGTTGCCGCGGCGCCGACTGCGAACGTGGGAATGTGGTCGAGGAAGAAGCTCAGACCGTGGTCGTTGTAGATGACCACTGCCACATCCGGCTTGACCTCGTCGAGCCAGCGGCGGACGGGCGTGTAGCCGTCGAAGAACGGCTTCCAGTACGACGTGTCCTGAAGTCCTTTGGCAAGCGCGGCACCGATCGCCGGAATGTGCGAGGTGGTGATGCCACCGACGATCCTAGCCATGTGTGACCTCTCCTGACTGCTCGAGCATCTGCTTGAACTCGTCCACGCTCATGCCGCGCTGCTGCGCGCCGACGTCCTGCACACTGAGATTGAAGATGCCGGCAAACTTGGCGAGGTAGTAGATGTTGCCGCCAAGCTGCACCAGACGCAGCACGTCGCGCGCGCGAATCGCCTCGCGCTGTGCCGGCGACAGGCCGTACTTCTCGCAGTAGGCGTCCTCGTTCCGCCGGAACTCCTCGCGGTTCTCAGCGGAATTGAACGACATGCACATGCGATTGAGGGGATACCCCATCACCGACCGGCGGCCATTGAACACATAGGTTCCTGGTACCTTGTCGTAGTCGTGCGAGCTCCACGCCACAGCGCTCCCTCCTGATTCGCGGCGCGCGCCGGCCGCGGTTTCGCGGTTTGCAAGGCCATTGCCACGGACCTGTGCCGAACGTTTGTCCTGAAATCACGTGTCTCACGATCAGCAACCAGCGTCGCCGTGGGATCTTTCACGGCGGGCACGAACTTTCTCGCGCTCACGATCCTGTCGCGACACGCGGCGCGTCAAAGCGCACAACAAATCGCTGGCGCTGGCATGGCGTTTCGTTTGCACGATTGCCCGCATCTTGAGACTCGCGCTTGTGATGCTTGTTGTCTGGGTGCTCGTCGCAGGTGACGCGACAGCGCGTGGCCTGCAACCCGAGGGATGGGGCGCGGGTCTCGAGATGATCGCCGCCGTCGACACCAATCCCGATCCGCGAGTGGTCGAGATCACCATCGAAGCGCGAGTCGCCCGCGTCGAGATCGCGCCGGGGCAATCACTGGACGCGTGGACGTACAACGGCGGCATTCCGGGACCGCTCATTCGTCTCCGCGTGGGCGACCGCCTGATTGTGCACTTCACCAATGCACTGCCCGAACCGACAACCGTGCACTGGCACGGACTGCGCGTGCCACTGCGCATGGATGGCGTGCCTGGCGTCTCCCAACCGCCTGTCAAACCTGGCGAGTCGTTCACCTACGACTTCGTCGTGCCCGATGCCGGTCTCTTCTGGTACCACCCGCACGTGATGTCGGCCGCGCAGGTCGGCTTCGGTTTGTACGGGGCGCTGCTCGTTGAGGACCCCAACGATGGCGTCGATGTCGACGACGAATTGGTGATGGTACTCAGCGACATCGCGCTGAACGAGCGCGGCGCGCTGGAGTCGCCAGAGGCGGGTGGCTCGATCGCCAACGTGTTCGGCCGCGAAGGCCCGCACGTGTTGCTCAATGGCCGCACGCACTCGGCGTTGTCAGTGCGGTCCGGTGCCCCCCAGCGATGGCGCATCGTCAACGCCGCAAAAAGCCGCTACTTCAATCTGGATCTCGGCGGCGCGATGTTCAGGCAGATCGGCGGAGACGGTGGGTTACAAGAGTACGCGTCGGAACGCGACACGCTGCTGCTGGCGCCGGGCGAGCGTGCGGATGTCATCGTCACCCCGCGACTGAAGGCCGGCGAATCGATCGTCCTGCGATCGGTGCTCGTGAATCGCGGCTTGTTCACGATCGAGGGACGGTTTCCGTATGACGAGCTGCTCACGCTGACCGGCGCGAACGCTCCGCCGTACGTAGGCGCAGCACCGCCAGCCGTACGGCGGATGATTGAACCGCTGTCACTGGCCGGCGCGACGAAGGTGGATCTCGAGCTCGCACTCGACCAGCCGCCTGATGCGGTTCCCGAATATTCGATCCGCGGACAGCTCTATTCAGCGCGGCACAAGGCGCTCGGCGCGCGCATCGGCGAGACGCAGATCTGGACCGTGACCAATTCAACCAAGTGGTCGCATCCGCTCCATCTCCATGGCTTCTTCTTCCAGGTACTCGACGACAACGGCGCACCGGTTCGACCACTCGCCTGGAAAGACACCGTGGACATTCCATTCGAGAAGACGGTGCGTCTGGCCGTGCGCTTCGACGATCGAGAGGGCGCAACCGGATCGTGGATGGTTCATTGCCACATCCTCGACCACGCCGAAGCAGGTTTGATGGGGTCCGTCCAGGTCGGTGACGGCGCAACGCATGCGGGCCAGCACGAGGCGGTCCATTGATGCAGGGATCGAGCTTATGAAAGCGAACTCACTGATCGCGCTCTGCCTGGCCGTCCTCGCCGCGGCCGCCGTTTACGCACAGACGAACCCGCGGCCAACACCCGGAGCGGCACCGGCGCTCAGCGCTCCTCACCTGGATGCAGCCGCACGCTCGGCGGAGGCGAGTGACGTCGGCACGCCGCCGCTGCGATCGCTCGTTGACAAACATTGCGTCGGCTGTCACTCGACTCGCCTCAAGTCAGGGGGCGTTGCGCTCGACGGACGCGACCTGTCGGATATCGCGATCAGTCCAGCAATGTGGGAGCGCTCGGTGCGAAAGGTACGCGCCGGCATGATGCCGCCGGCCGGCAGCCCGAAGCTCGATCCTTCCGTCCGGGAACAGCTGGCCGCCGGACTGGAGGCCGAACTCGATCGACACGCGATCGTGCAACTGCCGCCGCCTGGATTGCATCGACTCAATCGAAGCGAATACCAGAACGCGATCAGCGATCTTCTCGGACTCGAGGTTGACGCTGCGAAGTTCCTGCCGACCGATGATTCAACGGCAGGGTTCGACAACATGGCGGGAACTCTGGTGATGTCACCACCGCTGCTCGAAGCGTACTTGTCAGCGGCCGGACGCATCAGCCGTCTCGCGGTGGGCACCGCGCTCGCGCCGACGCAGACGGTGTATCGCGTGCCTGAAGATGCGACGCAGGACTATCACGTCGAGGGTCTTCCCTTCGGCACCCGCGGCGGGCTCCTGGTGCGTCATCAGTTCCCCGCCAACGGCGAGTACGCGCTCAAAGTCATCCCGGTCAACAAGGGCAATATGGGCAGCAACACCGCGTTTGGCGAGGTCCGCGGCGAGAAGCTCGAAGTGCTGCTCGACGGCGCACGCGTGCAGGTGCTCGACTGGGACACGGCGGTCGCGAAGGGCGGCACGCTCGATCTGCGCGTGCCGATTGGCGCTGGGCCGCATCAGCTTGGCGTCACGTTCGCGGCCACCAACTATGCACCGCTGCTCGATCTGAATCAGCGCTTTCTTCGCAGCACGATTGAAACCGGAGGCCTGCCCGGGTTCACATTCTTCCCCCACGTCGGCAGCATCCGCATCGATGGACCCTACAGCGCG
>AR_comb_assmDRAFT_10132839_pt1 | contig 10182 bp, 7 predicted proteins | sample ArasoioldDNA_FD_10543 | JGI IMG/M metagenome (IMG submission 10543) | reverse complement strand
CAGAGACGCGAAGGTAAGCACAGAGAAGAAAATGGAAAATGAATATGGAAAATAGACACCCACCTTCCCGCTCGATGCCGAACCAACCCCCAACCCCTCTCCCTTGACGGCAACATCCTGACACGGCTATAGTTAAACTAGTGCCAAACAGTGTTGGGCACACTTACCTGCGAAGGTTTAGTGCGGCTAACCCCTCGCAAATCCAAGTCAAAAGCCAGTTAAGTGGCGCACGAACGCGCAGTTAGAGCCTTCCCCGACGCTCTTAATTCAGCGGAAAGAGTACTCCAGCACTCGGCCCGCTACATTTAGGAAGGACATAGCCCCAGGATGTCGACCCTCAGTCGTAATAGCAACCTCCTATTGCTGTGCGGCGCGCCGCTCTGTCTCGTTGTTTTAATCTGGGGCGCGCTTAACACATCTATTCTCCTCTGGTCAAAGCCCGCCGGCCTGTTGCAGTTCATAGGCATTTCCGTGCCCGCCGTTATTACTGCGGGATTCTTAGTTGCAGTGACGGATGAGCAGCGCCGAAAGTGGTCCCACAAATCAGTCGCTGATGGGTTTGTACTACTGGCAATCATCATGTATTCGGGATCAGCGACGGGTAACGCCGGCCCGGCTGTAATTCTGGCTGGTATTACAGCTGTCGCAGCTGGGTATGGAATCTACAGTCGTCGGGCAATAATCGGCATCGCCACCATCTCAGTTGTTTCGACGCTACTGATCGCCTGGATCTACGACAGCGTGGTAGACCTCGTTGCCGGCACCACCAACCTCGCGGGTGCCTCGGGGATCCAGTTCAAGACTTTTCTCTTACCTCTCTTACTACTCGCTATTCTTCAATATCTCCTTAGTACTGTCGTCACTGCATGGTTTCTCGGCCTGGAGAGCAGGGATTTCAAGTTATTGCCGTCACCCGAAAGTATTGTTTGGACCGGTGCTGCACAACTCGCTTCATTAGCTTCCGCAGTGCTTATTTATTCGGCTATTCAGACAGGCGATGCTCTTTATGCCTTCACGGGAGTGCTCACATCTTCGATTGTGTATCTGCTGTATCACTTTAATGAGAAACGATTGGATGAAGTGAGGCGAGCCGAAACAGAACGGCGGCGACATGCAGAAGAGATGGCCACGATTCACATGAACACAATTGAATCGCTGGCGATCGCTATCGACGCCAAGGATCAAACTACTCATGGGCATGTGCGTCGTACACAAATCTACGCAGAGCAAATGGGTAAACTCCTCAATGTATCGCCCTTACAGGTCCAGGCATTGCAGGCTGGCGCGCTTCTGCACGACATCGGAAAATTGGCGGTACCCGAATACATTCTGAATAAACCTGGGAAGCTTACCGAAGCAGAGTTCGCTAAGATGAAGATTCACCCGACTGTCGGTGGCGATATTCTCAAACGCGTGAACTTTCCCTATCCAGTTGAAGACATCGTTCGTTACCACCATGAGAAATGGGACGGCAGCGGCTATCCCCTGGGACTCAAGGGTGAGTCAATTCCGCTAACGGCCAGAATAATTTCGGTAGTCGACTTCTACGACGCTACTCGCTGCGACCGCCCATATCGAAAAGGTATGAAGCGAGAAGAATCACTGTCGCTGTTACGAGGCATGATTGGCACAGCTTTCGATCCGAAGGTAGTTCAGGTCTTCATCGATCACGTCGAAGAATTCGACAGCCTGATCAAAGCTGAAGACATTCAGGAACAAGTGCCATCTGAAATACCAGAATTTGATCTCCAGACGAAGACACGTCCCGATGCGGGTCTCGCATCAGATGTAATGGGTACGCAGGAAGAACAGACGGTCGGATTCCGCTCAATCAGCGACGCTCAGCGCGAAGTGTTTGCGCTTCACGAGATCGCCCAGACTATCGGCTCGTCATTGAACCTCAGCGATACAGTTGCATTGGTCAGTAATAAGCTGAGAGCGATAGTCCCCTTCGATAGTTGTGTGATCTATATGGTCGATGACCGTTCCGGCAAAGCAGTGGCAGTTCATGCGGCCGGCGATCATCACGACGTCTTCTCGCGGCGGCGGATCAACGTCGGTGAAGGTATTACGGGTTGGGTAGTCGCCAATTGTCGCTCGATGTGTAATGCCTCAGCTGAATTGGACCTCGTTGGGGTTCCCGATAGCCTTGCGAGGCAATATCGCGGAATTCTGGTGTCGCCACTCTTGCGAGAAGACGGCGCCTTTGGTGCAATCGCACTATATTCGAAAGCGCGCACCTCATACACCACCGAGCACGTTCGGCTCCTTGAGTCGGTTTGCCAGCACGCATCCAGTGCTCTGAACAATGCGTTGACTTATGAAAAGACTAAAGAGAGTGCGCTGGTAGATCCATTAACGGACCTCCCCAACGCTCGTGGCTTCTACATGATGCTCGAGCAGAAGATCGCAGAGTGCCAGCGGCTGAAACGCGAGTCTCTGGCTGTAATCAGCATGGACATCGACGAGTTTAAGATTATTAACGACAAATACGGCCATTCTACCGGAGACAGGTTACTTGCGAGCATCGCGGGTGCGATCAGACATGAGTTGAGGCAGATGGATATTCTCACGCGGTATGCAGGCGATGAGTTTGTCGCCATCATGCCCATGGCTTCGAACAGTATGGCCCAGTCAGTTGGTGAACGAATGAGAAATGCGGTCGAGGAGCAACTGTTCTCCGTTCGCCCCGGGACAATGGTTGGAGTCGGACTTAGTATTGGTGTTGCCTGTTTTCCGGAGGATGGAGATACAAGCGAAGAGCTACTCAGCGCCGCTGCGCGCAAGATGCAGAAGGATAAATATAGACGTAAAACCGTCTTAATGCTGGCGTGTGCGGGTTTAAACTCTCTTGACGCCATCACCTAATTCTTCAGCTCGTTATCGGTTTACTCTGAGTAATCTGTGTTCTTTGCGCCTCCAAGGTGGGCAGAGACCCAACAAACCTCAGCACCACAGAACCACAGAGATCTCAGACCCAGCACAGAGCAGCCGCGCGGCAACCAAAAAGCTTTCTCAGAGAAGGTTCAAATCAGCACACCACCTGGACTCGGAGTGCTTTTGCACGCCTTTGTAAATCTCGCGTATAATTCCCCGCTTAGTTTTGAATCCATTAGAAACTCGATCCCAATCCTATTACGCCCGCCTAAGATGCGGGCATTGTTTAGTGCGCAGGTCTGAATTCTGCTTATCATGAGTAAACAAACCCAATCGCCCTCGGTTGCGGGAGCTGAAGACAGGGCTTCCACTTCAGTCATCGACCCACCCGACCAGAACGCACATCAAGAGCTGAGTCGTGAGCGAGATGCTGCGAAACAGAAACAAAAAGAACGACTAAGTCAGCTCGACCATGAGTCGTTAATTGATCTCTATCGTCAGATGTTGCTCATCCGACGCTTTGAAGAGAAAGCTGCTGAAGCATACGTGGCCGGAAAGATCGGCGGATTTTGCCACCTTTACATCGGTCAGGAAGCTGTCGGCGTGGGAGTTATTTCGGCTCTGCGTCAGGACGATTACGTACTCGGAAGTTACCGTGAACATGGTCAGGCGATCGCTAAGGGGATGTCTGCGAAAGCCATCATGGCGGAACTCTTCGGAAAAGTGACCGGTTGCTCAAAGGGCAAGGGCGGTTCGATGCACATGTTCGATAAGGACCTCGGATTCCTCGGCGGACATGCGATCGTCGGCGGACAAATTCCGTTGGCGACCGGAACAGCGTTCGCTTCGAAGTATCAGGGTAAAGACCAGGTGACTGTTTGCTTCTTCGGAGAGGCGGCGGTAAATCAGGGAGCTTTCCACGAGTCGCTAAACATGGCCCAACTGTGGAAAATCCCCTGTATCTACATCTGTGAAAACAACCAGTACGGGATGGGCACCTCGCTCGCCCGTGCGATGTCGCTACGCGATATTGCTCAAAAAGCCTGTGCCTATGAGATGGCCTCAGAGTTCGTGGACGGCATGGACGTGCTCGCTGTTCGCGAAGCAACGTTGCGAGCCGTTGAGCGTGGCCGCAAAGAATCTCTACCGACTCTGCTTGAAGTTAGAACTTACCGGTTCATGGGCCATTCGATGTCAGACCCGGGTAACTATCGCACCAGAGCAGAAATCGAAAAATATCAGGAACGAGATCCGATCAAATTGTTTTCAGCGAGCTTGCTTGAAGAAGGAATTGTCGATCAGCAAAAACTCGATCAACTCGACCACGAAGTGCGTGTTGAAGTTGAGGAGGCGGTAAAGTTCGCCGACGAGAGTCCCGAACCGCCCGCCGAAGATCTCTACACTGACGTCTACGCAAATCCAATAAATTTTCAAAAATAGAATAGACAGACACTGAATATGGCGATTCTCACAATCCGTGAAGCTCTCAATCAGGCCCTCCGCGAAGAATTGGCCCGTGATGAAAACGTTTTCCTGATGGGCGAAGAAGTGGCGGCTTACCAGGGAGCTTATAAAGTTACCAAAGGACTTTTAGAGGAATTCGGCGACAAGAGAGTTATTGATACGCCTATTACCGAACTTGGTTTCGCCGGGCTGGGCGTCGGCGCCGCGATGGCCGGACTTCGTCCCATCGTCGAGTTCATGACGTTCAATTTTTCAATTCTCGCAACAGACCAGATTATAAATTCGGCGGCGAAGATGCTTTATATGTCTGGCGGCCAATTTAAGATACCAATAGTGTTTCGTGGACCAGGGGGCTCGGCTTTCCAGGTTTCGTCCCAACACTCTCAGGCTCTCGAGTCATGGTACGCCTATTTTCCTGGTATCAAAGTCGTAATGCCTTCGACACCGGCTGACGCCAAGGGACTTCTAAAATCGGCTATCAGGGACGATGACCCGGTTGTTTTCATCGAACAGGAGCGGATGTACGGTAATAAAGGTGAAGTGCCCGAAGATCCGGAATTTACGATTCCGCTTGGTGTCGCTGATGTGAAACGCGAAGGTAAGGATGTAACGATTGTCGCTCGATCCCTTATGGTACCGGTCGCATTGAAGGCTGCCGAGACACTTGAGAAGCAAGGCGTCTCGTGTGAGGTCATCGATCCAAGAACGATTAGACCACTGGACATCAACACCATCGTCGAATCAGTGAAAAAGACAAATCGCGTAGTGGTGGCGGAAGAGTCACACCCGACCTGCGGCGTGAACGCCGAAATTTGCACTCAAATTATGGAACGCGCTTTCGATTATCTGGACGCGCCTGTCAAACGAGTGTCGGGCGCGGACGTGCCAATGCCCTACGCGAAGAATCTCGAGAACATGGCTATCCCGGATGTTAATAAGATTGTTGCTGCGGTTCGCGAAGTAGCCTATCTCGATTAAGTACTAATGACTTTGTCGGGCGTCCGGGATTGGCGCCCCTAGATACAGGATAAGGAAGCGCGCATGGCCAGTAAGGTGATAATGCCGAAACTTTCTCCCACGATGGAGGAAGGACAGATAGCCAGATGGTTGAAAAAGGAAGGCGACAAGGTCTCAATGGGCGAGCCGCTTGCCGAGATTGATACCGACAAGGCTACGATGGAAATGCAGGCGCTGGCAGATGGAGTGCTGCGCAAGATTCTTATCAAAGACGGTGAAGCCGCTCCTCTCGGCCAGTTAATCGCTATCATCGGCGCACCGGATGAAGATATCAGTTCCCTTCTAAATGAATCCCCTGCTCCCGCAGCTCCGGCTCAACCCACAGCAGCACCCGCGGAAGCTGCTCCCGCTGAAGTAAAATCTCCTCAACTGAAGGCCGTACCACAGGGGAATGCCGCACCGCAGGGAAATGGAACCCAGGCTCGGGAAGCAGCCGCCGCCGGAAGATTGATCGTGTCGCCCCTGGCAGCGCGAATGGCGGCAGAGGCGGGAATTGATCTGCGTTCGTTGCAAGGATCTGGACCGGGTGGTCGCATCGTTAAGAAAGATATTGAGTCTGCACTGAGTCAACCTCGAGCAGCTGCGCCTCAACTTCGAGCAGTCGAGTCCAGGCCTTACCAATCAGCGATCGTCGCTGGGGCATCGGCTTATCGTGATGAACCGGCAACGGAGATCCGCAAGACCATCGCCAAAAGGCTCGTGACTTCTCTCGGGCCGGTACCGCACTTCTTCCTGACTTCCGAGATCGAGATGGACCGCGCCGCTGAGATGCGTAAAGGCATCAACGCTCTCGATCCGGATTTGAAGATCAGTATTAACGACATCATCATCAAGGTGACCGCCGCTGCATTAATGCAGCACCCAGAAGTTAATGCATCGTTCCAGGAAAAATTCATCCGGTATTACGAGCAGGCTGATATTGGTGTCGCAGTGGCGATCGAGGATGGCTTGATCACGCCCGTTATCAGGGCCGCAAATCAGAAGTCTTTAAGTCAGATCGCCGGCGAAGTTCGCGAGCTTGCCGATCGTGCTCGCACTCGAAAGCTAAAACCTGAAGAATACACGGGAGCAACGTTTTCGATCAGCAACCTCGGAATGTTTGGGATTGATGAATTTACTGCCGTGATTAATCCTCCCGAAGGCGCAATTCTAGCGATAGGTTCAATGTCTCCAAAGCCAGTGGTGCGAGATAACGAAATTGTGATTCGGCAAGTGATGCGCGTAACAATGTCGTGCGATCATCGAGTTATCGACGGAGCAACCGGCGCCAAATTTCTACAAACCTTCAAGAAGATTCTCGAGAATCCGCTCTACCTCGTCGTCTGAAACTCAAGATTACACTCCACAGATTTCGCCGATTAGACAGATATCTTCAGAGAAGAGGCCGCACACCTCAACCGGCGAAATGTGGATTCTGTGGTTCGGTCCAATTTGAAACGAGGGCCAAAAAACTAGCTGTGATTCCGTTGTTCCTGCTATATTTCAGGTCGTGCGAAACCCGTTTAAGAGAAAGAAGAAGACTCCACAAGAGGTGGAAAAGTGGATCGCCTATTGGGTGAATCAACGAGAGCGTGGGCAAGGTTGGTTCCTTTTAGAGTCGGTGACTCACGTTTCTTTCTGCTTTCTGTCCGCCAAATGGATCATCCTCTTATTTAGCCTGGAATCCCTGGTAGGCGTGCCATCCAGCTTTTGGCAACCCATTTACTTCGGGCTGTTAACCGGATGGCTTGCATTCCATGAGAACGAATGCAGATTCGACCGCTACTTGTCTGAACTGTATCCGGGAGCCAACAAGCACTCACTCAAGCTAACCCTGTCCGCCCTCAATAAGACGTCACCTTAGTTAATGATCGAGTACAAAAAGATCCACTTCATGTAAGGAACGACAATGAAATTCTGTCGCATCTCACTATTCCTTTTCCTGAACATATTCAGCGCAGTGTGTGCAACGATCTTCTTCCTCCCGAAGTCATGGGCAGTGAACAATCCTGACACGAACGACATAGGCAGCATAGTCATACTACCTCACTACAGCTTTCTAATAATTGTCAGTGTCCTTGCTTCGGCAGCACTGCTAGCACTCGCGATAACGTCGCTCAAAGTTAAGGATGTTCCGTTTCGACTTGCACTCTGGTTATTGCCACTCGTGCTTTTTCCCGCGAGCCTGGCACGAGCAACCTTCGCCAACCTTGCGCCCTGGGAAACTATGGGAAGCACGAAAGATAATGTCGGCAACGAATACTATTTTCTTGAGAGTGCCTTTCTTCAAGGAGACACAATGGCGCTCGCGCGCCAACGCAGTCATTCATTCTTCAAAGATGAATATGAGGTTTTAGCCACCACGAATGGCGACTCGCCAAGACACTTTTTGCTTATCGTCCGTCCCGCAAAAGAGCCAAACGGCTATGGACAGATCCTTATCTCTAACAATACCTGGTTAGTTGGGCTTCGTTATGACAATCAGATGTATCTCGCCTATAACTTAAATTCCAGGACCGCCTTTGCCCGAGCACGTATCTATACACTGTCGCCCTTCTTACTCATCGATGACCACACCGAAATGAACAAAACTGATGTTGAGCAAGTACTCAACACGGGAATTGGCAGCGAAACAGGACAGGCTCGTCTCAAACCCATTCTTAATGAACTACGAAACACAAACCCTGTCGTCGCTTCCGCAGCGAATAAGATGGTGGAAAGAACCACTACGCGCGTTCCAGATGAATAACCCGTTCCTCACTACGGAAGAGCGAAATGTTTATCGCTCAGGCTGGAACTGTGACGCACTCCTTTAGCATTGCAACTTTCATTCGGAAGGAAAACGGAATGATACGCGTACAAAATCTGTCCAAGAAGTTTGGTGATCTGACCGCAGTCGACGACATCTCATTCGAAGTTAAGAAGGGCGAGATCTTCGCCTTCCTTGGACCAAACGGTGCCGGGAAGACGACCACAATTAAGATGCTGACCACCCTCCTTCACCCGACCAGCGGAACGGTTGAGCTTGACGGTCTTGACCCAACCGTTGCACGAGATGAAGTTCGAAAGCGATTCGGCGTGGTCTTTCAGGATCCCAGCCTGGACCAGGACCTGACTGCCTGGGAAAACATGGAGATCCATGGTGTCCTTTACGGAGTTGCCCGAAAAGAACGGCACGAGCGAGCGGCAAACCTACTCAAGCTGTTTGAGTTATGGGACCGAAAGGACGCGCTGGTAAAGACATTTTCAGGAGGTATGCGACGCCGGCTCGAGATAGCCCGAGGACTGTTGCATACCCCACGGGTTCTGTTTTTAGACGAACCCACTCTTGGCTTGGACCCGCAGAGTCGCAACCAGATGTGGACCCATGTGAAGAGTCTTAATGAAACCGATCAGGTTACAGTCTTTTTGACAACGCATTACATGGACGAAGCGGACCGCGTGGCCCAGCGCATCGCGATAATCGACCACGGGCGAATCGTAGCCATTGGCTCATCACGCGAGCTCAAAGAGCAAACGGGAACCGAATCGCTTGAGGATGCATTTCTCAAACTCACCGGAACAACGATACGAGACGAAAGTGCGAGCTCGGCTGATGCAATGCGCCAGGTAGCTCGCATGTGGAGGCGCTGAAATGACAGTCATCTATATTTTGTGGTTGCGTGAGGTAAAAAAATATCTCCGCTCACGAACCCAGATCATTGCCTCGATGGGTTCACCGATCATGTACCTCGGTATCCTCGGCTTTGGTCTGGGTCCGGTATTTCAACGAGCCGGTCAAGGCAGCTATCTGCAGTTCATGGCGCCGGGAGTGATCGGTATGACCGTACTTTTTACTTCGATTTTTTCCGGGATTGCACTGCTTTGGGACCGCCAGTTCGGTTTTCTTAAGGAGACGTTAGTAGCGCCGGTGTCGCGTCTTTCAATCATGCTCGGTCGCACACTTGGTGGCGCAACTGTCGCGATCATTCAAGGATTACTCATTTTTATCGTTTGCTTGATCGCCGGATTCAGACCCACGAGTGCCACGGCCATACCGATTGCAATTCTCTTTATGATGTTGATAGCAATTGTTTTTGCAGCACTTGGAACGGTGATCGGTTCGAGCTTGAAGGACATGCAAGGGTTTCAGCTGGTCATGAATTTTCTGGTAATGCCAATATTCTTTCTCTCGGGCGCGCTGTATCCCTTAACGAATCTTCCTAAGGTTCTTGCCTTGCTTACACGGCTGGATCCGCTCACGTATGGAGTGGATGGAGTGCGGAGTGTTTTAATCGGCGTAACACACTTTGGACCCACGGTTGATCTTGCAGTGTTGATAGGAGTTGCAATACTCCTGTTAACCGTCGGTGCCTGGCGTTTCTCAAAGATAGAGATTTGAGAATCGCCTTTCACTCCGCGTTCCTCCGCGTCTTATTTTATGTCAAGTAGGAACTCATCTTGGTTGTAACCGAAAGCATCGCGGAGGGACGCAGAGTACCGCAGAGGGACGGAGCGAAGATGGAAAGTTTGAACCATTGCCCAACCTCATCCTTCCCAACCGTATGATTCAAGTAAGAACAAAATGAAAGGATAAGAATTGGAAATATATGGAAAATAACGCGAGCCTGCAGATGATTTCACTCACGCCCTTCGCCCATGTTCTCGAGCTTCTCGCAGAAATAAAGAGGCGCCCTTGCCGGAAGCAAGGACGCCATTAATAAGCAAGATTGAGAATTTACGCCGCCCGAGAGCTGGTGCCCAGGCCAAAACAGGCTTGAATCTCTTCCCGATCGACTGTGTCCCGATCCATAAGTAACTCCACCAATCGAGCGATCGAATCCCGCTCAGACTCAACAATCTCGC
>AR_comb_assmDRAFT_10000240_pt1 | contig 10182 bp, 14 predicted proteins | sample ArasoioldDNA_FD_10543 | JGI IMG/M metagenome (IMG submission 10543) | reverse complement strand
ATGAGTAACTTATCTTCAAGGCGTAGGTTTTTAAAACAAATTTCTCTGCTTAGCCTTGCACCTTCGTTTTTATTGCCTAAGGCTGTTTCAACAACAAAAACAATGCAGCGTATTGGTTTTTTAATAGGGGCTGGCTATTCCGAAATGGACACAGCATTCACCGAAGAACTCCATAAACTTGGTTTTATAGAAGGTCAAAACATCACAATTGAAAGGAGGTTTTCAAAGCCTAACAGTTCTGATGGAATCACTATGGCTGCGGAACTGTCACAAATGGATCTTTCTTTGATTGTTGTTGCTGCACTTCCATTTGCACTGGAGGTGCGAAAGAACAATCCTAAAATGCCTATGGTAATTGCAACCTGCCCGGGAATGGTAAGCAACGGGTTTGCTGAAAGTTTTGAGCATCCCGGAGGCATCTACACCGGGATGGACGAATTGCCTAAAGGAGTTACTTCCAAACGGCTTCAACTTTTAAGGGACGTAGCACCTTCTGCAACACGTGTTGCCTTGCTTTCAACAACTCCGGGAACTGGTGGTCATGAAATCCAGCTTTCCGAAGCCGAAAAGACGGCTGCAACACTTGGCATCGAAGTCAAACCTTATCGTGCCGGTTCATTGCAGCAATTGGAAAAAGCTTTAAAGGATTTAATAAGTGATGGCATGAATGGAATACTTAGTTTTCAAGGCAGTCTTGCTTTGGCCAACCGTGAGTTGATCGTGAATTACGCTGCGCAAAATAAAATTCCCGGCATATACAATGCAACTTTATACGCTGAAGCTGGTGGACTCATGTCATGGGCCCCGGATCTCCTGCTACAATTTCGTGAAGCGGCACATTACGTAAGTAAAATTTTGAACGGAAGAAGTCCGGGAGAATTACCTGTTAAACATCCTGAGAAATATTATTTGACATTAAATGCGAATGCAGCTAAGAATATAGGTTTAACTTTCCCGACCAATATACTGGCACAAGCAACCAGGGTGTTGTCATAAAAATTCCGCTAAAAGAACATCCGCTAACATAGGGCTTTCTACTATGCTGGCTTCAGAACATATCCTCATCGACATATCGCTTATCAACTGCAACCCAGCTGAACGAATAGAGCCAAGCTAGAAAATATGACATCAACTGTATTAACTTTACTCAGCAATAGTTCGGGCTGAAGTAACAGGGAATATCAGCACAGCAGAAAGCCCGGGACGTTGATAGCTAGCTTCGGAGACTCGAATGCAGAAAGTGTATGGAACGGCACGAGAGTGAAGAATTGGCCTCCGGAAATACAACAGCTTGGCAGAAGAAAGCTTAGGATGTTAAACAACTCGAGTAATCTACAAGATCTGAAAATTCCTCCTTCTAATAGGCCGGAAAAACTAGGAGGCAAACTAAAAGACTACTACAGTATTCGAATTAATGATCAGTGGCGAATCATTTTTCAATGGAAAGCGGGAAATGCTTATGAGGTTGAAATTATCGACTATCATTAAAACAATTAACAATGGCTAGACTTAAGAACATACACCCAGGCGAAATACTACTTGAGGAATTTCTCCATCCTTTGGAAATCTCAGCATACAAACTGTCCAAAGACATTAACATTCCGCAAACTAGAATTTCACAAATCATTCGCGGTAGTAGGCGTATAACCGCAGATACTGCCTTAAGACTTAGTAAATACTTTGGAAATTCTCCAAAATTCTGGCTCGGCCTGCAAGACGATTATGATCTTGAAGAAGAATTCGTGCGAAACAAAAAGCTAAATGCCATTAAAGCGCATAACGCCGCCTAACATGCGGTTTGCTGCCATGGTTTCTGCGCCCCTGAAGCTTCGGGGCTGCGAACATTTCCTAAATTCGAGGTGCGCCACGTCAGCAAGCCGTGGACGTTAGGCGCAATTGGCAAGAGAGTCTCGGCTTATAAAACCGAAGCATTTGTTAAGGTTTCCATCTTGTTAAAAATACAACTCGTGAAAAAAACTACATTATTCACAGCACTATTGATAATCACTCTTGATTCGGCCGCTCAAAATGCGGAAACAGAAATCAGAAACCTCGAAAATATCGAACATAAAGCAAGGAAAGAGCAGGATACGGCAACCTTATCCAACATACTGGCACCCGACTTAATCGTAACTACTCCTACTAATAAGATTATAGTCGGCAGGGAAAATGTTTATGCAATGAAGAAGGCGGCCGCTCAATTTTTATCCTTTGAAAGAGAAGTAGAACGAGTTGTGATTAAGGAAGATATTGCTATTTCAATGGGAAATGAGACCGTAGTAACTTCTGAGAATTCTGGTACCCAGAAAATCTCCAAAAGACGTTATACCAATGTCTGGATTAAGCAAAATGGAACGTGGAAATTAATCGCCCGCCAGACATGTGAAATTTGTAAACCATAACTGTTAAACCAAATGCGCCTAACATGCAGTTTGCTGCCATGGCTTCCGCGGGGCTTCGTGGCTTATAATGGGCACTTCGCGGACTCACACAATATGGTGGTAAATGAACCAACGCCAGGATCTGATCCGATTGCTATTTTAATGTATGACACGCTCGGTAACATGTCAGTTCAAATAATGAAGCGGAGTCGAAACGATAGCATCATTACAACACCAACTCAAAGTCCTAACAATTCCAACGCCTACAATGGCTATGACGCTTATTTCGGAATTTGCTTAATTGACACGGCAAAAAAACAAGTTACGCATATCATTTCTGGCTCGATCAATCCAAAAGATGTAGGTAAACAATTAACAAGGAACTACCGGCTTAATGGTGACACTTTGAGTCTTCCTTTTCCACTGTCAATGCTGGAATTCCAGTTACAAGAACTGTGACTTTTGTTCGCGAAAAAAACAGCCGCTAACAATTGCATTTGATAATTCTCAATTTCAAATATAACCAATGACAAATCTCACCTACGTCATGCCTTGCTTTATTATTGCGGACTTGAAAATTTCGGTTTCATTTTATGTCGATAAATTCGGGTTTGAAATCCGGCATATTGGTCCAGACGAAAGCCCCTATTGGGCTATTGTTGGCCGCGACAATATTTCTATTATGCTTAAGGCAGTTGCTCCTGATATAAAACCTATTCCTAATCGCACGCGACACGAATGGGCACCGTCGGATGCTTATATTTCAGCTGCTGATCCAGACACGCTGTTTGAGGAATATCATTCAAATGGTGTCGTGTTTAGCAAGCCTATTCAAGACAATAGTGATAATTTAAGAGGCTTTGAAATAGAAGATGCCGATGGATATATATTATTTTTTGGACGACCCAATTCATAATTAACTTTAGACAGACATTTACTTGCTGTAGGAATTGTTTGACAGGACTTTTTTGATTCTGTGAAGAATATGCTCGACGGATCAAATAAAGGATAGCCCGAACGCACAACTTAGCATCTGGCTCTTGAGGCTTGAGAATCCCGACGCTGCGGTCGGGATAGGCTTCGCCCATCAACCCCGCCCTATGCCGAGGTAATTCTATTCAACTGTAGTAATTTGGCCGTAATAATTTTTTTAAGGGCTACCCCGAAGCTTCGGGCCAAGCAAGCTGTGGTATCCCGAAGCTTCGGGACTAATTCCCCAACAGCACAAATGTGCGGACGTTGGCTGCAATTAAATCGTCGCTTCATTCAATTCTGCTATCATGAAAAAACATTTATCACTCTTACTTATTGTTCTTACTCCAATCCTTGATCTTGCGCAAAACACATTAATCATAAAGAATGTTGGAGTCATAGATGTAAAAGCGGGGAAAATAAACAAAAATAAAACTGTTATCATTTCGGGAAACAGAATTGTGTCAGTAAATAATAGAACGACTGTTTCGCAAAATGCAAATATCGTAGATGGGAAAGGTAAATTTCTGATCCCCGGGCTTTGGGATATGCATGCACATACCCTAACGGACAGAAGGTATGTTTATAGTTTTCCCATGCTCATCGCGAATGGTGTTACCGGTGTGAGGGAGATGGGAAATAATCTACCGATGGAAGAAGTAAATCAAATTCGAAAAAATGTTGCATCAGGCAAAATGCTGGGTCCGCGATTCGGTGCACTCACCTATCATATCCTTGACGGCGACGGGTCGCAACTTGGTCCTGCAACGATCGTTTCATCACCTGACAGTGCACGGGCAATCGTCAAAAAATATAAGGAAAATGGCGCTGATTTTATCAAACCCTACAACCTGCTTTCCCGTGAAGTTTATTTAGCCATAATCGATGAGGCCCGGCGACAGCATCTTCCCGTTGAAGGTCATGTGCCTTTTAGCTTAACTGCCGCTGAAGTATCTGATCTCGGACAAAAAACAATAGAGCACAATTTTGACATCCTGCTATCCTGTTCCAAAAATGAAAATGAGTTGAGAAAAGATCTTCGGCAACAGACCTGGGGGCAGATAGAAGCAAAAGCGGCTGTCTCTTACGACGAACAAAAAGCAAAAAAATTATTCCTGCGGCTTGCCCATAATAAAACCTGGAGCTGCCCAACCATCATATTTTACAAACCTGTATGGTTGATCGGTGATGAAAACGAAGCGTTACAAGACACACTGCTTAAATATCTGCCGAAAGCGGAGGTTGAAGGATGGCATAATGCTTTTCAAAAATTGAGTCACAACACCGTTGAAGAATACACAAAGATACAGTATCAAATGCGTAGCAGGATCGTGAAGGAAATGCACCAAGCCGGTATTGGAATATTGGCAGGAACAGATGCGGGTGCTATTTTTTCTATTCCGGGATTTAACGTGCACCGTGAATTGCAGGCTTTGGTAGACGCAGGTCTATCAAACATCGAAGCATTGAGAGCTGCAACCCTTAATCCGGCAAAATTTTTGGGCAGAGAAAAAGATCTTGGCTCAGTAGAGCAAGGAAAGATCGCGGACCTTGTTTTGCTGGACGCAAACCCCTTGGAAAATATCAGCAATACCAAGACAATTTATGCAGTGATCGTAAATGGAAAACTTCTTCAACGAAACGACCTGGATGCATTGCTGAACCAAATTAAAGAATCAGTAAAGAGATAGAAACAGATGGAAAAATCATTTTCGAACGGCAGCCAACAAAGCATCCTATGTAAAGCGGTGTAAGTGGTTCTATATTTTTAGTTGCCGTTCAATCACTCAATGACACTGTGATTTTTTATTTAGTTTTTATTTAGCTCCGCATCCTATTTCCGGCACTTCAGCGATACTTCAACGTTGGGCAGCTGGTCATCGTAGATTATGGTACCTTCACTACACCACCAAAAAGTCACCAATCATGGCAAGCAAAGCGTATTCGCCTCAGAGCCACAATGGGCTGTCAATTGTTGGCCTGCTTCTTTTACTCATTCCTATCTTTATTTTGATGTTGTGGATTAACACGTTTTCCTCAAATCCTTCCGCTTCACAAGAGGAGAAAGTGAAAATGTTTTCATCTTACTTCCCGGTATTTCTAAGAAAGATGTCCTCAATATCATTAATCGTGTTGGCATCGGCCGCCGCTTCAATACTATTCACTCTTGTCGGAAGAAAGAGTGCGAGTAATGTATTCAAGGTTGTCGGTATTATTGTTGTCATCGTAGTAGCACTTCTTATACTCCTGCAACTGTTTTCAATGTTATGATCATAGCGGTCCCAATCGCTGAATAAGCAATCAATGGTACGTACAACTTGAATCCGAATAGCTCTGCAGCCATGCTGAAGCGATGGCCATTCAACGATAGTAATCCTAATGACTTTTGTAATTTGGCCGTGATAAAAACAAGTTACGCCAGGCGAACGACAGGAATTCTATTCCCAACTGTCGCTAAGGCCACGCCTGTTATCAAGAAATTTAAGCTCAAGTCAAACCTTAGTATGTCATTAGGAAGAATGATATTCTTGACAAACCTTATTCCTCCTCCCTGGAGCTCAATGTACATTCACCTGTTCGCTCTTCACTTTTTACGCTTGCGACTTTTGTTGATCACAGCGTCTGACGTGGCCTTATCGACTAAAAATTCAGGCTCAGTCTTGGCCTGAATAATTACACCGGCGTATTTAGATTGTAGCTCTCTTTTCATCTTACCCAAATAACCAGGTAAGGTGATAGACTCTCGGCATAGGGGTATTGTGCCGACAAGTTCGTTTGAAAGGAACATTAATAACTTCATACAAGGCTGTACGAAGAACGAAAAAATGCGTGTGTTATTTTGTCGATGGATGTCTGTTCTCGCTTTACTAAGTAAGCGCGGCCAACAACTGGGTCAACTAAGATGAGCCCGCTTAAAAGAAGCCCATACGTCATGACCACGTTTGTGCCCGATCGGATTGCCACCCATGTTATTTTTATTTGAATTGATTGAAATGGATTTTATCAAATCTACCTTTGCCTTCCTCATGGATAAACTGTTGGATGCTCTAACAGTGTTCAACACATTTTATTTAGGGAAGAGAAGCCGAAAACTTGATAGAGTAGGCATCACAATTTAAACTCGAAAAAATGACAAACCTTATTGTTATTTCGTTCAAGAACGAATCACAAGCCATTGATGCATTACATAAGTTGGCGGAACTTGAATCATTCGGAGACATTACAGTTTATGAGAAAGTAATTGTCAAGAAAGATTCAAATGGACAAACAAGCGTCATTCAAAGCGACAGTTCGGAGGGTCTGCGAACTCTCTCGGGCATGGCGCTGGGTACATTTATCGGTGCCTTCGCCGGACCGGTGGGTTTGTTAGTAGGGATGATGACTGGTACCTTGACTGGAGCAGCCCTCGAATCAGATTACTTCGATTTTTCCGACGACTTTGAATCCAAAGTGATGGACCGGCTTCAACCAGGTACAGTTGCCATCATAGCTGAAATTTATGAAGAGAGCCCCGATTTTGTAGACAACGCAGTTGCTCCATTCAGTGCCACTGTTTTAAGATCGGATGTGGATTATGTGTATGACGAGTATATGGATGATCAAATCGAAGAGCTTGACGAAGAAATTGCAGCTGAAAGGGCAAAAATTAAATCGGCCGCGGAATCAGAAAAAATGAAAATCCAGAAGAGGATAGACCAAATAAAGGAAAAGAGACAGCAAAGAATTGCGGAATTAAAAAAACAACAAAAAAGCACCATCGCAAAGATTAAGCTTTCCATGGAGGAGGAAAAAAAGTCGCGGCTACAACACAGGATTCAAAAGCATCAAACAAAAATTGCCGCATTGGAAGAGAAGTTAAAGCATCTGGAACATCACTAACAGACCTTTAAGTAGACAGACACTTAAGAAAGGCTTCGAGTTGTGAGTTGAGCTTCTTAGTTCGCAGCTCGTAGCTCAACGCTCGAAGCTTGTTTTTTTACGCTTGCTCACTATGGTTGCTACAACAACGGAGACACCAGTCTTGCAGTCTTTTCACTAAGTTGTTTGTACCACGGGCGTATCTGCCATTGTTGTGCGTCAATTTTTTCAGCATCTTTTATGTCTTCGTAGAAAACTGCAGCAAGCTGATCTGCCACATCCTTGTCGTATACTATTGCATTAACTTCAAAATTCAGCTCAAAACTCCGCGCATCCATATTCGCCGTTCCGACAATTGCAATCTTTCTGTCAACAACCGTGGTTTTTGCATGGACAAAACCTTTTGTGTACCGGTAGATCTCAACTCCGGCTTCAAGGAGATCCCCATAATACGATCGCGCGGCTGCATTTACGAGGACGGAGTCGGAGATTCCGGGCACTAACACTTTCACGGAAACTCCTCCCAACGACGACACTATCAGCGCATCCAAAATGGCCTCACCAGGAATAAAATAAGGTGTGGAAATAAGAATTTCTTCCGTCGCAAGGTTGATTGCTTGCAAAAGGGAAAATCGTATAGTCGGCTCATCAGAGTCAGGGCCGCTGCCTGCAATTTGAACAATTTTGTTGCCGTTACCGGACCATGAAGAAATCTGCGGGAAAAAAAGTTCACTGAATGCAAGATTATCCTTTGCACAAAAATTCCAATCGCACAAAAAGAGATATTGCAGGTAAACAACTCCGGGACCTTCAATACATAGATGAGTGTCACGCCAAAAGAGTTTCTTTTTACCGCTGGGATTATTCACGTATCTGTCGCTGATATTAATACCACCTACAAAGGCCACGCGACCATCCACCACAATTATTTTTCTGTGATTCCGGTAATTCACCCGAATTCCCAGCGCCAAAAGAGTCATTTTATAAAATGGAAAGATCTTTATACCTGTTGCTCTAAGGCGGCGCACGACTTTTCTTCGACTGGAACGGCTCCCAAAATCATCGTAGATAAATCGAATGGCTACTCCTTCTCGTGCCTTTTGGATGAGGACTTCCTCGATGGCTCTTGCAACTTCCCCATCTTCGTAAATATAATATTCGATGTGAATGAAATGCTTTGCTTCCCTCAGCGCCCTTAATACTTCCGGAAATTTATTCTCCCCATTGATAAGAAGCTTTACGGAGTTATTTGCAGTTAGGGCGCTGCTGTCGTGGGCCAACATGTAAGGCAATTTTTTAAAATTGTGAATAGCAGCGGCTGCCTCTTCAAAATTGTCCCTGGAGTATCGAAGCGTTTCTTCTTTTATCTTTCTTGCCAACGTCTCATCCCGGATTAGCTTTTTACTGTAAATCTTGCGCAAGCGGTGGTTGACACCGAACGAGAAATAAAAAATGATTCCAACAACCGGAAGGAAAATAACAAGCAACACATAAGCCAATGCCTTTACACTTGTGCGTGTGTCATAAATAATGCGAAGACAAACCATCACCACCACAATCACATAACTAATCTCATAAAGAAGGAACCAGTTCATCTGATTAATGGGGAAAAATGCATATTACAAATTTAAATTCGCTCCTGAATTCCTTTCTTGCTCGATATAAATTTATCGTCTCTCACTTTTCGTTAACCCCGCAATGAAATCGCTTGTACCTGCATCTTGCAGATCAATTGCGATATGTTTGAGCCCGAATAGCTTACTACTTGGCCTACTTTTCTTCACAGGGATGCATTAAAAAAACAGGTGAGCAGTTAGCCAGACATGCTGTATTATTGTATTCGTAACGTCATTACCGGCCGTAAATTATTTCACCAACTCATCATAGATCCGGTTGAGCGTTTCTTCCGGTTGGGTGCAAAGGCCGGGATGAACAGAGGAGTTCTGCAGCACCGTGCTTCTTGTAGCCGTAAGCCAGCGAAAACGTGAAGCGATGGACAGCGCAGCGATTTCTCCTCCCCTGGGATCGCCTGAACAGATCTGTTCGAAAACAGCGAGACGTTCTTTTATTTCATCCATATCCAACTCATTTGAAAAGATGGAAAGCTTTTCCTGGTTCAATTCAAATTTTGTTTTCAAAAAATTGTGTTCAGGGCAATAGAGGATCACGCCCGCATTCAGAAATTCCTCTCTTTCCACGCGGGGTACAATGCGTATGATGGCATATTCAAATGAGTACTTGTCTTGCATGTTTTGCTTCGTTGACAAAAATTTCTGATGCCCCAAGTCTCGATTCTAAAAACTGAAAATAAATTTTTCTTTTTTCACTGGCTGATTCTTTTGATGAATCATCTGCCAGCCATTCATCAGCAATTAAAGAAACAATAGATTGAAGACGTTCGGCTGTCAATATTTTTTTAAATTTTTCATTCACGCTGTCCAGCCTGGCTGCCTGTTTTAATAATACATGATCCTTTACCTGCTCAAAAGGCCGGTTGGCCTGTTCGGTAAAACTATGCCATGAATGATGAAAATAAAATGCCGCTCCATGATCGATCAGCCAAAGTTCTTTTCGCCAGTTGAGCATATTGGTATTGCGAACAGTGCGATCCACATTACAAATAAAACTGTCAAACCAAACGATTTCCGATGCAAGTTCCTCATCCACCTTTGTGGCTACAGGATCAAAGCTGATCGCTCCGGAAAGATAATGAAGACCGAGGTTGATACCGGCACTTGCTTTCAGCAGGTCCTGGATTTCTTCATCAGGTTCTGTGCGGCCAAATGCAGGATCGAGAAGAGCAAAAACAATTTCCGGAATTTTTAATCCCAGTGCAAGGCCGATTTCACCGGCGACCAATTCGGCGATCAGTGCTTTTGCACCTTGTCCTGCACCTTTGAATTTTACCACGTACATAAAATCATCATCGGCTTCCGCAATAGCCGGTAAAGAACCTCCTTCACGCAAAGGA
>AR_comb_assmDRAFT_10265481_pt1 | contig 10183 bp, 7 predicted proteins | sample ArasoioldDNA_FD_10543 | JGI IMG/M metagenome (IMG submission 10543) | reverse complement strand
GTAGAATGCACGGTTGCAGAATTCATATTGAAATCGGGATGTGGTTGGTCGAGGAGAACGCATGAAGCGCATAGCAATTGGCATGGCAGTGCTGGGAATGTGCCTGTCGAGTGTGGGACAGGATAAACCTGCGGCGCAGAATCCGCCGGCGGGCCAGGCTGCTCCCGCAGGGCAGGCGGCAGCGCCACAGGGAAAGCGGCCGCCGAAAGTAAACAGCCAGGAAGAATATGCGGCATACCAGGCCGCGATCAAACCGACAGATCCCGCGGAGAGCGAGAAAGCCGCGAACGATTTCGCGACGAAGTATCCGGAGAGCGAACTGCGTCCGCTGGTTTACAAATCGGTGATGCAGAAGTACCAGTCGGCCAACAGCGGCGCGAAGATGGTGGAGATGGCTAAGAAGACCTTGTCCGTCGATCCGGATGATCCGGAGGCGCTGGTGGCGGTGGGGCAGGTCGCGGCCGAGCAAACGAAAGACGACGCGCTCGACCGAGATGTGCAGTTTGAGGAAGCCAAGAAGTCCGCGGAGCGAGCGCTGGTAACGGTGGAGACGGATGTTCCGACGTCGGGATATCCGCCGGAACAGATCAACGCGTACAAGAACTTCATCCGGTCGCAGGCCTACTTCGTCCTGGGCACTGTGGCGTTCAAGATGAAGAACTGGCCCGAAGCGGAGACGAATCTTCGGAAGTCCATTGATGCCCTGCCGCAATCTCCGGACGTGATCGCGATCTACCGGCTCGCGCTGGCACTGGATTTTCAGAACAAGATTCCGGAAGCGCTGAAAGCGGTGCAGCAGGCTGTGGAACTGACGAAAGACAGCCCTGACTCTCCAGCCGGCAAGGCGGCGCGGCAGGAACAGGACCGGCTGATGAAATATTCTGGCGGATCGGCGCCACCGAAGAACTAGCTGGAAGGAGTTGCCGCAGTCGAGACGTTGCACATGCAGCGTCTCTCTTTATGAAGGAACGGGAAATCACAGCATTGGAGGCAGGGCTCGGCTACCACTTTCGGCGCCGGGCGGTGATTGAGCAGGCAGTCACGCACAGTTCGCAGGCTCGCGAGATGGAAGCGCAGCAGGCGGGCGAGAGCAAGTATAAGGTCAGCGACAACGAGCAACTGGAGTTCCTGGGAGACGCCGTCTTGGCGCTGGTGACCAGCGAGGAGTTGTTTCAGCGGTTTCCGCATTTTCGCGAAGGGGAACTTTCGAAGCTGCGGGCGCATCTGGTCAGCGAGAGGCATCTAATCCGGGTGGCGCAGCAACTGGAGTTGGGCCACTATCTGCGGCTGGGACGTGGCGAGGAAAAGAGCGGCGGGCGCAGCAAGACGGCCCTGCTGGTAGACGCGCTGGAGGCGATTCTGGCGGCGATCTACCTGGATGGCGGGCTCGAGGTGGCGCGGGAATTTGTGTTGCGCAATGTGATCGCTCCGGAGCTCGAGCGAATGGAACGCGGCGGCGGCACACTGCCGATTACCGATTTCAAATCGGCCCTGCAGGAAGCGGTGCAAAGTTTGGGATTGCCGCAGCCGTTGTATGTGCTGGTCGAGGAAACCGGGCCGGAACACAGTAAGACATTCACGGTTGAGGCGCGGTTGCAGGGACGAGAGATCAAGGACGCGGAGTTTGTAGGACGCGCGCAAGGCTCGACGAAGAAGATGGCGGAACAAGATGCTGCGCGGCAGTTGCTGACGTATCTGGCTTCGCGACCAAAGGCGCCCGAGGGTAAGGCAGCACGGACCGCACAGGCGGTGGATAAGTAGTGTCCATGGAATCTTTTGATCAACCCACCGTTTCTCCCAACGAACCGGCAGCCTTGACGGGCGCGGGCGAAGCCGTTGCGATGCCGTCTGAGCGCGCGGTGGGAACCGCGGAGGCGATGCCGCCCGTTCCGACTCCGGTTCCAGCGATTGTTCCCGACCAGCGAGCGACTACAGGTTTCGCCACGGACCTGATCGGTTCCATGCAATCGCTGATGGGCACCGTAGTGATCGCGATCTTCGTGATCACGTTTATTGTGCAGGCGTTTCAGATTCCATCGGAATCCATGGAGAATACGCTGCTGGTGGGCGATTACCTGCTCGTCAACAAGCTGTGCTATGGAGGATCGGGGCTGGGCGATCATCTGATGCCGTATCAGAAGATCGCGCGGCGGGACATCATTGTGTTTCACTATCCGGTCGATCCCCAGCAGCATTTCGTGAAGCGAGTGATCGGGCTGCCCGGCGACCGCCTGCGGCTGGTGAATAAGAAGGTGTATATCAACGGCAAGCCAATGGATGAACCGTATGTACATTTCCTCGAGCCGGCAAATAATCTCTACCGGGACGACTTTCCGCGACTCGATATACCGGCGTCTAACATGGAAGGCTCGTGGTGGCTGCAAATGCGCAAGCTGGTGGAAGACGGCGAATTGATCGTTCCGGAGGGACATTATTTCGTGATGGGAGATAACCGGGACGACAGCCAGGACAGCCGGTATTGGGGCTTCGTGCCGCAGGGGAACATCATTGGCAGGCCGCTGGTGATTTACTGGTCGGTGAAAGACTGGGACCAGAATCCGCAGACCTCGTTGAGCGGACGCCTGCATCATCTGGCGTACGCGGTAACACACATCTTTCAAATCACGCGATGGAACCGTACGCTGCGGCTGGTACACTGATTTTGCAGGGTCTAAAAGGGCTGGAGCCACCTCCTTTGTTGTAACTAAAGCGGGTCTCAATGGCCGGTCTCCGCCGAAGCCTATTCGCAGTCCAGCGAGGCAAGAAAGCACACTGTGGCGAAGAAAGAAGAAAAAGTAGTCAAGACTGAGCAGAACGGAGCGGACGAGAAGCCGAAGGAGACTCCAGTTGAGTTTCTCTCGTCGCTGGCCGCGGTGCTGGTGACCGGGCTGTTCATCATCACATTTGTGGTGCAGGCGTTTGAGATACCGTCGAGTTCGATGGAGCAGACGTTGCTCATCGGCGATCACGTCTTTGTGAACCGGATCCAATTTGCGCCGGCGAGCAAATGGATCGGTTCGCTGCTTCCCTATCGCGACGTGCACCGGCAGGACATTGTCGTGTTCTTATCGCCGGAGACTCCGGGACTTTATGTCGTGAAGCGGATCATTGGAGTGCCGGGAGACAGAATTCATCTAAGAAATGGAGTGGTCTTCCGGAACGGACAGGCGCTGGATGAGCCGTATGTCGATCATGACAGGGACACGGAAGATGCGTACCGCAACAACTTCCCGGCAGTGCCGCCGACTGACGACCCGAATGTATGGGCCAGTTGGGGTATTGAGCTGTCGAGTCACATCGATGGTGGCGACATCGTCGTTCCGCCAGATCGTTACTTTGCGATGGGCGATCATCGCGGGGTGAGCCTGGACAGCCGCTATTGGGGATTTATCCCGAAGGAAAATATTATTGGCCGGCCGATGTTTATTTACTGGTCGTTTGAGACTCCTGACGATCAGTATCAGAAGACCGCGTGGAGTGAGCGGTTGCTGTTTCTGGGCAAGGTCGTGATTCACTTCTTTGACGAGACACGCTGGAGACGGACTCTCCAGTTTGTACGATGAAGCCCCGCAGATTCCGAGTGGGGGCGCAGTGAAGATTCTCTCCTCTAAACAACGTCTGGCGCTGGTGGCAGTCGTGGTGCTGCTTGGGCTGTTTCTGGTGCGGCCCGGCGCGTCACGGCTAAAGTCTCGCATCATCACTTCTCTCAGCGCAGCGGTGGGACGGCCAGTGGATGTGGGATCGGTTCATATCCGGCTGCTGCCGCGGCCCGGCTTCGACCTGGAAAACCTTGTGGTATATGACGACCCGGAGTTTGGGGCGGAGCCGATGCTGCGCGCGAGCGACGTAACCGCAGACCTTCGGCTCATGTCGCTGCTGCGTGGGCGGATTGAGGTGGCGAGGCTGGATGTGACCGAGCCGAGCCTGAACCTGGTGCATAGCGAAGCGGGGCGTTGGAATCTGGAGGCATTGCTGGAGCGGGCGGCTCATACGCCCCTGGCGCCGACAGGAAAGGCAAAATCTGAGCCTCGTCCGAGATTCCCCTACATTGAATGCTCGTCGGGAAGGATCAACTTCAAGAATGGTCCGGTAAAGCGGCCGTACGCCCTGACGAATGCGGATTTCGCACTGTGGCAGGAGTCGGAGAACACGTGGGGCGTGCGGCTCAAGGCGCAGCCCTTTCGCAGCGACATGAACTTGAATGACATGGGACTGTTGGAGGTCAATGGGACGTGGCAGCGAGCCGAGACGTTCCGCGACACTCCTGTGGAGTTTAGTGTTTCCTGGAGCCGCGCGCAGCTTGGGCAGGCGACCAAGTTCTTCACCGGGAACGACAAAGGGTGGCGGGGAGGGATTCGGATTGAGGTAGCGATGACGGGCAGTCCGGCGAAGCTGCGGATCGCCAGCACAGCTTCCATCGACGACTTTCGGCGATACGACATCACCAGCGGATCAGCGTTGCGCCTGGCGGCTCGATGCGATGCGGAGTACAGCTCCGTAAGCCACGAGTTTCGTGACGTGATGTGTGCCGGTCCGGTGGGAAACGGTCTTGTGACGCTGACGGGCAATGCGGGGATTCCGGGCAGCCACCGTTATGATTTGACGTTAACGGCGGAGGAAATACCAGCGAACGCGGTTGCGGGACTTATTCAGCGCGCCAAGAAAAGTCTTCCGGATGACCTGGAAGCCGAGGGAACGTTGCATGGAAAATTTGTAATGCAACAGGACGGATCGAAATCGCGATTTGAGGGGCGGGGCGAGATTGTAGGGCTCCAGCTGAGTTCTGCAGCGAACAAGGCGGAGTTTGGTCCGACAGGAGTTCCGTTTGTGTTGGCGAGCGGCGCGAAACGAGGGAAAGGCATGCTGACGCCCTCAGATTTTCTTGTGGGACAGGCGAATGGAAGGGACGTTCAGCTGGAGGTTGGCCCGGTGGCGATCGACGCTGGGCGGAATGGAGCGAATGCGCAAGGATGGCTTGGCCGAAGTGGATACAAGATCACGATCGCGGGTGAGGCAGATATCACGAAGGTTCTGCACCTCGGTCGGATGATTGGCGTGGAAGCTCCCGAAGTGACCGCGACGGGCCTGGCACAAATGAATTTGCTGGTGACGGGGACGTGGAAGGGTTCGGGTGGCGAGGACGCGGCTGGCTTCGTCCGGCCGCAGGTGATAGGTAGCGCGAAGCTGAAGAATGTTCAGGCGACGATGCGCGGGGCAGGGCCCGTTGAGATCGTGTCGGCGGAACTGCAACTGTCGCCGGACGCAATTCGGGTTGGAAAGCTAAATGCAAAAGCTGCAGGCACTGTCTGGACGGGAACGCTGGAAATGCCACGGGGATGCGGGAGTCCAGAGAAGTGTCCGGTGCAGTTTGCAATGAGTGCGGAAGAAATTGCTCTGGACGCGGTAACGGAGTGGGCGACTGCAAAGACGAAAAAGCGGCCATGGTACCGAGTGTTGCAAAGCAGTGCGTCGAGCGGACCTTCTTTTCTGGCACGAGTCCACGCCACTGGGCGGGTCAGCACGAAACGGTTCATGATGCATCGCATCGAAGCGCGACATGTTTCCGGGAATGTAACGATCGACAGCGGTACCCTACAGGTCTCATCGCTGGATGCTGATCTTTTTAGTGGAAAACACCGTGGGAAATGGCAGGCGGATTTTTCTGCGAAACCGCCGTCGTGCAGCGGCAGCGGAAACGTGGCAGGACTCTCGCTGGCGAAATTGGCAGAAGCGATGAAGGACAATTGGATTGCCGGGACTGCCAGCGGCACGTATGAATTGAAGGGTCCGTGCACGGGCAGTTTTTGGGAATCAGCCGAGGGACAGCTGCACGTCGAGATGAGGGATGGAGGGTGGCGAGACGTCGCCGTGGGGGACGAGGGCCAACCCTTGGAGTTTTCCCAGCTGAAGGGTCAGGCGCGGCTGCGTGGCGGAAAGATCGAGATCAGCGATGCGAGAATGAGTTCCGCGGATGGGGAGTATCAGTTGAGCGGGACGGCGTCGCTGAACCGCGAAATCGATTTGCGAATGAGTCGAGTCGACGGCGCGGTCGCGGGATATGCGATCACTGGAACGCTGGATGATCCGAAGGTGGCGCCTTTAAGCAAGACTGAGCAGGCTCGGTTGAAGCCTTGATCAAGGGCTTGAACCACTAAGGTCACGAAGGTCCACTAAGGAAAACCTTCTCGGGCTAACTGACGGTGTGTAACCCGCGGCCGTGCAGACTGAGCTGGCTCGGTTGAAGCCTTGATCAAGAGCTTGAACCACTAAGGTCACGAAGGTTCACTAAGGAAAACCTTCTTTTCGCCAGTACACGAACTCGTTCACGGCGTGTATCCCGGTCCGCGCAATACCTTTCCTGGCAATGCCCCTGTCATCTTTCCCTGATCGATTACCGCGACACCATTCACCAGCACGTATTCCATTCCTTCCGACAACTGATTGGGGTTGTCGAAGGTGGCACGGTCGCGCACCGTCGCGGGATCGAAGATTACGATGTCGGCCCACATACCTGATTTGAGGACACCGCGATCGGTCAGGTGCATGCGCTGCGCGGGGAGCGCGGTGAACTTGCGGATGGCGTCTTCGAGCGTGAGTGCCTTGTCCTCGCGAACGTACTTGCTCAGGATGCGCGGGAAGGTGCCGTAGGCGCGGGGGTGCGTGTGGGTCTGGCCGAGAATGCCCTCGGGAGACATTCCTTCGGAGTCGTTATCGACGGCGACCCAGGGTTGCTGCAGGGCTAGAGTGACATCGGGTTGGGACATGCCGAATACCGCGACGTCGCTGTCGGGATCCTGAATCAGGAAGTCGAAGATTGTGTCGATGGGGTCTTTGTTCCACACCTTCGCGATTTCGGAGAGGCGCTTGCCCTGAAACGGCAGCAATTCTTTCTTGGTTACCGCGCTGATCATGACCGCCTCGGGACCAGGGATCTCGTCCCACTCGTTGTCCCAATCGCGGGAGGGAGTGAGCATGTCTTTTCGAATGCGCGCGCGGGTTGCGGCATCTTTCAGGCGCTCGACCATCCTGGCATCTCCGCCGTCATGTGCCCATGCGGGGACGAATGCTGAAAAACTGTTGCTCCATGCGGTGTAGGCGTAGGTGTCGGCGGAAACATCGGCGCCGGCAGCACGCGCGGCGTTGATCTTGGCGATGATTTCGGGCATGCGTCCCCAGTTGTTTTTGCCGGCAACTTTCAGGTGCCAGATTTCGACGGGGATATGACCTTCTCGGCCGATGCGCAGAGCTTCGTCGATGGCGTCGAGGATGGAGTCGCTTTCGTTGCGCATGTGCGTGGCGTAAACGCCGCCGACCTTCCCTGCTTCAGCCGCCAGCGCGATCAATTCGTCGGTCTTTGCGTAAGGAGCGGGAGCGTACTCGAGCGAAGTGGAAACCCCAACGGCTCCGTCTTTCATGCCTTCGCGCACAAGGGCTTTCATTTGCTCGATCTGCTGGGGCGTCGGCTGCTTGTCGTCATCGCCAAGAACTACGCGGCGGACTTGGGTGGCTCCGACGTAGTCGGCAACGTTGATGCCGATTCCCTGCTTTTCGAGGCGCGCGAAGTATTGGCGGAAGGTACGCCAGTCTGGAGTGATTTTGAAACGATCGTAATAGCTGCGGTCGGAGGCGATGGTAGCGTCGTTCTGGGGAGCGATGGAGCCGCCTTCTCCGGTGATCTCGGAGGTGATGCCCTGGAAGATTTTCGAGGGCAGGCGCGGGTCGACGAGGATTGTCATCTCAGATTGACCGAGCATGTCGATGAAACCGGGGGCGACGACTTTACCGGCAGCATCGATGGTGCGCTTGCGGGGAGCAGCGGAGAGATTGCCGATGGCGGCGACCTTGCCATCGCGCACACCGAGATCTCCTGAGTACCACGGAGAGCCGGTGCCGTCGATGATGTGGCCGTTGGTAATGACGAGATCGTATGCAGTCTGTGATGCCAGGGTCGCCGGAGCGATTAAGGACAGCAGAAGGAAGAAACCAGACCATGTGATTTTCGTTTTCATTTGACTCATCTCCACCAGAATATGACTGCTGCCAAAGGCTCACCGCAGAGAACGCTGAGAAATGCCTCGCGGAGAACGCCGGAACTGCACTTCGCATTCACTTTCGGTTCCTGCTGCGGATTTAACCGCCATGAACATCTGCGGCCTTACGTTCATTCATTCATCGCTTTTCTACGATATGCAGCTGCGCCCAAGGCGATCCATAGCCCCAGAGCAATCCATTCAGACTGAGTGAAGTGGCCTGGCACTCGTGGAATCATCTTCATCAGAGCCATTGCTACTGCTACCAAGAGCCCGAAACCTGCAACGGACTGTTGTATCGGCGACAGCAAAATCTTCTCCGAACGAACACGCGCGAGCGCGAGGCAGGCGGCACAGGTTGCGGCCCATCCGATGGCGCAGGCTACGGATCCGACTTCGGTCACGGGAACCAGAATCGCATCACCGAGCAACATGCAGGCTGCCGTGGCAATCCCAACGCAGAGAACTGCAATTGATGGCGTTTGAAATTGCGCGTGAATCAAACCGGTCTGAGAAGGGATCATGCCACGGCGTCCAAGGGCGAAGAAGAGACGGCTCGCGGCTACGAAGTTTCCGTTGAAGCACTTTACGAGGGAGAGCAGTGCGGCGGCGAGAATGATGTTGACGATCCAGCGTGCGCCAACGGCTCTTTGAAAAACGATGGCGGTCAAGAAATGCTCGCCGGTCAACTGATACCACGGACCAACAAAGGCGACGGCAGCGACGATGACGGCGTAGAAGGCAGTACCGATGATGATGGCCATCCAGATGGCGCGGACGAATCCGGTTGAAGAAAAGCCTGGCCCCGCTTCTTCGGCTGCTTTGCTGACAGATTCGAATCCCGTCATGAAGTACGGGACGATCTGGATCACGAGAAGAATCGAGACGAGCGGCGCGTGCGTGAACAGCGGCGGAAAGTTGACGGAACCGCCTCGGCTTACGCCAACCGCTACAAAAATGATGAAGAGGGTGAGCGTGCCGAAACTGGTCCAGTTCTGGAATGTGGCGCTGGGGCGAACACCGCGATAGTTCAGGATGGTAAGAATAGCGGTGAGAGCCAGACCGACGGCGAGATGCGGCAAGTACACGGGGCGTCCGGCGATGCGGTAGAGTTCGATGGAATCGAGACTGGGAAGAATGTAGGCGGCAATGCGCCCGACGGCGACGGCTTCCCACGGACAGACGATGAAGTAGGCGAGCGTCATCATCCAACCGGTGGCGAAGCTGATGGAGCGGGGAAAGACGGCTGAGGTGTAGGCGACTTCGCCTGCGGCGTCGGGCATCGCGACGACCAGCTTGCCGTAGACCCATCCGACGGGAAGCAAGAGCGCGCCGCCGATGACGAAGCCGAGGACCGTTCCCAGGGCGCCGCCGCGCAGCAGCCAGTCGTCCATGATAACGAGCCAGCCGACGCCGACCATGGTGCCCCATCCCAAAGTGAAGTAATCGGTGAGTCGCAGCTTGCGGGCGAGAGTGGTCACGTGGCCTGTGGTTGGAAAGGGAGCGGCGCGAATTATAAAGCATTCTGTTGTGCTATGGTGGATCGTTTGTTCTCCGTGGTCTCGCGAAGACCACGCGAGAGCGCCCATTCATGCAGTTTCATCAAGAGAGGCTGTGATGCCCCGTTATGAATATCGTGTTATAAATCCTGTCCCGGCCGCAGAGAAATCGTTTATGGATTGGATCGCGCAACTCGATGCGGAGTTTGCGAATCGCGATCCGGAGCATCGCAGCAATGTTGTGCGTGAGGCCTTGCATCAACTGTATCTCGGGCGTCCGTATGCCACGCCCGGCGGAGGTTTGGCAGAAGAGAGCCTGGTGCATTCGTTCGATCCGCGGAATGCGACGCTTGAGCCGGAGTACTACGGCGATGTCGATGCGGCGAAATATGCCGAGCGCAAGCCCCTGATCTGGTTCTGGATGATGTATGACCGATCGCCTGTGGGATTGAATCACTGGCTTGGGTATCGGGTGCGAGCGATGCTGGCGCGGCATGTCTTCAAGCATTGCGGGAAGAACGTGAAGATTTTTCACGGAGTGGAGTTCTCGTATGGATACAACCTGACCGTGGAAGATAACTGCGTGATTCATAAATACGTGCTGCTCGACGACCGGGGAGAGATCATTATTCATGAGGGGTCGTCGATTTCTGA
>AR_comb_assmDRAFT_10121234_pt1 | contig 10183 bp, 5 predicted proteins | sample ArasoioldDNA_FD_10543 | JGI IMG/M metagenome (IMG submission 10543) | reverse complement strand
GCCTGGACCAGGTGCCAGGCCGGGCTGTCCACCCGGGCCTTGTTGCTGGAGTGGATGTCGTGCTTCGGTCCGCGGCCCCACTTCTCGCCGCTCGATGTCAGCTCCACTTCCACGACGCCCTTCGCGCCGAGGCTGATCATCACGGTGCCGTCGCGCTCCTGTTCCGCGGACGGCATGAAGATCCCGGTGCAGCGCGACATCGCGGACTGCACCTCGGGGCGGCGGACGATCTGCGCGAAGTGGGGGGACCCGATCTCCTCCTCCCCCTCCGCGACCAGCACCAGGTTCACCGGGAGCTTCCGGCCCGCGCCTTTGAATCCGTGGAGGGCCGCGAGAAACGCGGCCTCGGGCCCCTTCTGGTTCACGGCGCCGCGTCCGACCACGGTTTTCCCGAGCCCGGGCCGGTCGACGAGCGCCGCGTCCCACGGCGGTGAGGACCACTCCGCGGGATCCACCTGCTTCACGTCGTACATGAAATAGACGCCGACGGTGCGTTTCGCGCCCGCGTCGAGCGTCGCGAAGACGCCGGGCTGGCCGTCGGTCGGCACGCGGACCGCGGTGTCGAAGCCGGCGTCCTTGAGGAGCCGGATCATCATCTCGCAGCCTTCGGCCATCCCCCGGTTCTCGGCCGCGATCGACGGTTGCCGGATCCACTCCTGCAGCCGCTTGACCGCCTCGTCGTGGCGCTTGACGATCTCGGCCTTGACCGCGTCGAGCGACGACTCCGATCCCGCGGTCCGGGGCAGTCCGAGAACGGCGGCGCCCGCCACCACTCCTTCGAGAAAAGTTCTTCGGTTCATGGCGGGAAGTCTAACCGGGAGCCGGGAGCCGGGAGCGGACGCTACCTCCGCTTGAAGTACTTCTCGAGCTCCTCGTCGGTCATGAGGAGGACGACCGGCCGGCCGTGCGGGCACGTGAAGCGGTCCGCCGTCTTCATCCAGTCCGCGAGCAGCCGGCGGATCTCTTCGGGCGCAAGGTGGTAGCGGATCGTCACGGCCGAGCGGCACGCGAGCGCCGCGGCGAGACGGTCCCGCCGGCGGTCCGCGTCGGAAGCTCCCTCTCCGGCGAGCCCCGCGAGAACCTCGTGCAGCGTTTCGGCGGGCTCGCGGTCCGTCGCCTCCGCAGGCAGGGCGGCGATCGCGTAGGAGCGTCCGGACATCGGCTCAATCTCGAACCCCGCCGCGGACAGGTCCCCCAGGTGCGCCGCCAGGATCTCGACCTCCTCGGGACTCGCTTCGAAGAGCGCCCGCAGGAGAAGCCGCTGCGCGAGAATCCGGCCGGCGGCCAGCCGGTCGCGGATCCGCTCGTAGAGGATCCGCTCGTGCGCCGCGTGCTGGTCGATGAGGAGGAGCCCCTCCGGACCGGACGCCACCAGGAACGACTCCCGGTGCTGGCCGATCAGGACGAGCTCCGGCGGCTTCTTCTCGGCCGGCGCCGGCGGAGGCTCGGGCTTCGGAATGGAAGGAACGCCGACCGGCGCGCCCGGAAGAACGGTGGACGGCGTTTCCCCGGGGTACGCCTCCTCCGGCTCGCCCACGCGGCTCTCGGTCACGGTCGGAACGGACTTCAGACGCCGCTCCTCCTTTCCGGCGAGGAGCGCCGAGTGAACCGCGTGGTAGACCAGCCGGAACGCGGTGCCGGCGTCGGAGAACCGGACCTGAGTTTTCGCCGGCGAGACGTTGACGTCCACGGCCCCGGGCTGGGCGGTCAGGTAGAGGAACACCGCGGGATGCCGGTCGGTGCGGATCGCATCGCGTGACGCCTGCAGGATCGCGCGGGAGAGCGCGCGGTCTTCCACCGGCCGTCCGTTGACGAACAGGTACTGGTACCGGCGCGACGGAAACGTGACCGACCCGCGGGTGGTGAAGCCCGTCGCCTTGAGCGGGCCGGCCCGCGCCTCGAACGACTCGAGCTCCCCCAGCGTCTCGCGGCCGAAGACCTGCAGGATCCGCGCGGCGCGATCCACGGCGGACGGGGCGTCGAGGAGTTCCCGCTTTCCGGAGCGGAGTAAAAAAGCGACCGACGGATTCGAGAGCGCAGCCCGCGTGACCGCCGCCGCGGCGGCGCGCGCCTCCGCCTCCGGCGAGGCGAGGAACTTGTGGCGCGCCGGAGTCTTCGCGAAGAGGTCTTCCACCAGGACGTCCGTCCCGCGCGGGCGCGCCGCGGCCTCCGACTGCGCGGCCTGTCCCGAGCCCGCCCGGATCCGCACGGCCTCCGGGGAGGAGCCGTCCGACGTCGTCAGCGTCAGGCGCGATACCGAAGCGATCGAGGGAAGCGCTTCGCCGCGGAACCCGTAGCTCGCGACTCCCGCCAGGTCCGCGTCGGACGTGATCTTCGACGTCGCGTGCCGCTCCAGCGCGAGCCGCGCGTCCTCGGCCGACATGCCCATGCCGTCGTCACGCACCAGGATCCTCTGGATTCCGCCCCGCTCGATCTCGACGTCGAGCCGCGTGGCGCCCGCGTCGAGCGCGTTCTCGATCAGCTCCTTGACGACCGAGGCAGGCCGCTCGACGACCTCTCCGGCCGCGATGCGGTCGATGACCTCGCTCGGCAGCCGCCGGATCTTCGCCATTGCCGGCGAGTCTACGCGCGCCCGACTAGCGGGGGAAAACCACGCGGCCGCCGACGACCGTCGTCTCGACGCGGATTCCGTCGAGCCGGGCGGGCGCCACGGTGAGCGGGTCGCCCGAGAGGATCACGAAGTCGCCCAGGCGGCCGGGAGCGAGCGAGCCCTTCTCGTTCTCCTCGAACGCGGCGAAGGCGGCTTTCGTGGTGTACGCGCGGAGAGCCTCGACCGGCCCGATCTTCTGCTCCGGGATCCAGCCGTCCGGGTGCTTCCCGTCGAGCGTCCGCCGGTTGACGGCGGCGTCGATGCCGGCGAGCGGTGACAGCGGCGCCACGTCCCAGTCCGACCCGAAGACGACGGTCGCGCCCGAGTCGAGCAGCGAGCGGAACGCGTACGTGGTCGAACATCGCTCCCGGCCGATCCTCTTCTCCGCCCACCTCCCGTCGTCGATGGCGTGGTACGGCTGCATCGACGCGATCACACCGAGCTTCGCGAACCGCGGGATGTCCCCGGGCCGCAGGTGCTGCGCGTGCTCGATCCGGAAGCGGCGGTCGCGGGGGCCGTTCTTCTTCGCGACCCGCTCGAACACGTCCAGGATCTCGGCGTTCGCGCGGTCGCCGATCGCGTGGACCTCGACCGCGAGCCCCGCGGCGTCGGCGCCGGCGACGCGGGCCTCGAGCTTCTCGAGCGGGATGGCCTCCGAGGCGTACACGCCGGACGTCTGCGGATCGTCCGAATAGGGCTGATAGAAGAGCGCGGTCCCGGACCCGAGTGACCCGTCCATGTATCCCTTGACGCCGCCGATTCGCAGCCACTCGTCCTGCTTCATCGAAGCGCGCCGGTCGCGGGCCTTCTCCCAGATCGAGAGTGACGGCCGGTAGGAGACTCGCGCCGTCAGCCTCCCCTCCTTCCGGAGCTCTTCCCAGACGTCCAGGTCGCGGGGATCGCCGGGCAGGTCCTGCACGGACGTGACGCCGTTCTCCGCGGCGTGGTCGAGCGCGGTGACGAGCGCCTCCCGTACTTCTGCGGCGGTCCGCGGGGGACGCACCGCGGCGACGAGATCCATCGCCGCGTCCTTGAGCACCCCGGTCGGCTCGCCGGAGGCGTCGCGGACGACCACGCCGCCCGGCGGATCCTTCGTCTCGCGGGTCACGTTCGCGAGCTTCAACGCGAGGGTGTTGCAGACCATCATGTGACCGTCGGTGCGCGACAGGCACGCCGGCCGGTCGCCGGTCGCGGGGTCGAGCATCGCGCGCGTCGGCAGGACCGGGTTCGCCCAGACCTGGTGATCCCAGGCGCCGTCGGTCATCCAGAGACCCGGCGGACGCGTCTTCGCGAACTCCGCCAGCCGGCGCGTGAAGTCCGCGGGGTCCTTCGTGTGCCGCAGGTCGACGCCGAGGAGGTTGAAGCCCCCCATCGACATGTGCGTGTGGCAGTCGATGAATCCCGGGACGACGCGGCGACCCCGTCCCTCGACGACGACGGTCTTCGGCCCGCGCAGGGGCGCGATTTCCGCGTCGCTGCCGATCGCGACGACGCGGCCGGCGCGCACGGCGAGCGCGGAGGCCTCCGGGCGCGCGGGATCGCCCGTCCAGATCCGGGCGGCGACGAGAACGAGGTCGGCCGGAGAAGCGGTCGTCGTCGGAGCCTGCGTGAGGAGAAAGATCGCGGCTGCGAGAAAGCTCATGCCGTGGACGACACGCCGCCGGACCCGGAGAGCGCGGCGTGGGCCGCGGCGAGGCGCGCGACCGCGACCCGGAACGGCGAGCAGGAGACGTAGTCGAGCCCCACGCCGTGGAAGAAGCCGATCGAGCGCGGATCTCCGCCGTGCTCGCCGCAGACCCCCACCTTCAGGCCGGGCTTCGCCTCGCGGCCTCGCTTCGTCGCGAGCGAAACCAGCTCGCCCACGCCGGCCTGGTCGATGGTCCCGAACGGGTCGTCCGGCAGGATCCCCTTCTCGATGTAGGCCGGCAGAAACGACGCCGCGTCGTCGCGGGAGTAGCCGTACGTCATCTGGGTCAGATCGTTCGTGCCGAACGAGAAGAAATCGCAGTTCTCGGCGATCTCCGCGGCGCGGAGCGCGGCCCGCGGAATCTCGATCATCGTGCCGACGTGGTAGGAAATCGCGTCGCCGGTCTCCTGCGACACCTTCCGCGCGGTGTCGTCCACGAGCGCCTTCAGGATCTCGAACTCCGCCTTCGTCCCGACGAGCGGGATCATGACTTCGGGGCTCGGGCGGCCCCCCTCGCGCCGGACGGCCGCCGCGGCCTCGAAGATCGCGCGCACCTGCATCTCGTAGATCTCGGGGAACGTGATGCCGAGCCGGCACCCGCGGTGGCCCAGCATCGGGTTCGCTTCCGCGAGCGCGCGCACGCGCTCCCGGAGCTTCTCCGGCGCGATCCCGAGATCCTCCGCGGTCCGGCGCACGGCGTCGTCCTCGTGGGGCAGGAACTCGTGGAGCGGCGGATCGAGGAGACGGATCGTGACCGGCCGCTCCCCCATCTCGCGGAAGATGCCGACGAAATCTTCCCGCTGGAACGGGAGGAGCTTCGCGAGCGCCACGCGCCGCGCCGGCTCGTCGTCGGCCACGATCATCTGGCGGACGGCGGAGATCCGGTTCTCGCCGAAGAACATGTGCTCCGTCCGGCAGAGGCCGATGCCCTGCGCGCCGAAGAGCACCGAGACGCGCGCGTCGTTGGGCGTGTCCGCGTTGGCGCGCACGCCGAGGCGGCGGACCCGGTCCGCCCAGCCCAGGAGCCGCGTGAACGCCCCGAAGAGCGGAGACTCTCCGGGCGGCAGCGACTTGTCGATCAGCACGCGGAGGATCTCGGACGGCTGCGTCGGCAGCTGTCCGAGGAGCACGTCGCCGGCCGTTCCGTCCACGGAGAGAAAATCCCCCTCCTTCGCGGTCATCCCGCGCGCCGAGAGCTCGCGCTTCTCCTCGTCCACCGTGATCTCACCGGCCCCCACGACGCAGGTCTTTCCCATCCCGCGGGCCACGACCGACGCGTGCGACGTGATGCCGCCGCGAGTCGTCAGGATCCCGGCGGCCGCGTGCATGCCCGCGATGTCTTCGGGGGACGTCTCCACGCGGACCAGGATGACGGGGTCTCCCTTCGCCGCCATCTGGACGGCGCGCGGCGCGGTGAAGGCGATGCGACCGCACGCCGCGCCGGGACCGGCCGGCAGTCCCTTCGCGAGCAGGCGGCCCGCCTTGATCGCGGTGTCCTTCTCGGCCTGCGGGAAGACCGGTGCGAGAAGCTGCACGAGCTGCTCGGGCTCGACGCGGCTCACGGCCTCGTCCTCGCGTATGAGACCTTCCGAGACCATGTCGGTCGCGACCCGGACGGCCGCGAAGCCGGTCCTCTTTCCGTTGCGGGTCTGCAGCAGGTAAACGCGCCCCTCTTCGATCGTGAACTCCAGATCCTGCATGTCCCGGAAGCTCTTCTCGACCAGGTCCCGGACCCGGACGAGCTCGGCGTAGGCCCGGGGCATCGTCTCCTCGAGCGATCCGCCGGAGCCGTTCGCGGAGAGCGGGTGCGGCGTCCGAATGCCGGCGACCACGTCCTCCCCCTGCGCGTTCGGGAGATATTCGCCGTAGAACCGGGCCTCGCCGGTCGCCGGGTTGCGGGTGAAGGCAACGCCGGTCGCGGAACCCTCGCCGCGATTTCCGAAGACCATCGCCTGGACGTTCACCGCGGTGCCCCACTCCTCCGGGATGTGGTGGAGCCTGCGGTACGTCTTCGCGCGCGGGTTGTCCCACGACCGGAAGACGGCGCCGATCGCGCCCCAGAGCTGCTCGCGCGGATCGTCCGGGAAGACGGCGCCGTGCTTCCGGACGACTTCCTCGTAGCGCTCGACGAGCCAGCGGAGGTCGGCGGCGGAGAGCTCCGAGTCGGATTTCACGCCCCGCTCCTCGCGCCGCCGGGTCAGGAATTCCTCGAACTCGGCCCGCGGGATCTCGAGCACGATGTCGGAGTACATCTGCAGAAACCGCCTACGGCAGTCGAGCGCGAATCGCTCCCCCGCCGCCGCGGCGAGCCCTTCGACCGCGGCCCGCGTCAGCCCGAGGTTCAGGATCGTATCCATCATTCCGGGCATCGAGGATCGCGCGCCGGACCGCACCGAGACGAGCAGCGGGTTCTTCGGATCACCGAACCGGCGGCCCGTCGCCTTCTCGACGCGTGCGAGGCTCTCGTCCACCTCGGGCTTGACCGCGTCCAGGGTCCCGGTGCGCTGGAACTCCGCGCAGACCGACGTGTCGATCGTGAACCCCGGCGGCACCGGGATGCCGAGAGCCGTCATCTCGGCGAGGCCGGAACCCTTGCCTCCCAGTCGCTCCTTGCCGAGGCCGGCGCCCTCGGACGTGCCGTTGCCGAAGAAGAAGACTCGTTTCATGGATTGCGAAGCTATCAGCTATCCGCCATCAGCGGTCAGCCGGAAAAGGAAAGCTACTTCTCGACCACGATCTCCGAAAAGTCCGCGATCTTCGTGAACTCCCGCTGGATCGCGGAGAGGAGCGCGTGGCGGTTCCGGCGGACGTCGTCCTCCGGGGCGTTGACGAGCACCTCGACGAAGAAGCGGTCGAGCGACGGGGAGATCGAGGCGATCGTCTCCAGGGCCTCGGAGTAGCGCCGCTCGGGTACCAGCTCCTCGAGAAGCCCCTTCGCCTGGAGAAAATCCGCGGCGAGGGCGCGCTCGGAGTCCTCGCGGTAGAGGTCGGGAGAGGCCTCCCCCGCCGGCTCCGCGCCCAGGATGTTGCGAATCCGTTTGAACGCGAGAACGAGCGAGCGGAAGTCGAGCCGGCGCCGCGCATCGGTCAGCGCGGAGGCGCGCTCCGCCGCGTCCGCGAAGTCCCACGTTCCCGCGGGAACGACCGCCGAGACCTCGTCGTAGCTGGAGCCCGCGCGCTCGAGGTGGTTCCGCAGCCGATCCGCGAAGAACGTCTGGAGCTCCGCGAGCGCGGCTTCCGGGGCGAGGCCCGGAAGCTCCGCGGGATAGAGGTCGAGCGCCTTCCGCGCGACCGGACGCCAGTCGAGTCGCCACTTCCGCGAGATCGCGATCGCGACGACGCCGGCGGCGGCGCGGCGCAGCCCGTACGGGTCGCGCGATCCCGTGGGAAGCAGCCCGGCGCGGAAGAGGCCGGCCAGGGTGTCGAAGCGGTCGGCGAGCGAGAGGACCGCTCCCGTCTCGCCCCGCGGCGGGTCGTCCGTCGCGCTCTGCGGACGGTACTGGTCGTAGATCGCCTTCCAGACACTCTCGGGCTGGCCTTCGGCGCGCGCATAGAGCCCGCCCATCACTCCCTGGAGGTCCGTGAACTCGCGGACCATGCGGGTCACGAGGTCCGCCTTCGACAGCGTCGCCGCGGTCCGCACCTCCGGCGCGATCTCGCGGAGCCCCACCGCCTCGGCGATCGAGCCCGCGAGCTCCGCGAGACGCGCGGTCTTCGCGGCGTAGCTTCCGAGCCGGTCCTGGAACGTCAAGCGCTCGAGCTCCGGGAGACGGGACTTCAGGGTTTCCTTCGAGTCCTCGCGGAAGAAGAAGCGGGCGTCGGCCAGTCGCGCGTTCAGAACCCATTCGTTGCCCTTTGCGATGAAACCGCGGCGGTCGGCGGCGTTGTCCATCACGGCCACGAAATGCGGCAGGAGCCGGTCGGTCCCGCGCACCGGCAGGAACTTCTGGTGCACGCGCATCGCGGTGGTGGTGATTTCCTCGGGCAGGTCCAGGAACTGCGGATCGAACGCGCCGCGGACGAGCCCCGGCCACTCGACCAGGTCGGCCAGCACGGAGGCGAGGTCCGCGTCGGCGTCGATACGGCCGCCGACCTGGGAGGCAAGCCGGCGCGCGGACTCCAGGATGGCGGTCCGGCGGGCGTCGCCGTCCGGCTCGACGTAGGCGCCCCGGAGCTTCTGGAAGTAGTCCGCGGCCCCGGTGACCGTCAGCGGCCCGTCCGACAGGACCCGGTGCCCGACCGTCGCGTTCGTAGCGCGGACTCCCAGGACCTCCAGGGGAACCACGCGGCCACCCAGCATCGCGAGCACGCCGCGCACCGGCCGCACGAAGGAGCGCTCTCCGCTCCCCCAGCGCATCGTCTTCGGAAAGGTGAGCGCCCCGGCGACGCGAGGCACGATCTCCGCGAGGACGTCGATCGCCGGACGTCCCGGCACGGTCCGCCGAACGGCCACCGTTCGGCCGCGCGGGGAGTCGACCACGAGGAGCGCCGAAACGTCCGACTTCTGGGCCCGCGCGAAACCCTCCGCGGCCTTCGTCGGCTTCCCGGCGGCGTCGAACGCGACGGCGGCGGGAGGTCCGAGCACCTCCTCGTCGCGGTCGGACTGACGCTCGGGGACCTCCTTCGCCCAGACGACGAGACGGCGCGGCGTCGCGAACGACTGGACCTCCGCCGGAGCCAGGGCCGCTTCCGCCAGCGCCTCCGCGATTCCGCGGGCGAGATCGCCGCGGGCGCCGGCGAGCGCCGCGGCCGGGATCTCCTCCGTCCGGATCTCGAGAAGGAAGTCGTCGCGTTTCATGAGAAGAGAGGCTCTTCGCCCCGGGGAAAGCGGAGGATCAGACGGCCGCCGCCGGCTCGGGAAGGGCGACGGCGGGAGCGGGGGCCACGCGGCTCGCCACCCAGGCCCGGGCGCACGCGCAGGCGAGGTCCCGTACGCGCCGGATGACCCCGACGCGATCGGTCGCGGAGACCGCGCCGCGAGCGTCGAGAACGTTGAACTGGTGCGAGCACGCGAGCGTCGCCTCGTACGCCGGGATCACGAGTCCCGCCGCGAGCGCCCGCTTCGCCTCCCCCTCCCACCGGTCGAGCAGGAGCGCGGCGAGCTCGACGTCGGCCACCTCGAAGTAGTAGCGGGAGAGCTCCTCCTCCTCGGATCGGCGGACCTGCCCGTAGGTCAACGACTCGGTCCACGGCACGTCGTAGATCGAGTCGACCTTGTTCAGGAACATCGCGATCCGCTCCAGGCCGTACGTGATCTCGGCCGAGATCGGGGCGAGGTCGATCCCCCCGGCCTGCTGGAAGTACGTGAACTGCGTGATCTCCATCCCGTCCATCACGACCTGCCAGCCCACACCCCACGCTCCGAGCGTCGGCGACTCCCAGTTGTCCTCCTCGAAACGGATGTCGTGATCCGCAGCCGAGATCCCCAGGCGCTCCAGGCTCCGGAGAAAGACCTCCTGGACGTCCTCGGGCGACGGTTTCAGGACGACCTGGAGCTGGAGGTGCTTCGCGAGACGGAAGGGATTCTGTCCGTACCTTCCGTCGGCCGGACGCCGCGACGGCTGCACGTAGGCGCAGCGCCAGGGCTCCGGGCCCAGCACCCGCAGGAACGTCGCGGGATGCATGGTTCCCGCGCCGACCGGGTTGTCGTACGGCTGCTCGATCAGGCAGCCCTCCGACTCCCAGAAGGCGCAGAGCTCCGCGATCAACCTCTGCAGAGTGAGCATCGAAGAAATTTTACTCCACGGCTCGGGCGATCCGGTGTCCCGCGCGCCGGAGCGCGCGGATCGCGGCCGCGAGCTGCGGCTCTCGCACGAAGAGCAGGTCGGTGTCGAACGTCGAGATTGCGAGAATCGGAATCCGCGCCCCGGCGAGCGGCCGCGTCA
>AR_comb_assmDRAFT_10659955_pt1 | contig 10184 bp, 8 predicted proteins | sample ArasoioldDNA_FD_10543 | JGI IMG/M metagenome (IMG submission 10543) | reverse complement strand
GGCTTGAAGATTGACAGTCAGAAACAAAAATTCCATCGGGGTCTTTCGACCCCAATGGAACAAAAAAACACCAACAATAGCGAAATAAGTTGAGAGGTAGTCTAATAATTCTCTTCCATGTAAATACCTCTGTCACCATCAAATCCAAAATCGTGCAACTCTAAATTTTTCACTCGCTGATTCTTCAGCGTGCTTAAGAATTCCTCTTCGATTTCAGAAATTGATTTGAGGAAATTATTGATCGAATCCTTCGTCACATCGCTGAAGTGATGAAGATTTTCCTTGTAGTAGCGAAACGACAGATACTGAGAGAAACTATTGTTCTCTTCAGTTTCAGAGAAATGTTGGCTGGTAAGCTCCGTTGTATTGTCGCGCATTGGGGGCAAATTTATTGGGATGGTTGTCAAAAATTCATGCCAGCAGAAATATTATTTGGTATTGGGGAAAACTAATTGACGAGCTTAGGCTTATACCCCTCTTACTAACAGTAATTCAGATCAAATTATATTTTATTGAAATAGAACTGTGTAAGTTTCGCCTCACTAGTCCCACGCCGACAAACCCCATATTTCATAGTTGCTGGTTACTGGATGCGGGGTTACTTCAAATCCGTTGTTTAGTTGGAGATAAAACCGTGACCAGCAACCAGTATCCAATAACAAGACAGCAAACTAGTGACTAGCAACTAGCAACAGTAACAAGAATAAAAAAACCCTTCCGGTAGCGGAAGGGTCAATTAATAAGTTTGATTTATTTATTTACCAGAGGATTTTGATTTGTTCTTGGAACTCTTTGTCTTAGTTTTAGCAGGCTGCTGTGTTCCCGAAGAAGTTGTATTGACGTCGCTCTTGGGCTTTGCCGCTTCCTCTTTCACGTAAGCATCGTAAGCCTCCTGAGTGAGCGTTTCGCCAGTAATGGTAACGATTTTAGGATTGTCAATTCCCGCAACTTTGATCATCACTTGTTTATCAAAATGTCCAAGTGCTGCAGCGTTATAGTTTACTTTTAGTTTGGCAGTAGCGCCTGGCGCGATCGGTTCAGTTGGTTTCTCCGGAGTAGTGCAACCACAAGATCCCCACGCATTTTCAATAACAACAGGTTTATCACTTGTATTCGTAATCTCGAAGAAGTAGTCAACCGGTTTAGCGTTCAGAATTTTACCGAAGTCATGTCTTTCGGTATTTACTTTGATGACGGCGTCTGCCCCGGCTTGAGCTTTCACGACTACGGCGAATACAAGAGCAGTGGCGGCTAAGAGAAGTCTTTTCATTTTTAATTATTTTGTTGTTTTAAAATTTGAACAGATGCATTGGCCGGTGCAGATCCTAGTGGAGCTTTCCACACGGTACCTTTGATCTTGATTTGTTTTGATTGATCTCCGTTATAAGTAATGGTGATATACTTTTCAAAATTCCCCTCGGCTGCCGCATTGTACCCTACTTTGATTTTATCGGAAGCACCGGCGGCAATAGCCTCCCGATTCCATTCGGGTGTAGTGCATCCACAACTTGCCTGTACATTATCCAGTTTTAATGGTGTAGTCCCTGTGTTTGCAATTTCAAAATAATAGAATACCGGCTTTCCCTGGGGTATTTTCCCGAAGTCGTGTTCGAATTCCTTTATTTGCAGGACCTCTGGAGGAGCCGCAGCCGTCTTTGCATCCTTGGCAGTAGTTGTATTGGCAGTAGTTTGAGCGCCACCCACCCATGCAATGCTGATAAAAGCAATGATAGCGGTTAATTTTTTCATGATTATGACTTTAGGGGAGTCAAATTTAAAGCAAAGATGGCAGAATGCATAGAAAGGATGCATTCAAATTGGGATTTTTTAACAAACACCATATCCCTATTTTTGCCAATATGGATAACGAAACCTCCGCTACCATATCTGCGAGTCATAAACTGTCTTTTGACAAGTTTAGAGAAGAGGTGTTGAATGACTACAAAGTAATCTGCATTAGTCGGGAGGCCAGCCTCTTAGCTCGCAAGGAAGTTCTTACAGGCAAAGCTAAATTCGGGATTTTCGGCGATGGAAAGGAACTGGCGCAAGTGGCAATGGCAAAGTTTTTTAAGGCAGGGGATTTTCGTAGCGGTTATTATCGCGATCAGACGTTTATGTTTGCGGCAGGACTTGCATCGGTGGAGCAATTCTTTTCCCAATTATTTGCAGACCCCGACGTAAATAATGATCCTTTCAGCGCCGGCAGGCAAATGAACGCCCATTTCGCCACGCCATTCGTTGATGAAAATGGCGAATGGCTGGACCTGGTTAATCGAAAAAATATTTCTTCGGACATAGCACCTACAGGTGGACAAATGCCTCGTGGCCTTGGATTGGCCTTTGCCTCAAGAAGTTTCAGGAATATTGAAGAGCTTAAACAATTCAAGCATCTTTCCGACAACGGAAATGAGGTTTGTTTTATCACCGTAGGAGATGCTTCTACGTCCGAAGGTCATTTCTGGGAAACAGTAAATGCCGCAGGGGTGCTACAGGTGCCAATGGCGATTTTTGTTTGGGATGATGGATACGGTATTTCAGTTCCAAAAAAATATCAGACCATTAAGTCTTCGATTTCTGAAGCGTTGGCTGGCATGCAAAAAAAGGAAGACTCGAATGGTATTCATATTTATACAGTAAAGGGATGGGATTATTCCGGCATGTGCGAATGTTTTGAGCAAGGCATCCGGATTACGAGAGAAACTCATGAGCCCGTACTTTTTCATGTTGAAGAAATGACACAACCACAGGGGCATTCCACCTCTGGCAGCCATGAGCGGTACAAAACACCGGAACGTTTGGAATGGGAACGTGAATGGGATGGCATCAGGAAAATGAAGGAATGGATACTGGAACATTCACTGGCATCGGATGATGAGTTGAATGATCTGGAGCACCACGCCAAAGAATTTGTTCGTGAGTGCCGCGCCAAGGCCTGGGAAAAATATCTGGGACCAATCAGGAAACAGGTTAGCCGGGCGGTTGACCTAATTAACAACCTGGCAAAAAATCTTCCTCAAAAGGCCTCGGAATTAGTAAAACTTACATCGGAGTTGGTCTCCAATCATGAACCGTTGAGAAGAGACGTTCTAAAAACATTGAACGCAGCCCTGGATCACGCCGGGGATGATGACGCCGCGCATTGGCTGAGAGATTACTACCAGGACCTTTTAAATGAGAACAGAAATATTTACAGCAGTCATCTATACAATGAAGGACCAAAATCTGTTTTAAATATTGAGGAAATAAAACCGGTGTTTGAGGATGATTCACCGACGATGAATGGTTTTGAAATTCTGAACAAATACTTTGATGCCGCTCTGGCTCATAATCCAAAGTTAATTGCATTTGGCGAAGACCTTGGTCAAATCGGTGACGTCAACCAGGGCTTTAGCGGGCTGCAACTGAAATATGGAGTCGAAAGAGTTTTTGATACGGGAATACGTGAACTTACTATTGTAGGGCAGGGCATCGGGATGGCGATGCGTGGCCTTCGTCCCATTGCGGAGATACAGTACCTCGATTACTTGCTATATGGATTGGAGCCTTTGAGCGATGACGCCGCTACACTACATTACAGAACGTTTGGCCAACAGAGTTGTCCAATTATCGTTCGCACGAGAGGCCACAGGCTCGAGGGTATCTGGCACAGTGGCTCGCCGATGGGGATGATCATAAATTCTCTTCGTGGAATGTATATCTGCGTGCCGCGAAACATGGTGCAGGCCGTTGGCATGTACAATAGTTTATTGCTCAGTAATGACCCGGCCCTGATGATCGAGTGCCTCAATGGATACAGGTTAAAGGAAAAACTTCCTTCTAATTTGCTGGACTTTACGGTGGCATTTGGTATTCCCGAAGTAATCAGGGAGGGAAATGATATAACTATCGTTTCTTATGGGTCCACGCTGCGGATCATCCAGAGCGCTGCCGATATGCTGGAAGCTTTTGACATCGGTTGTGAAATCATAGACGTACAAACACTACTCCCTTTCGATCTCCATCATAAAATTCTCGATTCTCTTAAGAAGACCAACCGGATTCTCTTTGTGGACGAAGATGTACCTGGGGGCGCGGCTGCGTACATGTTCAATAAAGTAATGGAAGAACAAGGGGGCTATCGTTACCTGGATGCGGCGCCACGAACAATTACGGCTAAGCCCCATCGACCCGCCTATGGCAGCGACGGTGATTATTTCAGTAAACCCAATGCTGAAGAAATTGAAGCCGTGGTGAAACAAATGATTAAAGAATAGTCAAGTCATTTTTTGGCAAGAATTCGCTACGAACTTTACTATCCTACTTAAAATTTTGATATTTTACATGGAATGCAAATCGCATAATTATGGACCGCCGCCTTATCCTGCCCGCTCTATGTTTCAGTTTAGCTTTTTGCCCCTTTGAATTTGCAATCGCACAAGCTGATTATGCAGATAAATTGTCTTCAATAAAGAGTCAATTTCCGAAAGAAGACGTCGTTGCTTATCAGCACAAAGAAATCGTCAGTTTTTCGTTAAATACTAATCCCCCGGCAGGCGAAGGCAAGGTGAAGGCAACAGTTGTTACCCAGGTCAGTTTGGTTCCGGTAAAGGATTACTCGAAATATGAAGATGGACTTTTTTATAACCAACAAATAGCCATCGATAATGTAAAGGCCGTTAATTCGAAGGGCAAAGAGGTCTTTATCCAAAAACAATGTGGATCATATAGCCAGGAGGATATTTTTTCGGATGACACAAAACTTTGCATTGTGAAATTTCCACTTGAAGAAAGAGGAAAAGCCTTCAGCTATTCATACAAGGAAATTTATAAGGATATAAAATACCTTACCTCGTTTTACTTTAACAAGAGCATTCCGGTACTTGATGAGATTATCGAATTTGATGTGCCATCCTGGATGGAAATTGACCTTCGGGAATTCAATTTCCAGGAATCAGGTATTGAAAAGACCACAACAAAGGAGGGCGATCTCACCAAAATAACATTCCATTTTAAAAATGCAGCGAAGTATGAAGACGAACCTCATTCTCCTAACCACGCATTGAGTTACCCGCATATAATTTGTGTAAGCAAGGCCTACACTGAAGATGGGAAACGAACAGTCCTGTTTGAATCAGTGAAAGATCTTTACGCATGGTATAAAAAGGTATGTGACAGTATTGGCAATAAGCCATCGGAATTAAAAGAAACGGTAGCTGCACTGATTAATGGGAAGAAAACGGACGTTGAAAAAATTGAATCGATTTTTTATTGGGTGCAGGACAATATTCGGTACATCGCCTTTGAAAACGGTATTATGGGTTTCCGACCCGATGCCGCTCAGAATGTATTGAAGAAAAGATATGGTGATTGCAAGGGCAAAGCCAATTTGTTGAAGGAGATGTTGAAACTCGCCGGGTATGACGCAAGACTCACCTGGATCGGAACTTCTGATTTGCCTTATGACTACTCATTGCCGTCATTGTCCGTCGACAATCACATGATCTGTACAGTGATTTTGAATGGTAAAAGATACTTCCTGGATGCGACTGAAGAATATATCGCTTTGAACGATTACGCTCAACGGTTGCAGGGAAAGCAAGTATTAATTGAGGATGGAAACAATTTTATCATTGATCGTATACCTGGATTCCCCGCTGATCGCAATAAAGAAAAACAATCAATTAAAATGAATATTGATGGTGACGGGATAAAAGGAAACAGCATGGTGGAATACAATGGGGAAGCAAAAATTATGACTCAAATGGCTTACTCATCCACCCGCAATGAAGATAAATCTGACGCGCTGACTTCTTTCTTAAGGAACGACAATAAAAACATCGAGCTTTCCAATGTAAAAACTCCTGATTTTAATGACAGGCAGAAACCGTTGCAGATTAGTTATGATTTTAAGGCAAATAACCAGGTAACGAAGTCGGGAGATGAGATATACGTAGTGATGGATTGGAATAAAGAATTCTCCGACCTCGAGTTCGACAGTGACAGGAAAAATGACTACGAATTTGATCACAAATATTTTCTTACTACGCAGGCTGAATTGGCGGTGCCGGAAGGATATACGGTGGATTATTTACCGTCGTCGTTCAAAAAGGTTTCGCCCGATTACTCATTCGAAGGATCCTATATCAATAAAGGAAAAACGATTCTATACTCAAAAACGATTATTATCAATAAACCAATCGTTCGAAAATCTGAGTTTGACGATTGGAATAATTTCGTAAAAGAAATCAATAAGTTTTATAACGACCAGGTGGTGTTAAAGAAATGATGAATGATGAATTATGAGTTATGGATTATGAGTAACTAATAATCAACATGGTAGTCTAATGAGCAAGGTTTCACTTATTACTTATTACTTATTACTTATTACCTCTAGCCTGTATTCACAGGCTCCGCAGCTTGGAGTAAATACTGAAGACGAATTTAAGGTAACAGTTGTGCCAGAGAAATGGAAGAATGAGAGCGCGGTAATTATTGGCCAGAAGACCGAATACTTATTTGCGCGGGTAGCATCCGGGAAAGGCTACAGCGCGGTGGTACGGATAAGCGAATACATTCACAAACGCATTAAGCTCCAGGACAAAAATGCTCTCGAGAAATTCTCCACGTTTAATTATGTAACCATGGGCAGGGATGGACGTGCAGAGTATAAGATTATTAAACCCAATGGAAAGGAAGAAAACGTGGACATGAAAAGTTCGATTGAAGATGACAAAGATCTTCCGTCAATTTATCGCCCGATATTTTATAACCTGAATGCCACCTCACAGAAGATTGCCATTCCCAACCTGCAAATTGGGGATATCATTGATTACACATTGAGATCAACAATTAATTGGGACATGAGAATGGAAGGTGTTGCCTTTAAGCCTTTCATGTTTTCATTGGCAAATAACTATCCCACGATCTACCAGCAATACCGTTTTACGCTAGCCAATGGCATGAAGGTGCAATATCGAAACTACAACGGAGCGCCAAACCTCCGCTTTGATTCAAGAGCATCTGTCTACGGTGACAAGGAATCATATCTCTCTTATTTTTTGATGGATAAGGATCGGGATAAGTCGAGCGACGCCCGCTGGAATTATGAATTGCGAAGTACACCGAGTGTAAAATTTCGTGTGATTTTATTGGCGGATAATGATCCGTCATCAAAGGGTTTGGGTGAGGCGACAGTTGATCGTACGGGACTTGATCCGGCGCAGGTGTACAAAAGGTACTCGGGAGCAGCGTCTTACATTACACCTACCGTTACCAGCCTCGTGGGATATACGACGGAATATATCATGAAGAAAAAAGAGGAAGGAACACTAAAAACAGATGATGATATCATTCGCGAGTGTTATTACTGCATGCGAAAAGTTTTTCTTGATATGTATTACAGGGGGCCCGTCCATTCCGAGCTTGAAAAATACATGACAGGCAAAAAGCTATATAAAAAGGTTTTAGCCGCAGAAAAAAAGAACGGCCCGGATAAAGACGAAAGGGAGGATGAAGTGCGCATTAGCAGCGTAACCTTTGCCACTGCATTACGTCTCGCGCTGGCCGCACAAAAAATACCAGCCGAGCTGCAAGTGTATGTTCCGCGATCATTGGGCGCCTGGCGTGACGCGATCTTTATGGACGAGTTGGATTTTGTACTGAAAGTAAAAAGCAAGCGTAAATACTATTACCTGGAAGCCTTTAATAATTTTGACGCCTTTGGCACGCCTTACCAATATCTTGAAGGAGCTGAAGGGTATAGCATTGCCTATGACGAAACCAATCGATATTACAGGGCTACCATTCCCGCGTCAACTTATAACGATAACGTCGAAAAGGAAGAGTATACAATCAGTATTAATGATGCGATGAATATTGTAAAGGCAGAGCGAATAAGTTCATACCTCGGAAACGAAAAGTCTGCGCTGATCGGTAGTGCGAACCTGGACAGAAGTTATCTTAACTATGATTTTTCGAAATATTATGTAGAGCCCACCAAGGACAAGAGTAAAAAGAAAAGGGAAAAAGGTGCGGAGAACGTTTCAGCCGCGGACCCGACAAAGTATGACGATCCTGACAGAGATGAACACATAAAAGAACGCAAAGAGATTTTTGAAAAAAACTTAAAGGAAGAACTGGATGTTGACAAATACGACGAATTTGAATTATTGCAGGATGGCCGTTATGGCGATACAGCTATGCTCAAATTCAAAGAAACGTTTTCTCTCAAAAAATTAATCAGTAAGGCCGGTAAAAATTACATTTTCGAAATCGGAAAGTTGATTGGTGACCAGATAAAATTGGAGCAAAATGAGTTGGAAGGGAGAAAGGTCGATATCTGGATTCCTCACGCACGAACAATCGAAAATGATATCGCAGTTAACATTCCACCAGGCTACGCCGTGGACGGATTGCAAGAATTGAACATGAATGTTGACAATGAAAGCGGCGCATTTATTTCCTCTGCCAGGGTTGACGGCAATAAACTCCTCGTCAATGCAAAAAAATTATACAAAAAAAATTTCGATAAGAAAGAAGCCTGGCCCAACTACGTTGCCTTTCTCGAACCTGCTTATAAATTCAGCCAATTAAAGATAGTCTTGAAAAAAAAATAATCAATTGTCTCCGAGCTGCTCATGTAATAAAAAACCACGTCGCACGCGGCGAAACACAGCGCTGCGTACTCTGTGGTCGCTGTGGTTAAGTCCGGAAAAGGAAGATCGTCTAGAGAAGTGAGGAGAAATTTGAACGGCCCAAAGAACTCCGACGGTAAAGAGTCGTTGTACGCGTAGCAGTAAATCAACAGACTGTTTCATCACGTAATTGAGTTTTTCATAAATTCATTCCTTAATTTTTTTGTGTTAATTAAATAACTGCTCTTATGTATACGCCCTCAGTCTCCAGATATACAGAAATGGTCTACAATCGGTGCGGCAACAGTGGGTTGTTGCTTCCGGCTATTTCACTTGGGTTGTGGCATAATTTCGGTGGCGTGGATGTCTTCCAGGATGGCAGAAACATTATCCGGCGTGCTTTTGACAGAGGCATCACTCATTTTGACCTGGCCAATAATTACGGGCCACCGCCGGGTTCCGCAGAAGAAAATTTTGGACGGATTCTGAAGAAGGATTTTCCTGGTCACCTGCGTGACGAATTAATTATTTCTTCAAAAGCGGGTTACCTGATGTGGCCCGGCCCTTATGGAGAATGGGGCTCAAGAAAATATTTAATTGCAAGTTGTGACCAAAGCCTGAAGCGGATTGGAGTTGATTATGTCGATATCTTTTATTCTCATCGCCCCGATCCAAACACACCGCTCGAAGAAACAATGACGGCTTTGGATGCAATTGTGCGGCAAGGCAAGGCATTGTATGTGGGACTATCAAATTATGACGCGGAACAAACGGAAAATGCCATAAGAATTCTCAAACGACTAGGCACTCCCTGTTTGATTCATCAACCAAAGTATTCCATGTTTGTTCGTTGGGTTGAGGAAAAAAATGAAGCAGTGAAAAAATCATTGCTCGACGTGTTGGCGGAAAATGGAGTAGGATGTATTCCGTTTTCTCCGCTCGCCCAGGGACTATTATCCGATCGTTACCTGGACGGAATACCGCAGGGATCAAGAGCGTCAAAGGAGTGGGGATTTTTAAAATCAAAAGAGATTACCGAAGAAAAAATAAAAATTGTTCAGCGGCTGAATACAATTGCGAAGGGAAGAAATCAAACACTTACACAAATGGCGTTATCATGGTTGTTGAAAGACAAAAGGGTCACCTCGGTGCTTATTGGAGTTAGCTCTTTAGAGCAATTAGAAAATAATCTTGGGTGCCTCAACAATCTGAAATATTCACCGGAAGAGTTGACCGAAATTGAAAGGGCACTGAGTTAATCATGTCAGTTCTTGGGCGGCACTCGCTCTAAGGAAGATTTTATCTCAGGGATATTCACCCATCCCAAAGGGGGATAAGGCGGTTTGCAAGTACCTTCCTTGTACTTGGCAAGGGGGTAAAAGCGTTCGCGAACGCTTTTAGGTACAAGAAATATACAAGAAAGCAGCCTTAAAACAGCCCGGAAGCTCGGACTTGTTCTTCTAACTTGTTGAAAATCAAACCGTAATTTAGTTGCGGCTCTTTACCCATCTTACAAGCCCGTTTTCCTCATAATCCTAATGAGTTTTTAATGTGCTTTTTTGCCTTTTTCCT
>AR_comb_assmDRAFT_10468639_pt1 | contig 10184 bp, 11 predicted proteins | sample ArasoioldDNA_FD_10543 | JGI IMG/M metagenome (IMG submission 10543) | reverse complement strand
GGCGGCCGCCTCTCCTACGGGCAGCAGAAGCTGCTCGAGTTCGCCCGGGCCCTCATGACCGACCCCGATCTCATCCTGCTCGATGAGCCGGCGGCCGGGATCAACCGCACCCTGCTCCAGCAGCTGCTCGATCACATCCATCGCCTCCAGGAGCAGGGCAAGACGATCCTGATCATGGAGCACGACATGAACGTGATCATGAACCACTGCGAGCGCATCTTCGTCCTCGACGGTGGCGTGAAGATCGCGGAGGGGCCGCCCGCCGAGATCCAGCGCGACGAGCGAGTCGTCGACGCCTACTTCGGCCGGCGCCGCGGTTAGCATGCCGCTGCTCGAGCTGCGCGCGGTCCAGGCCGGATACGGGCCCATCCAGATCCTGCACGGGGTCTCCCTGCACGTCGATCCCGGCGAGGTGGTCGCGGTGATCGGCCCCAACGGCGCGGGCAAGTCGACCACCTTCAAGGCGGTGATGGGCTTCATCAACTTCCTGGGCGGGGACGTCGTGTTCGATGGCCAGAGCCTGGTCGGACTGCCGCCGGACCGCATTTTGGGTCGGGGACTCGCCTACGTACCCCAGGGGCGCGTCGTCTTCACCCAGATGACGGTGCGCGAGAACCTCGAGATGGGCGCGTACCTCGAGCGCGACGGCGCGAAGGTCCGCGAGGCGATCGACTACGTGTTCACGCTGTTTCCCCGGCTCGGCGAGCGGCGGCGCCAGCTCGCCGGCTCGATGAGCGGCGGAGAGCAGCAGATGCTCGCGATGGGCCGCGGCCTGATGATGCGGCCGAAGATGATGATGCTCGACGAGCCCTCGCTCGGCCTGAGCCCGCGTCTCGTCGACGAGGTCTTCGACAAGATCGGCGAGCTGGCCCGCGGCGGGCTCACCACGATGCTGGTGGAGCAGAACGCGGCCCGGGCCTTGGAGATCTCCGATCGGGCCTACGTCCTCGAGCTGGGGCGGAACCGGTTCGAAGGCGGCGGCCGCGACCTCCTCGCCAATCCCGAGGTGCGGCGGATGTACCTGGGCGGCGGCGACGGAGCGCCGACCTGGCGGACGCCGACCTGAGTATCTCGACGAGGTGATCTGGACAAGACCTGAGCGGGCACGTCGAGCGGGCGGCGGCGGTCGTCGCGCCCGGCTCGACCACCTCCCACCCGTCCGAGGGCGTACACTGAACGGGCCGAGTGCGACGGGTGCCGGCCCTCGTTCGCGACAGTGGAGTCGAGGCGCCCGGGAGGTGCAGCATGGTTCGAGCGAGTCTAGAAATCGCTCTTGCGGTATGTCTCCTGGCCGGGTGTGGTGCATTCACGCAGACGCAAGCGCCCACCGATCCGATGCTCAGCGAAGCGCAACAGTGCGCCCGGGGCGGAGGCTACTGGCGGCAGAACCTCGGAGTTTGCGATACGCAAGGCACGGGCGTCGAGATGATGGGCCCTCGACACTGACGCGGATCGCGCGAGTCGCCGCTGACTGGCTGACCGTCGGGCATCACGCGGCCTCGGCCCCGAGGACGACACGCATCGTGTGGCGCTCGCCGCCCCCGAGGCGGACCGGGTTGTCCGCCGCGTTCGCGGCCTCCACGCAGAGCATCGAGCGCCATTCGTCGTTACCCAGATCGGCCATCACCCGGGCTTTCTCGCGCCAGGGATTCCACACGACGGTCGTGGACGAGCCCGTCTTCTCGACGACGATCCGCCGCGCGAGAACCGGATCGGTGACGGTGCACGTCGCGCGGGTATCGACGAATACTCGGTCCGTTGTTCCATTCAGCCGGAGCGGGCCGTCTCCGAGCGTCTTGCGCCTCATGTCATCGGTCTTGTCGATGTAGACGCCGTCGCCGAGTCCGTTGATCGACACCTGCTCCACGTCCCCGACGCGCAGGTAGGTATGGAGGGCTTCCTCGAAATCGAACGGATGCCCTGACCGGTTCTCGACCTCGAGCTTCATCTCGAGCCGCTCACCGAACACCACGCGATGGCGGAGCGTGAATTCGTGCGGCCACGTCTGGCGGCTGGCGTCGTCGGCCTCGAGGGTGAGCGTCACGGCGACCGAGCCGTCGCTCGCCGGCTCCACCGCTTCCACGGCCCACTCCCGGGTGCGCGCAAAGCCGTGGTCCGGCGATTCCGGGTGACCGACGCGCGCGCCGAACCACGGAAAGATCACCGGCACGCCGCCGCGGATGGCCTTGCCGGCGGCGAACCGGCTTTGCTCGCTGAGGAACAACAGCAGCCCCCGACCAGCGGGGCGATGGTGCGTGACGTGCGCACCGTGGAGGTAGACGTGCCCCTCGGCCGAGCGTCCCGCGACGGAAGCGCGAATCAGCCCGCCGGATCCCGCTTCGAACTTGACCACGCCCGCGATGGCGAAGCGCTCGTTGAGCGAATCGAGCACCCTCGGGTTCGACATCGGCAGCGTCAGGACCGCGAGCGATGCCGGGGGGCGCGGGCGCGAGTCACGGGGTCAGGCCTGGCGGTCCCCGCCCTCCGGCCGCCGGGTCGCGTCGCGAGTCGGATAGATGACGCTCTCCGCGTAGCGATACATCCAGTCCACCGCGTCCTGGGTCAGCACGTGCACGTCGACGCCGCGGATGGCCGCCAGCTGCTCGGCCGTGATGTTGCGTCGGATCTCCGAGGTGAGGGTGTTCAGGCGGTGGTAGGCCTCGGAGAGCGAGCGCCCGAGGGTGGTGACTCCGTGGCTCTCCATGATGAGCGAGTTGGTGTGGGCGATGAAATCCGCGATGGGGCCGACGTCGTTCTCCACGTCCAGATGCGACGGCAACACGTGCGGCGGCATCGCCATGACGTAGGGAAACTCCAGGGACAGCACGCGCAGCGACTTGGCCCCGGCCGCGAAGAACGCGATCGTCTCGTCGTGGTGGACGTGGATGACCGCGCCGATGTCCGGGCGGAGACGGAGGATCTCGCGGTTCAGGTTGTGCCCGACGCTGGTGGGCACGTGGCCGTGGAGCAGCGTGGGAGTCGGGATGTCGGTGACCACCACGTTGTCGATGGTCATCTCCTCCAGTGACACCTCGGCGTGCTTGGTGTAGGCGACCCCGTGCGGGAAGTCCGGGTGCGGCGCGCGCACCGCGATGTTGCCGAGGGAGTTGTGGATGTAGCCGCGTGCGACCACCATCCGCGCGTAGCGCAGCAGCTCGCTGGCCACGCGCTCGTCGAATGTCACCTGGCTCATGGTGCAACCTCCTGCGAAGTGCGAAGACCGTCGGCGATCGGGTTGGATCGTTGCCTCGCCCCGACTCTAGTCGGCGGTCCGGGGGCGCGGCAAGCCGATTCTCAGCTCGTCCACAACCGCGCCCCGACCAGCTTGGCGACCAGCACCGCGACGTAGAGCTGCCCGCCGATGGCCTCCAGCACCGCGACGCCGCGCGCCACCTCGCTTCGGGGCACGATGTCCCCGTAGCCGAGCGTGGCCAGGGTGACGAAGCTGTAGTAGATCGCGGTCGACAGGGAGAACGGGGCGCCGCCGCTCAACGAGCCGGGCCAGGCCTGCTCCAGGTGCCAGTACACCACCCCGAACAGGAGCCCGGCGAAGAGATACACGCTGAGCGCCGCGTACAGGTGCTCGGCCTCGACGGTGGCGGTGCGCACGGCGAAGCGCAACGCGCTGACGCCGGCCAGGACGGCGACCACGCAGGCCACCGCGAGGGCGCCGGCGGCCAGCCCGCTGCCGACCGCCGCGGTCGGGGCTGCCCGCAGCCCCACCGCGATCGCGGCGATGGCCGTGAGGACCCCCCGCCGTCGGGGCCCGGGAACGCCCAGGAGCGCGGCGAGCAGGCTGAACACCAGCAGGATCTGGAGGAGGTCGGTGCTGAAATGCAGGGCCGCGAGCAGGGGCGCGGCCCCCAGGGTGACCAGGAGCGCGTAGAACAGGACGGCGTAGCGGTGGCGGCCGTAGGCCGCGGCCAGCCGTCCGGCCTGGCTCACGGCGCGACGATCGGCGGCCAGTTCACCGGGGGCGCCTCAGGCGACCCCCGCGGCGACGGGCGCGCGGCCGATCGTGCTGGACTCCTCGAGCGCGGCGCTCCTCACGGGCGATTTCGGCATGGCAGCCTTCCCGCCAAGGATGATAGGGCACACCCTCCCCGAAACCGGCACGGATAGGCCTGGGGGGCCGGCGGCGCCCAGTCGAGGCCCATCGTGGACCGCCTCGCGACGGCGTCGGTTGCGATAGGATACGGCCGATGAACGCACCGTCGTCGCCCGACCACGAGCTCCAGCACGCGATCTCGGCTCGCCTGCTCGATGTGTTGATTCGGGCCGGGCTCATCGCGGTGCTCGCGGCCCTCTGCTACATCGTCTTCGCGCCGTTCCTGACCCTGATGGTGTGGGCGGTCATCCTCGCGGTCTCCCTCTATCCGTTGCATCAAGGGCTCGCCCGCCGAATGGGCGGGCGCCAGGGCCTCGCCGCGACCATCGTCGTCATTCTCGGATGCATCCTCATCATCGCGCCCACCGCCGTGCTGCTGAATTCCTTCGGAAGCTCGCTTCAAGGCCTCGTGAACCGCGTGCAGCAGAACACCCTGGAGGTCCCTCCCCCGCGAGAGGGCGTCCGGGACTGGCCGATCGTCGGCAAGAAGATCTACGCCGTCTGGTCCCAGGCCCACTCCGACTTGCCCGGGCTCGTGCAGAGCATGCAACCCAAGGTCGGAGAGCTGGCTCGGAAGGCGCTGGGGATCGTGGCGAGCATCGGGGTGGGGCTGCTGCAGTTCCTGGCGTCGTTCATCGTCGCCGGCATCCTGATGGCGTACGGGGATGCAGGCGCGCAGGGGGCGCGGGCCATCTTCGCGCGCGTCATCGGCTCCGATCGGGGGGAGGCCTTCGCTCGACTCTCCACCGCCACGATCCGCGCGGTGGCTCAGGGCGTCATCGGCATCGCCTTCGTTCAGGCGATCCTGGTCGGTCTCGCGCTGCTCGCCGCCCACGTCCCGTGGGCCGGCGTGCTGGCCGCCATCACGCTGGTGCTGAGCATCGCGCAGGTGCCGGCTCTGATCGTGACCCTGCCCGCGATCGCCTACATATGGTCGAGCGGCAGTTACAGCACGGGCGGAGCGGTCCTCCATACGGTCACGCTGCTGCTGGCCGGAATGGCCGACAACGTTCTGAAGCCCCTGATGCTCGGGCGCGGCGTCGACGCCCCGATGCCGGTCATCCTGCTGGGCGCCCTGGGCGGCATGGCCGCCGCGGGAATCCTGGGCATGTTCGTGGGCGCCACGCTCCTGGCCCTCGGCTATCAGATCTTCATGAGCTGGGTCGCCACGAATCCCGACTGACCATTCGGCCCGCCGGGCGGGCGTCAGGCACTGCGGATGAGCGGATGGTTGACACTTCGTCCGAAGAAAAACGCCAGTCCGTCGCCGTCGACCCGCCAGACCATCGCCCCAACCAGAAACGGCTCCCCATCGGGCGGGATGAATTGGAGCCGAACCTCGGTGCCGGTCCGAAGCCAGATCTTCGGAACGATCTTCGCCCCTTGCGCGCTGATGTCTATCGCCTGACACGGATGGCGACGCCTTCCCGATTCAACGAGCACGGGCCACGCGACCGGCGTGCGAGGATAGCGCCGGCGCTCTCGCTGCCCGCCGCGAGATTCACTCGGTATCACGATTCAAGCGATCGCGGCGGGACCACGCGTGGAGGGCTGGCCACCTTCCGGCCTGTGGTGTAGCGTGAAGTCGGAGGGGAAGAAGCTCGCGTGACGACCACCGCGCTCGATTTCTTCGAGACGTTCGTGCACCTGCACGCCGGCGGCGCGATCACCGCCGCGTCGCGCACGCCGACGTTCTTTCGCGATCTCGTCGCCGAAGCCGCCGACCGCGTCCTGGGCGTTGTGCATGGGCGCGACGCCGGGGCGTTCCATCCCGACGAGTGTGAGATGCACCCGCACGGCGACGAGCTGCTCTGCCTGCTCTCGGGCAAGGTCGACGTGGTGATGGAGGAGGCGCCGAGCGATCGTGCCGTACCGCTGAAGGCGGGTGAAGCCTTCGTGGTACCGCGCGGCGTGTGGCACCGAATCGTCCTCCGCGAGCCGGCCGATCTGCTCTTCGTCACACCACCGCACGGCACCCAGTTCCGCCCGGCTCGAGGTCACTGACCCCGGCCTGGTGCGCGTGTTCGCCAGCGCGGTGCGGCGGCGAACCCTCGAGGGCCGGACGCGAATGCCAGGAAACGTCCGATCGCGCAGCGGCGAGGCTACCCGCGTCGCCACCGTCGCGCGAGACCGGCCAGACCGACGAAGGACGAACCGAGAAGGACCAGAGTGGCCGGCTCTGGTACTGGCGAGAAATTGGAAATGGTGGCGCTCGCCGGGCCAAGGACGCAATCGGTGCAGTCGATCCTGAAACCGAACAGGCTACCGGCCGAGACCGCGAAACTATCGGTCCCGCTCTGGGTGTTCGCCCCAAAGTTGTCGGACAACTGCGTAAACGTCCCATTCAGCAGACGCCCGAAGTGATCGAAATTCGGACCGTCCCGATCGGTGGTCTGGTAATCCCAATGAAAGCTCACGATCCCACTACCGGCGGCGGGAATCGTGAAGGACAGGGTACAGGGCACCACCTGGCTGCACCCGTTGTCGCCTCCCAGAAGGGTGACCGCGTTTGGGGCGCCGGAGGTATCGACCGACCCTCCTCCGCCCGGTGGATTTCCGGTAAGCGTCGTCGTCCAGTGTGCGACATCGTACGCCCCGATGAAGGCGGCCTCGGCCGCGCCCGGCGACGCGGACGCGAACGCGACGACGGAGACCAGCGCGAGCATGAGTTTTCGCATGGGATACCTCCTCGACCTTTGAATCAGCGACAGGTCGGCATGGTCCAGCATGAGAGCGAGGCTAAGCCCGTCGCGATCAAGGGCGGTCAAGAAATCTGCGAGGCCTCCCAATGCCGCATTGCGCAGAGGGACTATCGCGCTGCGCAATGATAGGGAGACGGCGGGCGTAAACCCGCATCACGCAGAGGAATTGGTCGCGGCTCTAGGCTCGTCGTTCGCGCCAGAGCCAGAAGCCCAAGCCCCCGAGCACGACAAAAGCCACGACGCTGATCCAGAGCGGTATCTCGTGGCCGCGAACCGTCACCTGCACTTGGAGAAGAACGCGAAGCAGCTGCGCAACCGCGATGAGCCAGAACACGATCGTCGCGACCAGCGACGCCGGCTTCCTCATCTCAGTATCCTTTCCCCGCCGTTATGAGGCCGCGAACACTTCGCTCGTAGTGCTCAGCGCAGATCCGTCGACTTCATCTCGATCCCGGAATCGCGAGACGTCTGGGCCGAGGCCGTCTCCCGCCGAGCGTCGTAGCCTACGATACTCCCTCAATAGGGCGTCCAGGTCACAGACCGCGCCCGCGTGAATGCCGTCGGGGACTCCTTCGTGGGTGAATCGTGCCGGCAGCGTGTCGTCGGCGTCGGTGAAGCCATTGATCGAATTGTAGCGGCGTTCGGCCGCGAAGATCCGCGCCCCCGCGGTCAGGAGCGCCCCCTCCGTGAACGACTCGCCCGTCACCAACGACAGCGCCTCGGCATAGTCGCTCGGCGCGAAGGCATAGCTCGAGAACGCACAGCTCGTCAAAGAATCGAGCACCGCAACCAGGTCTTGTCGGTAGCGTACGGCCTCCGCCACCTCTCGGGCCGTGCTGTGACGTGTCAACAACGGTTCCACCGCGGCGTCTTCCATCGCGGTCACGAGGTCGGCATAGGACCAGATATGCGCCGCGGCCCCGAAGTTCTCGGTGGCGTTGAGCAGCCCCCAGGCCGGCTCCGGCCGAGGATCGACATTCTGGATGGAGATGTTCTTCACGGTCATGGCCAGGTCCGGCACTCCCAGCGTCGCGGCGGCGCGACCGGCGCCCAGGGTGAGCACGCGGCCGAGTTTCCGTGGCACCCCGGTCAACTGGATGAGCTCAATCATGCGGTCCGCATCGCCCCACCGGAGCCCATCCCGCACTCGGCCCCGTTCGGTGGCCTCGGCCAACAGGGCCAGCGTGTTACCCATCTCGATGGGATCGAGGCCCAGCTCATAGCAGAGCGCGTTCATGTACCCGAGCGCCGGCAAGTCCGTGAGGTCGCAATTGGAGCCGAGCGACGAGAGCTGAGCATAGTCGGGGCCTTCCGTCACGTACCGGTACTTGCCATCGGCGCCCACTTCTCGCCGGCACTGGACCGGACAATGAGCGCACGTCAGCCGGTCCCGCAGAATCGTGCTGGTCATCTTGAGTCCGCCGATGTCTTCGTAGTGCGCCAGTCGCGTAAAGCGATAGTTGTGCGTGGGCAGTGCCTCCTGCTTGCCGAGCGCCTCGACGGCAATCGGCGTGCCGTGCACGGCCAGCGCGCCGGTCTTCGGATTCAGCAGGGCCGAGTCGCGCAACTTGCCGTGCAGGCGTTTCAGGAGGCTCTTGTAACTCGCCGAGTCGACCGGCTCGAGCTTCGGCGCGCCGCTACGCCGGACGACGATGGCCTTGAGGTTCTTGCTTCCCAGGACGCTGCCGATACCATGTCGAACGCCGCTCGCTCGACCCTTGTCGTTGATGACCGTGGCCATCGGCGACAATCGCTCACCCGCGGGACCGATGGCCAGGACGTGCGCGTTCTCGTGGGCGTCTTGCAACGCGGTGACGCACTCCACGGCGCCCATGCCCCACAGCAGCTGGGCCGGACACATCTCGATCCGGGTTCCCTCGATCAGCACGTAGCAAGGATCTGCCGCACGACCTCGGATGATCAGACCGTCGATCCCGCCCTTTTTGAGCTCAGTCGCCACGTAGCCGCCGGTCATCGCCCAGGCGATGGTTCGCGTGAGCGGAGAGCGAAAGACAAATGCCAAGCGGTTCGCCAGGGGAAAATCTGTTCCCGTCAGCGGGCCGGCCATCACACAGACCACGCTCTCCGGATCGAGCGGTTCGGTGGTCGCTCCGTGCTCGGAGAGAAGCGCCGCGCCCAGTCCGCGCCCACCTATGAAGTCGCGTAACTGCGTGACCGAGGGCTGAACGTAATCGACGGTTCCTTTGGAGAGATCAACGAGAGCAACGCGCCGATGGTAGCCAAGCATCTCCGGCTCTCCCTCTGTGGATCGTGCGCCGCACATGGGGGCCGGCTAGCTCGCCGATTCCCTCATGCCACGCGTGCAAACGCATGAGGCTTGCCGAAGTTCGGCGCGCGGACTGAATCGACCGCAAATCTGCGTGTTGCGGGCGGTCGTCGCGGGGCGCCCCCGGGCAACCGCTCGACCCTGGAGCGACATCTGCCCGAAGTGGGCCGAGACGCGAGGGCAAACTGCCCGGCGGTTAGAACCGGTCAGGCGCGCGCGTGACGCCGCGGATTCGGGCCGCGCGGACGGATGGCCGGACGCTCGACGCGGGACCCGGCGGGGCGCCCTCGCCCGACCGAGTCAACCGTCGCGCTCCGGACGGAGATCGCCGCGGAACTCGGGAAAGGCATGCTTCCGCGCGCCGAGGGTGGCCAGAGTCACCTCGAGGTCGGCGGCACCCGTGAGGAACTTCATGAGGCCGTCCTTGTCCCGCGTCGCACTCGAAACTCGATATCCGGCTGCGACCAGGGCTTGAAGGATGCTCCGGTACACGGGGCTCAAGAACGTTTCCATCCAGGTGTGGACGCTGAGAGTGACCGGGGAATCACCGGCCACCAGGACGATCCATTGCCACGTGCCCTTCCCGTTCTCTCGGACGTCAATCAAGAGCTTCAGGTCATCGCGGCTCAAGGGGAGCGCCGCGACTTGCGCAACGATGCCGAACCCCATCCCACGCCACCACGAGCACTTGAAGTTGCGCGCCACGGCCGCGCGAATCGTCGACCCGAAGTCGAGCGCGCCCGAGAACTGCCGGTCCTGACGCAGTAGACCTACGACGCGGTGCATGTTGAGGGTTCGCAGCTCCCAGAACGTCCAGTCCGCCTCGCGTAGATCGTCCCGCCGGCGAAGGTCACGCCCGCTGCTCGCCCGTGCAATGAGTGAAGCCAGGTCCGGGTTGGTCATGCGCTCCCCTTTCCGGCCAACGTTCGACGCCTTCGAGCTTGAATCAGGCGAATTGTTCGGACAAGGCCGGACGGTGGCGGGTCGTGGTCAGATAAGCTGAGAATCCCGGCCGGGGCAACGCGAGCCCATGTATGATCGCGCGACATGCCGAACGACGTCTTGATCATCGGTGCCGGACCGGCTG
>AR_comb_assmDRAFT_10050030_pt1 | contig 10184 bp, 8 predicted proteins | sample ArasoioldDNA_FD_10543 | JGI IMG/M metagenome (IMG submission 10543) | reverse complement strand
TTTGGATGAGGAGCTCTATTCTGAGAGTAAGCTAGGGTCGCCAATTAATTTATTTGTTGCTGGAATTTTGATCGGTTGGACCTGGATCAATCACTAAAAATTCAGGTGGTTCAGGAAACTGGCTAATGAGTTCGTTGTATTTAATTTTCAAATGTCGCTTGAATTTACCCAGGTAACCCGGTTGGCGAAGAGCTTCTTTTTGCAGAGGAACCGCTTCAATGAGATCGTTTCCGAGATACATCATTAATTTCATAGTAACATTGGATGGTTTTACAAAAAAACTAAATTTCATTGTTTACAACAATCCAAGAAGTACTTTTTTTTAAAAGTAAGTTTACGACTGTCATTTTGGTCGACGGACTTGACATCGAACAATGTAAGGTTTGCAGATTGCATAAACCTTTAAAGATTAGGTATATTAGTTGCCAAAGCGGCCCTTATAAAATCATTCACTAAACCTTCCCTTAAATCGACGTGCAAATTATGACGGCCAACCCACTAACGCAGACAAAGAGAGCTGGTAATGACAATGATCAGATTATCCCTTATTATACATTGAGAATTTTGATAGGCGCTGCAGGCCTATTGCTGCCCCTTCTTTTAGTAATCGGCAAACTTATTTCCCAAAATTCTTTCAAACTTGAGTACTCGATCAGTGATTATTATGATAATTCAACGGCAGGTGACATTCTTGTGGGTGTTTTGTTTGCGCTGGCGTTCTTCCTGGTATCGTACAAAGGTTATGCTGCCATCGATAGCATAGCTGCAAGCTTTGGATGCGCTTTTGCCCTCGGCGTAGCCCTTTGCCCGACTACAAGCAGTAATAAATTTGTTCACTATGCGCATTTTGGTTTTGCCTTTTTACTATTTTCTGTTTTCATATTCTTCTCGATTTATCTTTTTCGAAAAAGCAGTCCGCATCCCACAAAACAGAAGAAGAATCGCAATAAGGTTTATCTTATCTGTGGTATTATAATGATCGGTTGTATAGTAACGATTGCAGCCTTTGAGATTTTTGTGGACGCGCCGGTGAGAGAAAAACTACATCCTGTTTTTTGGTTTGAATCTCTTGCACTCATTTCATTTGGATTCTCCTGGATTACCAAGGCTGAGGTTGTGTTTCAAGACCAGAAGAAATGAATGGTAGGCCATTCACGTTATATCGATTGTACGGAATTAGAGAAAGAAAAGACTTAACTTCAACACAGTAAAGGCATCACCGTTCATGCCGGCCGAAGTCAGTACAGCCATTGCAACCTAATGCTATGAGTTACTCCATTTTTATCAGTTACAGGAGAGAGGATAGCCAGGCCGCGGTTAGTTCCCTGTATAAAAACCTGCTGGACAGATTTGGAAAAAATGCCGTGTTTGCAGATACTGCTTCCATTGAATCGGGTGAAGCCTGGAGCGAGAGGATCGGCAAAACACTTGAAGAAGCAAAACTAATTCTGGTTGTAATTGGAGACAATTGGTTATGTGCTGAGAAAGATGACCCTGCTCAATTTCGAATTTGCAGTAAAGAAGATTGGGTGAGAAAGGAGATCGAAGCGGCTATGGCGCTAAACAAAATTATTGTGCCCATCTTCCTGGATGATATAAAAAGACCAAGTAATCCCGATCTTCCGGAATCTATTATTAATTTATGGAACATCCAGGCACGAAAAATAAAATTACAGGCAGGCGACGACGGGTCACTGGAATCGTTACTGGAGTTCCTTGACAAAAAATTAAAAAGCCTCGAATCACCCGATAATTTAAAAGAAAACCTCGAAAACGTTCTCGTTGATAAGTATGAAATCATAAAAAGCTTAGGGGATGGCAACAGGGCAAAGGTTTACCAGGGGCGGGACAAAGGTCTCGATCGATATGTAGCCATAAAAGCGATCATAAACCCCGTATTCAACGATGAATTTATTGAGACGCTTAAAACTGCAACAAAAATAAATGACTGCGTCACAAATAGCATTTCAATACTGGGAGCCTATGTTACTAAGGACCCGATGCATGTCATCATGCCCTATTTGCAAGGGGGCTCTTTGCGCCGGACAATCAATGAAAATGAAGGTGAGCCATTGCCCTACGATTATGTGAAGGAGGTGTTACTGAAGATTGGCAACGCATTGGTGAAAATTCATCAAAAGGAAATATATCACTTCAATGTCAAACCCTCGAATATAATCCTCAATAATAATGAGCCCTATTTAAACCCATTGACTCGGGTTCAAAAAATAGTAAAGGGAGCTGTTATTAAAAAACTTTCAGACACTTCGGCATTTTCGGATGCAGCCGTTTACAAAGAAGAACTGTGTTACCTGCCTCCTGAAAAATTTGACAACATACCCGGCAACGATCCACTGCCCAAAGGCAGCGAAAAGATTGATCAGTACATGCTTGGGCTTGTTGGTTACGAACTGTTGACAGGGAGTATTCCGGACACGGTATCGGATATAGCCGATTTGAGAGAAAATGGGATATCGGCATTCAAGCCATTGGGCAGTGTTGCAGAAATAAGAAAAGACTGTCCCCACAAGTTTTCCAGGATCATACATAAAATGACCGACTACGATCCCGGTAACCGGTATGATAGTTTGGAGGATGCGCTGAACGCTATCGAGGAAGTTTCATTTGATCATTTTGAAATTGCTAAGGATAGCTATGCCAGATGCATTTCAGGCGGTGATTCCGGCAATAGTTTTTTCAAGACTTTTTACCACGAACTCACGCGAATTTCTCCCGAAGCGGCAGTTAAGTTCAAGGGAAAAGGCATAGGCGAAACCGAAACCAACAGGCAGTACGGCATTTTACGGGAAGCAATATTTATTCTTTTGATGTTTGGCGAAAATAAATTGGGTGAAAACGAGCCAAATATTCTTTCCCGGATTGCCGAAATGCATAATAAAAACCATTACAATATCTCTCCTGAGTCTTATAAATCGTTTGTGAGCGCATTAACGGCTACCATATGCGGCTCGGCTCCTGATATCCCTGAACCTTTCGACCCACAGTGTAAAATAAGCGTGAATGAAAAAAATCTAATTAAGATCGCCTGGCAGAAAGCCCTGAAACCAGGGATAGACTATATGATAATGAGATATCCGGGGTGATAAATTTCCGGATGTCAATGAACATAAAGTTTACTTCATAAGAGTGCAGCCCAGGAAAATGAGCCAGCATTGCTCTCAGTTCTTCCTTCTTTTGGATTCTTCTTTCGTTTTTTTTCTCTTTTCAAAGTTTTCAGGCTCGTGTGGTTCCGTGATCTCTATGTCTCCCTGCCTACCGGCAGGCAGGCGTGGTGAAAAACTAACCACAGAAGCACTAAGTGCACGGAGAAGCACAGAAATTATAACTTTAAATCTGTATCGCCTTAATAGGAATTGATGGAGCCCTCATTTATCAACAAAGAAAAAGTTGCTTCTCTATTGCCAATGAAGGAGTGCGTTGAGGTTATGGAAGAGATGTTTCGCGCATTGAGCAGCGGGCAATGTGTTCAGCCTTTACGCACCATGATGTGGTTGCCCGATAGGGTTGGTTTGTTGGGTATGATGCCTGGTCATTCCGAAGCGCTCGGTGTGATGGGCATCAAAGTGATCAGCGTTTTTCATGCAAACAGGAATTTTGGTCTGCCTTCTCACCAGGGCGTGGTGATTTTATTTGATGCAACGCACGGCCAGCCCCTGATGATCTTTGACGCGGCGGAAATAACGGCTATCCGTACGGCTGCAGCCAGCGCAGTTGCTACTCGTTTGCTTTCAAGAGAAAGTTCAAAATTGCTTGCCATCATCGGCTCTGGTGAACAGGCAGAACGACATATTGAGTCGATTGCGTTGGTGAGAAATTTAAAACAGGTAAATATCTGGAGCCGCAATGAAGATCATTCGGCAGAACTTGCTAAAAAGATATCGAACAGGTTTTCCTTTGCTCTGAGTATTGAGAAAACGGCCCAGGACGCTGCAAGAAATGCTGACATTATTTGTACCGTTACATCATCACAACAGCCGGTCATTAATGTAGATTGGATCTCCAATGGCACACATATAAATGCCGTTGGCTCAAGCACAGCTGTCTCAAGAGAATTGGATACTTCAACGATTGTGCGATCCGTGCTATTTACAGACTGCTATGAATCGCTTTTTAATGAAGCGGGTGACTTCTTAATTCCCAAAAAAGAAGGCGCGGTTACCGAAAAGCAGGTGAGAGGCGAGATAGGAGAAGTATTATTGGGCAAGAAAAAGGGCAGGCAGAGTGACGAGGAGATCACTGTTTTTAAATCACTCGGTATTGCCGCAGAAGATATTTTTGCTGCCTGGCATATTTACCAGAAAATAAATACGCACAAGTGATGAATACCGAACCAAGGGAAATTTCGATATCGTTACAAGACATTCGTGATGCACAACAGCGCATCTACGGCAAAGTGAATCGCACGCCGCTTGTTCGCTTTTATCCCGACAATTTTCAGGGTGAAATCTATCTTAAGCTGGAAAATCTTCAGCCCATTGGTTCATTTAAAATGAGGGGCGCATGCAATGCGATAGCGCTGGCTGATAAATCGCTTCTTAAGGATGGAGTTTATACTGCAAGCGCCGGAAACATGGCGCAGGGAGTGGCATGGAATGCAAGAATGATGAATTTACCGTGCACCGTGATCGTGCCTGATCATGCGCCACAAACAAAGCTCGATGCTATTACCAGGCTTGGTGCAAAATTTATCAAGGTGCCCTTCAATGATTGGTGGCAAGTGCTTGTGACGAGAAAATTTGTCCCCAAGGACTCCTCCGGAGAAGGCATGAAGGGCCTATTCATACACCCGGTGGCTGACCCGCCTGTGATTGCTGGAAATGGCACCGTGGGTTTGGAAATACTGGATGATCTGCCGGAGGTGGACACGGTGATTGTCCCCTACGGTGGCGGTGGTCTCATCAGCGGCATTGCTACCGCGGTGAAATCTATGAAACCCGGCGTAAAATTTTTTGCTTCGGAAGTTGAAACGGCGGCACCCCTTGCCCCTTCGCTTGCTGCCGGTCAACCGGTTAAGGTAGAATATACCGCCAGTTTCGTGGATGGTATGGGTAGCAGTGGCATCCTTGAAGAAATGTGGCCACTCGTAAGGCGCCTGGTTAACGGTTCTATTGTCTTAAGTCTTAAACAAATTGCCGATGCAATAAAACTTCTCATGGAAAGAAGCCGTGTTATTGCAGAGGGTGCCGGCGGTTCTTCAGTGGCCGCTGCTCTTACCGGAAAGGCCGGTAATGGAAAAATTGTTTGTGTGATCTCGGGTGGAAATATCGACGGGGAAAAATTAGTTAAGATATTAACGGGGACAATTTAGCTTACCAATGACACGAATGTATTTTAAGGTTGTATTGTTGTTCTGCTTGACCATCCATGCAGTTTCCGTGGCTGGTCAAAAAAAATCCCGGCCCCTTGCCATCATCTTTGACAGCGACATGGGACCAGATTATGACGATGTAGGCGCAATTGCCATGTTGCATGCATTCGCTGACAGCGGCTATATAAAAATCCTGGCTACCGTTGCCAGCACAAAATATGAAGGTGTAGCAGCGGTCTTCAATGTATTCAATACGTATTTCAAGAGATCGGAGACACTGATTGCTGTGCCAAAAGGAAAGGCGGTGGAATTGAAAGACCAGCAACACTGGACGGATACGCTGCTGTCAAAACACCCGCATCGAATACAAAAGAATGACGAAGTGCCGGATGCTGTTGATCTGTACCGCAAGGTGCTAGCCGCGCAACCAAATAAAACGGTAACCATTGTGACCACGGGCTTCCTGACAAATCTTTCGGTCTTATTACAATCCACACCAGATCAATATTCAAAATTGAATGGTAAAGAATTGGTAAAGCAAAAAGTGAAACAGCTGGTTTGTATGGCCGGCAGGTTTCCGTCGGGGAGCGAGTTTAATGTGAATCGTGATGCAGCGGCCTCGCAATTTGTTTTTAATAATTGGAATACTCCGGTTCTGCTAAGCGGATTTGAAATCGGAATGAAAATTAAAACGGGCTTGCCCTTAATCCACAATCAGGAAATAAAAAACAGTCCTGTTAAAGATGTATTCCGTATTTGCATTCCCCTGAGTGCAGAAGATAGTGCGGGCAGAAAGAGTTGGGATGAAACAGCGGTGTTAGTTGCTGTGAAGGGATATAAACCCTGGTATAAAGTGGAAAAAGGCAAAATCGTGGTAGCTGATGATGGAAGTAATACATGGACAACTCAACCTTCTCCACACGCCCGGATTGTAGAATTACAACCGCCCTCTGTCGTTCAGCAACTCATCAATAAGCTTATCATGCATGAGCCGCTAAAAAATTAAAAGCTAATCTTCTGCTATTTGGTATACCTGAATTGGACATTCTAATCATCCGGGATCGTATTTTTCTCATTGGTGTCCTTACATTTTGATCCTTTATGGCACGTTTGATGCATAACATTAGACAAACGATCGCCAACTTTATGAAGACGATTTACCTGCTGGTTCTTTTATTGTGGATTGGAGCGCTGAAAGCACAAATCGCCCGCGAGGATTCAACTTCATTTATAATTGACACCACAAAAAGGCAGGTTTCAACTGATACCCCTGGGTATTATTCTACACACAATGCATATGGCGATCTGCTCAATGACGATCCGATATATAATCGCAAGTACAAATGGTATGTACCGGCTTCAAGAGTGATAGCCGTGGATTTATTTAGCTGGGCCACTGCCAAATATTTTTTTAAGTATGACTGGCCTGCTTCCAGCGTCAGTGACTGGAAAAGAAATTTCAAGCAGGGATGGGAATGGGATACTGACAAATTCGGTGTTAATTTCATCGGCCATCCGCATTCAGGCAGCTATTATTTCAATGTCGCTCGTTCCAATGGTTATTCTTTCTGGGGTTCCTTGCCATTTGCTGTTGAAGGGAGCTTGATCTGGGAATACATGGGCGAGAATACGAGGCCATCACTTAATGACGTAATCAACACGCCTCTAAGCGGGATGTTTTTAGGCGAAGTGTTTTACCGTATCTCCTCGAATATTCTCGATGACCGCACAAGAGGAGCGGAAAGAGTGTGGCGTGAAATTCTTGCGGGTATTATCAATCCTACCAGGGCGTTGAACAGGCTTACACAAGGTAAAGCGTTCAGAGTGCTTCCGAATGAAGTTTACCAGAAAGAGCCACTGAATGTCACATTTTTCGTTGGGGTTCACAAGGTAAATGACAAGGTCGGTAAGGACAACCTTTTTGGTACGGGTTCTAACAATGCCATTATGCATTTACAACTGGATTATGGCGACCCATTCGAAACGAGGCCTCGGAAACCTTTTGACCTGTTCAGGTTTAGAGTAGAAGTGGGTTACGGAGCTGATGTGCACGTGCTCGACAATGTAAATGGGTATGGAATTTTATTTGGGAAAAACATCAAAGCCAACAGATTGCTTGCCGGTGGTTTCCAGCACTTCGACTATTGGAGGAATAATATTTTCGAAATAGGAACATTTGGTTATGGCGGTGGATTGATATCCAGGATCCCGGTAAAACGTCATTCCAATATTTATTCTGCGATTCACCTTGGAGTTGTTCCCTTAGCTGGCAATAACACACAATATGGGCCCGACAGTTCAGCAGTGCGGCGCTACAATTTCGGTGGAGGCTTCCAGGGAAAGATCGAAGAGACCTTTAATCTTAACAACTGGGGCACGGTGGGTTTCACAGGTTTCTACTACTGGATAAAAACCTACAATGGCTTGCCGGGGAATAGCCTTGTCGGTATATTTAAACCAGTCGTTACTGTTAAGCTGTTTAAAAACATGCGAATCGGCTTTGAACAGCTCATCTACCAGAATCACCGCTTTTTTAAAGAAGAACCGTCACTCCATCTTACCCGAACGGAACAAAAGCTGTTTTTACAGTTCTACTTTGAAGATCCCCAACGAAGGGGCAAATACCATTGAGAATAAGGTGATATTGGATAGCAGATATTGGATAGTTGAATTTGAATCATAGCTTCCAGTTATTTTCTCCGTGTACCTCTGTGTCCTCCTGTGTCCTCCATGTCTCCGTGGTTACAAAGGTTACAAGGTCAGTTTAAACCACAGAGACACTGAGAAATAACAGAGGAACACGGAGAAGAAAGTTTTTGGTTCCCTTGGGGCAAAAATTTTTAGCGATTACCACATCAGCCTGTCATATTCATCGTATTTAATCTTTCTGTCGGAAAAAATTAAAAACGTAGCTGTGGTAAACACGGCCACTGCAAACAATAATAGCCTGAAGTTTTTCTGATTAATATTCATTACGAGGGTTTGAGCAATATGACTATTTCTCTTTTTATAAAGATTGGATAATTCCAAAGAAAAATATTAATCCAAGTAAACCGAGAATAACGATTCCTGCTGTCCTCTCTAATTGATTATCTTCCATCACTGAACTTTTATTTTTATCAATATTCTTATTTCATATAATGTAAATTTTGTGCCAGCTTTTGCATGGCTGCCCAATTAAACATTTTTTTATAATGAGGCCTGCTGTCATTTACGTCATAGGTGTTTCGGGGTCAGGGAAAACGACGATTGGTAAAAGGCTGTCGGCAAGAATGAAAATCCCTTTTTTTGATGCGGATGATTTCCACAGCCCCGCCAATAAAGAAAAAATGAAAACGGGCCGTCCCTTAACCGATGACGACCGGGCAGACTGGCTAGCCAGCCTTAATGCGCTCGCCCAAAAACAAATGAAAACGACCGGAGCCATCATCGCCTGCTCGGCATTGAAAGAAAAATACAGAAAGGTTTTGTCGGAGGGTATTTCAGTTCCCCTATTCTGGATATTCCTGCAAGGCGGTTATGACTTGATCAGGAAAAGAATGGAGTCAAGAACAGACCATTTCATGCCTCCTGCTATGTTATCTTCACAATTTGATGCGCTGGAAATTCCTGAAGAATGCATGACATTTGACGTTTCAAAGAGTCCCGATGAAATAGTGGAAGCAATTATTTCAACTGTGGGCATGACTTAATTATCAACTTCTTTAATGCCCGGTCGTTTATCATTCACGTCTCTGTGCTCGTAATTGACTTTAAATTTTGAAAGATCAGGTGGGTAAGCACGCTTTCGTTGCAGCTCGTGAGCATAAATGGTTTGTCCTAACTGGTATAAAAAGGGATAACCAATGTTATCATAATCATATTTGTTGTCATTCAGAACGCCGTCGCTATTTACATAAACCGTTGCGGCCAGCATGAATTCAACGTTGTTTTTAAAATCAGCCACATACGATATATCCGTTGCGAATCCATAGGCCCAGCCTACTTTATTGAACACCCGCAGATCATTGGGTAAGTGCCGCGATCCCTGTTTGAAGAAAAATTTCACATAGCTGTCATAGAATTTCGCCGTATCATATTTTGGGTAATTCGTTTCCGAGGGAAATTGCGAGAGGTAGCGGTATAAAAACTGGTTATCGTCGTCTGAAAATTTAAAGCGCTGCCTTTTCGGTACCGATGACGGGAACAGGACCGATTGCAGCATTTGCTGTAAATCATTCAGTGAAACATAATTGGCGAAAGTAAAATCAATGGGTTCATTTACGAGACTATCGTTGCGATCATAATAAGCTTTGCCAATTTTTATCGGGGCAGGAAAATAAAATGAATCCGGGTTATAAGCCGGTGCTTGCGTGTACAGAGCGCTTCCATCTTCCCCAATAAATCGCACCTGGTTCGTATGACGATTTTGCTCCGGTGTAAATCCCATGAATTGCCTTGTCATGCGAATAGTCTTATAACCCTTATCATGCAGCTTCCTGTTAATGGTTTGCTGCCCCACAAACTGGTACATCCGGTTATAGGCATCGTTGTCACTAACCAAAAATGCTTTGCGAATAAACTGTGCAATGGAAGGTAAATGATTTTGCGAACTGCTATCCTTATATAGTCTTACTTGTTTTTCATAACTGCTATCGAATTGAATGGACGTATACTTATTTACCTTCTTAATCTTCATTTCATTTAGCTTCTCCAATGCAAGCAATGCCAAAGGAAGTTTTACTGTGGAAGCGGGGTTAAAATATAAACCAGTATCGTAATTGTAATAGTAATTTTTGAACGAGGCTTTATTGTGCTTATCACGATTGATCTCCGTGTAAATGATCTGCAGGCGATAAGTTTGCGGATCTTTTAA
>AR_comb_assmDRAFT_10010029_pt1 | contig 10187 bp, 12 predicted proteins | sample ArasoioldDNA_FD_10543 | JGI IMG/M metagenome (IMG submission 10543) | reverse complement strand
CCTCGCGCATCGCCGACGCGGTCAACGAGGGCCGCGGCACGCTCGGCAAGGACGAGGCTGAGGCGGCCGCGCCGGACGCGGCGGCCGAGACCGTGGAGATGGCCGCGGTCGAGGGGGAGAACTAGTCGTGGCCGCGACCGCTCAACTGGTGAAGGACCTCCGCGACCGCACGGGCGCCGGGGTGATGGATTGCAAGGAAGCCCTCCAGGCCTCGAAGGGTGACCTGGAGGCGGCCGTCGAATTCCTTCGAAAGAAGGGGCTCGCGCAGGCCGGCAAGCGCGCCCATCGGGAAGCCCGCGAAGGCACGATCGGCTCGTACGTCCACCACAGCGCCAAGCTCGGCGTGCTCATCGAGGTGAACTGCGAGTCGGACTTCGTCGCGCGCACCGATGCCTTCCAGGATCTCGTGAGGGACCTCGGGATGCAGGTCGCGGCCTCGAATCCGTCCTACGTGTCGCGGGAAGACATCCCCAACGACGTCATCGAGAAGGAGCGCGAGATCTATCGCGGTCAGCTCGCCGACCAGAAGAAGCCGGCCCAGGTGATCGACAAGATCGTCGAGGGGAAGCTCGAGAAGTTCTTCACCGAGCAGTGCCTGCTCGAGCAGCCTTTCGTCAAGGACGCCACCGGCAAGACCAAGATTCGCGAGCTCGTCGACGGCGTGAACGCCAAGACCGGCGAGCGCATCGCCGTCAAGCGCTTCGCCCGGTTCCAGGTGGGCGAGGGGGGGTAGATGACGGGGGCTGCCGGCTCCGGCCGCCCGGTGTATCGCCGTATCGTTCTGAAGCTGTCGGGGGAAGCGCTCGCCGGGGGACAGGGATACGGGATCGATCCGCCGGTCCTCGACCGGATCGCCGCCGAGGTGCGCGACGTGTCGGCCCTCGGCGTTCAGATCGCCATCGTCATCGGCGGGGGCAACATCTTCCGGGGCATCGCCGCGAGCGCCGGAGGAATGGACCGCGCCACCGCCGACTACATGGGCATGCTGGCGACGGTCATCAATGCGTTGGCCCTCCAGGACGCGCTCGAGAAGTCCAGCCTCCAGACGCGCGTCCTGTCGGCGATCGAGATGCGCGCGGTAGCCGAGCCGTACATTCGCCGCCGCGCGATTCGTCACCTCGAGAAGGGCCGGGTCGTGATCTTCGCGGCCGGGACCGGCAACCCGTTCTTCACCACCGACACCGCCGGCGCGCTCCGCGCGGTCGAGATCAGTGCCGATGCCATCATGAAGGCCACGAAGGTCGACGGAATCTATTCGGCCGACCCGATGGTGCACAAGAACGCCGAGCGCCTGGCCCACGTGACGTACATCGACGTGCTCAACCGCGGGCTCCAAGTGATGGACGCGGCGGCGATCTCCCTGTGCATGGATAACAAGCTGCCGATCATCGTCTTCGATCTGACCCGCCCTGGAAACATCAAGCGGATCGTCCTCGGTGAGCCCGTGGGCTCGATCGTGTCATCGGGAGGCTGACCATGGCCGACATGCAACCGGTCTACAAGGACATCGAAGCGAAGATGACAGGTGCCCTCGACTCGCTCGGCCGCGAATTCGCGGCGGTTCGGACCGGGCGCGCCTCCGCCAATCTGCTCGACGGGATCCGCGTCGACTACTACGGCACGCCGACGCCGGTGAACCAGATGGCGTCCATCTCGGTGCCGGACGCCCGGACCCTCGTGATCCAGCCGTGGGAGGCCTCGCAGCTCAAAGCCATCGAGAAAGCGATCATCGCCTCCGACCTCGGCCTGACGCCGGTCAACGACGGCAAGATCGTGCGGCTGGCGATGCCTTCACCGACCGAGGAGCGCCGCAAGCAGCTCGCGAAGACCGTGCACAAGGTGGCGGAGGACGCCCGGGTCGTGGTGCGCAACGTGCGCCGGGAGGCGAACGATCGTCTCAAGGGGATGGCCAAGGACAAGAAGATCTCCGAGGACGAGGAGCGCCGGGGTCACGATCAAATCCAGAAGACGACCGACCGGTTCATCGCGAAGGTCGACGAGCTGCTCAAGAAGAAGGAGCAGGAGATTTTGTCATTCTAGTGTTTCGTGAGATGACCATCGCATGACCCCGGCCGACCGCGAGGCGGCGTTGCTCGAGGCGGTCCGGGCCCAGCCCGTTCCCGAGCACATCGCCATCATCATGGACGGCAATGGACGCTGGGCGACCGGCCGCGGCCTGCCGCGCATCGCCGGTCATCGGGAGGGCGTCAAGGCGGCCCGCACCATCGTGCGCGCGGCCGACGCGCTCGGCCTGCGGTTCCTCACGCTCTACGCCTTCTCGACCGAGAACTGGAGCCGTCCGTTGGACGAGGTCTCGATGCTCATGAACCTGCTCGAGCGCTCGGTGCACGCCGAGCTCCCCGAGTTCATGGCCCGCAACGCGCGGCTGCGCGTCCTCGGGCAGACGCACCGGGTCCCGGTGGGCGTCCGCCGCGGCATCGATCACGTCGTGCACGAGACCCGGAACAACACCGGGCTGACCGTGCTGATGGCCTTCAATTACGGCGGCCGTGACGAGCTGCTGGACGCGTTTCGCGCGCTGGCCCGGCAGGTCCAGGCGGGTGAGCTGAAACCCGAGGACATCGGCGAGAAGGACGTGAGCGGCGCCCTCTACACCGCCGACGTTCCCGACCCTGATCTCTTGATCCGCACCAGCGGCGAGATGCGGATCTCGAACTTCCTCCTGTGGCAGATCGCCTACACCGAGCTCCTCGTCACCCCCGTACTCTGGCCGGACTTCGGTGCGAGCGACCTCTACCAGGCGGTGGCCGAGTTCCAGAAGCGGACGCGGCGCTTCGGCAAGGTGTGACGTGGGCAAGGTCGACGTTGCCGACCGGGCGGTACGCGAGAGCGCGGGCGGGGTGCCGGTGATGTGGCGGCGCGCCGCGAGCGCGGCGGTCCTCGTCCCGGTCTTCGTCTGGCTGACGGTGGGCGCTCCCTCGTGGATGTTCCAGGCCCTCGTCGCCGGCGCGTCCCTCCTGGCGTGCATGGAGATGACGCGAATGCTGGAAAGGACCGGCCGAGTGGTCCACGCGCGGCTGGCGATCGGCGTGGGCGGGGCGATCACGGCCAGCTTCGCGACGAGCCTGAATGCGATCGTGGGCGTTGACGGCCGGACCGTGCGCTGGATGCCGACGCCGGAGCTGGTGCTCGTGCTCGGTGTGGGCCTCATTCTGAGCGCGCCGCTCTGGACGGCGACGCGCCCGTCGGTCGAGGCGACCGCGAACACGCTGTTCACGGCCGTCTACGTCGGCTGGCTGCTTGGCTACGCGATCTGGCTCCAGCACCGCGCCGACGGCCCGATGCTCGTGATCTTTCTTGTTGGCGTGACGTGGATCGGGGAGACCGCGGCCTATCTCGTCGGATCGTCGATGGGCCGCCACCCGCTCGCACCGGTACTGAGCCCGAAGAAAACCCTGGAGGGCGCCGCCGCGCAAGTGGTCGCGTCGGTCGCCGCCGGGCTCGGGCTCGGTGCCTGGCTCCTTCCCGGGTGCAGCCTGGTGGGCGCCGCCGGCGCCGGCGCGCTCCTCGGTGTCGTCGGGCAGGTCGGCGATCTGGCCGAATCCGCGATCAAGCGAAGCTTGGGAACCAAGGACGCGGGTGAGCTGATCCCCGGTCACGGTGGCATGCTCGATCGGATCGACGGGCTGCTCTTCAACGCTCCGGCCCTCTACTTTTACTCGCTGTACGCATGGTGCCGACCATGAAGCAGATCACGCTGCTCGGTGCGACCGGATCCATCGGCCTGCGTACGCTCGACCTCGTGTCGAGCTTCCCCGAGGAGTTCTCGGTGGCGGGCCTGGCGGCGCGCGGGTCGAACGTCGAGCGCATTGCGGACCTCTGCAAGAAGTATGCGCCGCGCGTCGTGGCGCTGCTCGAGCCGGAGTCCCGCGACCGTCTCGCCGAGCTGCTTCCGACGCCGCGGCCCGAGCTTCTGGCGGGCCCGGACGGGCTCGTCGCCCTGTCGCGGGACGTGAAGGCCGACATCGTCGTCTCGGCGCTGGTCGGAGGCGCAGGACTCCTCCCGACCATGGCAGCGATCCAGGCCGGACGCACGGTCGCTCTCGCCAACAAGGAGACGCTGGTCATGGCGGGCCGTCTCATGACCGCTGCCGCGCGGGCGCGCGGCGTGAAGCTGCTGCCGGTCGACTCCGAGCACAGCGCGGTTTTTCAGTGTCTGCAGGGCCACGGTCGCGGCGACGTGCACCGCATCTTGCTGACCGCCTCCGGCGGCCCGTTCCGCGAGACGCCGAAGGCGCGCCTGGCCTCCGTCACCGTCGAGGACGCGCTCCAGCATCCGACGTGGAAGATGGGGGCCAAGATCACGATCGACTCGGCGACCCTCATGAACAAGGGGCTCGAGGTCATCGAGGCGCGCTGGCTGTTCGACCTGGCGCCGGATCAGGTGCAGATCGTCGTGCACCCGCAGTCGATCATCCACTCGATGGTGGAGTACATCGACGGCTCGGTGATCGCCCAGCTGGGCGTCGCCGACATGGGCGTGCCCATTCTCTACGCGCTCACGTATCCCGAGCGGCGGCCGACGCCGGCGGCCCGGCTCGATCTCACGCGCGTCGGTCAGCTGACGTTCTTCGAGCCCGATCCCGACAAGTTCCCGTGCCTGCGGCTGGCGCGGGCCGCGCTCGAGAGCGGCGGCAGCGCGCCGGTCGTCCTGAACGCCGCGAACGAGATCGCCGTGGCCGCGTTCCTCGATCGTCGCATCGGATTCAACGCGATCGCCGAGCTCATCGAGCGGGCGCTCGAGCGAGCGCCGGCCGGCGAGATCGGCTCCATCGAGGCGTGCGTCGGCATCGACGCCGACACCCGCCGCGCCGTCCAGCAACAGATCGATTCCCATCGCGGAGGCCCTGCCGCGTGAGTACTGTCCTTTCCTTCGTCATTGTCATCGGCATCCTGATCCTGGTCCACGAGCTCGGTCACTTCTTCGTGGCCCGGTGGACGGGCGTCGGCGTCGAGCGCTTCTCGATCGGCTTCGGCCCGGTGCTCCTGCGCTGGCGTAGCAAGGAGACCGAGTACTGCCTGTCGGCCATTCCGATGGGCGGCTACGTGAAGATGGTGGGCGAGGAGAGCCCGCTGGAAGGGGGCGGCTCCGCCGCTTTCGATCCTGACAAGGCGTTCGCGCTCAAGCCGCTCTGGGCCCGGTTCCTCATCGTGTTCGCCGGGCCTGGGATGAACTTCGTCCTGGCCGCGATCATCTTCAGCATCATCCTGGCGACTGTGGGCCGCCCGGTGTGGCCGGCCATCGTCGGACGCGTCACCCCCGACGGCCCCGCGGCCGCCGAGCTGAAAGCGGACGACGTCGTGACCGCGATCGACGGACAGCCGATCGCCTTCTGGGAAGATCTCGACCGCGCGGTCGCAAGCTCGCAGGGGCATCCGCTCAAGCTCACGGTCACGCGGGGCCCGGACAAGCGAGAGGTCCAGATTACGCCGCGGCGCACGACGGTCCGCGATCAGATCTTCAAGGAGCAGCGCGAGATCTGGGATCTAGGAGCGGGACCGAAGCTCATGCCCCAGATCGGCGCGGTCAACTCGGACTCGCCGGCCGAGCGGGCAGGGCTCCGGACGGGTGACGCAGTCGAGACGGTCGCCGGTCAGCAGGTATTCACGCCCGAAGAGCTTATGCAGGCGATCCAGAAGCGCGGTGGCCAGACGTTCGAGGTTGGTGTGCAGCGCGAAGGCAAGCCGGTCACGCTGCGGGTGACGGCGACCACCGTGAAGGAGAAGAGCCCCACCGGCGAGGATCTCGAGATCGGGCGCATCGGGGTCGGGATCGTCACCAAGGTGGTCCGCTACGAGACGTACAACCCGATAATGGCCGCCGGCTACGGAGTCGTGAAGACGTGGGACATGACGATCCTCACGGCCAAGGGGCTCTGGAAGCTCGTTACGCTTGAGCTACCGCTGTCGAACCTCGGCGGGCCGATCCAGATCGCCGCGGAAGGGGAGCGCCAGCGCCGCGAAGGTCTCGGCTCGCTCGCCCTCTTCACCGCGGTCATCAGCGTGAACCTGGCCGTGCTCAATCTCCTGCCGGTGCCCATGCTGGACGGCGGCCACCTGCTCTTCTTCGTCATCGAGGCGGTCCTGGGCCGGCCGGTCTCGCTCCGCAAGCGCGAGGCGGCCCAGCAGCTCGGGCTGGTTCTTCTGCTGCTCTTGATGGTCTTCGCGATTTACAATGACCTCGTCCGGATCGATGCGTTCAAGATCTTCAGATAGGACGGCACAATGATCGCACGGCGGAAGACGCGACAGATCGAGCTGGGCGGGATCAAGGTCGGCGGCAGCGCGCCGATCACCGTGCAGTCGATGACCAAGACCGACACGCGCGACGTGCAGGCGACGCTCCTCGAGATCTGGTCGCTCGAGGCGGCGGGCTGCGACATCGTGCGCTGCGCGGTACCGGTCCGCGAGGCGGCCGAGAAGCTCGGCGAGATCAAGCGGCAGATCAGGATCCCGCTGGTCGCTGACATTCACTTCAACTATAAGCTCGCCCTCATCGCCCTCGAGCAGGGCGTGGACGGCCTGCGGTTGAATCCCGGCAATATCGGCGGCAAGCAGTTCGTCCAGGAAGTCGTCAACGTCGCCAAGGACAAGAAGATCCCCATCCGGATCGGCGTCAACGGCGGCTCGCTCGAGAAAGATCTGCTGGCCAAGTACAATGGTCCCACTCCCGAAGGCATGGTCGAGTCCGCGCTCCGTCATATCCAGATCCTGGAGGATCTGAACTACCCGGAGATGAAGATCTCGCTGAAGGCCTCCGACCCTCTGATGATGATCGAGGCCTACCGCATGCTGTCCGACAAGGTCGACTATCCGTTCCACCTCGGCGTCACCGAGGCGGGCACGCCGGGGGTCGGCACGATCAAGTCGGCGATCGGGCTCGGCGCGCTGCTCTCGGAGGGCATCGGCGACACGATCCGCGTGTCGCTCTCGGCTGATCCCACCGAGGAGGTGCGGGTCGGGATCGACATCTTGAAATCACTCGGGCTGCGCAAGGGCGGCCTGACCTTCGTCTCGTGTCCCTCCTGCGGCAGGGCCGACGTGGACCTGGTCAAGCTCGCCAAGCAGGTCGAGGACGAATTCAAGGGGCTCAACGAGGAGATCCACATCGCGGTGATGGGGTGTGAGGTCAACGGGCCCGGCGAGGCGCGCGCGGCGGACATCGGTGTTGCCGGGGGACGGGGAATCGGCCTCATCTTCAAGAACGGCGACGTGATCAGGAAAGTACCCGAGAAGGAGATCGTGCAGGCGATGCGCGAGGAAGTCGACAAGTTCATCGCCGAGCGCAAGGCCGCTAAGATGGCGGCCGTGGAGGCCCAGTGATGGGGCAATACGAAACACATGTCTTCGTCTGCACCTCCGGCGATTCGTGCCCGACCCAGGGCAACGTCGAGCAGTTCGTGAAATACCTGCGCGACGAGTCCGTGAAGGCGGGCCGCAAGACCGAGGTCCGCATCAACAAGGCCGGCTGCTTCTCGCAGTGTGGCCACGGCCCGATGATGGTGGTGTACCCCGACAACGTCTGGTACGGAAACGTCCAAGAGTCGGACTTGAAGGAGATCTTCGAGTCCCACATTCGCGACGGCAAGCCGGTCACCCGCCTCATCTACGACCCCGGAGTGAAGGGCGCCAACAAGAAGCCGGGCTACAAATAGCCCGGGGTTTTCGGCGGGGGCGCGGTCGTTCTCCTGCTGGAGGAGTGCGCCCCCGCCTTGCCTCCGCCCCCGACACGTGCTAAATTCCTGAAAAAGTGGGCCCGGCCCGCTTTTTTTGATTTTTGTGGGCCGCTCGGAGTGAGGGATGGAAGAGGCTGCGAGGACAGGACTGATCGAGGAGGCCGTCGCGCCGGTGGTGGCCGATCACGGCCTTCAGCTGGTCGACGTCGAGTGGCGCGAGCTTCGGCCTCGCGGGCTCCTGAGGCTGTACGTCGACAAGCTGGGAGGCGTGGGGATCGGCGACTGCGAGCGGTTGAGCCGAGAGATCGGCGACGTGCTCGACGCGGCGGCGGTGATCGAGGGTGGCTACGACCTCGAGGTATCGTCGCCCGGACTCGATCGACAGTTGCGGAAGGAACGGGAGTATCGTTGGGCCGTCGGTCGGCAGGTGCGGTGCTGGCTGGCAGGCGGCGCCGAGGTCCGTGGCCGGCTCACGGCGGTCACGGCGGACCGGCTGGTGCTGGACCGTGGGGGCGAGCAGGTGGAGCTCGGACGCGCCGACGTCACGAAGGCGCGGCTGGAGGCGGAGGTCCCCTGGCCCCGAAAGGCGTAGAATCGCAGGCAGGTTGCGGGTCTCATGAACCGAGAGCTGATCAGCGTAATCGAGCAGATCGGACGGGAGAAGGGGATCGACAAGGAGATCCTCTTTGAGGCGGTGGAGTCTGCCCTGCAGTCGGCCTGCCGCAAGTCTCACACCGGTCCCGATAACGTGCGGATCGAGATCGACCGGAAGACCGGCGAGTTCTCGGCGTTCCTGCGCAAGCGGGTCGTCGAGGAGGTGGCCGACACGGAGACCGAGATCAGCCTCGCGGAGGCGAAGAAGCTGAACGCCGAGGCCGAGCTGGACGTCGAGCTCGAGATCAAGCAGGAGCGGCCGCCGCAAGATCTGGGGCGGATCGCGGCGCAGACGGCCAAGCAGGTCATCCTTCAAAAAGTCCGGGACGCCGAGCGCGAGGGGATCTACTCGGAGTTCGCCGGCAAGGAAAGCCAGATCCTCCGCGGCATCGTCCACCGGATCGAGAAGCGCAACGTCATTCTCGAGATCGGCAAGGCCGAAGCGATCCTGCCCGAGCGTGAGCAGATTCCCGGGGAGCGCTACAACCCCGGCGACCGGATCCGCGCGTACGTCCTCGAGGTGCGCCGCACGGCCAAGGGACCGCAGATCTCGCTGTCGCGGACGCATCCGGGCTATCTCACGCGACTCTTCCAGACGGAGATTCCCGAGATCCAGGAGGGCATCGTCCTCGTCAAGGCGACGGCGCGGGAAGCGGGCGAGCGCGCGAAGGTCGCGGTGGCGTCGACCAAGCGTGACGTCGATCCGATCGGCGCCTGCGTCGGCCTGCGCGGCACCCGGATCCAGGTGATCAGCCGCGAGCTCAGGGGCGAGAAGATCGACATCATCGAGTGGTCGCACGATCCGGCCACGTTCGTGGCGCGCGCACTGTCGCCGGCGAAGGTGTCGTCGGTGACGATCAACGAGAGCGCCGAGGCTGAGATGCAGCCATCGGCCGTCGTGATCGTCCCGGACAATCAGCTGTCACTGGCCATCGGCAAGAAGGGCCAGAACGCGCGGCTGGCCGCGAAGCTGACGAGCATGCGCATCGACATCAAGAGCGAATCCGAGGCCGAGACCGAGCGCGCGCCGGTGGATGCGCCGCCGGCGGAGGATCGGTCGGCCCTGGCGTCGATGGGCGCCGGTCCCGAGCTGATCGAGGCGCTGGTGGCCGCCGGACTCGGCTCGCCGGCGGCAATCGTGAAGGCCGGCCGCGAGAAACTCGCTCTCGTGGCGGAGGTCGGCGACCGCGCTGACGCGCTCTATACGGACGCTGAGAAGCTCGTGGCAGCCCATCAGGCGTCTCGCGCCCCGGCCGACGACCTCGGCCCGCCGGAGACGCCGAAGGAGACTGCGGAAACCGCATGAAGTCCGAGCCCAGCCGCACGTGCCTGGGGTGCCGGGAGGCTCGACCCAAGAGCCGGCTCGTTCGGCTGATCCGGGTGCGAAGCGGAATCGTCGAGGTCGACGCGACGGCGCGGACCGCCGGCCGCGGCGCCTATGTGTGTCCCGATCCGAAGTGCGTCGAGCGCGCGCTCATCCGCGGCCGCCTCGCTCACGCGTTCCGGAAGCCCTGTGTGGCGAGCCCGGATCTTGCCGCGGCCGTGGCGGCGGCGGGTCGTCGTGAACCGAAGAACCGTCGCGACGCAGCCGGCGTGCGCGAGGCCGATGTGATGGCAGCGAGAGTGTGAGGGAGGTGAGGGGACTGTGCCAGCAGCTAAGGTAAAGGTCATCGAGCTAGCCAAAGAGCTCGGCGTGACGAGCAAGGATCTGATGGTCGCTGCCGAGGAGATGGGCCACAAGGGCATTCGCGCCATGAGTCCCCTCGACAGCGCACTCGCGAACGCGCTGCGCGTGAAGCTCGGCAAGGGCCGAGAGCTGCCCGAGGCGCCGAAGCC
>AR_comb_assmDRAFT_10023522_pt1 | contig 10189 bp, 4 predicted proteins | sample ArasoioldDNA_FD_10543 | JGI IMG/M metagenome (IMG submission 10543) | reverse complement strand
CCTTGTGCCTTGTACCTTGTGCCTTGTGCCTTGCACCTTGTGCCTTATATTCGTCCCTGTTATTTCTTATTGAACCCCAGAATAGTCGACTATGTTTAGAAAACTTTTATTGACGGCTTTCTTCGCTTATCCATGCCTTAGTTTTGGTCAGCAGAAACTTGAACCTCTTACTGTTGAAAAGATCATGCGCGATCCAAAATGGATTGGCACTTCCCCGTCTAATCCATATTGGTCTGAAGATGGTAAGTATCTCCTCTTCAACTGGAATCCCGAAGCGGCCGTATCAGATTCCGTGTACTACATTACTTCCGGCAACCTTACGCCCATCAAAACTTCTTATGCTTTCAGGAATGGAATAGTGAGAGCAAACAGCGTGCAATACAATTCCAACAGATCGGCGGTGGTATATGTAGAACTCGGTGATGTAATTCTGAAAGATCTAAAAACCGGCCACAAGAAAAAGGTTCTCGAAACCACCGCATCTGAATTGAATCCACAATTTGCATATAATGACTCCAGGATAGTCTATGTAAGCGGCGGCAATCTTTATTCATGGGATATAACTACCGGTCTCATTTCTCAACTTACCAATTTTGAATCCGGAACCGGATCAATTAGCAGGTCCGGGCAAGCACAAACTGGTGGAAGAAGCAGAGCCACCGATGCAAGGACACAGGAAGCATACCTCAAAGAAGATGCATTGGAGAATTCCGATGTTCTTACACTTCGAAAAACAAGAAGGGAGCTTGCCGATTCCATTCGTAAATTCTATCCACCGGACAAGAAATTACGTACTATCAATATTGATGATCGATCTGTATTCGGTTTGAACGTTAGTCCCGACGGACGTTTCATCACTTATAGGTTAATCAGGCCGGCAACTGGTGGAAAGACAACCATCGTCCCCACGTATGTCACTGAAAGCGGATATACCGAGGATCTCTCGGGTAGAACCAAAGTGGGTTCTCCGCAGGGCAACCAGGAGCTATTCGTTTTTGATACGATGAATGATACCGTGATCGCGGTGAAGACTGATTCAGTAACGGGCATTCGCGAACTGCCAGATTACGTGAAGGACTACCCGAAGCAGTTGGAGCAAAGAACCAAAAATCCCGGTACCAGGCCCGTAACCTATACCGGCCCGTTTTGGTCGCCCAAAGGAAGCTTTGCAGTGGTTGACATGCGCTCCCAGGATAACAAAGACAGGTGGATCATGCTATTGAATCCAGCTACCGGAAAATTAAAAGTGCTGGATAGGCAAAGAGATGAAGCGTGGATTGCAGGACCGGGCATTAGCACTTTTGGAGGAAACAATTCCGGATGGATCAATGAGAATACATTCTGGTTTCAATCAGAAGCCAGCGGCTATTCGCATCTCTATACCGTGAACGTTGAAACAGGTGAGAAGAAAGCACTCACCAGTGGAAAATATGAAGTGCAGCAATCGCAGCTTTCGAACGACAAAAAATATTTCTATATCATCACCAACGAAGTTCATCCTGGTGAACAACATTTTTACAGGCTACCAGTGACTGGGGGAAAAGCAGAACAGATTTCTACTATGAAAGGAGCAGACCAGGTGAGTTTGTCGCCCGATGAAAAATATATAGCTGTATTAAATTCTTACTCCAATAAACCCTGGGAATTGTACCTGCAGGAGAATAAACCCAATGGCAAGGTTCAACAGATAACTTTCAAAGCAGAGACAGATGAATTTAAATCATATCAGTGGAGAGATCCTGATGTAATTACGTTTCCCGCACGTGATGGAGCAAATGTGTATGCAAGAATATATAAGCCTTCCAATCCTGATCCATTGAAACCGGCAGTGATCTTCGTACACGGAGCAGGTTACCTGCAGAATGCACACAAATGGTGGAGTAGTTACTTCAGGGAGTACATGTTCAATAATCTGCTTGCGGACAAAGGTTATTATGTTCTGGACATCGATTACAGGGGAAGCGCGGGTTATGGTCGCGATTGGCGAACAGGAATCTACCGATACATGGGAGGTAAGGACCTCACAGATCAATTAGATGGGATCAATTACCTCGTGAAGAATTTTGGAGTTGACCCAAAACGGATTGGGGTATATGGTGGTTCCTATGGAGGCTTCATTACTTTGATGGCTATGTTCACCACTCCTGACTCTTTTGCCGCGGGCGCGGCGTTGCGACCAGTTACCGATTGGGCTCATTACAATCATGGGTACACTTCAAATATTCTAAATGAACCGATCAACGATAGCATCGCCTATCGAAGAAGTTCGCCTATCTACTTTGCGAATGGTCTAAAAGGACATTTGCTGATTTGCCATGGTATGGTTGATGTAAACGTACATTTCCAGGACGCTGTCCGACTTTCTCAAAGGTTGATTGAGTTGGGAAAAAACGATTGGGAGTTCGCACCCTACCCGGTGGAAGACCATGGATTTGTTGAGCCCAGCAGTTGGACCGATGAATATAAGAGGATACTTAAATTGTTTGAGAACGTATTGAAGCGGAGGGACAACAGGCAATAGGTAGCCTGTAAAAGCCGTTTAACGCAGCAGACAAAAGGAAATTTTGAATACCTTAACCTTGTAGGCAGTTTACCTGACCTACTTTCGGAAGTTTATAATAGAATTCAATATGTGTGGTATCGTAGCATATATAGGACCGAGACAAGCTTATCCAATAATCATCAAAGGGTTAAAACGACTAGAATACCGCGGTTATGACAGTGCTGGAGTTGCGCTTCTGAATCATGGAATGAAAGTATATAAGAAGAAAGGGAAAGTTGCCGATTTGGAAGAAAACCTTTTGGGCAAGGACCTGGGGGCTTTTGCGGGAATTGGCCATACCCGTTGGGCTACTCACGGTGAACCCAGCGACAGAAACGCCCATCCACACAAAAGCAGCAATGGCAAACTGGCGATGATCCACAATGGGATCATTGAAAATTATTCGCAGATAAAGACGGAACTACAGAATAAAGGATATGAATTTGAAAGTGATACTGACACGGAGGTACTGCTGAAATTCATTGAAGACATCCAGACTAACAATCATTGCGGGCTGGAAGAGGCAGTACGTGTAGCGCTTAAGAGAATAGTTGGAGCGTATGTCATCGTTTTATTAGATCAGGATAACCCGGATACACTTATTGCCGCTCGCAAAGGAAGTCCACTGGTAATTGGTATTGGAAAGGGCGAGCACTTTCTTGCTTCTGATGCATCTCCTATCATTGAATACACTAAGGAAGTTGTTTATGTAAACGACTACGAGCTCGCGATTGTGAAACCAGGTGAATTGGTTTTAAAGAACCTGGGAAATGAAAAGATCACACCCTTCGTGCAGAAACTGGATTTGGAATTGGCTGCCATTGAAAAAGGTGGATTTGATCACTTCATGTTGAAAGAGATCTTTGAACAACCCGATACCATTTTTGATTGCTTGCGTGGTAGATTGGATGCCAACGCCGGCACAATCACAATGGCCGGTGTGCAGAACAATATTGAACGACTGAAGAATGCTAACCGTATTATCATGGTGGCCTGTGGCACCAGTTGGCATGCAGGAATGGTGGCTGAATATATATTCGAAGAATTATGTCGTGTGCCGGTTGAAGTAGAATATGCATCTGAATTCAGGTATCGTAATCCTGTAGTGAATCCTGGCGATGTGATCATTGCCATTTCACAAAGCGGAGAAACTGCGGACACCCTGGTTGCCATCGAAAAAGCAAAGGAGCAGGGCGCATTTATTTTTGGAGTGGTGAATGTGGTGGGATCATCAATTGCGCGTACATCGCATGCAGGAGCATATACGCACGCTGGACCCGAAATTGGGGTAGCAAGCACTAAGGCATTCACTGCACAATTGACCGTGCTAACTATGATTGCATTAAAGATTGCTATCGAGAAAAAAACAATTGATCAGAAGCGATACCTGCACCTGTTGAACGAATTACAAGAGATGCCGGAAAAGGTTAGACTGGCATTGAAACTGGATTCACATATTAAAACGCTGGCTTTAAAATATAAGGACGCCACTGATTTCTTATATCTCGGCAGAGGCTACAATTTCCCAGTGGCGCTTGAAGGAGCCTTGAAACTAAAAGAAATTTCCTACATACATGCCGAAGGATATCCTGCCGCTGAGATGAAACATGGACCTATAGCGCTGGTAGATGAAAAATTACCTGTGGTATTTGTTGCTACAAAAGATTCCTTTCATGAAAAGGTAGTTAGCAATATGCAGGAGATAAAGGCAAGGAAAGGAATAGTGATATCGGTGATAACAGAAGATGATGAACACAGTGCGCAGCTTTCCAATGATGTGATGGCTGTTCCGGCGGCAGACGAACTGGTTGCTCCCTTGCTAACGGTGATCCCACTTCAATTACTTGCGTATCACATTGGTGTTGCCAAGGGGTGCGATGTTGACAAGCCGCGCAATTTAGCGAAGAGCGTTACAGTTGAATAAGCACACACCATATCAAATCTTAAAAATCATATTTCAATTCCCGCGTTGAATGAACATCATCAACAAACAGCCACTTGAGGAACTCGGATATAACTACATTCCCACGAAATATATCCCAAAAGGAAAAGACGAATATTACATTCGAAACCTGCAGAATAAAAATGGAATAAATTATCGCCAACTCACCGCGTTTGAAATTGAAGCTCTGGTTCGCAACCGCAATACCTCTGATGATTGGAATAAAATATTGGTCTCGGATTCCTTCGATCCAGAACTTATTAAGAATTGCCAGTTTCATGGGCTCGTAAGAATTGGAAAACTCGAACGATATTATTTGGAGTACCACAACTTGCGCATGCCCGTTGGACTTTACAATAGCACCATCATTAGTTGTGATCTTGGTAACAATGTTGTCATCGAAAACGTAAACTACATTTCACATTACATCGTTGGCAACGAAGCCATCCTGGTAAATGTGAATGAGATCAATAGTACCGATCACTCAAAATTCGGAAATGGAATCATCAAGGTGGGAGAATCTGAAAAGGTGCGTATTTGGCTGGAGGTGTGCAACGAAAATGGTGGAAGGAATATACTTCCATTCGATGGGATGCTTGCAGGAGATGCCTGGCTATGGACCAGGTTCAGAGCGCATCAGAAACTGCAAAATAAGTTGAGACAATTCACTGATGAACGATTTGATTTAAGAAGGGGTTACTATGGACAAATCGGGGACCGTACAATCATAAAGAACTCTGCTATTATCAAGGATGTTTGGATTGGAAGCGATGCGTATATCAAAGGCGCAAATAAGTTGAAGAATCTTACAATCAATTCTTCACCTGAAGCAAAATCACAAATCGGAGAAGGTTGCGAATTGGTCAATGGAATCATTGGACACGGCTGCAGAATCTTCTATGGTGTCAAGGCAGTGCGGTTTGTTCTTAGCTCTCATTCTCAATTAAAGTATGGCGCCAGGTTGATCAATTCTTTTCTCGGAAACAATTCCACCATTTCCTGTTGCGAAGTGTTAAACTCGCTCATATTTCCTGCGCATGAACAACATCATAATAACTCATTTTTGTGCGCAGCGCTCGTGCTCGGACAAAGTAATATGGCTGCCGGGGCAACTATCGGGTCCAACCACAACAGTCGGAGCCCGGATGGTGAATTAATTGCCGGTCGCGGATTTTGGCCCGGCCTCTGCGTAAGCTTGAAACACAATTCAAAATTTGCTTCTTTCACAATACTGGCAAAAGGAGATTATTCATATGAACTAAATATCCCATTGCCGTTTGCATTGATCAGTAATGACGTAAAGAATGATGAGCTGGTGGTCATGCCGGCTTATTGGTTCCTCTACAACATGTATGCATTGGCGCGGAATTCATGGAAGTATGTTGACCGCGACAAACGCATCGATAAAACCCAACACCTGGAATACGATTTCCTTGCGCCCGATACTATCAATGAAATGGTAGAAGCGTTGAATTCATTCGCCCTAGTTGCAGGAAAGGCCCATACGCAAAAAACGAAAAAAGGGAAATCGCACACTGAAAAGGAATTCCAGGTAATCGGAAGGAATTTGTTGGAATCCGGCGATTCCGCCTTGAATGAATTGGTTTTCCTGGGAGAAGGTTTTGAAAATAGCAACAGGCAGGTGCGCATTATAAAGCTGAGTGAAGCCTACTGGGTATTCAAAGAATTGATCAATTATTATGCGGCAGTTCAATTGCTCCAATTCATTGACAGAAATGCAATAAAGTCGCTATCCGACCTATCCAAAAAGCTACCTTCATTCAAATCCCGTTCAGAATGGATGAACGCTGGTGGACAGCTTATCAAAGCATCTTCAATCAAAAAATTAGTAAGCGATATTCAGCGAAATAAAATCCAAAGTTGGGAGCAGGTTCATGCTTTCTATGTTTCGGAAAGCAAATCCTATGGAGAAGATAAGTTGATCCATTCGCTTGCCGCCTGGCAAACTGTTTATGGAGGAGGATCAAAATTCAAAGAAGAACAAATTCAGAAAATGTTTGCTGAAGCACTCATTACCCGGGGCTGGATGAATGAAGGTATTAAAACGAGCCGCGCAAAAGATTACGAAAACCCATTCAGGCAAATGGTTTATGAGAGTGAAGCGGAAATGAACAAGGTAATTGGACCAATTTCCGAAAACTCGTTTATCCTTCAAGAGGATGAGCAGTTTCAGAAAATGAAAGCCCGAATTAGTTCACTGTTGAAAAAAAACAACTCCGGTAAATCACAAATCTCAAAAAACAATCACGATAGCCTTCGGGACCAACGAAGCATCAAATCAAAAGGTGCAAGAAAGTCCAAAACCCAAGTGTCAAAGTAATTCGTTGCTTATTTTTAAAGCGCCCCATTTAATGCGACAATCAATTCTTATAAAACCGAATTACATTGGTCTTCGATGTTCCCGTAAATCCCACCAAAAAATAAACGCCTTTACTTTTCGAAGCAAACCTCAAACTTAATTGTTGACCGCCTTTTTGTAGCAGAATCTTTTGCTTCATTATTGCAAGGCCAATGGAATTATAGATATACAATTCCAGGCATTCGGTCTGCTTACAATTGATCCAAAGATTTAATTCTGCCGGATGCATGGTGTTCAGTATCGAGATTGTCAAATCCGCATTCAGGCGTGGCGCCAATACCGGGTTGCTATAAAATCTTTTTCCATCACTTTCGAGCGCACTAACGCGATACCAGTTTGAATTTTCAATTTTATATGGTATCGCGTAGGAATAAGACTGCAAATTTTCAACAACCGGAAGGTTTCTCCTTTGTTCAAATTGAATTCCATCAGCAGATCCTTCGAATGTGAATTGAATTGGGTGCCAGTTTGCAGGAATGTTCCATTTGAAAATTAATTGCTGTTGCGATGGGTCGATTTTAAGCTTGATCCATTTTGCCGGAAGTGGATTTTGATTAAAGACCGTGCTCGCCAACGTGAAATATTTGGTTTGCTGTGTGAAGATGGAAATTGGAACGCTAATAACGGAACCCGATCCACCTGCTGACCCAGTGGTGCCCGTATTGCCCTGGTTGGACCAACCATCCTGGAGTTGCGCCACGCGCAGCGTTGACATATCCGTCACTCCTCCACTATTTACATTGTCGAACGACAACTCCACTCCTGCTGCGGCAGCACCGGAAGATTGTACTGTCCAGTATTCAATCGAAGAGATATGATCTATCCCATTCATGACCGAACTAACGGAGTAAGGAGTTAACTTAAAGAATTCAATAGTAAAATCACCGACTGCGTTTTTTAGTTCTATCCACCGCATCTTATCACCTTTGCCTACAGGGAAAAGAAAATGATCTCTTGCATTCAATCCCAATTTTCGAACTGGTCCATTAATAAAGCTACTGTCCAGCAAAGCGCTGTCCACCTGGATCTCACTATTTATGTCAAGTGTCAACAGGTTTGTAGCATCTGTTTGCAAAATTCCTTTTCGAAGCTCGAGAATATACGGTAGCAGTAATGGGGCGTTGAGTTTCACATTTCCCTGCTTTCTCAACTTGAAAATAATTTCATTAGTCACAAGCCCATTCATTTCGATTTGCTGGAAAATATTTCCAGTAAAAAGAATAACAGGCTTTGCGGTATTGGTTTCTGTAATCGTACTTCCAGAGGCAGTCTTAATATTTCCCTGAATGTTTAAGACAGTTGGATTACCATTATTAGAAAGATTGAAAACATTTCCTTCATGAAAAAGATTGCCCCTCAACTTGATGGTATCATCAAAGCCTACACTTACTGAAACCTGTGGCTTTATCGTAAGATCTCCTCTAATGATAACTGGATTACTTCCATTACTTACATACCCAATAGGCCCTCCATTATGTGCTGAAGAAAACACCAGGTTTCCAAATACTCTATTCGTCAGGGAAACGATATAAGAACCACTAGCCACTTTCACATCAAACTCTACGATGCCTGATTCCGTGCCTGGTGCTGAAGAAAGACTGTTTAGTATAGTCGCATTTCCTCTTGGCGTTCGATGAATGTACTTTGCACCGTTATTTATCTTCATTGAATCAGATATGCCCAGTATTACGCCTGACGACGCCCCTGATGCGTTCACCAGTTCAGCCCCGGCATTCAATTCAATTGTGTAGCCTGATCCGGTAGTACTAAAAGCAATTCCATTGAGATTAGAAGATGGAATAGTTAAGATAATTTTATTCAAACCGCCTGGAAGAATGCGCAATGATTTGCATTGAATGGTGCCGATACTTCCGTTGACTGTTACTGTGAAAGAAGAAAATATAATGGAATTATCAAGTACCACATCATCGGTTGATGAAGGAATGGTATTATCGGACCAGTTGAGGGCGGTTTCCCAGTAACCATCGCCTCCTTCCCCATCCCACTGCTTTTGTGCGATACTCGATTTAGACAAGAAAAAAATAAGAACGACCCAACAATATTTCTTTGCAAACCACTCTTCACTTTTCATACGCACCTGCAATGTGTCCAAACATTGCAAATCGAAATTAACATGAGATAAAAAAATCCCCCCTGAACAACAGGGAGGATTTTTCTTTTTTAAAATGTTTTTTTACTGTTTTACGAAACGGAAAGTCCTCATTTGTCCGTCGCTATTTAATCCGGTAAGTTGGTAAACTCCCGCCGCCAGTTCAGGTATATTGAGGGTGATGATATTGTCACCATTCGTCAAAGCAAACTTGAATCTCTTCACAATCTGACCTGAAGTTCCTGTGATATAGAATTCAGCATTGCTGGAATTTCCAGAGGCAATATTCACTTTCAGTTGACTATTTGTTACCAGTGTTGGATAGATACCTACAATTTCAAAACCGCTGCTCTTTCCAACAATTGCAATTATTCTTGAATAATAGGCTGTGCCATCAACATCCACTACGTTCATACGATAGTAAACTGTTCCAGTTCCAGCATTATTATCCCGGAATTCAAATGGTTGCAGGCAACGCAATTGATCCGCTACCACAGTCTCGATCTTCGTGAATTGTCTTCCATCGAATGAACGTTCAATCTGGAAGATGGCCTGGGTGCTATAGCAATCTGCTTTCCAATTCAGCGTGTTGAATCCATTTCCTTTCTGGGCCGTGAAGTATTGCAATTTGATTGGGAGAAGGGCTGCCGGTCCATATCCAAACGTGAATGGACTGAACGAACCTAGAGATTGAGAAGTAGCAGTTCCGGATGTAGCATTGCCGGGAGTAATTTTAGTTCCCGTACTTCCTTTTTCATTTATCCAATCCGCACCATTATAACGCGCAACCACCAACGCATCCGTAGGCGAAGCGCCGGGAACCGCACCATTTAATGTCAAACGTACGGCGGCCGCGGAACCACTGTTCCTCGATATTTCCCAATAACGATCATTGGCTACACCAGACAGTGGAGAAACTATTGTAAGATCTGAATAAGCTGAATTAAAATACTCTGCCTCATATTCAGATGCAGCAGCAGTTGATGGTATCACCTCGCAAAATCTATAAGCTCCACCTTTCCCAACCGGGAAAAGATAAGCGGTGGTAGAAGCGGTTAAGCGTTTCAATGGACCTTCCACATAACTAGTAGCGGATGCACCAGATATATCGATGGCATTATTTGCAGTATTGCTTATTGTGAGTGCGTTAGTGATGCTCGAGATTATTTTCCCATTTACAAAATTAACTCGACCTACGGCAAGCGGTGAATTCAA
>AR_comb_assmDRAFT_10135132_pt1 | contig 10190 bp, 8 predicted proteins | sample ArasoioldDNA_FD_10543 | JGI IMG/M metagenome (IMG submission 10543) | reverse complement strand
GCGGCACGACGGTGATCTTCTCCACCCACGACATCCAGGAGGCCGAGCGCTACGGCCGCCGGGTGCTCGTGCTCGCGGACGGCGAGTCGCTCTTCGACGGCTCCGCGGAGGGGCTGCGCGAGGCGGTGCGCCGCGAGGCTCCCGGGGCCGCCGACCGCGACTTCGAGACCGCCTTCGTCGCCTACCTGCACCACCGGGGGCACTGACCGGCGTGCGCTGGCTCCTGCTCAAGGACCTGCAGATCCTGCGGCGCTCGCCGCTGCAGGCGGTGCTGCTCGTCGCCTACCCGGTCCTGATCGCCGTCCTGGTCGGCTTCGCGATCTCCGGCGGGCCCTCGAAGCCGCGCGTCGCCTTCCTCAACGAAGTGCCGCAGGGGAGCAGGATCGTGGTCGGCGGCAGCCAGCTGCGCGCCGCGGGGGTGGAAGGCCGGGTCTGCGGCCGGGTCGAGTGCGTCGAGGTCGGCGACCGCGAGGAAGCCGAAGCGAAGGTGAAGTCCGGGGACGTGCTGGCGGCGCTGATCCTGCCCTCCAACCTGATCGACAAGATCAACTCGCTCTCGACCCTGACGCCGGGGACGCCGCAGGTCGAAGTCCTGGTCAACGAAGAGGACCCGGTGAAGGCGCGCTTCGTCAACGACCGGATCGACGCCCTGCTGGCCGAAGCCAACCTGGCGGTGGCGCGGCGGATCGCGACCGAAGGGAGCCACTACCTGAAGCTCCTGATCGACGGCGGCCAGATCCCGGTGCTCGGCGAATCGATCCAGATCCTCGGGCTGCGGGCGACCGCCGGGATCCTCGCTGCGGTCGAATCCGAACTGCCGCCCGGGGCGATCCGCTCCTCGCTGCGCGAGGTGGTCAGGTTCGCCGAACAGGCGCGCGACAACCTCGACGTCGCGGCGCCGCTGATCGAGCGCCTGGCGCAGCCGATCGAGGTTGACAAGGTCGCGGTCGGGGGCGCGGCGCCGCCGCTGGAAACCTTCGCGATCGCCGTCGCCGCGACCCTCACCCTCGCCTTCGTCGTCGTCCTCCTGGTCGCCGGCTCGCTCGCCCTCGAGCGCGAGGAGAACGCCTTCCCCCGGCTCACCCGCGGCCTCGTCTCCGGCGAGGAGCTGCTGGTGGAGAAGGTCGTGCTCGGGGTCGGCGTCGGCCTGGTGGTGACGCTGGTCATGCTCGCCGGCCTGGAGCTCTTCGTCTCCCTCCCCTGGGGCCGCTTCGGCCTCTGGCTGGCGGCGATCCTCGCCGGCGGGGCGGCGCTCGGGGCGGCCGGGGCGGCGCTCGGGGCGGCCGCGCGCGAGGTCCGCGCCGTCTCCCTGCTCGCCTTCATGGTCACCCTGCCGGTCGCCTTCCTCGCCCTGGTCCCGTCGGGCTCGGTCAGCGGCACTCTGTTCGAGATCGTGAAGGTCGTCTCCGCGCTCTTCCCCTTCAAGCCGACGCTGGAAGCGATGACCTCGGCGCTCGACTCCGGCGCGATCGGCCTCCCCCTCCTGCATCTCGCCGGCCTGGCGCTCGCCTACGCCATCCTCGCCCGCCTCGCGCTGCGCCGCTTCGCCTCCGTCTGATCCCCTGAGTTTGCAGTTACCCGTATATAGCCCGGTGAACTGCAAACTCGCGCTCACTCGAAGGGCGGGAGTGGGGCGATGCCGCCGCGCTCTACGCAGGCGGCGACGAACTGGTTGAGGGTGAGGTGGGGCTCGAGGCGGGCGCGGACCGTCTCGAGGACCTCGGGCTCGCTCATCGCGCGCAGCGCGCGGCCGCTCGCCGGCACCGCCGCGAGCGCCACCGGCCTGCCGTCGAGGTGCAGCGGACCGTGCCGGCTCTCGAACGCGGCGGGCTCGACGAGCGCGCCGATCCCCTCAGCCGCGCACTCGCCCCCGGCCAGCGGGGCGAGGCCGTAGTTCGGCTCGGTCGCGGAGAGCAGCGGCAGCTGCTCGGCGTCAGGAAAGGCGACGTGAACCCGGACCCGCGTGGCGGCGCTGCTCACCAGGGTCGCCGGCACCGCGCCGTAGGGGGAGACGTGCGCCGAGTAGACGACGTCGAACCCCCGGAGCTCGGCGAGCAGGACCGGCAGCGGGCGGTCCGGGAGCGTCGCGAGCTTGCGGTCCAGCGCCTCCGGCGCGGCGTTGGCGCCGTAGGCGAGGAGCGCCGTGCGCCCGGAGAGGTCGAGCTTGACCGCGCCGTCGGTCCCCAGCTCGCGGACCTCGCCGAGGCGGTGGACGAAGGAGCGCGCCGGTTTCGCATACGGGTAGGACAGCGCCCGTTTCACGGGGCCCAGCCTGGCAGGATCGCGCGGTCGCCGGCGGACTTCCCGGCTAGGCGGTTGCGCTCAGAGCACGCGCCAGCTGAACCTGGCGGGCGTCGGGTCTGCGATGCCGCCGCTCACGGCCCGGACTCGAAAGACGTGGCGGCCCCGCTTCATCTTGTGCTTGAAGGGAGAGCGACAGGCCTTGAACGGGCGCTTGTCGAGCCTGCACTGGAAGGTCGAGCCCGACTGATTCGAGCTGAAGGCGAACTTCGCCACGCGGAGCGGGGTCCGCGAGCGCGGGTGCTTCGCGATCTTGGTCTCGGGCGCACTGCCCGGACCTCCGCCGCCGCCGTTGCCTCCCCCACCACCGCCGCCGCCGCCACCGCCTTTGCCGAGGTCGGCGACCGGCGCCGTGGGGGCGCTCAGCGCCGAGTCGGCGCCCGAGGCGCTGCTCGCCGTCACCCTCGCCACCAGGCGCTTGCCGACGTCGGCCGCCTGGGCGACGTACTCCGCGGCGAGGGCCCCTCCGATCGCCTCACAGCCCCCCTCGCTCCCATCGGCGACGTTCACCGGGCAGCGCAGCCACTGGAAGGCGAACGCGGTCGGCCCGCCTTCCCATTCGCCCGCCGTGGCGGTCAGCTTCTCGCCGACCTTCGGCACGCCGGAGAGCGCCGGGCGCGCGGTGCTCGTCGGGCCGTTGTGGATGGTGACGGTGAAGGGCTGCCCCGGCGTCGCGTTGCCGGCTGCGTCGACGGCGACCGGCGTGAGCGTGTGAGCGCCGTTGGGGATCTGCGTGGTGTCGAGCGAGAAGGAGCGTTGGACCAGCGTCCTGCACGGCCGGATGAAGTTGAACGGCTGCTGACAGCGGCCGGCGTTGTCGTCCCTGTCTTCGGCGGCGGCGGTCGGGGTGGCGTCGAGCAGCAGGCGGGAGAGCTCGACCCCCCCTCCCTGGTCGGTGGCTTCGTAGGGGATTCCGATCGTGCCGCTGAGCGCGGTCCCGGCGGCGGGGGGCGTCGTCGCGATCGTCGGCGCGCGGGTGTCTTCGACGGTCGCGACCACGTTCGCCAGGTCGACCTCGGCGACGACCGTGCCGTTCGCGGTGCCGCAGCCGGTGCCGCGAAGGCACTCGAGTTCACCGAAGAGCATGGGACCGCCGACCGGGTGGCTGACGCGGCCGTTCGGCGGCGCCGTCGCCTGGGCGAATTCGATCGAGGTGTCGCCGAGGAATTTCCCCATGGTCCACTGGAAGAGGGTGCTCCAGCCGTTCCCGGCGGGCGTGAAGATCCGGTCGTATTCGATTTCCTTCAGCGTCGTGTTCGGGGCAGAGTCGATGCCGATCCTGACCGCCCCTTTCACCGCCGCGGAGTCGGCGACAAGTCGTATGCCGCCGAACGGCATGCCGCATTCGCGTTTGAAGTGGAACCCTTCGCTGCCGGCTGGACGGGCGACTTCGAAGATGAACAGCGGCTCGTTCGCGCTCGGCGAGCAGATCGCCGCTCGGTAGGTGCCCGCGGTGGCGACTCCGGCGAGGCTAAGGAAGCAGGCCCCGATCGCGGCAAGGGCAAGCGCCGGCGCGAACCGCGCCCGGGCACCGCGTCCGTTCTTCCCAGCGTTGCGAATACACGCCTTACGACGAGGCCGCCGGTCTCGTTCAGGCGCCTCGTTCACATCTCCTCGGCTATCCGTCCGGGCGCGGATCCGGTCCCCGTGCGCCGCCCGCAAGTAGGGTCGTACGGGATGCGGGTCCTGTTCATCGGAGACGTGGTGGGGAGTCCGGGGCGGCGTGGGCTGCGCGAGTCGATGCCTGCGCTGCGCGAGGCCCACTCGCCCGACCTGACGATCGTCAACGGCGAGAACTCGGCGGGCGGGGTCGGGATCACGCCCCGCACCGCCCGCGACCTGTTCGAATCCGGCGCCGACGTGATCACGACGGGCAACCACGTCTACCGCCACCGCGAGGTCTACGGCTTCCTCGACACCGAGGAGCGGATCGTGCGCCCCGCCAACTACCCGCAGGCGAACCCCGGCCGCGGCCACACCGTCGTGCAGGCGGACGGGATGCGGGTCGCGGTCGTCAACCTCAGCGGCGCCGCCGGGCTGCGCGTCGCCCGCTCTCCCTTCGACGCGGTCGACGGGATCCTCGAGCGGGCCGAGGCGGACGCGGTGGTGGTCGACTTCCACGCCGAGATGACGAGCGAGAAGGTGGCGATGGGATGGCACCTCGACGGCCGGGTCGCCGCCGTGCTCGGCACCCATACCCACGTCCCCACCGCCGACGGCCGGGTGCTGCCCGGCGGCACCGCCTACATCTCCGACGTCGGCATGACCGGCTCGCGGACCAGTGTGCTCGGGGTGAAGCCCGAGCAGGCGCTGTCCTCCTTCCTCACCCAGATGCCGACCCGGTTCGAAACGGCCGAGGAGGACGTCTGGGTGATGGGCGCGCTGGTCGAGGTCAACCCACGGGGGCTGGCCGATTCGATCGAGCAGGTGATGGTCCCGGCGCCGGGCCCGGGCTCCTAGGCGCGCGGCTCGGGACCGCCGCCAGGGCGATCAGCAGCAGCGGGTAGAACCAGACGATGTAGAGGTAGAACCAGTGGTGCAGGGTGATCTGCAGCGCGATCAGGAGCGCGGCGCCGAGCGCGGCCACCTGGACCAGGGACTTGCGGCGCGGGCGGAAGGCGAGGGCGAGTGAGAGGACGCCGGTGGCGGCGAGGATCGCGATCCGCAGCGGCCCGAGCCACCCGACCTGGCCCCAGATGCTGAAGGGGGAGTCGCGTTCGGCCTGAAAGCCGACGGTGCGGTCGTAGAAGGTGCGGAGGCCGGGGTCGAGGGCTGGCCAGAGGAGGACGAGGGACGAGACGACGATGAAGGCCCCGGCGAAGAAGAGCTGGGGGCGCCCGAACCTGCGCTCACGGTTCGGGTCGTAGGTCATGAGCATCGGGGCCAGCAGCGCCGGGGAGAACTTCGCCCAGGTGGCGAGGGATGCGAAGGCTCCCTTGGCGAGCGGCCGCGCCGCCATCAGGAGAGTCGCGAGCAGCAGCACCGCCACCAGGGCGTCGTTGGAGTTCGACTCCAGCACGTAGGCCGTGTAGGGGTAGGCGGCCCAGCCGAAGGCGAGGATCGCGGCGAGGCGGCGGCCCGCGGGCCCGGGCCGGATGCGCAGCCCGAGCAGGATCAGCAGCCCGAAGGCGAGCAGGTCGAAGGTGACGGCGGCGGCGTGGGCGGCGGGGACGTCGTCCCAGCTCCCCGACCAGGGCCAGATCCGCTCGAAGGGGACGTAGGCGTAGTAGTTGACCGGGCCATAGGTGTCGCCCTGGGAGACGTCTTCGGGGAAGTTGTCGTAGATCGGTTCCCCGTGGGAGATCCGGTCGGCGCCGACCACGCCGGCGTAGCCGACGTCGATCACCCCCGCGTCGGCGACGTTGAGCCCGACCCTGACCCCCATCAGGAAGAGCGCGCCGACCAGCAGCCAGGCCGCCGGCCAGACCGGGCGCAGCCCCTCCCCCCTGCCGCGGAACCCGATCCAGAGGGTGCGGGCCAGCAGATAGACGAGGACCGGGTACTGCAGCGGCACGGAGACGCCGATCTCCCCCCGGTTGAAGAAGAAGTGGGAGACGCCGAAGGCGAGCAGGACGAGCAGGTCGAGGTTGGCGACGCGGCGCCAGCGGCGCCAGTCGAAGAGGCCGAGCAGGAAGAGCGCGCAGATCGGCAGGAAGACGTAGGGCGCATCGAGCTTGTGGCCGAACTGGCCCGAGTAGCCGCGGGCCATCTTCCAGGCGACCTGGTACCCGGTCCAGGACTCGGTCACCTCGCCCGTCTGCGCGTCGACGAGGACCAGGACCAGCTCCTTCCCTTCGTCGAAGTAGGCGACCTCCCAGTGGCCTTCGACCATGCTGGCGCTGGAGGAGAGGCCGGGGTGCTCGAGCTTCTCGTCGAAGACCTTGGGGTCCGCGTCTGCGGCGTCCGTCGCTTCGGCCTCGCTGAGCTTCGGCGAGGCGGCGGCCCCGTCCGGTTCCGCCGCAGTGCCCGTCGCCGCGGGCAGCGTCAACGCGGTGACGAGCAGGGCCAGGAGCAGGGCGGGCGGCCGCCGCATCAGCGCCCCTCCAGCCCGAAGTGGGCGCGGACCACCGGCGCCACGTCGCGCAGCGACCACCGCTCGCGCTCCCCCACGGACTCGGGGCCGCAACCGACGAAGAGCAGCGGCCCGAGCGAGTCGCCGGCGTGCAGCGACCCGTGGCTGCCGCCGCCCGCGTGGGAGACGCCGCCCCAGTCGACCGCCTCGTAGCCGAGCTCGAGCGAGAGCACGAAGTCGCCGGCGTGCGGCGAGCCGAGCGCCGACCAGACGCGGCCCAGCGCGTCCGGGTAGTCCTCACTCTCGATCGTGCCGCCCTCGATCCGCGCGGCGAGCGCCCCGGGCTCCCCCTCGACCCGCCAGCTCGCGCCGCGGCGGTCGGCGACCTCGGCCCCCGGCCGGAACCGCAGCGTCTCGCCCCCGCGCTCGACCGCCGCCCAGATGCCGACCCCGGCCGGCACCCCGGGCTCGTGGCGGACGAGCGGCCGACCCTCCTCGTCCTCCAGCCGGCAGACCAGGTCGACTCCCTCGATCTCGGCCAGGCGCTCACTGACCTCGCGCGGGTCGGCGCGCTCGCCCTCGCAGTCGAGCAGGTAGACGTGGGCGGCGCGGCCGGTCGGGCTGACCGCGAGCTGCGAGCGCTCGGGGCGATCGTCGGAGGGCTGCAGCACCGACCAGCGCTCGGCCAGGACGTCGGCGAGCGGCAGCCCGCGGTGAACCTCGGTCTGGGCGTGGTCGGCGACGAGGATCAGGGCGTGGCGCTCGAGGAAGCGCTCGACGCCGCCCGCGGCCTCGAGCAGCATCCCGAAGCACTCGTCCGCGCGGGCGATCGACTCGACGCTGGCCTCGGGGCCGTGGCGGTGGGAGTAGTTGTCGTTGTCGGGCAGCGAGAGCAGGAGGAAGTCGAAGAGGTCGCCCTTCGCCAGCTCCGCGGCGCAGCAGGCCGAGTACTCGTCGCGGTTGCCGGGGATCGAGGTCGACTTGCAGGGAACCTCGCGGCTCGCGTAGAGGTCGCCGTAGAAGAGGTCGGTCGGGCCCCAGGTGTGGTGGTGGAACTTGAGCTTGGTCGCGTCGACGGCGCGGCGCAGCAGCCCGTCGAGGGAGACCTCGTGACGGTGGCGGCCGCGGTAGATCAGGAAGGGAGTGCAGGCGGTTCGCCGGCCGGCGTCGTCGAGGCTCTCGAACAGGGTCTCGATCTCCGGGCTGAGGTGCGCCAGGTTCATGTTGTAGACGAGGTCGTAGAGCGCCCGGAAGACGCCGAAGGCGCGCGTCGCCTCGAGCGAGGAGCCGTACTCGACGTAGCGCCGCTCGAGCCGGTGATACCAGTTCATCCCGCTGATCCAGTGCAGCTCCGCACCGACCCCGGTGACCAGCTCCGAGCAGGCGACCGGGGTCACCGAGGGGAAGCTGGAGACGCAGTCCGGAACGAGCACGCCGCGCTCGAGCAGGGCGCCGAAGTTGGGCGCCCGGCCCGCCGCCGCCGCGCGTTCGAGCATGTCGGTGCGCAGCGAGTCGACGTAGGCGAGGACCAGCTTCTTGGGGACCATCCAGGGGATGGTCTAGCGCAGCACGCGGAGCCCTGCGTGTTTGCGCTGCGCGCGCCGGTGGCGCGTGACGCCGACCCAGCCGAGCGCGAGGGCGACGAGGATCACGACGATCGGCACCAGCAGCGAGATCGCGACCACGATCAGCGCGGCGAGGGCGACCAGGAATCCGAGCGCGCCGGCGCCCGAGCCCTCGCGGCGGCTGGCGCCGAAGACCACGTCGCTGACGATCAGGCAGGCGGCCGCGGCGCCGATCAGGCCGAGCGCCGCGCCGAGGGCGCCGTCGAGCAGGAAGCCGGCGATCAGCCCGATCACCGCCGCGAGCAGGGTCATCCGCCCGCGCGCGGAACCATGGGTCCCAGTGGTGCCGGCGACCATCCCGATCGCGATGCCTATCCCCAGCTCTCGAAGAACGTCCACGCGGGAAAAGCTAACTGTCTCGGCGCTTCGGCGTCGATCCGCCACACTTCCGGGATGACCGAACCGCCGCAGACGCCCCGGCGCCGGGCACACACGAGCACGCGCGACCTCGAGCGCTACGCCGGCCTGTTCGCCGAGCGCACCGGGGTGATGCGCTCCTCGGCGATGCGCGACCTGATGGCGATCACGGCGCGGCCGGAAGTGATCTCCCTCGCCGGCGGCCTGCCGGACACCTCGACCTTCCCCCCGCGCAGCTTCGCCGCGCAGATGACGCGGGTCGCCCAGCGCTCGACCGCCGAGGCGCTCCAGTACGGCCCGACCGAGGGCTTCGAGGAGACGAAGGACTGCATCCTGCAGGTGATGGGCGCCGAGGGGATGCTGCCCGACCACGAGGACGTGATCGTCACCACCGGCGGCCAGCAGGCGATCGACCTCGTCTGCAAGACCCTGATCGACCCCGGCGACGTGGTGATCTGCGAGGCGCCGACCTACCCGGGTGCCGTTCCCGTCTTCTGCAGCTACCAGGCCGACGTCGTGCAGGTTGAGTGCGACCGGGACGGGATGCGCGTGGGTGAGCTGGACGCGCTGCTGGAGGCGCTGCGCGCGGAGGGCCGGCGGCCGAAATTCATCTACACCGTGCCGACCTTCCAGAACCCCGCCGGGGTCACACTCTCGCTCGAGCGCCGGCGGCGCCTGGTCGAGCTCGCCCGTGCCAACGAGCTGCTGGTGATCGAAGACAACCCCTACGGCCTGCTGCGCTTCGGCGGCGAGCCGCTGCCGCCGCTCTACCAGCTCGACGGCGGCGACTTCGTGATCTACATCGGCACCTTCTCCAAGATCCTCTCGCCGGGGATCCGGCTCGGCTGGGCGGTGGCCCCGCCGCCGGTGATGGAGAAGATCGTGCTCGGGAAGCAGGCGGCGGACCTATGCACCTCGACCATGACCCAGTACTTCGTCCGCGAGTACTTCGCCGAAGGCCGCTGGCAGGCCTACATCGACGAGCTGGTCGAGCTCTACCGCGGCCGGCGGGACACGATGCTCGCGGCGCTCGAGGAGCATTTCCCCGCCGAGGCGAGCTGGACCGAGCCCGAGGGCGGGCTCTTCATCTGGGCGACCCTGCCCGAGTACATCGACACCGGCGACCTGCTGGCCAAGGCGCTGCGCCACGACGTCGCCTTCGTCCCCGGCCAGGCGGCCTACGTCGACGGGCGCGGCGCCAACTCGATGCGCCTCAACTTCTCCGGGGTCGGCGAGGAGGAGATCCGCGAGGGGATCCGGCGAATCGGCAAGGTGGTCGCCGATCAGGTCGAGCTGTACCGCACCCTGACGGGGACGCCTGAGCCCGCGGCGGCCGAGGGTTCGCCCGGCATGCCCGGACGCGAAGCGGAGGACATGCCGGCTGATTCGGCTCAGTCCGCCACCGCCGAAGGCGCGGGCGCAGACGTCCTCCCCTTCCCCAAGGCCAAGGAAGCCGGCGGATGAAGGTCGTGGTGCTGAAAGGGGGTCGCTCTCTGGAGCGGGCGGTTTCGCTGCGCTCCGCGGCGCGGGTCGAGGACGCGCTGCGCCGGCTCGGCCACGAGCCGGTCGCGATCGACGTCGGCTCCGACCTGGTCGCTCGCCTGCGCGAGGACGAGCCGGACGTCGCCTTCGTCGCGATGCACGGCGTCGGCGGCGAGGACGGCACCGCACAGGAGCTGCTGGAGATCCTCGGCATCCCCTTCACCGGCCCCAGCGCCGCGGCCTGCGCGCGCTGCATGGACAAGGCCCAGGCCAAGCACACGATGCGCGAGGCCGGCATCCCGACCCCGGACTGGTTCGCCTTCAACCAGGCGGCCTTCCGCGACCTCGGAGCGGCAGACGCCCTGGTGCGGCTGGAGGAGCGGCTCGGCTTTCCGCTCGTGGTCAAGCCGAGC
>AR_comb_assmDRAFT_10187604_pt1 | contig 10193 bp, 7 predicted proteins | sample ArasoioldDNA_FD_10543 | JGI IMG/M metagenome (IMG submission 10543) | reverse complement strand
TAAAACACCGGGATTCCTCCAGCATAGCTGGAGGCTTAGCATTGGGGATAGTCATCGGCCAGATGATGTACGCTGACGACTTGGCGCTGCCTGGATTGCTCTACGTCGCGGTAGTACGGAGCCCCTATGCCCACGCGCGCATCATCTCCATTAATAGCGAGGAGGCCAGGAAGGTCCCAGGGGTGCACCGCGTACTGATGGGCGCCGACGTGGCAGGTCTGCGCTTTGGTCGCGCGGTTCGTGATGTGCCCATCCTGGCGGTGGAGAAGGTACGGTTCGCTGGCGAGATGGTGGTGGCAGTGGCCGCGGAGAGCCATGCGAGTGCCGAAGAGGCCGCGGCCCTGGTGGACGTGCAATACGATCCCTTGCCGGCGCTGTTCGACCCCGTACAGGCCCTCACACCGGGGGCGCTGGCCGTGCACGATGCCCCCTGGTCGTATGCTGGGGCAGCGCGAGGTCCCGAGGAACCGGTGAACCTCATGGGCCGTGTCATGGCCGCCTCGGGCGGGGACGTCGAGGCAGCGCTGGCGGCTTCAGACCAGGTCTTTGAGCATACTTTTCGGACACAGACGCAGCACCACGGCTACCTGGAGCCACATTCGTGCACAGTCGCGATGGAGCCCGACGGTACTGTTAAAGTTTGGTCGTGTAACAAGTCGCCCTACCGGCTACGTGAGCAGTTAAGCGCCGCGTTCGGGATTCCCGTCGAGCATTTTATCTTGCATACTCCTGCTGTGGGCGGAGACTTTGGCGGCAAGGGCTCGCCTATGGACATCCCCCTGTGCCTGGAGCTGTCGCGGCAAACTGGGCGGCTGGTACAGATGACCATGCGCTATGCCGAGGAGCTGATGGCCGCGGCGCCGCGCCATGCCTCGGTGATCCGTGTGCGGGTAGGGGTGAGCTGTGACGGCCGATTGCAGGCAATGGACGTCCACGCCGTCTTCAATGGTGGGGCCTACGGTGCCTTCCGTCCGAACGTCAATTTTGGCGCTCGGGCGGCTTCCAGCTACAACATACCAGTCATCCGAGTGGTGGCGGAGCGGGTCTACACCAACCAGGTGCCGGGAGGCAATGCACGGGCGCCGGGCGCCCCACAGTTCACCTTTGCCGTGGAGTCAATGCTGGACCTGGTGGCGCGGGAGATTGGTTTTGACCCGGTTACCTTCCGCCGCAATAACCTGCTGCGAGATGGTGAGGCGAGCCCCTTCGGCGACCACTGGCCCGAGGTACGCGCAGTCGCGACCCTGGACCTGGCCGAGGAAGCCTACCGACCGGTATTTCCCAAAGACGCGCCACGTACGGTCCGCTTTGGTCGCGGTATGGCGGTCTACGACAGGGCCACACACGCTGCCCAGCGCACTAGCATACGCCTGCGGCTCCAGGCCGATGGCAGTATCGAAGCGCAGGTGCCGGTCATGGAGACGGGCACTGGTTCCCACACGATGATCCGCCGCATAGTGGCCGAAGGGCTTGGTCTGTCCCTGGATCGTGTGGCCATACGCTACGTAGACACAGCGCACCTCCCCTACGACTCTGGGGTGGGTGGCAGCCGCGTGACGGTCTCGGCCTCTGAGGCGGCGCACCTGGGTGTCCTGGAGTTTCGCGAGGCACTGCAGCGAGAGATAGCCCAGGTCCTCGGCATCCCGGTTCACCAGGTGGAGTGGCGCGCCGGCGGCGTCAGTGCAGACACCGCGAGCAGCCGCACCCTTGACCTGCCCACTCTCGCGGCCCAGGGCATCACGGTCGAGACGGTGAGCGACACAGGCATTGGCCAGGAGGCACGCAGGGGCGAGCCCGAGGAAGGGGTGACCAGCTTCTGTGTGCAGATCGCTCAGGTAGGCGTAGATGTGGAAACAGGGCAGGTATTCGTGTACGAAGTTCTGAGCGCCCATGACGTTGCGGAGGTTCTGGAGCCCATCAGCCACCTCAGCCAGATCGAAGGTGGGGTGGTGATGGGTATCGGCTACGCTTTACGGGAGGATCTGGGAATCGAGGAGGGGCAGGTGAGTGCGGCCCACCTTGGAGACTACAAGATATCCAATATTGCCGACACCGCAGGCATGCGGGTAGAACTCCTGCGAGGCGGCAAGGGTATGGGCGCGCTAAACGTGAAAGGCATCGGTGAGCTCCCCAACGTGCCGACAGCCGCCGCCATCGCAAATGCTGTCGCTGATGCCGTCGGGGTACGCATTGATACGCTGCCCATTACCGCGGAGAAGGTCCTGCGGGCCCTCTCTACGGCGGGGAGAGAGGCCGCAGTATAGGAATCCCGCGATCCAGAGAACTCTCGACCGGCTGGCCTTGTGGGCTGGCCCGATACTTGTACCCATTATCCGGCTGTCTCGTGTGCACGCACGAAGGAGGAACCAGTGGACCTGCAACTCACCGACAAGAAAGCCATCGTCACCGGTGCCAGCCGAGGCATCGGCCGGGCTATCGCCCGCCAGCTCGCGATCGAGGGGTGCGACGTCGCCATTTGCGCCCGTACCGAAGGACCGCTGCAGCAAGCGGCTGCTGAACTGGCACACGAATCGGGTCGCAAGGTAGTCCCCATCGTCTGTGACACCCTGAACACCGACTCGATCAAGCACTTCGTCAACACGGCGGCACGCGAACTCGGTGGCATCCACATCGTGATTAACAACGCGGCCCGCGTCGGCGGTACCCCAGGTACGATTGAGACCGTGAGTGACGTGGACGTCCTACGCGACTTCGAAGAGAAGGTGGTGGGCTACCTGCGTACGGTCCAGGCGGCTGTCCCATACCTCAAACAGGCCGGCTGGGGTCGCGTGATTAACATTAGTGGCGGCGCCGGCCGCGCCCCCGGCACCGCGGTAAGCGGCGGTATCCGCAACATTGGCACCGTCAACATGACCAAGTCAATGGCCAACGCGCTCGGGCCCTACGGCATCAACGTCAACGCCATCTACCCTGGGCAGACAATTACAGAGGCCACGCTAGCGCGCTACGCCGAGCAGGCACAGCGCGAGGGTACGACCGTCGAGGCGCTCCATAAGGCCGCCGACGAGCATACCGTACTCAAGCACGTCGTCACCGCGACCGACATTGGCTATTTCGTGGCGATGTTGTGTTCGCCGCTCACTATCGGCGTGCACGGCGAAGCCATCGGCATCGACGGCGGCAACCGATCCGACATGCACTACTAGCCATCCGACATCAATATGCAGCGGCGCCTCGGTCTTGCACACCGGTCTGCCGTGCGTGTCAGGCTGGCGGTTCGCCATCCAGGCACGCTTTGACTGGCACCACCAGACAATCCACCGCCTTGGCGCCCTGCCCCGCATCCAACACCAGCAGGGGATTGATGTCAATCTCCTGCACCACGCCGCGCAGGTCGAGGCAGAGGTGAGAGAATTTGAGCAACACATCCACAATGGCGCTGAGATCAGCAGGCTTCTGCCCACGGGCGCCCTTGAGCATTGCGGTGCTTTTGAGTGCGTCAATCATCTCGCACGCTTCGTCGGCATCGAGCGGTGGCACGCGCAACACCGTGTCGTGCAGCACCTCGACAAAGATGCCACCGAGGCCGAAGACGATGCCAGGGCCAAACTGCAGGTCGCTCGTCATGCCGATGATGGTCTCGCGTCCACCTTGCACCATTTCTTGCACTGACACGCCCTGCAACTCTGCCTGTGCATTGTACTGGCGCGCGTTGTGCATAATGCGCTCAAACGCTGCCTGCGCCTCGTCCGCTCGCGCCACATTCAAGGCCACACCTCCGGCCTCCGTCTTATGGGTAATCTGTGGCGAGACAATTTTCATAGCGACCGGGAAGCCCATCTCCTGCGCTGCTCGCGCTGCCTCAGCCGCGCTCGTGACCAGGCACTCTTGTGTGACCGGAATGCCATACAGCGCCAGCAACTGCTTTCCGGCACTCTCGGTCAATGCTGGCCCTTGTGCCGCACGCACCATCTCCAACGCCTGCGCGCGGCGTGACGTCTCTCCCCGTCCGGCGTCGGCATGTTGGCGCGTCTCCCGCTGGCGTTGAAACTCCGCATAGCGCACCAGGGCACTCGCGGCACGCAGGGAGTTCTCAAGGCCCTGCATAAATGGCACCCCATTCAGGTCACTGACGGGTTCGACGGGATCGGAGGCGCCAAAGGCTTTGTCGCGCAATACACCGTACATCTGCGAGGTGCGGATGAAGAGTTTCTCGGGATATTTCTGTATGGTCTCAGCTATGACTTTGCCCATGGGCGATTGCCTGTCCAGGCACGTCGTGCCACCAGAGGCAATGAGAATAGTATGGATGTTTGGATCCGTGCCCATCGCCTCGAAAGCGGCGCGTTGCACGGGTGGGTCATAGACCGCTTGCCCCGTCAGGTCGATCGGGTTGTTGACCGTGCCATACTCATACAGCACGTCACGAATCTGTTGTGCGCCGACCTCGTGTATGGGAGGAAAGTGCAGGCCGTAATCCGCCGCCAGATCGGACATGAGCCCGACGGCACCACCCGAAAACGTAATCGCCCCAAAGCCGTTGCCTTTCGGTAAGTGACGCGCGTGCATGATACACAGTGTCTCAGTCATCTCGTCCAGTGAGTACACGCGGAGCACACCGTGCTTTTTCAACACCGCGTCAATGATGGCGTCCGAACCAGCCAGCGCCCCGGTGTGCGCTTGCGCAGCGCGCTGTCCGGCTTCAGAGCGTCCGACTTTGAGCATCACGATGGGTTTGCGCGCTGCCGCGCACGCATCCGCCGCTGCCAGGAACTTATCAGGATTGCGGAACTGCTCTACAAAACAGCCAATGACCTGCGTGTGTTCGTCGTCAGCGAAAAATGCTACACAATCGGCCAACTCAAGGTCTGTCTCATTGCCCGAGCTGACCGCGTGTGCCATACCAATACGCCGATCCACGCATATCTGCACCATATTGATCGCCAGACCGCCGCTCTGAAATGCCAGCGACAACTTGCCTGGCTGCATGGTCGGATACGACCCCGCCATGCCAGGGTAGTTGTGCGCCACACTCAGGTTGCCGAAACAGTTGGGGCCTACGATGCGTATGCCGGTACGTTGCACGAAGTCCGTAAGCAAGCGGTGACGCCGCGCGCCTTCCGGGCCGGTGATCTCCTCGAAGCCGCTCGTCAAAATGTTGATGGCGTGCACGCCCTTCGCCTCGCACTGCTGCAAGATGTCAGGGATCATACGGCTCGGCACAGACAGCACCGCAAGATCGACTGCTTCTGGCACATCGTCAATGCGTGGATAGGTCTGCAGGCCGGCGATGTCGCGATAGTTCGGGTTCACCGGATAGATGGGCCTGTCGTACTGCCAGCGGAGCAGATTGTTGAGGATGGCGTTGATGAAGCTCGGATTGGGTGAGACACCAATAATGGCGACCGATTGAGGATTGAGGAAGTGCGTCAGCGCCTGCGTCATCGTGGGTCTCCATACGTGTGTACAAGCGTGGTTCCCTCTCCCGAAGGGAGAGGGCTTTAGCGAGGGTGAGGGCTTTAGGTATATGGCACGTGGCGTAACTATCCTGCTGCGACCCCATCGACGCGCACCACACCTGCCTCGATCAGCGCCTCAACACGGTCGCCAAGACCGATCTCGGTGAGGATATCAGGCCCATCAGCGCCAGGCTTGGGCGCCGGGTGCCCAGGGGCAATTGGGGTCCTCGACAACCTGGGTGCCGGCCCACAGGTGGTCACGAGACCGATGTCGTCATGCTCCCGGGTCAGGCTCAAGCCGTATGCGGTCACCAAGGGATCCTGCATCAATACTTCGAGATCGGCGATGTGGCGATGAGCGCCAATACCCGCTCTGGTCAAGCGCTCGACCCAGTGAGCCACAGTATCCCCGCTAAAATGGGCCTCCAGGGCCTGCTCCAGAGCCTCCCCATGCAGCGACGTGATGCCAGCCAGCCCGTCCACCGCGGCCAGACGCGGTGCGTCCTCCTGGCGTGCACCGAGGAAGAACCAGCCATCACGCGCCCGGTAGGCGCGATGCAACGGCCCCGAGCCGAGCCTGTCCTGGCCACTCGGTTCGTCCCAGCGCTTCCCGGCATAGAGTTGCATGAAGGGCGATTGGTGGATCATCGCCGTATAGGCCAGTGCTGTGTCGACATGCTGTCCCTCACCGGTGCGCCGGTGATGCAGCAGGGCGAGTGCCACAGCATAAGCGCCCATGAACCCCGTACCATAGTCATTAATGGGGTTGGGTTGGAGCATCGGCGGACCATCACCGCCGAAACGGCATTGCATGCCGGTCGTGGCCTGAGCGAACTGCTCGTGCCCCGGCCGCTCTGCCCAGGGTCCAACATGCCCGAACGCATTGAGTGAAGCGTAAATGATATCTGGCTTGCGCTGACGCACGTCCTCATAGCTCAAGCCCAGCTTGGCGAGCTTGCCAGCCCGATAGTTTTGGACGACGACATCCGTATCAGCCAGCAGCCGCAAGAAGACCTCACGGCCCGCCGCAGACTTGAGATCGAGCAGGAGGCTGCGCTTACCGCGATTGACATCGTTGTGGGAGGACACGTACCCGCCACGCATCGGGTTATCAATTTTGATGACGTCGGCACCAAATTCTGCCAGCGTGCGCCCGCACGTCGGGCCGGCCAGAATGATACAGAGGTCCAGCACCCGGACTCCAGCGAGTGCCGTACGCATCGTCGAGACAACCTGCGGGGGCGGCACGGGGTGTGCTGGCGTCTCAAGCTCCCCGAGGATTTCCGCACGGTGCTGGTCCGGTAGTGGCGCCGGCCGGCGCACCGCACCAGGGGTACGGGACAGGCGGACGTTGATGCCTGGTTGCAGCATAGGGCCGTACCTGGGATCGTGCACCTCCAGCACCATCTGTGAGGCGCGCCCATGGGGATGCTCGAACCACTCCGCACTGGTGCGACAGACGGCACACTCGCTGCCGGCCCTGGCAACGAGGTCTTCCCAGGCCTGAGCCGTGCGCGTCTTGAACAGTTCACGCGCACGACGCAGGTGTTCAGCGCGCAATTGCGGGTCACCCATGAGGCGGTCGATGTCGGTCAGCCCCTCCTGGTCCCAGGCGGTAATACCGGCTGCCTCGACAAAGTTGCGGAAATTCTGGTTGCCAGAGCCGCCAAACTGTACCCAACGACCGTCGGCACACTCGAACACACCGCTCCAGATACCGCGGGGCGTGGGGACGATGTGGGCTGGATCGTGGACCCGCAAGGCGCGCGCGCCGATGGAAGGGAAGGTGCTGTCAAACAGCGGCACTTCGAGCCGCTGCCCGCTCCCATCGCGTGTGCGCGCCAGCAGCGCCGTAACGATGCTGACCGCGGCTTGCAAGGCAGCATAATTCGAGGAAATCGGGATGGCGGTGTAGATGGGCTGGTCATCGCCGTCGATAGGCGAGCGATACGTGGCCGTGGCGGCGCCGACCACCGCCTCGAAGGCGCGCACCTGGGCCCTCGGGTCATCCGAGGCAAATCCTGGCAACGAGCAATAGATCAGCCGCGGGTTCAGACTACTCGCCGTCTGCCAGCCAAGTCCAAGGCGATCCATGACGCCGGGTCGGAAATTCTCGATCACCACGTCAGCCGACGCCATCAGCCGCGTCGCGACTGCCAGATCATTGGGCTGTTTGAGGTGCAGCGTAATACTGCGCTTGCCGCGGTTCCAGGTGGCATTGGCCGGTGTATCCCAGAACGGTCCGCCGGGCGGTTCCACGCGGATGACATCAGCCCCCTGGTCAGCCAGCAGCATGGCCGTGAGCGGTCCTGCAATGTATTGGCCAAAATCGATGACCCGAACGCCGTCGAGTACACTGGACATACCTTCCCTCCATTTCATGCAGCCCCCTCTCACCCTGGGAGAGGGCATAGAACGTACGCCTGCTGTGACAAGTGCTGCGAGCTTACCCTGCCGCCTATGCCCCTGGAGGATACTTATTTCTTCAGTCACTGTCTACTACAGAGCATCAGCTCTGGAAATCATCTGCGAGACCAGCCACGGAGGGTGTTAACTGGGTCCCGAGAAGCTGCCGGGCTTTAGCCCAAGTGGAGAGCAAAGTCTGTACCGGAATCCTTCTCCTCTTACCTGGACATTTGGCTCCTGCCACACCGGGACTGAGGGAACAAGATGGCTCTCACGATGAGACGCCTTCTCTCGATTTGAGACGATCCGCTCTGTCTTCCCCCTATATGTTTTCGTCACGACCAATAGCGTCTATGACATGGTACGCTCATTGCAGCCTCTTGGTATGGAGCGCGCAGTGCCGATCAGGGTGGATATCATGGCTGGGGGATGCTACACCCCGCTGCGTACTTGTGGAGAAGACGGTATGCAGGTCCCTGAAACACTGACGAGAGAAGCCTGGCGAGGCTATCAGTACGACACTTTTCCCGAGGGCAGTTGGGTAAGTGAGGGTGATATGCTCCACACGGTAGCAGAGGCTACCCACATCGACCTCATCACCCGGCACCAGTACCGACACTTCGCCTTCGAACTAGAGTGGCGCGTCGCCAGTGGCGGGAATAGCGGTATACTCTACCGTGTGTCTGAGGTCCTGCCGCATGCCTGGCAGAGCGGTCTAGAGATGCAGCTGCTTGACGATGTCCGCCATCCGGATGGCCGAATACCGAAGACCTCCGCAGGGGCCCTTTATGGACTGATAGCGCCTCAACGGAAAGTACTACGGCCGATTGGTAGCTTCAATACGGCGCGCATTGTGCTCCGCGACAGCCGTGTGGAGCATTGGCTCAATGATATATTGGTGGTCGCGTACGACCTGCATAGCGCAGCCTTTGCGGCGCTGGTCGCCCACAGCAAATTTAAGGACCTACCAGGCTTTGGGTGCGAGGAACGCGGCCATATCGCGCTCCAGTATCACGGAGATGGCGTATGGTTTCGCCATCTCCGCCTCCACCCACTGCCCGACTAGAGTCTATCGGTTGCGGACTTCCGAATAGCATCGAGGTTCAATATCCGCCAGCGCAGCCGACGGACGTGAGGTGGCGAGCCGCGGCATTGCCTCATAGGCATCCTCCAGGCCATCGCCGCATTTGCGCTCGAGTTAGCGCTGCACACTGGCCGGGCCGATTGGTCGTCAGCCATGCAACATCCTCTCTGTAAATGGGCATGTGGCTTGATAATCCCCTGCCCAGTCGTCTCTGGCAAGGATATTGCAGGAGCCATGAAGAGACAGGGCAGGCTCACTGCGGACTGTTACCAAGCGCGACCTGGAAGATGGAAAAACATGGTCGAGCGCGAAGCTCCGCGCATCAATGTGCATGATAAGGAGAAGAATCATGGCGACTCCACAACGTCGTGGCAAACAGGAAGGCACCGCCAAGCGGACTCAGGCCAATGGGCTAATGAAGGCAGTACAGCCGAGCGCAGAACTGGCTGCCATTGTTGGCCACACACCGCTGCCACGTACCGAAATCACCAAACGTCTCTGGGACTATATTAAACAGCATGGTCTGCAGGATACCAAGAACAGGCGTATGATCAATGCAGACGCAAAGTTGCGGCCAGTGGTTGGCGGGCGGGAGCAGGTCTCTATGTTTGATCTACCGAAGCTAGTAAGTAGTCATGTCCAGTAAGCCGGCCAAGCCGTACACGCCAGCTCAGAGGGGCTGGCATGTGCAACTACGGCATGAGCCGGCATGCGGTAGGGAAAGACAGTATGTCCATACAGCTTTTCCTCGGCGGCGTCATACTCGCCTGGCTCGTAGGCCTGTTGCTGGGCTACTGCCTACCGCATAAGTTGCCACGCCGTGAGGAGAAGCAGCAAGAGATTGATCGACTCGTCGAACACTTCCAAGAGTTCTTCCGGCAGATCGACCGGGATAAAGAGATCTAAAAGCAGAAAACGGGTTGGGCTCTACTAGACAAAGTCCGCGAGCACCGTACTCTGCCGTAAGCGGCGGAGTTTGACAAAGGCCTGCTTCTCTAACTGCCGCACACGCTCACGGCTGATGCCGAGGAGGTCACCGATTTCCTGGAGACTATGCGGCTCGTGTGAGTCCAAACCATAGCGCAAACGCACAATAAATGCCTCACGTGGTGTGAGGTACACGAGGCATTCTTCCACACCGCGGCGCATTTGCTCCTCCGCCACGAGTTCGTCGGGCTGAGGCGCCTGAGTATCCGCCAACAAATCCTGGAGCGCATCGCCATCGTCCGTGACTGGCTGCTGCAACTGAGCGAGCGGCTGGACGGTGATCAGGAGATCTTCCA
>AR_comb_assmDRAFT_10243146_pt1 | contig 10195 bp, 4 predicted proteins | sample ArasoioldDNA_FD_10543 | JGI IMG/M metagenome (IMG submission 10543) | reverse complement strand
AAGATGTAGACCTCCTCGGGATAGAGGTCGATCTTCAGGTTCTGCAGGAACTCCTGTGGGTCTCGCACTTCCTGCTGCACTTCCAGCAGCTGACGCATCCACTGAAAGTAGCGCTCGTCGCGATGATCGCCAACGCGTCCTTCCTTGTACTTCCAGTGCGCGGCGATGCCTTCCTCCGCGCGGCGGTGCATCTCCTCGGTGCGGATCTGCACCTCGAATGGGAAGCCGTTCTCGCTGACGACGGAGGTATGCAGCGACTGGTAGCCGTTCGGCCGCGGCATGGCGATGAAATCCTTGATGCGCCCCGGAACCGGCGACCACGTTTGATGGATGATGCCGAGCGCCGCGTAGCAGTCCTTGATCGAATCCGTGATGATGCGCAGCGCAACGAAGTCGTAGACGCGCTCGAGGTCGATCTTCTGCCGTTTCAGCTTCAGGTGAATGCTGTAGAGGCGCTTGATGCGGCCATCGAGCTGCACCACCGGCACCTGCGCGTCGTCCAGCTTGCTGCGGATCGTGCGCGTGAGATCGTGAATCACGGCGTCCGCCATTTTCCGCTTGGCGTCGACTTTGGCGCGCAGCGCCTCGTAGGCTTTCGGCTCGAGATACCTGAACGAGAGCTCTTCGAGCTCGTTCTTCACCTTGCTCATGCCGAGACGGTTGGCGATTGGCGCGTAGATGTCGAGCGTCTCCTGCGCAATCTTGATGCGGCGATCTTCGGGGAGATGCTGCAGCGTCCGCATGTTGTGCAAGCGATCTGCGAGCTTGACGAGGACGACGCGGATATCGTCGACCATCGCCAGCAGCATCTTGCGGAAGTTCTCGGCCTGTCGTTCTTCGCTCGACGAAAACGGAATGGCGCCGATCTTGGTGACACCTTCGACCACGTGGGCAATCTCGGGCCCGAAGAGCTCGGCGATCCGTTCGGGGGTGGTGAGAGTGTCTTCGACGACGTCGTGCAGGAGGCCGGCAGCGACGGCCACGACGTCAAGTTTCATGTCGGCGAGGAAGTCAGCGACTTCGAGCGGATGGACCAGGTACGGTTCGCCGGAATGGCGCACCTGGCCTTTGTGTTCGAGCGCGGAGAAAACGTACGCGCGCCGCAGCAGCTCGAGGTCGGCCTCGGGGCTGTAGCTTCGCACTTTCTCCAGCAGGGTCTCGAAACGAATCATGGAAAATGGTGTCTAACGCCATCATAGGAGTGGGGTTGAGGGGGGTCAAGAAAACCGCCGGTATCCAGCCTCCAACCGCTTGACTCGCTCGAAAATGGCTAACTATACTGGCGCGCTTACGGAATGTATGCGGGCCACAGCGCCCACCAGTGCCGCGCGCCCGCGCGGCGACGAATAAGGGGTTACGATGCGCAAGCTTTTCTCACAGAGCGTCGTGTTCGCGGCCATCGCGGCGTTGAGCGTGGCGACAGCCGGATGCGGGTATTACAACGGCCTCAAGGCCAAGCGCGAGTTCCGGGACGCCAACGGTCTCTACCAGTCGAGCGATTACAAGGCCGCGGCGGCGAAGTACGAAGAGGTAACGGCCCTGCCGGAAGACGTTCTGCACCAGTTCCACCTCGAGCCGGCCTATTTCTTCCTTGCCAACAGCTACGACAACCTGTACCGCTCGTCCAAGAAAGGCGACGCGACCAACGACGGCTACATGAGCAAGGCGGTCGATTACTACAAGAAGGACGCGCAGCTCGATCCGGATCCCAAGATGAAGAAGCTGTCGCTGCAGTATCTTGTGGCGGCGTACGGTCCTGACAAGCTGAACGATCCGTCGCAGCAGGAACCGATTCTCCAGCAGATGATTCAGGTGGACCCGACCGATCCGGCGAACTACTTCTACCTCGCCAACATCTACGAGCAGAACGGCGACTACGAGAAGGCCGAAGCGCAGTTCCTGAAGGCGAAGGAAATGAAGCCGAACGACCCGGTCGTCTACACGACGCTGGCGGCGTTCTACGACCGGCAGGGCGAGTTCGACAAGGTGATCAACGCGCTCAACGAGCGGGCGCAGCACGAGCCGAACAACCCCGAGGCACACCACGTCATCGCCACCTACTACTGGAACGAGGCCTACAAGAATTTCAAGCTGAAGGACGCCGACAAGATGAAGTACATCCAGGCCGGCCTGTCGGAGGTCGACAAGGCGCTCGCGCTCAAGCCGGATTACTTCGAGGCGCTCACCTACAAGAACCTGCTGCTGCGGTCGCAGGCGCTCGTCGAAAAAGATCCTGCCAAGCAACAGGCGCTGTTGAAGGAGGCCGACCAGCTGCGTGACAAGGCGCAGGCGCTGCAGAAACAGAAGCAGGCGGCTGCCGCCCCGGCACCTTCGAAGGGGTAGTTACCCGGTCGTTTTACTCGTAAATTCGGGGCCGTCCCACACTGGCGGGACGGCCCTTTTCATGTACACTGCTTGCGCCACCTCGGCCGCTCTTACTTACCAGGAGAAACAATGAAGAAAGCGCTCGTCCTACTCGTGTGCGCGCTGCTCACGTGGCCGGCGACCCGTGTCGCTGCCCAAGGCGTAACCACTGGAGCCATCACCGGCGTGGTGAAGGACTCGCAGGGAGCCGTCATCCCTGGCACTACCGTCGTGGCCGTTCACCAGCCGTCGGGGACCTCGTATGAAGCGGTGACTCAGGGCGACGGCCGCTACAACATTCCAGGCATGCGCGTCGGCGGTCCGTACAAAGTCACCGCCACGATTCCAGGATTCAACCCCGAAACGAAAGACAACATCACCCTCACGCTCGGCATCGCGCAGGACATCAACTTTGAACTGAAGGTCGCCGCTGTCGCAGAGACGGTAGAAGTCACGGCAAACGCCGACCCGGTGTTCGCCTCAACCCGAACCGGCGCGGCCACGGCAATCTCACGCGACGACATCGCCGAGCTGCCGACGATCAACGGGCGACTCAGCGACCTCACCCGTTTGACACCGCAGGCGAGCAGCAACAGTTCATTCGCGGGCCAGGATGGCCGCGTAAACAACATGACCGTTGACGGCGCGTACTTCAACAGCTCGTTCGGCCTGGGCGAGGGGCAGGCTGGCGGGAGAACGCTCGTTGCTCCGATCTCGCTCGAATCGATCGAGCAGGTGCAGGTCAGCATCGCACCGTACGACGTGCGTGAAGGGAATTTTATCGGCGCCTCCGTCAATACCGTGACCCGAAGTGGAACGAATCAGTTGAGTGCGTCGGTGTATCACCGGATGCGCAACGACGGATGGGTGGGAACGGACGCCGCCGGTCTGGCGGTCAACCCGGGCACCTTCACCTTCCGGAACACCGGGGTGTGGGGTGGTGGTCCCATCGTCAAGAACAGAGTCTTCGTGTTCGGCAATTACGAAAACGAGTTGTTCAAGGCGCCGTTGCATACGTTCGTGGCAAACTCCGGAGGTCAACCGGCAACGGGCAGCGTAACCAGAGTGCTGGCGTCCGACCTCGACACGCTGAGCGCGTACCTCGACAAGAATTTCAGCTATAAGACCGGCGGATACCAAAATCTGCCCGCGGAGACACCAGGCAAACGGTATCTGCTCCGAAGCGACTTCAATTTGAACAACAGCAACAGGGTGAGTTTCCGTTACAGCCAGCTCGACTCGAGCAGCGGGAAGAACCTGTCCTCATCGACCTCGGCGGGGCTCGGCCGCGGCACCTTCAGCACCGCGTTCCTGAACTTCGCAGCGTCGAACTACTCACAGCTCGAGAACATCAAGTCAGGTATCGGGGAATGGAACTCGGTCATCGGTCAGCGAATGTCGAATAACTTAGTAGCCGGTTACACGAAGAACGATGAGAGCCGCGGCGACTGGGGCAAACTCTTTCCGTTCGTTGACATCCTGGCTGCTGATGGAACCGCTTACACGTCGTTCGGCACCGAACCATTCACGCCCAACAACGAACTGCGCTACACCACCTACCAGGCCAAAGACGACATTACGCGCTTCGCCAATCGGCATTCATTCACGGTCGGAGGCACTCTGCAACGGTACGAGTCGCAGAACGTCTTCTTTTCGCTGCAGCAGAGCGCCTACGTCTACAACTCGCTGCAAGACTTCTACACCGATGCGAACGACTTCCTGGCCAATCCGAATCGCACCGTATCACCAGTCACCCTGCGGCGGTTCCAGGTGCGGTACATGAATATTCCGGGCCTGTCGAAGCCGCTCCAGCCGCTGCGCGTCTGGAACAGCGGCGGGTATGCCCAGGATGAATACCGGTTCCGACAGGATATGACACTCACAGCTGGTGTGCGGTTCGACAGGGCACAGTTCGCGAACACCACCTTCCCGAATCCGGCCGTAGACGCGCTGACCTTCCGGGACGAAACAGGGGCCGCCGTCAAGTATTCGAGCGGGCACCTGCCAGACCCGAAATTCCTGTGGTCACCCCGTACGGCGATGAACTGGGATGTTGGAGGGAAACAGAGCACGCAGGTGCGGGTCGGCACCGGTGTATTCACTGGGCCGCCACCGTACGTATGGGTATCGAACCAGATCGGTCAAACCGGGCTGCTGACCGGCTTCGACCAGATTGACAACACGAACACGCGGCCGTTCAATCCGAACCCGGATACCTACAAACCCAAGACAGTGACCGGCGCGAGCGCCACGAGCTTCGAGTTCAACGTCTCCGATCCGAGCTTCAAGTTCCCGCAGGTGTGGCGCACAAACCTCGCCGTCGACCGTCGCCTGATTTGGGGTATCACCAGCACGACGGAATATCTGTACAACAAGACGATCAACGGCATCTACTACATCAACGCAAATCTGCCTGCCGCTCAGACCGCGTTCACCGGCGTCGATAACCGGCCGCGCTGGACCGCCAACCGCATCAACACCGTCGTACCAACCATCACTGCGGCGTACGTGATGAAAAACGAGAGCATGGGACGTTCATGGAACATTTCCGAAATGCTCTCGAAACCGCTGTATCACGGGCTGACGCTCAAGGGTGCCTACAGCTACGGCATGTCCCGGAATACGATCGACCCGGGTTCCAATGCTTCCGGTACGTGGCTCGGCAATGAAATCGCGCTTGACCCCAACAACCCTGGTCTTGGGATCGACAATGCCGCACAGGGACACCGTGTATTCGTGCAGGCGTCCTACAACCGGCAGTACTTCGGGTTCGGCGGAACGACGATTTCCGCGTTCTTCGAGGCCAAGCCGTCGTACCCGAACTTCAGCACCACCGCGAGTTACGTCTTCGCGGGCGACATGAATGGCGACGGCGCATCGGGCAACGACCTGATCTACATTCCGCGCAATACGTCCGAGATGAACTTCGTGACGTTCGCGCTTCCGCCGGCGCAAGGAGGTCGAACGTTCACTGCGGAAGAACAGGCGGCAGCCTTCGAGACGTACATCCAGCAGGACACGTATCTTCGGAAGCATCGAGGCGAGTATGCAACCCGCGGCGGACTCTTCTATCCGATGGTGAAACGAATGGACCTGAGTCTGGTGCAGGACGTCTTCGGAAACGCGGCTGGCAGGAAGCACGCAGGACAGTTCCGTCTCGACATCACGAACTTCAGCAATCTTCTCAACCACAATTGGGGCGTCAGTCAGCGCCTCGTGGTGCCGGTGACTGCGGCCAATGGTGCGCAGATCCTGACGAATCCGGGAGTCGATGCCCAAGGTCGGGTCAACTATCGTCTACAGGTCGCCAACGGCCAGCTCGTAACCAAATCGTTTCAGACCAACACGCTCATCGGACAGAACCAGACGTCGGGAAGCGACGTGTACCAGTTGATGGTCAGCTTCCGCTACTCGTTTAATTAGCCAACCGCACGCTCGAAGCCGGCGCTCGAAGTCGAGCGCCGGCTTTTTTATGTACGAGTTCTGGTACGCTTCGTACATGCAGCAGATCGCACGTACCATATTTGTGTTCCTGTGTGTGGCCGTGTGGGCCACGGCACCCGCGGCGGCGCAAAATGCCGTTACGACCGGATCGCTGACTGGCGTTGTCAGGGACGCGCAGGGAGGGGTCCTGCCGGGCTCTACCGTCACTGCCGTTCATGAGCCGACCGGCACTCCCTACGAAACAGTTACCGAAGGCGACGGCACGTTTCACCTGCTGAGCGTGCGCGTCGGCGGGCCCTATACCGTCAACGTCAACCTTGCCGGGTTCAAGCCGTTCACGCAGATGGGCATCCAGGTGAAGCTTGGCGAGGCGACCAACATCCCGGTGCAGCTGCAGCTGCAGACGTTGAGCGAAACGGTCGAGGTCCGTGCCGACGCCGCATCGGCAGTCTTCACGCCGTCGCATGCCGGCACAGCAACGAACATCTCCCCGGAAGCGATACAGCAGCTGCCAACGATCAGTCGAAGCATCACTGACCTCGTTCGCACATCGCCATATGTGAACCCAACCAGTCAGGGTTCCGATGCCGGCCTCCAAATCGCTGGGCGCAACAATCGATACAACAACATGCAGATCGACGGTGCCGTGAATAACGACGTGTTCGGGATCGCCGCGACGGGAACACCGGGCGGTCAGACCGGAACCCAGCCCGTGAGTCTCGATGCCATCCAGGAGATACAGGTGCTGGTATCGCCGTACGACGTGCGACAAGGCGGCTTCTCCGGCGGCGGTGTCAATGCCATCACCAAGAGCGGCGCCAACAGCTTCAGCGGCACCGCGTACTACTTCGGACGGAACCAGAGTCTCGTGGGTGCGATTCCTGCGATTGCGACGCCGGCGACGCCGAATCCTCCCGACACGCAGGTCGGCCCATTCAAGGATCGGCAGATCGGCTTCAGCCTGGGCGGCCCGATCGTCCGTAACAAGGCGTTCTTCTTCGCGAACTTTGACTGGGGCCGTAAAAACACGCCGTCAGGCTACTCGGCCAACGGTTCGTCGGGGCAACCGTGGGGTACGCCGGGGAACGTACAGCAGGTCATCGACATCGCGAGCAATCGATATGGATTCAACCCGGGCGGATTGGAGGAGTTCAGCCGCCCGAACAACAGCAACAAGATGTTCGTTCGCAGCGATATGAACCTCACGTCGAATCAGCAGTTGACGCTGCGCGTGAATTACGTGGACTCGCTCGCCCGGATCGGCTTCCCGTCGACCACGACCTACCTATTGCCGACGAACTATTACGCGTTCACCGACAAGACGACCTCGACGGTCGGGCAGTTGAACAGCACGTTCACAAGCGCTGTCAACGAGGTGCGTGTCGCGTATCAGCGCATTCGCGACAACCGCGCTGACGCGGCGGGCCAGCAGCGGTTTCCCTTCGTGCAGGTGGACTTTACCGACGGCACGAATGTCCGCTTCGGCAGCGAGAACTCGTCGCAGGCGAACAAGCTGAATCAGGACATCACGGAGCTGACCGACGACTTTACGCTGGTCAGGGGCGGCCACACGATCACGATCGGCACCCATAACGAGTTCTACAAGTTCTACAACCTGTTCATCCAGAATTTGTTCGGCAATTACCGGTTCACGAGCATCGCCAACTTTCAGGCGGGCATCGCGCAGTCGTACTCGCTCAACTACTCGAATACCTCCAATCCGCTCGAAGCGGCGCAATTCAGGGTGCGTCAGTTCGGCGCGTACGCCGGCGATTTGTGGCGACTCTCGCCCACGTTCAGCGTCACCTACGGGTTCCGCGTCGACGTGCCCCGCTTCCCAGACACGCCCCACGCCAACCCGCTGGCGGTAAGCGAATTCGGCATCCGGACGGACCAAGTACCTGCGCCGACGATGTGGTCGCCGCGTGCCGGCTTCAACTGGGATCTGAGCGGCGGATCGACGAACCGCCAACAACTCCGCGGGGGCCTCGGGTTCTTCACCGGTCGAACACCGTACGTGTGGCTGTCGAATCAGTACGGCAACACTGGAATTGATTTCACCAATCTCTCAGTCAACCTTGCGGCGACGAACACCATCCCATTCGTCGCGGACCCCAATAATCAGCCAAAGACCGTCACGGGCGGCGCTACCGGCCGGCAGACGCTCAACCTTGTCGATCCCAACTACAAATACCCGGAAATCGTGCGTGGCAATCTCGCCTACGATCGCCAGCTGCTCTTCGGGTTGGTAGGCACGGCGGAACTGTTGATCACGAAGAACGTCAAGGACATCTTCTACTCGAACCTCAACTACGTGCCGACCGGTGTGGCACCCGACGGGCGCCTGACGTACACGAAGAAAGATCCCACTCTGAACGACGTCATCCTGCTGTCGAATACCGGTAAAGGCAGCAATTGGACAACGACAGTCAAGGTGGAGCGGCCCTTCGCCAGCGGTCTATACGTCAGCGGCTCCTACCTGCACAATCGAACGACATCGGTGAACGACGGCACAAACAGCACGGCGCGATCGAACTGGGCGTTCGGCAGCTACGTGAACTACGACGTGAACAACCCACCGGTGGCAACGTCGAACTACCAGATCGGCAACCGAATCAACCTGACTGCGACCGTTCCAATTCCGCTCGGTCATTCGATTCGCAGCTACGCGTCGTTCTTCTACAACGGCCAGACCGGACAGCCGTATTCCCTGGTGTTCAACGGCGACGCCAACGGCGATGGCGTCACCACGAACGATATCGCGTTCGTGCCAGCATCCGCCGACCAGGTGGTGGTCATCAACGGCACCTGGGATCAGTTGAACGCCTACATCAACAACGACTGCAGCATGAGAGACCACCGCGGCAGCATTCCGGTGCGGAACTCCTGCACGTCGCCCTGGTCCAACGGCCTCGATTTTCGCTACGGCGTCACTCTGCCCAGCGGCGGCCGGACGCGTGTCGAGCTCACCGCTGACGTCATCAACCTGTTGAATCTGCTGAACAACAACTGGGGCTGGAGCTACTACCCGAACTTGAGCAGCCCGATCACCATCGGTTACAGCGGCATCAACGCCCCGACCGGCAAGGAAACGTTCAACCTTTCGACGATCAACTCTCCCACCTTCCAGGGGACGTTCAACCGCGACGACTTGCGCTCTCGCTGGCAGGCACAATTTGGAGCGCGGATCCGCTTTTAACGCGGCGTGGTTCGATGGTTCGCGGTTCGCGGCTTCGTGTGCAGAACCGCGAACTGACGAACCCCGAACCACCCGAACCGTCGAACCACCTCATTTCCGAATTGGTGCGGCGTGTCCGTGTGCGGAACGCCCGATCGTGTGCGCCACCGCACATTGCATCGGGGAAGGACCGAATTTCTTCGCGATCTTCGAACGGTTTCGACTGCATCTCTGGCATTGATCCTGCTCCTCCGCGCTCCGGCGCTCCCAGTCTCATGGAGAACATGTCAGAACAGATTCACGGAACCGTCCTCGTCGTCGATGACGACGAAGGCGTTCGCAAGGTGCTCGCGCGGTGGGTATCGGACATGGGATACGCAGTGAAGGCGGCAGCCGATGCCGACACCGCGCTGCAGATCGTCCGCGATTCCTCCATCGACGTCGCCTTGTGCGACATCCGCATGCCCGGCCACGACGGCGTGTGGCTGATCGAGCAGATCGGCCGCTTGTCCGCGGCGCCGGCGATCGTGCTGGCAACCGGGATGATGGAAATGGATCCCGCGGTGACGCTGCGTCCGGGCGTCGTCGGCTACATCGTCAAGCCTTTCAACCGTGACGACCTCGCCAAAGTGATCAAACGCGGTATGGCTGAACGGAAGCGCATCGAAGCGGAAGGCCGCCAGCGCCCGCGCATGCTTCCGGCTGGCTTCCTCGAAGGCCTGGTCGTGTCGCGAAGCTGAATCGCGGAACGCCGTAAAAAGGAAAGGGCCGTCCCACGGGACGGCCCTTTGTATGTACGGCGATGTCGAATGCCTATGCGCCTGGCGTGGTAGCGCCTCCGCCCTTCCTCATACCCTCAGTGACGATGCCGACCTTCTCGACACCAGCGCCCTTGGCGGCGTCGATGACGTTGATGATGTCGCCGTAGCGCAGCGACCCATCGCCGCTGATGAACATCGTCTTGTCCTTGCGGTCCTCGAAGATGGTACGGAGACGCTCTTCGAGCTCGGGCAGCTGGACATCCTGATGGTTGATGGAGATCTTCTTGTCCGCGGTGTACTCGAGCACGATCTGGCTGATCGGCTGGTTCTGCTGCGGCTGGTTCGTTTCAGGCGGCAGGTTGATGTCGAGCCCCTTCTGCGAGAGGGGCAGTGCGGCCATGAAGATGACGAGGAGCACGAGCAGCACGTCGATCATCGGCGTGATGTT
>AR_comb_assmDRAFT_10230391_pt1 | contig 10196 bp, 10 predicted proteins | sample ArasoioldDNA_FD_10543 | JGI IMG/M metagenome (IMG submission 10543) | reverse complement strand
TTCCTCGCACGGGGCCGCGAGCACGGGCACGACGTCGACGACTGGCTCCAGGCCGAACAGGAAGTGCGCGACACGTCGATGTTGTCGTGACAGGCGGCGGTGAGATACAACTGAAGCCGCGGGCGCGAAACTGGCGCCTGCTGGCATGACAGCGCCGCCCGCGGGCAAAAAGCCCCGCTATCAGCTTCTGGCGACGGATTACGACGGCACGATTGCGCACCACGGCGTCGTGGACCCCGCCACCACCGACGCGCTGATTAAGGTCCGCGATCGCGGTTGGCGGCTTGCCCTCGTGACTGGACGCGACCTCCCCAGCCTTTCGGCGGCTTTCTCGCGCGTCGACCTGTTCGATCGGGTCGTCGCGGAAAACGGCGCTGTGTTGTTCGATCCAGCCTCGGGTCGGACCCGGACTCTCACCTCGCCGCCGCCGACTGAGCTGTTGGCCGCCCTTCGCGCTCGCAATGTGCCTATCGATGTGGGGCGATCGATCGTCGCCACGGTTGAACCGCACGAGCACGAGGTGTTGTCCGCGATAAAACAGCTCGGTCTCGAGTGGCACGTCATCTTCAACAAAGGCGCCGTCATGGCCCTCCCGTCAAGCGTCAACAAGGCATCAGGGCTGACCTGCGCGCTCAAGGAGCTGAAAATATCGGCGGCGGCAACCGTCGCGGTCGGCGACGCGGAAAACGATCATGCGTTCATGGAGTTGTGCGGGTTGTCGGTCGCCGTTGCCAACGCACTGCCCGGAATCCGGGAAGCCGCGGACGTTGTGACCGCGGGCGCCGATGGCGCCGGCGTGCGGGAACTGATCGAGCGGCTGCTCGCGGGTCCGCCCTTCAAGGTCGCGCCGCGAAGCCGTACCGACCGCGGCGCGAAGTAGGACCGAGGCACGCACTCGACGCACTCGCAGACAGAACGTGTAGCGCTGCCATACAACCAGAGACAAATGAGACCGCCGGTCGTTGCGATTGGGCGCATTTCGCCGGGTCGAGCGTGGGCCGGTCAGGTACATCAGTTGCTAAACATCCGCTAACCGGCGCGCGCTTGACATCTTCCAGTTGTTCGCCGCAGGGAAAGAGAAAGGAAGGGCCCGTGGAGCACGAAGCCATCGTCAATCGCGTTCGAAGCGAATTTGTCGAAGTGCCAGGATTGCGCCTGACGATGGCGCAGGCGATGAAACTGTGGGGGTTGGGCCCCGACGAATGTCAGCAGGTCATTACCACATTAGTGGCGGCGTCGTTTCTTCGCCTGAACGCCCGCGGCCAGATTCTCCGCGAAGATTGAGAAATCAACCTCAACTGAATGAAACATGAGGTCGGCACTTCGGCGCCCACGCCCCTTGGACGTCTGAAGTATCGTTAGCGGCTGAATGTTTGATCCTCATCCCGGCGACAGGATGACCCGACCCCATGCTCCAGCTGGTCTTGCGCGGCCGCGCGCGGCTGCTGTCGCCATTGTTCGGACAACGCCCCTCGTGCGCTACGGCGCTGCGGTCGCGATAACGGGCGGGGCCATCGCCCTTCGCGTTCTGCTCGACTCCGTGTGGGGCGTCCGGCTGCCGTTCATTACCTTGTTTCCGGCGGTCATGCTCAGCGCGTGGTTTGGCGGCCTTGGCCCGGGCCTTCTGACAACCGCTGGCGGAGCGGTGGCCGCCACCTACCTGTGGCTGCAGCCTCGTTCAACGTTCCACATCGCGGACTCCAGCGATTTGTTGGGCCTCGTGATTTTCAGTGCCGTCGGCGTGGCCATCAGCGTCCTGCACGAAACGTGGCGGCGGGGTGCGCTAGCGGTGCTGGACTCCGAGGAGCGACTCAAAGTCACACTCGCCGGGATCGCCGATGCCGTCATTGCCACCGACGCTGACGGCCGCATCACGACGCTCAACGCCGTTGCGGAATTTCTCACGGGATGGACGGCACGCGACGCGGTCGGCCGGGTGCTGAACGACGTATGCGTCGTGCGTCGCGATTCGCCGTCGGCCGACCAGGGGGTGCTGGTCGCGAGGAATGGCCGCGAGCTCTACGTGCAGATCAGTGCCACGCCGATTCGATCCGCCGTCGACAAAGCGATGGGCACGCTCGTCGTCTTTCGCGACATCTCGGAGCGCCGCAACGTCGAACTCCGTCGAGACGACGAACAGCGTGCAACGCGGATCCTGGCCGCCATCGTCGAGTCGTCTGACGATGCCATCGTGGCCAAGAATCTCAACTCGGAAATCCTGTCCTGGAACGCAGGTGCCGAGCGGATGTTCGGATACTCGGCGGAGGAAGCGGTCGGCAAGTCGATCCGGTTGATCATCCCCGAGGACCGGATGAGCGAAGAGGACGAGGTGCTGCGCCGCTTGCGGCTCGGCCAGCGCGTCGATCACTTCGAAACCGTCCGGCGCCGTAAGGACGGGCGCCACATCCTGGTGTCCCTGACGATTTCGCCGATTCATGATCAGAATGGCGTAGTGGTTGGCGCTTCGAAGATCGCGCGCGACATCACCGCCCTGAGAGAGATCGAGGCGGAGCGTGTAAGGCTCCTCCGTGAACACGCTGCGGTCACGGAGCAGCTGAATCGCGTCGGCGCCGCCGTGGCATCGGACCTCGACCGCGATTCCATCGTGCAGGCCGTGACGGATGCGGCGACGGAGCTGACGACGGCGGAAATCGGGGCCTTCGTATACACCGTGCCGGTCGACTCGGGCGAATCGTACGTGGCATGGACGATCTCGGGTATGCCGCGCGACGAGTTCGCGAAGCTTCCGACGCCTCGCGGCATCCTGACCTTCGATCCGGCGTTTCACGGCACCGAAATCATCAATAGCGACGACGTGACGGGGGATAGGCGCTACAGCAGCGGCGCCCCGTTTGGCGGCATACCGACCGGCCACGCGCGAGTCCGCAGCTATCTCGCCATTCCAGTCCTTGGACGCACCGGGCAGCTGCTCGGCGGGCTCTTCTTCGGTCACTCGTCGGTCGGGCGTTTCACCGCGCAGCACGAGCGGCTTGCCGTCGGTGTCGCGTCGTGGGCTTCGGTCTCGCTCGAGAACTCGGCGTTGTACCGGGAAGCGCGCGAAGCCAGCCGACTGAAAGACCACTTCCTCGCGACCCTTTCACACGAGTTGCGCACGCCGCTCAACGCCATTCTCGGCTACGCACGCATGCTTCGTTCGGGCATGGTCTCCCAGGAGAAGCAGCCGCGAGCGATCCAGGTCATCGAGCGGAACGCCACGTCGCTCACCCAGATTGTGGAAGACGTGCTCGACGTCTCGCGCATCGTGTCGGGCAAGCTCCGGCTGAACATGCAGGTGGTCGAACTCCCCGATGTGCTGCGGGCGGCTGTCGACGCGATTCTGCCCGCGGCAGAGGCCAAGCGGATACACGTCGAAGCCCGGCTCGACCCGGATGCGACCCCCGCCAGCGGCGATCCGGAACGCATGCAGCAGATCTTCTGGAACCTGCTGTCGAATGCCGTCAAGTTCACCGGTGCGGGTGGGCGGATCGATGTGCAACTCTCGAGAGTCGACAACCGTGCGGAGATTTCGATCGCCGACACGGGCATCGGCATCGCGCCTGAATTCCTGCCGCACATCTTCGAGCGGTTCCGCCAGGCCGATGCAGGATTCACGCGCGAGCGCGGCGGACTGGGCCTGGGCCTCTCGATCACGCGCCAGCTCCTCGAGATGCACGAAGGAACCATCGAAGCGTCGAGCGAGGGCCCTGGGCATGGATCCACGTTCTGTCTGTCGCTGCCGCTGGCGGTGTCACCGACCGAGGCGAATGTCTGGCCCAACTCGTCGGCCGGAGAAGACGACAGCGAGGCTCCGCTGCCCGATCTCTCGGGATGCGTCGTCCTGAGCGTGGACGATGAGAGTGACGCGCGGCGCATGGTCGCGGAAATACTGGAAACGGCCGGTGCGCGCGTCGTATCGGCGGGATCGGCGATGGAAGCCCTCGAGATGCTCGAACGCGAGCAGCCACCGGACGTGATCCTCGCCGATGTCGGCATGCCGCACATCGACGGGTTCCAATTCATCGATCGCGTGCGCCACCATCGCGACGCCAGGGTTCGCGATGTGCCGGCGGCGGCCGTCACGGCGTTTGCGCGTTCTGAAGACCGGATCATCGCGCGCCGAGTCGGCTTTCAGCGCCACCTTGCCAAACCCCTCGACCCCGCCGAGCTCGTTACGACCGTCGCGGCGCTCTGCCGCGTGTCGACGAAGATGGATTAAGGACGCCTTTTCGGCGTCTGACGTCCCCCGCGATCCCGCAGCACGGTAAAAACATACCTCGCAGGCATGGCCGTCACGACATCGCATTCGTCCGCGAGCAGCTCGTGGCGAACGGAGGCCCGTCGCGGCATCGCGTTGTCGAAGCCGCCGCCATCCGCGTTGCTGAACGGACGATCGCTTGGGTCTTCGCACGCCTGCACCTGTGACTCAATCGCCGCCGCCGTGTTTACACGCGCCGCGTCAATGGCAATGGCCGCCAGAGCCGCGCCCGCGGCCGCCGCGGCAGCGACGATCACAGCAAGCGTCAATAGCGCCGCAGCCGCGATCGCGAGTTGCCTTCGCCCCACCCGCCGTCTCGAGTCCAAAAACATGACCACGCTCCTGAGTGTGGTGTTCCGGTCGCTTATGGTCGACGTTATCGCTCACAACAGAACAGGTGAGGGCAAGCGCGATGCCATGCATGCTCGTCCGGTCGCGCGAGCGGGAGCGTTTTCCGATGTAGGCACCCGCCTTGCGAGGCAGTTACGCGGAGGAACTCAACATGAATCGCGCGATCACGACAACGATGGCGATCGCAGCCGCGTGCGTCTTCACGGCTGCCTCGAGCGCACAGCAACCGCCTGCACAGCAGCCACCGCGGCCGACGCAGAACCCGCCGCCCGCCATGCATCCGGCCAAAGAAGCGAAGTCGGCTGACCACAACTTCGTGATGAAGATGGCCCAGGGCGGTATGGCTGAAGTCGAGCTCGGCAAACTCGCGGTCAAGAACGGCGGAAGTCAGGATGTCAAGTCACTCGGCCAGCGCATGGTCGATGACCACGGCAAGGCCGGCGACGAACTGAAAGCCATAGCGGAGAAGAAGAACATCACGTGGCCCCCGCAGCTTGACGCGAAGAGCCAGGCGCTCCACGACAAGCTCGCGGCGCTCAACGGTGATGCGTTCGACCGCGCCTACCTCAGCGCGATGCTCTCGGACCACAAGAAGGACGCCGCCGAACTGCGCACGGAATCGAAGTCCGGAAAAGACCCGGATGTAAAAGCGTGGGCAGCGAAAGTGCTGCCGACCGTCGAGGACCATCTCAAGCAGTTCGAGCAGGCCGGCCACCATACGGCGACCTCGCCGACTCCGGAGAAGAAGTCGCGATGAAGATAGCGGACTACAGCATCAGCGATGCGGACCGGATCGGCAGCCTTGCGGCGGGTACGGTGCTCGTCGCGTACGGGCTGAGCCGCCGGTCCGCCGGCGGCGTCTGGCTGGCCGCCGCAGCGGCACCCTTCGTCTATCGGGGAATCGTGGGTGACTGGCCGCGGCCGAACGGCATGGGCGTCCGCGGCGATACGCGGACGGCTCTCGCGGGGGGCCGCGGCGTTCATGTTCGCGAGTCGATTCGGCTCGAGATGCCGATCGACGAGGTATATCGATTCTGGCGGCGGCTCGAGAACCTGCCGCGCTTCATGTCTCACCTGGCGAGCGTCACGGACCTTGGTAACGGCCGGTCGCATTGGGTCGCCAGGGGTCCCGCGAATCTCAAGGTCGAATGGGACGCGGAGATCATCAACGACGTCGCAAACAAAGTGATCGGCTGGCGGTCCCTGCCCGGCTCGGACATCGTCACTGCGGGATCAGTCACCTTTTCGAACGCCAGATCCGCGCAAAGCACGCAGGTGTCGGTCAACCTTCAGTATGAGCCGCCTGCGGGTCGCGCCGGCTCTTTCGTCGCCATCGTAGCCGGCCGCGAACCGTCACAGACGATCAGAGAGGATCTACGGCGGGTCAAGCAGGTGCTGGAAGCCGGCGAGGTCCCACGTGCCACACCTCAGGCGACCGCGGAAAGAGCGTCATGAGGGCTGTCTGCTATCACGGGAAGGAAGACATTCGGGTGGACGACGTTCCCGACCCGGAAATCCTGAACCCGCGCGACGCGATTGTGCGCATCACGGCGACCGCGATCTGCGGCTCGGATCTGCACATCTACGGCGGGTACATCCCGACGATGCAGAGCGGCGACGTCCTCGGGCACGAATTCATGGGCGAGGTTGTCGAGGTGGGGAAGGACAACCACAAGTTGAAGGTTGGGGACCGTGTGGTGGTGCCTTTCACCATCGCCTGCGGGCATTGCTTCTTCTGCAAGGAGCAGATGTGGTCGCTCTGCGATAACTCGAACCCGAACGCATGGATGGCCGAGAAACTCTACGGCTATTCAGCGTCCGGCCTGTTCGGGTACTCGCACATGTACGGCGGGTACCCGGGCGGACAGGCCGAATTCGTGCGCGTGCCGTTCGCCGACGTTGGGCCGTTGAAAGTACCGGTGTCGCTCAGCGACGAGCAGGTCCTGTTCCTGTCGGATATCTTCCCGACAGGCTACATGGCGGCCGAGAACTGCCAGATCAAGCCAGGCGACACGGTCGCTGTCTGGGGCTGCGGCCCGGTCGGTCAGTTCGCGATCCAGAGCGCCTGGATGCTCGGAGCCGAACGCGTCGTCGCGATCGATCGATTCCCGGAGCGCCTCGCCCTCGCCCGCAACAACGGCAGAGCGGAGGTGCTCAACTACGCGGACGTTGATGTGTCCGACGCACTTCGCGAGATGACGGGCGGGCAGGGTCCTGACGCGTGCATCGATGCGGTCGGCCTCGAGTCGCACGGCACGACGCTCGACGCGTGGTACGACCGTGCCAAGACCACTATGTACCTGGCGACGGACAGGCCTCACGCCCTCCGCGAAGCCATCTCGTGTTGTCGGAAGGGCGGCGTCGTTTCTATTCCTGGTGTGTATGGCGGCTGGTTGGACAAGTTCCCGTTGGGCGCGGCCTTCGCGAAGGGCTTGACGCTCAAGATGGGCCAGACCCACATGCACAAGTACATGCCGATCCTGCTGGACCGTATCGAGCGGGGCGACATCGATCCGTCGTTCATCGTGACGCACCGCGTCACGCTCGAGGATGCGCCGAGAATGTATCAAACCTTCCGTGAGAAGCGAGACGCATGCGTGAAGGTCGTGATGAGGCCGTCTTGAGTGGGCAACGATGAACCCAGAGTGAGCAAGTCCTTGGACAGAAAAACCCCGAAGGGAGACGGGATGAATCGTCAACTCGCAATTGTCACCGGCGCATCATCTGGCATCGGGTACGAACTCGCGGCCATTTGCGCCCGCAAAGGCTTCGATTTGCTGATAGCGGCCGATTCGGTCGAGATTCAGGACGCTGCGGCACAGTTCCGTCAGCTCGGCGCAAACGTCGATGCGCTCGAGCTCGACCTGGCGACGATGGAAGGCGTGGACGCGGTGTGCGAGGCCGTCCGCGGCCGGCCCGTCGAGCTGCTCCTGGCAAACGCCGGCCACGGCCTTGGCGGCGGCTTTCTCGATCAGAATTTCGACGAGGCCCGGCACGTAATCGATACGAACGTGACCGGGACGATCTGCCTGATTCAGCGCGTCGGTCGAACGATGCGCGATCGCCATCGAGGCCGAATCCTGATCACCGGCTCGATCGCCGGCTTCACGCCGGGTACGTTCAATGCCGTGTACAACGGAACGAAAGCGTTCATCGACTCGTTTTCCTTTGCGCTTCGAAACGAGTTGAAGGATACCGGCGTCACGGTCACGTGCCTGATGCCCGGTGCAACGGAGACGGACTTCTTCGCGCGCGCGGACATGCTGGACACGAAGGTCGGGCAGTCGGAGAAGGACGATCCGGTCGACGTCGCACAGATTGGCTTCGATGCGATGATGCGTGGCGACGGGGACGTCGTGAGCGGCTGGAAAAACAAGTTCTATTCGGCGGTCGCGAACATCACGCCGGCCGGAGTACTAGCTGAACGCCATCGGAAGGAGGCGCAGCCGGGATCCGGGCTCGCGAAGTAAACTCACTTCACTCGCGCGGCGATGGACTTGAGGTCGGCAACGAAGTCGGCCCGGGCCTTCGCCCGCGCGTCGGAGTCGGGCGCGCGGAGGATCGACGACGGGTGGACCGTCAGCGTCACCAGGCTGGCCAGCGGCGATTGGAAAGCCTTCGCACGATCGCGAGTGACCTTGGCGGACGGACCGATGATGGCGTTCGCCGCTGTCGATCCCAAGGCAACGATCGCCTGTGGCTTGACGTAGGCGATTTCGGCGTCGAGCCAGGCCCGGCACGCAACTGTTTCCGCGTGCGTCGGGCGCTTGTGGATGCGCCGCTTGCCGCGCGGCTCCCACTTGAAGTGCTTGACCACGTTCGTCACGTAGACATCCGCCAGGTCGATCCTTGCCTCGGCAAGAGCGGCCCGAAGCAGTTGCCCGGCCGGGCCTACGAACGGCTTGCCCGCCAGATCTTCCGCGTCTCCAGGCTGCTCGCCGACCAGCATGATTTTCGCGCGTTGATTCCCGTCGCCGAAAACGGTTTGCGTCGCGTTCTTGTAGAGGTCGCAGCGTTGGCACCCAGCGGCTTCTTCTCGCAGCTTCAGCCACGCGGATGCCGGCGGGTTGGGTGGACGACTTGGCCGCTTGCTCATGTCGCGTGCCTCCGGGCGCCGGCACCCGACGGCGAGACGGGTTCGCACGACGTCCGATCCGCCAGCCATGCCAGCAGACGATCGAGAGGCCAACAATTGACGATCCGCGAAGCCGGAATCGAAGCCAGCCGCGCGTGTGCGATCGCGGTCTCCGCGTAAACCAGCTGGCCCGTTGTGTGTGCATCGCTATCGAGAGCAAACGTACATCCGGCGTCCATGGCCTGCCGGGCCAGCATGAAATCGAGATCCTGACGCGCCGGGTCTCCATCGATCTCGATGGCAACCCCTTCGTCGGCGACGGCGCGAAAGACCCTCGGCCAGTCCGCGACGACGCCGGCTCGCGAGCCGGTGATGCGACCTCGCGGATGCGCGAGGATGTGAACACGAGGATTGCGGACGGCGGCGAGAAGACGTTCGGTTTGATCGATTTCGGTCCGGAGTCGAGAGTGCGGTGCCGCCAGCACGACGTCGAACTGCGCCGCCTCGTCGTCGGACAGGTCGAGTGACCCATCGTTGGCTATGTTCGCCTCGATACCCTGGATGAGCCTGAATGCGGTTCCGTACCCACCGTTGAGCTGAGCGATCGCCGCGCGTTGCGCCGCTGCCTCTGCCATCGACATTCCACCGGCGATTTTCAAACCGTGAGCGTGATCGGTGACTGCGGCGTGCGAGTAGCCGCGCTCTTGGCAGGCGTTCGCGAGCGTGTCCAGCGTGGCCACACCGTCGCTCCAGTCCGAATGCATCTGGAAGTCTCCCCGGTAGTCGCCAGGTTGAACCGCGGGCAATCGGCGATCCTCGAGGACCTCGAGGACCATGGCGCGGCTAAGAAAGTTGATGCGCAGCCGGCGTCGGCGCTCGATCTCGGCTGCTTGCCCGCTGGCCGCTACCGCGGTTTCGACAACGGGCGACGATCCGTGTTCCAGAACTTCCAGGACGACGCGTGTCGACGCCGGACCAATGCCCGGGATTTGCGTAAGAGTACCATTCGGACCGACGAGGTCCGTGAGCGGGCGCTCGAGTGAAGCGACCGCCGCTGCTGCGCGCTTGTATCCGAACATCTTTGGCCGCGACGACTGGACCATGGCCAGATCGCGAAGAAACCCCGCCGCTCTTGCGTTGATGTCTTGCAGAAGCATCGACTAGTCCAGCTGACTCCTGTCATGGTCCTTGCAATCGAGACGCCTGAGGTTGCACATGGCCAAATACGGCAAGAGCGCAAAGAGACGAGTGAAGTCAGCGATGCACCGTCGGAAGCGCGGCACTCTGAAGAGCAGTTCAGGTCGCCGCGTCACGAGCCGCAAGCAGGCGATCGCGATCGGCCTCAGCGAGGCGCGGAGTAAAGGTGGCAAAGTGCCGCGTAAGTCGTCGCGTTCCCGATCCAGGCGTCGGCACGCGAGCTCCTGATGGCCGCGGCCAGGCGTCAGGGCCCCATCCGTTATGCGGTCGTGGGCCTCGGGCACATCGCACAGGTCGCGATGCTGCCCGCGTTCGCGC
>AR_comb_assmDRAFT_10433470_pt1 | contig 10198 bp, 10 predicted proteins | sample ArasoioldDNA_FD_10543 | JGI IMG/M metagenome (IMG submission 10543) | reverse complement strand
CGCCTCGGCCTCGAGCGCCGCCTGGCCCTCCTCACCGAGGTCGAGGTCGGCGAGCTCGCGGAGGGCGGACTCGCGAAGAGCGAGGATCGCGTCGACGGAGTCGCCGTACTTGCGCTTGAGCTTGGCGAGCTCGACGAGGCGGTTGTCCACTTCCTCAAGGCGCTCGGGATCGAACACCAGCTTCTCGGCGTACTCGCGCAGCCGCCAGCCGGCTTCTTCGACGAGCGTGTAGGCCTCGTCGACGAGCTTGGCGATCTCACCGAGACGCGGGTCCGTGTCCACCAGCTCGCCGAGCCGCGCGGAGAGTTTGCGCACCGTGCTCGCCGCCGCGCTCTCGCCCGCGTACAGCGCGTGCTCGCCGAAGCGCGCGGCCTCCGCGAGCTTTTCGGCCGCGCTGAGCACTTGCCGCTCTTGGCGAAGCTCTTCCTCTTCGCCCGGCGTGAGGGCGGCGTCGCCGATCTCCTTCAGCTGGAAGCGCAGCATCTCTGCACGCGCGCGCGCCGTCTCCTTGCCGGCGAGCACCCGGCGCAACCGCTCGGCGAGGTCGTGATGCGCCGCGAAGCGCTTGCGCATCCCCTCGAGCAGATCCGCATGATCGGCGAAGGCGTCGAGCAGCCCGAGGTGAGTCTCGGACTGCCGCAGCGTGTGGTGCTCGTGCTGACCGTAGACGCGAATCAGCGAGTCGCCGATCGCCTCGAGCACGGCGAGCGTGGCCAGCGTGCCGTTCAGATGGATGCGGTTGCGGCCGCTCCGCGCCAGCGCGCGGCGCACCAATAGCTCGCGGCCTGGCGCTTCGAAGCCGGAGTCAGCCAGTCGCGCGTGCGCCGTCTCGCCGGCCACCTCGAAGACGGCCTCGATGGTCGCCTCCTCCTCGCCCGTGCGAATCACCTCCGCCGAGGCCTTGCCCCCGACGGCGAGCTCGAGCGCGGCCATGAGGATCGTCTTGCCCGCGCCGGTCTCGCCGGTGATCACGTTCAACCCGGGCTCGAAACCGAGCTCCAGCTCGTCGATCAGCGCGAAGTTGCGGATCTGGAGCTCTTTCAGCATCGCGACGACGGGAACTAGCGCACTCCCCAGCGCAGCTTCGTGCGCAGCAGCTCGAAGAAGCTGTGCGTCGGGGAACGCACCAACCGCACGCGGTTTTTCGCGGCGCGCACCGAGACCACGTCTTCGCTCACGAGCTTCATGCCTTCCTGTCCGTCGATCGTCAGCACCACGTCCTCGTCGGGCGAGCGCACGGCGATCGCCACCCGCGAGCGCTCCGGAAGCACGATGGGCCGCTGGGTCAACGTGTGCGGGCAGATCGGCGAGACCATCATCACGCCGAGCGAAGGCTCGACGATCGCGCCGCCGGCTGAGAGGGAGTATGCCGTGGAGCCCGTCGGCGTCGCGACGATGAGGCCGTCGGCCTTGTAGGTGCAGAGCGCCACCCCGTCGACCGAAGTCTCGAGGTCGAGGATGCGGGCGAGCGCGCCCTTGTTGATGACGACGTCGTTGAGCGCCTGGAAGCGGCGCACCACCTTGCCGCCTCTCACCACCGAAGCGTCGAGCATGCAGCGGCGCTCGAGCCGGTAGTGGCCGGCGAGCACGCGCTCGAGCGCCGCGAAGACCTCGTCGGGGCGAACGTCGGTGAGAAAGCCGAGGCCGCCGAGATTCACGCCGAGCACCGGCACTCGCCGCGCGCCGGAGTGGCGCGCCACGCTGAGCAGCGTGCCGTCGCCGCCGAGCACGACCACGAGGTCGGCGCGAGCCATCATCGCGCGCTTACTGACGCCCCCGGGCAGCCGCAGCGCACGGGCGGCCTCGGCCTCGAGCAGTACCGTCCGGCGCCGCCGTCGGAGCCAGGTGACGAGTCGGCGCGCGAGAGCCAGCGCCTCGCGCCGGTTTCGCTTCACGACGATGCCGATGTGCTTCATCGCGGAGTGTTCTAGAATAAACCTCGAGCCATGCCCAACCTTTTCACTGCCGCGGCCGACCGCAAGCGTGCACGCACCGCGCCGCTGGCAGAGCGGATGCGGCCGCGGACGCTCGACGAATTCGTCGGCCAGGAGCACGTGCTCGGCGCGGGCAGGCTGCTGCGACAGATGGTGGAGTCGAAGGCGCTGCACTCGTTGGTCTTCTGGGGACCGCCCGGTAGCGGCAAGACGACGCTGGCCCGTCTGCTCGCTGAGGCGGCCGGCGCCGAGTGGGCGGCCTTCTCCGCGGTACTCGCCGGCGTGAAGGAGATCCGCCAGGCCGTCGAGGAGGCGCAGTCGCGCTTCGCGATGCACGGCCGCAAGACCGTGCTGTTCGTCGACGAGATTCACCGCTTCAACAAGGCGCAACAGGATGCGCTCCTGCCTCACGTCGAACGCGGGACGGTGGTGCTTTTCGGAGCGACGACCGAGAACCCCTCCTTCGAGGTCATCGCGCCGCTGCTCTCCCGCTCGCGAGTGGTCGTGCTCCGGTCGCTCGCCGAGGAGGAAATACGGCGGATCCTCGAGCGGGCGCTCACCGACCGGGAGCACGGGCTCGGCGAGCTCGGGCTCGAGCTGGCCCCGCCGGCGCGCGATTTCCTCATCGCCGGCGCGCAGGGTGACGCTCGCCGGGCGCTCGGCACGCTCGAGGTGGCGGCGGGCATCGCCGCTCGCAGCGGCGGGCGCACGATCGACGTCGCCGCGACGGAGGAGGCCGCACAGCAGAAGACGCTCCTCTACGACCGCGCGGGGGAAGAGCACTACAACGTCATTTCCGCCTTCATCAAAAGCTTGCGTGACAGCGATCCGGATGCGGCGATGTACTGGCTGATGCGCATGCTCGAGGCCGGCGAGGATCCACTGTTCATCGCCCGCCGCATGGTGATCCTCGCGGCCGAAGACATCGGCACCGCGGATCCCCAGGCGCTGGTGATCGCCAACGCCGTCAAGGATGCGGTTGATTTCGTGGGACTGCCGGAGGGCCGCATTCCTCTGGCGATGGGCGTCGCCTATCTCGCCACCGCGCCCAAATCGAACGCGGCCTACGCGGCGATGAACCGAGCGCTCGCCGACGTCAAAGCGCACGGCGCTCTCCCCGTTCCGCTGCTCATGCGCAACGCGCCCACGCCGCTGATGAAGGATCTCGGCTACGGGAAGGGATACGAGTACGCCCACGAGCACGAGGGCAACGTCGTGCGCCAGCAGCACCGTCCGGAGTCGCTGGAAGGGCACGCCTACTACGAGCCGACGGAGAACGGGGTCGAAAAAGCGATCCGCGAGCGGCTCGCACGCATCCGCGGCCGCTGAACGGGCCGGCGCACGAAGCTTACCCAAGCTCTCCGCTGCGGCGTCAGATCTGCGAAGGGTCGAGACGCGGCCCGCGAAAGGAGCCTGCGATGTCCACATCATTCTTCGGCTGGATGGCGATCGCGTCCCTGATGGTCGGTCTGGCCTGGCCGTTGGGGAAGTCGAGCCCGACCGGCACAGGCACGCGTATCGTGAACGGAGCAGTCCAAGACACCGCGCCAGGGACCGATTCTTCGGCCTCCGGCGATTCGGGATCGGGTGATTCATCAGACGATTCGGACGATTCGGACTGAGGCGCTTAACTCCGGCGTCTGGCTGGCCGTCTAATTGCGTGCGAGCCAACGCTCGCCGGAGGGAGAATCGATGCAGCTCGTGACCAAGGCCGTACTCGCCGTTCTGCCGCTGGCGCTCGCCGCCGCGACCATGACCCTGGCCGACTCGAGCGGCACAGCGGGAGCGTGGCAGCAGCGGAGAATGGAGAAGCTTCAATCGACGCTCGGCCTCAGCGACGACCAGACGAGCACGATTCAGGGTGCCTTCTCCGCCGACCAGGACTCGCGCCGCCAGCTCCATTCCCAGCTCCGTCAGGCCATGTCGGATCTCAACCAAGCGGCATTGAGCGGCGACGACACTGCCGTCGTGCAAGGAAAGAGCGCTGCCGCCCAGCGGATCTTCGGCCAGCTACTCGACCTACAAGCCCAGCGGCTCGGCAAGATCGGGGCGGTGCTCAACCCCGATCAGCGTAAGGCCTTTACGCAGATGAAAAGCGGCGGCTGGCACGGCGGATGGAAGGGGCATTCCCCCGGCGGCGCGAATCCTCCCGAGAGCTGAAAGAGCCTCCTCCCCTGATGCTGCGGCCGCGCTTTCAGCGTAGCCGCAGCATCAGTCCCACCACCATCTCGATGATCCTCACGGTGTCCCAGAGCTTGTCGTAGTGGCTGTGCCGCAACTCGACGGGTGGATCGTAGACTCGCACCGCAACCGAGCGGATCTCGATGCCGGCGCGGACGGCGCGAATGAGGATCTCGGTCTCGAAGTCGAACCGCCGCCCGGTCGGTGAAAGTGCCAGCGTCTCTGCGATCGGATAGACGCGCAGCCCGCATTGCGTGTCGTCGAAGGCGCGCCCGGTGGCGATCCGCACCCAGGTGTTGGCGAAGTCGTTGCCGAAGCGGTTGAGGGCGGCCACTTCCCGATCCGCGGAGCGAACGCCGAGCACCAGCGTGCCGGGGTGCTCGATCGAGTCGGCCACGAGCTTGGGGATCTCCTCCGCAAGATGCTGCCCGTCGCCGTCGAGGCTCACCGCGTGGGTGAACCCTCGGTCGGAGAGAACGTGCAGGCCCGAACGCAGCGCCATCCCCTTGCCGAGGTTTTCTCCGTGCGAGAATACCTCCGCGCCGGCCGTGCGCGCCTCCTCCGCCGTCCCGTCACGGGAGCCGTCGTCGACGACCAGCACGCGATCGAAGTGCTCGAGGCAGCCCTCGACCACCGAGGCGATCGTGGCGGCGCAATCGAGCGCGGGAATCAGCGCGGCGTACGGCCGCGGCGCCCGGCTCATGCGGCGATCGGCCGCGCGACCTCCTCGGCGATGATCTCCCTCACGGCGTCGCGCAGGCGCTCACGATCCTCGTAGCGAAGGCCACGAGTGGAGATCGGCGGCTTGACGACGATCTCCACGTTGCCGGGATGGATCGAGAGGTAACCTCCCTTCGGCATCACGCGGTGCGTGCCCTTGATTGCGACCGGCACGATGGGACGGCCCATCTCGATCGCCGCGACGAAGGCGCCCTTCTTGAACGGTAAGAGCTGCCCGTCTCGGCTGCGTGTACCCTCGGGGAAGATGATGACCGAGTCGCCTTTATCCACGGCACGGTTCAGCACGTCGATCGATTTCATCGGGTCGTCGCGATCCACCGGCAGCATGCCGAGCGTACGCATCACCGTGCCGAGCACCGGCTCGTCGAACAGCTCCTTCTTGGAAGCGAAGCGATTGTTGCCGGGCAGGTAGCCGAGCAAGGCGGCGATGTCGATGTGGGCCTGATGATTCGGAGTGAACACGTAGGGACCACCCTCGGCGAGCAGCTCTGCGCCGTGCATCCTCACGCGCACACCGAGAGCGCGGCAGGCGTTGCGGCTCTGAAGCTTCGCGAACGACCAGACGACCGACTTCGGCACGCCGAGACGTGCCATCGCCACCACCGTCGCGCCCGCCGTGAACAGCATGCCCCGAAAGATCTGGCGGTTGACCGCCGCGCGGAGTCCCCCCGCGCTCGCGGCTGCGTCGTCGTCGGAGATGGCGGCCGAATCGTTCACGGCTCAGAGAGGCAGCCAAAACGGCGAGAAGCGGAACCACTGCTCGGGATGCTCACGGATCGTCCGCTCGAAGAACTCGACGGTCTGATGGAGCGCTCGCTCGGTGTCGCCGCCGACGTCGCGATCCACCCAGCGAGGCTCGCCGAGTACGATTTCGTAGTGCCGTCGCGCGCGTCGCAGCGTGACGACGGGGACGACGGGCGCGCCGGAAAGCCGCGCGAGCTGGAACGGGCCTTCCTGAAACGGCGCCTCGGCGTCGAAGAACCGGATGCGCTTGACCGATGAATTGGGGTCGCCGTTGCCGCGATCGATCTGAATGGCGAGGATCTCGTTCTGGCGTAGCGCGCGGATCATGTTGAACGCGGAGAACACCGAGCTGTCGGAGAAGATCACATGCATACCGGCTTGCTCGCGAGTGACGCGGGAATATTCCTGCGTCGTTTCGTTGGGCTCGCGGGCCATCACCAGATGTACCGGACGTCCGGCCCTGTGGAGAGCTCTTCCCGACACGTCCCAGTTGCCGACGTGCGCCGTCGCGAGGATCACACCGCGACCGCGCGCCAGCGCCTCGGCGACGTAGTTGCGCGCCGGCTCGTCGATGCGAAAGGGCTTGGGATGTGGACCGTAGTACTCCATGGTCTCCGCCATGCAGTAGGCGAAGCAGGCGAACATCCGATACGCGCCGACGATGGCGCCCCAGCGCCCCTCGGCTGGCTGTGCGCGCGTCTGATTCTCGATCGCCCCGCGACGATTGCGACCGACGACGAGGAAAATGATGAGGGCAACGACCGGCGGCGCGAGACGCGTCCACCACTCGGGCCCGTAGATGGAGCCGAGCCGAGCGATCTTGCGCCACCACAAACCGTCGAAGCGCAGCGCCTCTCTCAGCCGTCGCAGCGGCGACGGGGCGCGAGGCTCCGACGCTGCCACAGGTGCGTGCGTACCCGGGGATCTCTCGGGAGAAACCGGAGCGATCTCAGTCTGCACGGAGCCCCTCGTATAGCGGCCGTCGGCCAGCGAGGCAAACTTCGGCGCCGACTGATGAACGTGGCAGGCGCCGGCCGCACCTGAGCGGCCTTTGACTCATTGGACCGATTCCAATAGCGTTCCATGTCGATGTTCAACATCGGAATGCCGGAGCTGGTAGTAATCTTGGCTGTGGCGCTGATCGTGCTCGGCCCGAACCGGCTTCCCGAAGTCGCGCGGATGCTCGGCAAGGCGCTCGCCGAGTTTCGCAAGGCGACCTCCGGTTTCACGCAGGAACTCGACAGCGCACGTGCCATGCTCGAGGAAGAAGCCCGCCGAGCTGCCGAGCCGCCACCCCACGCCGCCGCGACGGGCGGCGTCGATCCCAAATCCGCACCGGGCACCGCACCTCGCACGAATCCCGCTCCGAGCCCGGACGGCCCTTCCACCGCGACCTCCTAGCTCCGGTCTCGCCGTAGCGCGCGGCCGCCGCGGTCCGCCCCGATGGAAGACGCCAAGATGCCGCTCACTGCGCATCTCGCCGAGTTGCGCAGCCGTCTCATCAAGTCGCTCGTCGCCGTCGGGATCGCGTTCGTCCTTTGTTATCAGTTCGTCGAAACGTTGATGGCGTGGCTCATCGCGCCGCTCAAGGCGCTCGACCCCGCGGCCAAGGTACAAGTCATCGGCACAGGCCTCGCGGAGGCGTTCTTCACCAAGCTGAAGGTGTCGTTCATCGCCGGCATCTTCCTGGCGAGCCCCGTGATTTTCTACCAGATCTGGCGGTTCGTCGCGCCGGGCCTCTACGAGCACGAACGCCGATACGTGCAGCCGTTCGTGTTCTTCGCCACCGGCTTCTTCGTTTGCGGAGCGTACTTCTGCTATCGGCTCGTCTTCCCGACCGCCTTCGGCTTCTTCCTCGCGGAGTACGGCAGCATCTCGATCGAGCCCTTGCTGAAGATCAGCGAGTACCTCTCCTTCGCTTCGCGAATGCTGCTCGCCTTCGGCGTGGTCTTCGAGCTGCCCGTGTTCACGTTCTTTCTCGCGCGCACGGGCATCGTGGATCACAAGATGATGATCGGGACGTGGCGCTATGCCGTCGTCGGCATTTTCATCGTCGCCGCAGTGCTCACGCCCGGTCCGGACGTAGCCTCGCAGTTACTCATGGCGACGCCGCTGCTCGTGCTCTACGTGGCGAGCATCGGTGTGGCGTACGCGTTCGGCCAGCCGCGGCGCTCCGGCGGCGCGGCGAGCTGAGCCCCTCGGAGGCCGCTCAAGCGGTCCGACCGTCGTCCCGACGCCCGCGCAGCAACGCGATGATCACCATCGTTGCGGCCGCGCCGATGACGAGGCCCATACCCAACACCACCAGTACGCTGATGGAAGATTCCAACGGAGACTCCGCTCGCTGGCGGAGTCACGGTGCAAGGACGAAGCCAACCAACAGGGGCCGGAAATCACCGACCGATCGATAGCAACGATTTGGCACACGTACAAAAGCGGCCGCCGGTGCGTGGCACGTCGTTCCTCAGGCCTCCCGACCGACCGCATCGACGAGCCAGTCGTCGCCGAGATCGACCGGTCGCTCGATCCGCTCGAGCCGGATCTCGCGAGACACCGAATCCAGGATCCGCCGCCCGACGTCCGCGAAGTCGGGAACCAGGAACACCACGAGGGTGGCGGCCCGCGCATCGATGGTGCGCAGGAAGCCGACCGTCTCGTAGGATTCGAAGATGAACTTGAGATAGGCGATGTCCGCAGGCGCCAGCCGCACGTAGATTTCGCAAAGATCCTTCACCGTTTCCGCCCGCCGGGCGACGTTGCTTTTCCCACCTCCGTTCAATAGCTTCAATCAGTTTCGCGACGGGAGCCCGCATGCTCAACTACATGCGTCGTCATGCACAAGGGACGACGATCAAGATTCTCTTCTGGATCATCATCGCGGTCTTCATCCTGTGGGGTGTTGGCTCGTTCACGGGCAGCGACAGCCTCTACGCCGCCGCGGTGAACGGCGAGAGCATCTCCCCCAAGGAAGTGCGCCGCACGGCCACGCAGCTCGAACAGTTCTACCGCCAGCTTTACGGCGAACGGTTGACTCCCGAGGTCGTCAAATCGCTCGACTTCAAGAACCGCGCTCTCGACCAGATGATCAACGGTATGCTCCTCAAGCAGGAGGCGCGTCGGCTCGGGTTCTCGGTCACCGATGAGGAGGTGCGTGCCTCGATCCAGGGCATGCAAGGGCTCAACGTCGACGGCCGGTTTCAGCGCGAAGCCTACTTCCGCTACCTACGTGCCATCGGCGTGACGCCGACCGAGTTCGAGGCAGAGCAGCGCGACAGGTTGCTCGCCCAGAAGATCGAAGAGCTCATCGGCACCTCGCTCCGTTCTGACGAGCCTGGCGCGCGCGAGCTCTTCCGATTCCAGAACGAGAAGGTGAACCTGTCGTTCGTGCGCGTGAAGGGCTCGGAGCTCGCCAAGGAGATCAAGCCGAGCGACGCCGAGCTGGCCAAGTACTACGAGGAGCATCAGGAAGCCTTCCGCGAGCCCGAGCGAGTCGGTATCGACTACGTGTCGTACAACCCGAAGGATTTCGCCAAGGGCGGTCAGGTGAGCGACGCGGACATCGAGCAGGAATACAACGCCTTCAAGGCCGAGCGGTACACCGAGCCCGAAGAGGTTCACGCCCGCCACGTCTTGCTTACCTTGGCGCCGGACGCGGATGACAAACAGCGCGATGCGGTGCGGGCGCGGGCGACGGCGGTGCTCGAGCGCCTCAAGAAGGGTGAGGATTTCGCCGTCGTCGCCAAGGAAGTCTCGGAGGACAAGGCGAACAAGGACAAGGGGGGCGACCTCGGCTTCATCCGCCGTGGAAACGCCGAGGAAGCTTTCGAGTCCGCCGCGTTCGCGCTCCAAGCCGGCGAGCTCTCCGGCGTAGTGGAGACGCGGTTCGGCTTTCACGTGATCAAGGTGGACGAGCGTAAAGCACCGCGCGAGAAGCCGCTCGCCGAGGTGCGCGACGAGATCGCCGAGACTCTGCGGACCGACCGAGCCCGCAACGCGGCGCGCGACGCGGTCTTCGCCGATGCCGAGAAGGCCGGTACGGGAACCTCGCTCGCCGAGCTCGCCAAGGCCCGCGGGCTCGAAGTGGAGAACCCGCCGCTTTTCGCCGAGCACGAGGAGATCCGCGGGCTCGGCTTCCAGCGCGAGCTCTCCAAGGCGGCGTTCGCCACTCCGCCCGGACAAGCCGGACCCGTGACGGAAGTCGGTGAGGCTCTCGTTCTCTTTCGCGTGCGCGAGAAGCTGCAAAGCCGGGTGCCGCCGCTCGCAGACATCCGGGACAAGGTGGAGACCGCGGTCCGGGACGAACAGGCGACCGCAAAGGCTCGCGAGCGCGCCGAGGCGATCCGCAAGCTGCTCGCCGAGAACAAGACCCTCGACGAGGTCGCAACCGCCGACAAGCTGGCCGTCGAAGAGACCGGTCTGTTCACGCGCGCCGGCGAGTACGTGCCGCGCATCGGGTCCTCCCCGGAGCTCAAGAAAGGGGCCTTTCAGCTCAGCGCGGCGAGCCCGGTCATGCCGGATGTGATCGTCGTCGGCGGCGACGCTTACGTCGTGGTGTTCAAGGATCGCCAGCCCGCCGACATGGCGGAGTTCGACAAGAA
>AR_comb_assmDRAFT_10134752_pt1 | contig 10198 bp, 7 predicted proteins | sample ArasoioldDNA_FD_10543 | JGI IMG/M metagenome (IMG submission 10543) | reverse complement strand
CCGCATTCTCGACCGCCCGAAGATGGGCTTCCCTGTGCCCTTTGCCCAGTGGCTCCACGGTGGTTGGGCCGACGTCGCAAGGGAGGTCTTGCTCGATTCCCGCGCCCGTCAGCGCGGCATCGTCGAACCATCGGCGGTCGAGAGGCTGTTGTCGGTTCCCGGTATCCCGACGACGCAGGATGCCGACGCCGTGTGGGCACTCCTGAATCTCGAGCTGTGGTACCGGACGTTCATCGACGGAGAAGGCATTCAGACGCTGCCGGCGCCGGCGGCCCTTACGCGGAATGCCGCTCTCGATGCGGCGTCCACCGAGCGTTTGTCGCACTCGTAAACCATGCGCATTCTCTGGCTCAACACTAATCTTCTGCTGCCGCTCGACAAGGGAGGCAAGCTGCGCACCTGGCACTTGATGCGGCACCTCGCCCGCTCACACGAGATTACGTGCCTGTCGTTCGAAGATCCCGACGCCTCGGACGAGCACCGGAGAGGCATGGCAGAGGTGTGCTCACGGCTGGTCACGCTTCCTCGCCGCGAACGCCCGAAGGAAGGCATGCGGTTTTACGCGGCAGCGGCTCGGCACCTGTTCGACTCGCTCCCCTATGCCGTGGCGCAGTATCGCTCGACCGCGTACCGCCGGACGGTCGAGGCCGAGCTGGCCAACGGCTCTTACGACCGCCTGGTCTGCGATTTCCTCGTGCCAGCCGTGAATCTGCCGCAGGAGCTTCCGATCGCGTCAGTCCTCTTCACGCACAACGTCGAAGCCGAGATCTGGCGGAGGCACGCAGAAACCTCGACGTCATGGCTGCGTGCAAGCCTCTACCGTCAGCAGTGGAAACGAATGCTGCGATTCGAGGGTCGAACGTTGGCTCGTTTCGATCGAGTGCTCGCTGTCTCCGACGTCGACCGTGACACGTTTCAGCGGCTCTATCCCGGCAAGCTGGCAGCGCCTGCCGTCGTGATTCCAACGGGAGTCGATACCACTTACTTCGCGCCTGCACCGGAACGCGCATCAACGGCGCGCCGGCTGGTGTTCACCGGATCGATGGACTGGCTGCCGAACGTTGACGGGGTGCTGTATTTCTGCCGAGACATTCTGCCGCTCGTCCGGCAGTCGTGTCCTGATGTGACGTTCACCATCGTCGGCCGGGCGCCGACGCACACCGTGCGCAAGCTCGCAGAAGAGGAAGGCGTCGAAGTCACCGGTCGCGTGGACGACGTGCGGCCGTACCTCGCGGACGCCGCTGCGTACGTCGTGCCGCTGCGTATTGGCGGCGGTACGCGGCTCAAGATCTTCGAGGCGATGGCCGCAGGCCGTGCCGTCGTCTCGACAAGCGTTGGCGCCGAGGGGTTGCCAACCGAATCCGGCCGGCATCTGCTGCTCGCCGACAACCCTGGCGCCTTTGCGCAGGCGGTCGTCAGGCTGCTCAGCGACACGGCCTTTCGGCAAACCATCGAGCGCGACGCACGTGCGCTCGTCACGACTCACTACGACTGGCGGCAGGCTGCCACACACCTGGAGCAGGCAATCGTCGACACGCGACGGCGTCCGGCGACGGTGCGGCCGGCCTTCTCCTGGGCATCTATCAAACGGATTACACATCCATGAATGTCTCTGTCTTTGGCTTGGGATACGTCGGTTCGGTCTCTGCGGCAACGTTTGCTGACGACGGGCACACCGTCATTGGCGTGGACGTCAACCCGACGAAAGTCGCGCTGATGAACGCCGGACAAAGTCCAATCGTCGAGCCTGGACTTGGCGAGCTCATCGACTCGAACGTCGCGGCTGGGCGGCTCCGGGCCACGCATAGCGCAGCAGAAGCGGTCGGCGGCAGCGATGTGTCGCTTGTCTCGGTTCCAACGCCCAGCCGCCGGAATGGCAGCCTCGACCTGATTTATCTGACACGCGTCTGCGAAGAACTTGGCGAGGCGATTCGCGACAAGCGCTCATACCACGTCATTGTGATTCGAAGCACCGTGCTCCCGGGCACGACGCACGAGACGGTGATCCCGACGCTCGAGCGGACCTCGGGCAAGAAGTACGGCGAGGGCTTTGGCGTCTCGGTCAACCCGGAGTTCCTTCGCGAGGGCAGCGCCGTCAAGGACATCAAGCATCCGCCATTGACGCTCGTTGGCCATAACCATGCCGCTGACGCGGCGTGCATGGTGGCGCTCTACGACGGCATCGACGCGCCGCTCGTGTCGACCGGCATCCGCGTCGCCGAGATGATCAAATACACCAGCAACGCCTGGCACGCATTGAAGGTGTGTTTCGGCAACGAGATCGGCAATCTGTGCAAGCGGCTCGACGTCGACAGCCACGACGTCATGGACGCATTCTGCCAGGACCACAAACTGAACTTGTCGTCGTACTACCTGAAGCCTGGCTTTGCCTTCGGCGGATCGTGTCTGCCGAAAGACCTCCGGGCGCTCGAATACCGGGCAAAGGAGCTCGATCTCGAACTGCCGGTGCTGAACTCGGTGCTGCGGAGCAACGCGCTGCAAATTCAGCACGCGCTCGAGCAGATCGTCGAGACCGGACGGAAGCGTGTCGGACTATTGGGCTTCAGCTTCAAGGCTGGCACCGACGACTTGCGCGAGAGCCCGATGGTCATCCTGGCGGAGACGCTCCTGGGCAAGGGCTACGAGGTGCGCATTTTCGATCGCAACGTTTTGCTCGCGCGGCTGACCGGCAGCAACAAGGACTACATCGAGAAGCAGATTCCGCATCTCGCAAAGCTGCTGTGCGAGTCGGCTGATGAAGTGATTGCCGAGGCCGACGTGGTCGTGATCGGCAATGCCGGCGATGAGTTTGGCGAGGCGATGACACGCTGCCGGAGCGATCAGACGATTCTGGATCTGGTGCGCGTACCAGTCGATCGGACCAGGATCGCTGCGAACTACCAGGGTATCTGCTGGTAGCTCGTCAGCGAGTGGCCTACCGAACGATTTTGAACAGCGTCAGCGTCGGCGTCGCCGGGAACTTTGCGGTTGGAAGGGTACCAAAATCACAGCCGAGATCTCTGCCGTCGAGTCCGGCGCGGAGGTACGGACTGGTTGCCGCCAGGCGATAGTCTTCTACCGCACTGTTGCGAAATGTTGCCGTAAAGTCGCCAAGCGACGGGAAGAAATTGTCCGCTGGGTATCGCGACACCACCTGGGTGTCGCTCGCGATAACATTGCGGTTAATGACGGCGCCGGGCGCGTAGTAGGCGATCGCGCCGTTGCCATACGATTGGCCGTCGCCGGCCATGCCGTATGTGTTATGACGCACCAGGTTGTTGGTGAACACGAAGCCCGCGATCGACCCACCGCTGACCGCCGCTCCCGCGCCGTTGATATAGGTTCCGCCATAGAAGCTGACGATGTTGCCGTCGTGCAGCACAGTGTTGTGATCGATCGCCACGTCCCGCGGTTCGTTGCCGATTTGGACAAAGACTCCCGCGCCGCCCCACGGCTCACTCGTGATGTCGAAGACGAGATTGTTCTTGATCACGACGCGTGAGAGTTGTCCGCTCGGAGCTGTGTCGTCGTGACCGAGCACATTGAACGCGCTACCCGAATGCGCGACGACATTGCCGCTGAACTCCACATCGGTAATCACGGCCCAGGGGTTCAGGCCGCTCGAATTTCGCGGCGTGAAGACGACCGCGTATCCTGGCTGCGCTCCACTCCAGTTGTACTGCATGATGTTGCGCCGGACAGTGACGCGCCGCGCATTCTTCAGTTCGAAAAGGTTCTTGACCGACCACGATGTACCCTGCCACGAGGGATCCTTCGTCAATAGATTGTCTTCGACGACGATGTCGCTCGGAATCATGCCGGGAATGGTGATGTTCGCGCCGCCGAAGAGAATATTTATTCCCGCCGCTTCCAGCCGATTGTTTCTGATGATAAATGGTCCCGGCGAGTTCCACGCGGCAATCGCCTGCGACTCCTGTCCTGCCGCTTTGATGTCGCGAATGTCAGAGTTGATGATGGTGACGTTAGCGGCGTTGGCCGAGATGCCGCGCTTTTGTCCGAGCGACGGATCGCCCGTGATGATGACGCGATCGAGCTCGAAGTGATGTGGCAGGGCCGCGAGCGTCGTTTCGTTGTTGCGCCCCAGGGCGATGATGTCGCCCATGCCCTTCTGGTTGGCTTCGAACGCCACGCCCACGATGCGGTAGTAACTGGCCCCCGGCGCTGTTGACAGCGCGGAGCTGGTGGTCGCCGACCGGATTGTCGCCAGCTGTGGCTTGTAGCTGGGATTAATGCGAACCCCCGGTGCCGGGAGGCTCGCATTGGCGGTCGTGATCAGGATGTATTCAGTGCCGTTTTTTGCGGGGAGCGTGAAGCTGCCGATGTAGGTTGCGCCGCGCGCGAGGCGGACGGTTCCGCCGGGCTGGACCTGATTGAGCGCCTGCTGCAGGTTGCCGCCCGCCGGCACGTCGATGATCTGCGATGTGGCCTGGAACCCAGGCTCCGCTGAGGTTGTGGCGATGGTGGGGGTCCACGCTGAACCACCGACGACGGCCAGCGTTATTGCGCTCCACAGGCGCAGTCGAGTTCCCTGGCGACGCAGTCCCCAGCCCATGCGAACGTCCCCGAGCTGTTCAAACGGCTAATTTGAAACGGCGGCGGCGCGGTTGAACGAACACGCCACAACCGGCTGCGCGGCACGCGCGCAACCGCTCGAGCTGGGGAGTATCGACGGTAGAGCTTATTGTAGCCGAAGAACGCCTGAGGTTCTAGCTCTACTTTATCAGGGCCTCCTCCGTGCTATCGTCCGCGCATGCTTCGTATTGGCGGCAGCAGCCACGGCGAATCGCACCTGCGCATGCTCAGGGTCGTGCGCCGGGGAGATCGCCACGACGCCCGGGACCTCACCGTCGCGTGCCGTTTTGAGGGCGATTTTGCTGACGCGTTCGTCGGTAGCGGAACGGCCGGGCTGCTGCCGGGAGAGGCTCTGAAGAGTCTCGTGCACGCCACGGCCCGTCAGCATGCCGGTGCCGAAATCGAGCGCTTCGGTCTGGCACTCTGCGACCGGCTTCTGACCGACCACACACGGTTGACTCGGGCCCGGGTGGAAATCGTCGAACGGCCCTGGAATCGTCTCGAGGTTGGCGGCAAACCGCAAGGGCAGGTCTTCCTGACGGGGACCCCCGAACGCCGGACGGCGACCATCACCAGCAACGGAAAGCACGTCGCCGTCGTCGCCGGCATCGAACAGTTGACCATCATGCGGACGTCCGGCTTGGCGCCCGCGCGCAACCGCCCCACAGACGAGGCCGATCCGAGCGGCGCCGACGATGGGCTCCAGCGTCTGTTGGTCGCGACGTTATCCGCCCGGTGGAGCTATACGAGCGGTGACGTGACGTTCGACCCCTATCGCCAGGGCGTCCGCGCCGCGATCGTCGAGACCTTTGGCTGCCAGGCGAGCCGATCCGTTCACCAAACGCTCTACAGCATCGCCGACGTCATCCTGTCGTCGTACCAGGACATCAGCGACATCACGCTGTCGCTGCAGGAACGACCCTACCGTCCGGTCGATCTCTTCACCTCCAACGTCGAGAATCCCGACGACTTGTTCGTCGCGATCGAAGAACCGGTCGGGGTCATCGAAGTGATGGTGGAAAGAGATACTCGTTAGTCGTCGGTCTTCGGTCTTCGGTCGACTAACGTGTCGATTCCTTGTTGAACTCTGCGAGTTCTGTCCTCGTGAGCGCATCCAGTCGGGTGAGTTCCTTGTCAAGGCGCGCCGACAGATCCTTGAACACGGCGTACGACTGATCGGTCGGCTTCGCATCGCCGCTCTCAACGATGCCCTGCAGTGCCGCCAGTTTGTTGTTGAGGCGAATCGGATAGTTCAGCGGATCCTGGCTGCTGCGATTGCGATACTGGTAGATCTCGCCTTCGATGGCGGTCAGCTTCTCCGTCAACGCCTGGCCACCCGAACTGATCCGCGCGTCGCCTGCGGAGCTCGTGCGGGCGGCGATCTGTTCCTTGAGCCCCCTGATGCGCACGACGGTGTCGTTCGCGAGCGATAGCTTGTCGCTGATTTGTCGCGCCAGTGCGAACTGCTCTATCAGGTCACGGTCTGAGACCGACGGCACATTGGTGTTGCGGACGATGGAGAACTCCTGCGTTTTTGACGTGCCGTTTGCAGTCAGCTTGACCTTGTAGCGCCCGGGCGGCGCAACTGGACCGCGGATGCTGCCCGCCCAGAGCACGAGACCTGGAAAGTCGTGCGCATTGGGATATCGCAGGTCCCACGCAAACCGATTCATGCCGGCGGCCACTCCCACCCTTGGAGGCGGCCCGCCACGGCCGCCGCCTTCTTCGTCATCGCCGCCGCCCTGGGCTTCGCCGCGTCCGGCCGGCTGCCCGGTTGTCCCGGTAAACGAGATGATCTTCTCGTCTCGCGCGTCGAGGATCTCAAGCGTCGCCTTGTCTGCCGCCTGTTTCAAGTAGTAATCGATGGTCACTGTTGGTGAGACCGATCGAATCGCGTCGGACGGATCGAACAGCACGACCGGCTCGTTCGTCATCTCGCGCGAGACCTGGCGGAGGATGCCGATATTTGGCAGGACGTAGAACGACCGGCCGTGTGTACCGACCACGACGTCGTTGTTCTTGATCTGGATGCCATGAACCGGAGTAATGGGGAGGCCCGTCTGCAGTGGCTGCCACTGGCCGCCATCGTCGAACGACACGTAGAACGTCGTTTCCGTTCCGAGGAACAGCAGCCCCTTACGCTTCGGGTCCTCACGCACGGCTCGTGGGAAGTCCTGCGCCGGAAGCCCGTTCACGATCTTCGTCCACGTCTTGCCGTAGTCCGAGGTTCGATAGACATACGGAGCGCGATCCGCTCGTTGGTACCTGTTGCCCGCGAGATAGGCCGTGCCCGGATCGTGCGGCGAGGCATCGATCAGGCTGATGCGCGTGAACGGTGGCAGATCACCGGGCGTGACGTTGGTCCACGCCTTGCCACCGTCCCTCGTGACGTGCACCAGACCGTCGTCCGAGCCCGCCCAGATGACGTTGGCGATGAGCGGCGAGGGTGCCAGCGTGAAGACGGTGGCGTAGGTTTCAACACCCGTTTGATCGAGTGTGATCGGGCCGCCAGACGGACCAAGCGTCGCGGGATCGTGTCGCGTGAGGTCCGGGCTGATGCGCTGCCAGCTCTGACCTTCGTTGGTCGATTTCCAGACGTGCTGCGACGTCGCGTAGAGGACCTTGGGATCGGTGGGCGCGATGATGATTGGAAACGTCCACTGGAACCGCTCGGTGATGTCACCGGCGGAAAAGCCCATGGGGTTATCGGGCCAGATGTTGATCGCGCGGCGTTCGCCGGTGCGGCGATTGATCCGGGTGAGGAGGCCGCCATAACTGCCGGCGTAGAACACGTCGACGTCGCGCGGGTCGGGCGCGATGTAGCCGCTCTCGCCACCGCCGACGGCGTAGAGATCACCGCCGTTGCTCGGAATACAGGCAGTCGTGTTGTCCTGCTGCGCGCCGCAGACGTGATAGGGCACGTGATTCGTCGTGAAGACGTTGTAGAACTGCGCCGTCGGGTAGTCCTGATCGGTCCAGGTCTCGCCGCCGTTGTTCGAGACGTTGGCGCCTCCGTCGTTGCTGTTGATCATGCGCTGCGGATCGCTCGGCGCAATCCAGAGATCGTGGTTGTCGCCGTGAGGCACACGCACCGCCGTCAGCGTTTTGCCGGCGTCCGTCGAGCGATAGATTCCGGTGTTCAGCACGTACACCGTGTCGCGCGCCTTGGGGTCGGCGTAGATCCGCGTGTAGTAAAACGCGCGCTGCCGCAGCCGGCGGTCTTCGTTGACGCGCGACCACGTCGCACCCGCGTCGTCTGACAGGAACACGCCGCCTTCGGCGGCCTCGATGATGGCGTAGACGCGGTTGGCGTCGGCGCCCGAGACCGCGACCCCAATCTTGCCCCACGGCGGCGCGGGCAGCCCCTGGTTCTTCGTCAACTCGGTCCAGGTCTTGCCGCCGTCGGCGGTCTTGAACAAACCGCTGCCCGGCCCGCCACTCGAGAGCGAGTGCGGCGTCCGAAAGACCTCCCACAAGCCCGCGTACAGCACGTCAGGGTTCTTTGCGTCCATCGACAGGTCGACCGCACCGGTCTTGCTGTCGCGGAAGAGCACTTTCGTCCACGTCTTTCCGCCGTCGGTCGACTTGAAGATGCCTCGCTCGTCGTTGGCGCCGTACGGGCTGCCGAGCGCGGCCACGTACACTACGTCCGGATTCGTCGGGTCCACGCGAATCCGGCCGATCGCCATCGTCTGCTCGAGGCCGACGTGCGTCCACGTCTTGCCCGCGTCGGTCGACTTGTACACGCCGTCGCCCTGGATGATGTTGCCGCGAAGCTGAACTTCGCCCATGCCGGCGTAGACAACATCGGGATTGGACTCCGAGACCGCGACGGCGCCAACCGACGACGTCTTGAAGAACTCGTCGGAGACGGTGCGCCACGTCACGCCGGCGTCGGTGGTTTTCCATAGCCCACCTCCCGTCGCGCCGAAGTAATACTCATTCGGTCTGGAACTGGCGCCAGCGACTGCGATCGATCGTCCGCCCCTGGCAGGACCAATCGACCGCCATCGCAGCCCGGCGAGAAGGCTGGCGTCGATGCCCGGGGGTTGTTGCGCTGCTTGCGCGGCAACCGGCCGAGCGGGACCAGGCACTGTGATCAACGCAATCATGCCCAGGCCGGTGACAACGGCCGCGGCGCGAACCTGTCGGATGAACATGCAGTCCTCTCCTGTACGGCGCCGATCGTAGCCGAGCCGTACGCACTCCAACAAGGCGCGCTGGCACCAGAGCTACCCAACGGTGGAGTTTCTGGGTAGGGATGGACGTACTAACGGTGGCTGTCCCCCACAATCGGAGCCCCGATCGCCGCCAGAGCGCGGCACATGTCCTGCTCTAGTGATTGGCGGAGGTAATGATGCTGTTCACGATTGCGGTGATTCTGCTTGTGCTGTGGCTTCTCGGACTCGTCAGTGGCTACACGATGGGCAATTTCATCTACGTTCTGCTGGTGATTGCCATTGTGCTCTTCCTCGTGGGTTTGGTGAGCGGGCGACGCACAGTGTAGCGGCGAGTTGCTGCGCCCGACTAGCCCAACCATAGCCGGGGAACCGGCTAAGTTTTGAACCGGTAGCTAATAAGTTAGCCAGCGCGAGCACTCTGGGAACAGGGCTCGCGCAGCTTTTTTCTAGGAATTCCGCAGGCCTGGTGGGAAAAGGCTAAGGTACGGTTGCTGCATCAGAATTGAGCACTCGGACCCAGACAGCAGGCAGCAGGGCCGATGCATAGCACGTGCAGTTCTGGTCTCCTCCGGTCCGGAACGCCTTCCGAGCTCGCAGCGCTTTGAGGCTGGCACTTACTTAGACTCGACCCTGCTGTCTGCCGACTGTGGTCCGGGTGACCCTCTCTGGCCTATGCCTTCGGAAACCCCGCATGGGCCTTGATCTCCCGGATTTGCAGGATGTGCCGCTGCGAGTGCGTCGAGATCATCAGAAACCACTGGTAGACGTCCATGTTGCCCTCGAGGAGCTTGCGCGAGCGCACGTCGTCGCTCGTCGACTGAGCGTATTCGTGCATCGTCGCCCGTAGCTTGCGGAAGGCTGCCAGCGCATCAGCCGCGGTCTTGAACGTGCCGTGCGGCACTCTGGCTTCCCCGGTCTTCTGCCGATTCGTCCGGTCGATTCCGTACCACAGAATGGAGGCGTCGGTCGCTTCGAGCTTTTCCGTGGTCGCCGGCTGCTTCATCGAGTCCTGAACCTTCTGCCAGTATTGCGGCTCCGCGATCGCGAGATGCTCTGTGACCTCGGCGATGCTCCAGGCGTCGGGCGTCATCTTGTAAGTGAGCTGTGCCTGCGACAGCCCACTGAGCTCGCTCACCAACCAGCTCTCGGTCATCTCGAGGTGCGCCAGCAACCGCTGCCGGTCTCCGGCCTTCATTGGTTCGGCCGAGACCTGAACCACCAAGGTTGCTGCCAACGCCACGCACGCGACAAGCTTTCGCATCATCAACCCTCCTGCCCGGATCGTCTGCGACTGCGCCGTGGAGATCAACGCGCTTCGTCCCGGGAGAGTGGGCTTGGTCACATTTATTAATGCTCGCGGGGCCCCACCCCCGCTCGCACTCGCTCGGCGTCTCCGCGCCTCGCTCGGGCTGCAGGCGCTGCCG
>AR_comb_assmDRAFT_10631519_pt1 | contig 10200 bp, 11 predicted proteins | sample ArasoioldDNA_FD_10543 | JGI IMG/M metagenome (IMG submission 10543) | reverse complement strand
AATACAACAATCTTATTTCCGATAAGACTTTCAGAACTGATCTTCGCTTTTGCATCCTTATGGATATACGGTTGCATGGAGGAGAGTATACTCATGGTGACCAACACCTTTGATTCGGGATTGAAAGAAATATTTCTCACCGTGCCCACTTTCACTCCAGCCAGCCAGATATTGTTTCCCTGTTGTAGGCCCGAAACATCGTCGAACAATGCTTTAACGGTTATCGTTCTTGCAAATGACTTTCGCTGTCCGCCCATAATCATGATGATGGCGATTAATAGTCCCACTCCCACCACGATGAATATGCCGACGATCACAGCTCTTTTGTTTTTTGATGTGCTCATTTATTGACAAAAATTGTAGTTATAAAAGTTCTGTATTCTTTCCTCTTTACTTGCAAATACCTCATCGAAAGTTCCCTGTGTCACAAACTGTCCATCCAAAAGCATGGCAAGGCGGTCGCCGGTCTGTCGCGCACAGGTAAGATCATGCGTAATGACGATGGCGCTTGTATGATATTTTTCCTTCACTTCCGTAATGAGATTATTGATCTCTAAACTCGTAATAGGATCCAGGCCTGCAGTGGGTTCATCATATAGCATGATCTGTGGTCTCAGGATCAGCGTGCGTGCTATTCCAATGCGCTTACGCTGGCCACCCGAAAGTTCAGAAGGCAATTGATTAAGCGTTTGTGACAAGCCTACAGCCTCCAGTACCTCATTCACTTCCTTATCTACTTCCTTTTGACTCAGACGTCTTCGATTCCGTACCAATGGAAACTCAAGATTTTCTTTCACCGTCATGCTATCGTACAGCGCACTGCTTTGAAATGAAAATCCAATCTGCAGTCGCAATGCTTGCAATCCTTTTTCATCAAGCATCTTCACGTCCTGGCCCAGCACGGTCACGTCACCGCTGTCTTGCTTTAAGAGCCCGGCAATTATTTTAATCAACACAGATTTACCCGTACCTGAGCGACCGAGGACAACCACATTTTCCCTGCGATAAAGATCAAGGTCGATTCCACGAAGTACTTTGTTGTCGCCAAATGATTTGTACAACTTTCGAATAGTAATAACAGGTTCTTCTTTTATGTTGGTGATTTGTTCCATTTCAACTTCTCACATAATTTGTAATCTGAACTATGATAATTTCTTCCAGGAAAATGAAAAACATGGAAAGGACCACCGACGCATTAGCTGCCCTTCCTACGCCTTCTGTTCCTTGCGATGCGCGATAACCCTTATAACAACTCACCATTCCTATCGTAAATCCATAACAAATTGCTTTCACAAGGGTGGCCCCGATATCAAGAAAAGTGATCTTGCTAAAAGCGTTTTCAAAAAATGTAGTGAGACTTGTTTTTTCGTGGGCATTTACATCAAGAAACGACCCCATGAGCCCAATAAACGCGGAATAACATGTGAGCACAGGAATCATAAGCGTGGTAGCAATCACGCGACTTACCACCAAAAATTTATAAGGATTGGTTGCAGACACCTCCATGGCGTCTATTTGCTCCGTCACTTTCATAGACCCAAGCTCGGCCCCGATATTTGACCCCACTTTACCCGCGCAAATAAGAGAAGTTACCAATGGAGCCAATGCACGAATGATAGCAATGGCCACTAGCGACGGAAGCCATGACGCGGCTCCAAATTCTGAAAGCGAAGGGCGAGACTGCTTTGTGAATACTAACCCGGTTATGAATCCGGTTAGCGAAATGAGTCCCAGTGACAAGTAGCCCACCTGGTAACATTGCTTTACAATCTCTCCCCATTCCAGTGGAGGCTTGAACAATTCAGAAAAGAATCGGCGAACGAATCGCCAGGCATCAAATATTTTCAGGAAAAATGTATCAATGCGGCGACTAATGACATGTTTCCGTTTGTTGTCTACGGTTTCCATAATTGAGCAGAACCCATTGTGTTCTTATGTTGAAGGCTTTTGGTGCTATATACTGAAAAAATATTGCCATCCCCATATGCGGGATAGTTAAATGATCAATTTTGAAGAGGGGAAGTTGGGGTTGTGTCTGCTAACAGGTAGGCTAAAACGAAAGGGCAGCGGTTAAACTGCCCTTTGTAACAAGAGTTAACTGAAAGATTCGATATAATAACTCTATTTAATTTGAAAAAAACTTAAACTAATAAAAGTAAAAATCTGAAACAAAAAAAAATGAAATGACTAAAACGAAAAAAGCGTTAACCCTTGCCGTGCAAACATAGGCATATATGCGCAATACCCCATTTATTCTTTTAAAAGCGGCCAACCGTACTCAGCATTACCCTGTTGGCGGTCCGACCCGTCCGGCGCAGCGAGCGAAGGCGGGAGGACCCCGACCGGGGTCGCACGTGTTCTATTACCTTAGGAACATGATTCACCTTATTTTCGGAAATCTATTTCATTAAGACTAGCTAGAACTGAATAGTATGGAGCTAACGCTACAGATTTTATTGGGTTTGATTTGCTTGATATGTCTTGCAGGAGGCATGAACCTATTGATAAAGGGAGCCGGGTCCTTTTTGCCTGAAAGCATTCCGCCGCCGCGGGTCCTGGATAACCTTTTCAGGTTTTTAAGCGGAATTTATTTTGGATTGTCATTTCTAATGGGCTGGGTTGTAATCAATTTTCACGCAACAGGCCAATTGATATACTTCGTTGGTATTGTGGTTGTTTTTTCGGGGTTGGGCCGACTATACTCCCGAATAAAAGTTGGATCTGCGGGAAAGTATTTTGATTTCATAATGGTGTTTGAAATAATTCTTGGCCTTGCAATAATTCTGCTGCAATATTTTAGATAAACATCTGTGATCAGTTATTTAAGTACAGTTCGAACCATTGAATATGTCGGGCAATTTTTAAAAATGCAAATGCGACAACGTCCGGAAATTCATGTTAATTTTAGAAAATGAAGTCGCAAGCGACCAAGGATCACCTGCTCCATTTCAAAACATTTCTCCATGAAAAGTTCAAGCTCCAGGACAAGGAATGTGAGCTATTAGGAGATTATTTTCAACTGGAGTATTTACCCAAAAACGAATATTTTGTTCGTCAAGGAAAAGTTTGTAGGAAACTTGCTTTTATTACCGAAGGAGTAGCGCGTTATTGTATGTTTCGTGATGATGGTTCGGATGTAACTTGTTTTATTATGTGTGAAAATGATTTTCTAGGCGATCCCGAATCCTTTTTCACTCAAAAGCCTTCAGATAAGAATGTACAGACTCTTACAGTTTGCCAGTTAATGACAATTACGTATGACAATATGCAGAAATTTTTACACCAAATTCCTCGTGGCAAGGAGATCAACGCAGCCATTGATCATTACGTAATGACGAAAATGCTATTCCAGCGAACTTTTCTGCTTAATCTTGATGCAACAATTAGATACAAAGAGTTCATGAGAGAATATGCCCATATTCTACAGCGGATACCCTTGAGCTACATTGCAAATTTTCTTGGCATTACCCAGCAATCATTAAGCAGGCTTCGCAAACAAATGCCTGAAACTCCTAAGAAAGAGTTTAAGAATTCATAGTGATCTCCGCGTTCTTATTTTTTACCAAATGTGAAATGCACGTTCATTTCATCGCTAGAGCTTTGTGCTATTCTTCAGTTAAAAAATAGCACCATGAAACCGAGTCGTCAAGCTTTTCTTTGGTTAGTAATCGGAGCCGCTTTGATGTTATTCTCCAATGGTAGATGGATCATTCCATTCGCAACCTGGCTCTACCCTGTTTGCTTTCTTCGCTTTATGCGATTACAGAAACCTATAACGGGAATCGTTTATTTGACGCTTGCCTCATCCATTGTCAATATGATAATATGGTGGAAAATGATACCAGCGCCATTGAGTGTGTATTTGATAATTACTGGCCTAACCATGCAGGTATTTGTCCTGGCATTCCTCGCTGACCGCGTATTGGCGAAACGGCTAAATGGATTTTTATCAACCCTGGTCTTTCCGGTTGCATGGTGCAGCATTGAGTACTTATCCTCCCTGAACCCGGGAAAAGCTTCCTGGACTTCACTTGCCTATACACAGGCAGGTAATCTTCCATTGCTGCAATTCACTTCTGTCACCGGGATATGGGGAATATCATTTTTGATCACCTGGTTTGCTTCGGTAGTTAACTGGGCATGGGCCGGGAATTTTGAATGGAATAAAATTCGTTCGGGAGCTACCACCTTTGCAGGTATTGCTGTGACCATATTTCTATTCGGTTCACTTCGTCTAAATTTATTTAACCCTCTATCTCCATCAATCCGGACAGCTTCCATTGTGCAGGCAAGAAACATTAATGAAGATTTAAAGACCTGTAAATGGACCGATGCAAAAGGCCTGAATCAATATAGCGCTGAATTAGAAAATAATCTACTCGAAAAAAGCCAGCAAGCTGCCCAGGCGGGAGCAAAAATGGTGGTTTGGCAGGAATGTGCGGGTACTCTTCCCAATCATGAAGAAAAAGAATTCATCAAACGCGCAAGAGCAATTGCCGCACAAGAGAAAATATATTTGCTGATGACCCTTTGGTCTGTGCCGGCTGATTTTCCCAAACACCTTGTTGAAAACAAGATGGTCATTATTGACCACGATGGCCAAATCCAGTCTATTTACGTCAAAAACAATCCGGTGCCCGGTGCTGAGCCCATCGTAAACGGCACCACTCCCATTCCTGTCCTGCAAACACCTTATTCCAAAATTTCGGCAGCTATTTGTTATGATGGAGACTTCCCCAACTTCATTCGTACCGCAGGAAAGAATAAGGCTGACATCATGTTTTTGCCTGCAAACGATTGGAAAGAATTAAATCCCATTCATTCGAACATGGCCACGGTGCGTGCCATAGAGAACGGATTCTCTCTTGTGCGCCCTGCGGGCGCCGGGTTGTCAATCGCTACAGATAACCGCGGAAGGATCATTTCATCATTGGATTATTTCAAAACGGACGAGCAGGTGATGTATGCAGACGTTCCCATTCGGCATACGAGCACCATCTATACCCAGGTAGGTGACGCATTTGCCTGGTTATGTATTGCTGCACTTGTAATGATAATTGCACACGCGCTTTCTATAAAACATTTTGCAGGTTTGAATTCCTCGCATAAAAAGGGAGGCGCCCCTCCTACAATGAAAGCAAGTTTTGATCGTGGATAAAATTCAATGGGTGAATTGAAGCCTCATTGGAAAAGATCCTTTAGAGGAATTTTGTATTGACAATCTAATCACGAAACTTCTCCGTTACCTTCACCGACTGAAGTAAACCACGGTAAAGAACGGTTACTCTCCTGGCCTTCTAAAATCCATTTAAATTCATGCATGACATTCATAGCAAAATTTCCAACCAAACTGCATCAAGACACGGCCGCATTAATAAGAGATTATTTTTTGCCGGTTCCTGCTGTGGACACGGTGTTGGTTGTAAACTCCTGCGCAAGAGGCCTGGCCACACCTGAAAGCGACCTTGACTTTGCCATCTTGATAAAGCCTGGCACAACACCAGCCGAAGTAGCGAGTATTGAACATTCATGGCAAATTTATTCCAAAGCGCAGCCGACATTTTTGAAATACAAACAATCAACTCAATTTTCGCATGTCCATCTGGACATCATTGACGGAAATTACACACCACGCCCTATAGAAAACGGCGAGCCGATTGACTACTTTGAAGTTGAAATCGGAAATCAAATTTGTTATTCGGCTCCATTGGATAGTGCAGGTTTGTATTACCGGGAGTTGCAAAACAAATGGCTGCCATACTATAATGAAGAGTTGCGTTTGCAACGATTTACAATGATAAAAGCTGCCTGCGCTTACGACTTAGACCATATTCCATTTTTCATCAAAAGAGAACTTTATTTTCAAGCACTGGATATTTTACATAAGGCGTTCCGGGAATTCTTACAAGCACTATTTATTGCCTATAAGATTTATCCCATAGCTTATAACAAATGGATTAAGGAACAGGTTGTAAAATGGATGAAGAAACCGGACTTATATCCAAAACTTCCACCAATTTTATCAATTCCTAATATTGAGAGTGGCCAGATAAACGACAAAGCGAAGATGCTCCATGGGCTATTGGGTGAATTAACGAATTGATGATATAACAAAAATATTATGCCGCTTTACTGAGCAATAGGCAAATTTGTATAAATAAGATGAGATGCTTCAAAGAATAGCTCATGTGGCATTAGTTGTAAAAGATTATGACGAGGCAATTCAATTCTATACCACAAAATTAGATTTTGAATTGATAGAAGATACGCGGCTAGGCAATGAAAAACGTTGGGTGATGGTAGCTCCTCGCGGAGCAAAGGAATGTAACTTACTACTGGCGAAGGCGGCAACTGACCAACAATTATATAGTGTAGGTAATCAAACAGGAGGAAGAGTGTTTCTCTTCCTGTTCACTGACGACTTTTGGAGAGATTATAATAAATACAAAGAAAGAAATGTAAGCTTTGTAAGGCCTCCCCAGGAAGAACCATATGGTATCGTGGCTGTATTTGAAGACTTGTATGGAAACCTTTGGGATCTCATTCAGCCGAATGAAAATAATAAAGGCTTAAAAAAGTAGGCAGAGATTTAATAAACGAATTTTCATATGAACACAAAAGAAATAATCATTGGAGGGAAGAGTAAGAACCCAATCAAGGTTAGACGATTCGGCTATGGTACCATGCGCCTCACGGGAGAGGGCATTTGGGGGGAGCCGGCAAACCGCTCAGAAGCTCTGCAAATATTAAGGCAATGTATTAAGAGTGGAATCAATTTTCTTGATACAGCCGATTACTATGGCGATGATGTCACTAATCGATTAATAGCAGAAGCGTTGTTTCCATATCCATCAGACCTGGTCATCTGCACCAAAGTGGGTGGAGCGAGAAAGCCGGATAAAAGTTGGATTCCATTCAATCGCCCGGAAAATTTACGCAGCAGTATCGATAGAAATCTTCGTACGCTCAAATTAGAACAGATCACACTTGTACATTTCAGAGCCATAGGAGGCGGCGGTGTACCCTTTGCAGAATCACTGGGCGCTATGCTTGAACTTCAGAAAGAAGGAAAGATCTTACACCTCGGGATAAGTAATATTAGTGCCGAAGAGCTGAAAACAGCCATGTCCATGGGACAAATTGCCACCGTTGAAAATATGTATGGTCATGGACAGCGTACTTCTCTTAAAATTTACGGAGCCGAGAACCAAGGAGGACAAGAGGTATTGGACACCTGCGAGAAAAACGGAATTCCACTCATCCCCTATTTCTCTTTGGTTCAATCGTTGCCAAAGAAGGATGATCGTATCTCAGCCATCGCAAAAAAATATGGCGCTACAGAAGTGCAGGTAAATCTAGCCTGGTTGCTGCATCGCTCACCATTGATATTGCCGATACCGGGAACTTCGTCCTTGAAGCATTTTGAAGAAAATTTAAAGGCAACTGAAATAAACCTGACCAACGAGGATATGGCGTTTCTGGAGTAGACATTCAGTTTTTCATCGAACATCAATTACCATATACTGACGAAACAATGAGTATTAGTCTAAAAGACTTTTTCGCCAAATACATCAATCTCTCAGAAGATGAAATGCAAGACTTAACTGCGAAGTTCAAAAGCAAGACAATCAGGAAGAATGAATACTTATTGAGAGAAGGAGAAACCTGTAAAGACCTTGCAATCGTTCAAAAAGGATGTTTGCGTTTATACTATATTAAAGACGACCTTGAAATTTCTGTTTGGTTTGCCTTCCCTCAGTCCTCGGCCATAGAAATTCATAGCTTCATCAGCGAAAACGCTTCAAATTATTTTATCCAGGCAATTGAAGACAGCGAAGTTCAATGTCTTTCTAAAACAGAGCTAAATAGGCTCTGCCAGTATCAACCAAAAATGCAGGAGATGATGAGACGGTTTTGGGAAGATGCGATTCTTACCCTTATAGAAAGATTTACAGCGCTGCAAAAAGATTCTGCAGAGAAACGATATCTCGACCTATTAAATAAACCCACCTATCAGGAAGCAATTCCTCAAAAATATCTTGCCTCATTTATTGGCGTTACGCCAACTTCATTAAGTAGAATCAGAAAACAGATCGTCAAAAACCATTAATTGCCCCAGGGCAACTTTTTTCTTTAAAAAGATTCAAAATTTTGTATTCATCAAAACCAAAACAATGAATACAAAATCCAAATTGATTGAGGCGGAAAATATTGCACGGCATTTATTCGATGCAATTGACCAGCGCCAACTAATAAGACCTGGTAAATCCGAAAGCCAATTAAATGAGGAAATTTTTGAATTGGCTGAGGAGCTTTTCGGGATCCAAAAATATTGGCATAAACGAATTGTGAGAAGTGGTATTAACACTTTAGTACCCTACGATGAAAATCCTCCCGATTTAATTATACAGGAAGATGATATTTTGTTTTTGGATTTTGGACCCATCCTGGAAGAATGGGAGGCAGATTTTGGCAGGACGTACGTTTTGGGTAATGACCCTTTTAAACATAAATTAAAAAATGATATTGAATTGGCCTGGCATGAAGCCAGGAATTGGTTTAACAAGCAAATAAAACTTACAGGCGCGGAATTCCACCAGTACATTCTTGCACTCGCAAACAAATACGGATGGGCATATGGCGGTCAGCTCGCCGGGCATCTCATCGGGCATTTTCCCCACGAAAGACTGGAGCCAAAAAACTACGGACTGTATGTTCACCCCGGAAATCCGAATGACATGTTCCTACCCGATGCAAACGGAAACAAGAGAGAATGGATTTTGGAGATTCATTTCATAGATCGGGAAAAACAAATCGGTGGATTTTTTGAACAACTTTTAACATAACTAAAGATTACCTTTCTAATACTCAAACTCACATTATGAACCAAATCACCAGGCCCCGTCGGACGTTTATACAGATCGGGGCTGCGGGAGTTGTTGCTGCGCTCACAGGTGGATTGTCAAAAAAAGGTTTTGGCCAATCTTCTCCAGGAGCTGATAAAGGAATTATAGTACGCAACGATGAAGGAATACATATTTTAACTGGCAGGCGTAAAGTGCCAATAACGATAAAACTTTCTAAAGCAAAACACGGTATAGGTGGTATTTCATTTTGCATGGAAGAGCAAACTCCCGGCCGTAAGATGCGTGTTCACAAACATCTGAATAATGATGAACTCATTTTCATTCACAAAGGAGAAGGCACATTAACCTTGGATGAAGAGACTGTTATTGTAAAAGCCGGGGACGTTGCATTTGTTCCCAGGGGCACCTGGCATGGGTTAGACAATACCGGAACAGAGAACCTTCTTATGGTTTTTCAATATTCTCCAGCCGGATTTGAAGAATATTTCATCGAGAATGGTACATTGGTTGGAATGCCTGCCAAAGAAAAAACTGAGGAAGAATATGCGATCACTGAAAAAAAATATGGAATGGTTTATAAAGAACCCAGACCCTAACAAAAGCCGGACCCCTCGAGCGCGGTTTTATGCAATAACCGTGAGAACACTTCAATGAAACATATTGCATGAAGAATCTCATCATTTCATTCCATCGTTTTGTAATGTCGTTGAACCGGCCTTCCAAACAATCCAACTTAAAGCTCCTCTCTAAGAATGGGGAAACGCTTTCTTCTTTCAAAATTCGGGATGCTGTTGCTGAAGATATAAACGAGTTAGCAGCACTTCATGTTAAGACATGGCGTGAGACTTACTGGACAGTTTTGTCTCCGCCATCATATGCAATTCGGTTTCACCAATGGCAACATATATTCAAGACAAGCGATGGAAGCTGGTTTTGTTTAGTGATTGAAAATAAAAATGGAAAATTGGTGGGCTTCGCAAAAGGAAAAAAATATAAGCACACTGACCTGCCTGAATTTTCTGGCGAATTAAATAAAATCTATTTGCTTCGCAGATATCAGCGAATTGGGCTTGGTCGCAGACTCATCGGACAAGTGGCGAGAAGATTTCTTCAGCAAGGCATCCCTAATATGGTTTTGTTTGGTACACCTGGCAACCCTTCCTGCAAATTTCACGATGCTATGGGTGGAGAAAAATTGATTGGCAAAAATGGCGAATTTCACGGTGGATACTGCTGGAGAGATTTAAGAGAACTGGCCAGGGAATAATTCATTATCAACTAACAATCTATGTCATATTCAAGAACCATTTCCGCATTATTTATATTCCATTTC
>AR_comb_assmDRAFT_10544622_pt1 | contig 10203 bp, 8 predicted proteins | sample ArasoioldDNA_FD_10543 | JGI IMG/M metagenome (IMG submission 10543) | reverse complement strand
AGGACCTCGACGAGATGCTCGGCAACCTGCTCGACAACGCCTGCAAGTGGGCGCGCGGACGGGTGGTCATCGGCTCACAGATCTCACACGCCGCCGTGCTCATCACGGTGGACGACGATGGCGCTGGCCTTGCCGCGGATCTGCGGCAAGCGGTGCTGCAGCGCGGCGTGCGCGCCGACGAAGCCGCTCCAGGTTCCGGCATCGGTCTTGGCATCGTCCGCGAGCTGACGGAGTTGCACGGCGGCGCCATCGTCCTCGACGCCTCGCCGCTTGGCGGCCTGCGCGCGACGCTGCGGCTGCCGGGGGCGTAGCTGCCAGCTCAGGCTGTCGCGCCCTGAAGGAGGCTGAAGTACTTCTTCCACGGCCCGACGTGGGTGCCGAACGCGCGCGTCAGGATACGCGAGATCTGCGAGACGTGGGCCATGTCGTGCGTGGCCCAGCAGGCGAGCAACTGCTCGAGCGAGACGGGCCCGAACTCGGGATGCTCGCCCATCAATCGCAGATGCGGCGGCGTCAGTTGCAATGTATCGAGCTTCTCGAGGTTGGCCCGGCGGAGCTGTCCGAACTCGCCGACCAGGGCCTCCGCCGTCCAGCCGCGGTACCGGGTGAATCCCCCCTCGCGGTCGAACGGCACGAACCGGCCGCCGCCTGAAAGGATCCGCTCGATTCGCGGCATCCAGTCCGTGATCTCGCCGTCGGCGAGGTGACACAACACCTCGATCACGTTCCAGCTGCCTTCGGCCTCGCGCCAGCGCAGCGCCTCCCTGGGCGCCGCGGCCACGAGGCCTTCGACGATGCGCGGCCCCTGCGCCAGCGCGGCGCGAACGTCGGTGTCGATTCGCAAACGCATGTCGGCTCCCGTTGTCATGTCTACTCCGCACGCAAGGCTTCGAATGGATCGATCCGGCGGATGGGCAACGCCGCGACTGTTGCCGACGCCAGGCCCGCAACCAGGAGCGTGGCGATCACGATGGCCAGCGGCGCCACCGCCAACGGATCGACCTGGAACAGCACGCTGCGCAGCGCAGGCGCCGCAGCCATCGCCCCGGCGGCGCCGATGGCGAGTCCGAAGGCGATCGGTTTCGCCGCATCCAGGACGATCCGGCGCAGGTTGTCATCGGCGCTGGCGCCCAGCGCCGATCGTATCGCCAGCTCGCGCCGGCGAAACGCGACGGTGAACGATGTGACCGCATAGACGCCGGCCGCCGCCAGCAGCAGCGCGATGGCGCCAAACGCGCGGACCAGCCAGAGGTTGGTCCGGCGCGCCAGCAGCGCCACGTCAACCGCCTCGTCCATCGTCTTGATGGCGGAAGCCGGCACGTCGGGATCCACTTCACGCAGCGCGCGGCGGAATCCTTCGCGCAGGCTGTTCGGATCCACGGACGTGCGTAAGCCCCAGTACATGTTGTTGGCCAGCCACTGCGACGTTTGATTCGGCACCTGCGGGATCGGCGTGTAGATGTCCGGCGTGACCTCGCGATCGAGGCCGTAGTGCTTCACATCGCCGACGACGCCGACGATTCGGGCCTGCCGCGGCGTGTCAGGACTGTCTTCGATCACGAGCGTCTGGCCGACGGCAGTTTCAGCCGTCCAGTACTTCCGTGCCAGCGTGCGGCTGATGAGAATCACCGGTTCTCCCGCGGCGTTGTCATGCTCGTCGAACGATCGTCCCGCAATCAGAGGCAGGCCAAAGGTCCGAACGTACGATGGACTGATCATGCGGTACTCCGCCTGGATGCGCTCGTCTGGCGGTGGTATCGGTCGGTCCCCCGGCCACACGTCCGCGGTTGCGTGATAGCCGTTGAGAGGGACCACGTTGACCGCGGCCGCCTCCACGACGCCTGGTATCGCGCGCAATTTCGGCATCAGCGCATCGGCAAACTGCTGGATCTGCTCGGTGCGTGCGAACCGTGCGCGAGGCAGCGTCAGCCTGGCGGTCAGCAGGCGGTCGGCCGTGAATCCGGGCTCGACGGCTTGCAGCCTGGCAAAACTCTGCGAGAGCGCGATCGCGATCGTGATGAGCATGGTGGCGACAGCGACCTCCGCCGTCACGAGACCGCCGCGCACGCGTTGGTGGGATGCCGACGCTCCGCGTGCCTGGGTCACGGTCAGCGATCGGCCAAGGCGCCAGGCCGCCATGGCGCCGAACAGCAGCGTGGCGGCGAGCACGACCATGCCGGTGAACGCGAGAACGCGGGTGTTCGTCACCTTCGGCGGCGCCAGCGCCAGCAGGTCCGCCGGCGCCAACACCGTCAGTAACCGCATCGCGAGGGATTGCAGAACCAGACCGGCGGCCCCGGCAACAAGAGAAATCAGCAGCGTTTCCAGGAAGATCTGGCGCGCACGGCGGCCGGCGGAAGCGCCCAGCGCAGCGCGGACGGCGAACTCCGGCTCGCGCCTGATGGCGGCTGCGAGGAACAGGTTGCCGACATTGGCGCACGCCACGAGCAGGACGAGCACCACCGCGCCCTGCAGCAGCAGGAGCACGGGACGCTGGGTGGCGGTCAGCGCTTCACGCCAGCCGGTCACGGCGGTTCCGAGGTGTGTGCTGTTGCTCTTCGGATACTCGACGCGCAGCCGCGCCATGATCGCGTCGAGATCCGCGCGCGCCTGATCCGCCGCCACGCCGGACCGCATGCGTCCGAGTACGCGCAGGAAGCCCGAATCGCGGGCGTTGCGCCGCGGGTCGGTGTCGATGGCAAACGGCGCGATGAGATCGGCGTCGCGGATTGGCGTGATCAGCGTCGCGGGTAGCACTCCGACGATCGTGTAGCTGTCGCCATTCAGGATCATCGACGAGCCGATGACGTCGGGTGCGCCGCCAAACCGGCGCATCCAGAATCGCTTCGTGAGGACGACGACGCGGGCGCCGCTTCCCTGTTCGTCCGCGGGCGTCAGCACACGTCCCAGGTCCGCCGACACGCTGAGCATCGAGAAGAAAGCCGCCGATGCCCGCATGCCCTGGACCCGTTCCGCCTCGCCACCCGTGAGGTTCGCGCTCCACTGGAACATGGCGGCCAGGCTTTCGAACGTGCGGTTGCCATCGCGCAGGTCGCGATAATCGGGAATGGAGAATGGCTCGGTCGTGGAGTCGGGACGCGTCTGCGTGACGGTGACCAGCCGCGCCGGATCGGGAAATGGCAGCGGCGCGAGGACGACCGCGTTGACGAGGGCGAAGACGGCGCTGTTGGCGCCGATGGCGAGGCCAAGGATCGCGGCGATCGACGCGGCGAACCCCGCGTGCGCACGCAGGGCGCGCCGTGCGTAGCGGAAATCTTCGAGAATGCCCATACGGCAGGCTAGCGCCCGTCCGCCCGGGCAATCCAACGAAACGTTTTCCTGTTATCGATGAATGGCGTTCATGCCGACTCGCGCACGCCGGAGCGCACCGGAAAGGCGCGTTCGGCGAGCAGGTCGATGAAGTCGACCATGAAGGGCGGGTCCGCCTGCGTCGCCAGCGTCGCGGCCACCCATTGCCGTCGCATCCCGCGGCGCGTGATCGGCACCGCCACCACGGCGCCGGCCGCGATGGCGCGCTGGGCCGACCAGCGCGGCAGGACCCCCACGCCGGTACCGGCGCGCGCCAGTTCGATCATGGCTTCCGTCAGCATGATGAACGACACGCGCTCGGGGACGAGCGCCGCCGGGCTGAGGACGCGACGCAGGACGAAACTCTCTTCCGGCCGGCTGGTGTAGAGCAGCAGATGCTGCGACGCCAGATCTTCGGCGCCGGCCCAGCGTTTCTTCGCGAGCGGGTGTGTCTTGGCGACGATGGCGACCATTTCGTCGGCAAACAGCGGGCGGAGCCTGAAGCGCCGATCCGCGGGCGGATCGATCAGGATGGCGAGATCGACACGCCCGTCCAGCAGCGCGTCCACCGGCCGCGCCGTCGCGTCGGCGGCGATGTGAACGCCTACGCGGGGATGCTTGCGACTGAACGTGGCGAGGAGCGGTGCGAGCCAGTGATATCCCGTATTGCACTCGGTGCAGACGCGGATCGTCCCGTCGCCGTGGCCGGCGAGGCGGCGGACGTCCTCCTCGGTCCGCTCCATGTCGGCAATCACGCGCCGCGCCGACTCCAGGATCCGCCGGCCGGCGGCGGTCAGCACCATGCGACGGCCAAGCCGGGTGAAGAACGTCGTACCGAGGCGGCCCTCGATGTCCCGAAGCTGATGGCTGAGCGCGGATTGGGTGAGGTGCAGCCGTTCAGCGGCGCGCGTCATGCTCCCGGCGTCGGCGATGCCGGCGACGAGCCGCAGGTGACGCAGTTCGAGGTCCACCGCCGGCAATCCTAGCACATGAGGCCGTCGCATCCATTTCCTGAATGGTATGAACAATCCTCATGTCTCGATCACACCGAGCCCAGGCCGGTATTGGCCCGGACATTCAGCTCGCTGAAAGGCGCCTGGTCGCGGTCCTCTGCTGTTCCCGCAAACGTGCCCAGCACCGAGGCGAGGAATCCCAGTGGCACCGACACGAGTGCCGGGTTGTCGAGCGGAAACAGCGGATCCCGCTGGATCAGGTGGCGGACCGCGACGCCGGGAGCGTCCACACCCATGACCGACGGACCGAGCACGATCAGGACGACCGCCGAAATCAGCCCGGTGAGCATGCCGGCAATCATCCCGGTGGTGTTGAACCGCCGCCAGTACAGCGTCAGCAGGATCGCCGGCACGTTGGCGCTCGCCGCGACGGCGAACGCCAGCCCGACGAGGAACGCGACATTCAGCGATCGCAGCGCAATGGCCAGCACGATCGACAGCATGCCGACGACGGCCGCCGTGATCCGCGCCACCAGCACCTGCTCGCGCTCGTCTTCGCGCTGACGCTTGACGACGCTGAACCAGATATCGTGCGCGAACGCGGCGCTCGCCGCGATTGTCAATCCCGCCACCACGGCCAGGATGGTGGCGAAGGCAATCGCCGCCACGAACGAGAGGAACCACTCGCCGCCGACTTCGCGCGCCAGCAGCGGCGCCGCCAGGTTCTGGTTGGGAATCAGCCGTCCCCCGCTGGCCACGCCGATGTTCGCCTTGCCGACGAGGGTCGCCGCCCCGAAGCCCAGGAACGTCGTCATGATGTAGAAGGAACCGATGAGGATCATCGCCCACACCACTGACGTGCGCGCGGCCTTCGCCGACGGCACCGTGTAGAAGCGCACGAGGATGTGGGGCAGGCCGGCGGTGCCGAAGATCAGCGCGATGCCGAGCGAGATCAGCGACAGCGCGCCCCAGCGGCCATGGTAGTAGAGGCCCGGCTGCGTGAAGTCACGGACGATCGGCGCCGTCCCGTCCGGGCAGACGCCCGCGCGCGCGACGCCGTCAGCGCAGAAGCTGCCCGTGACAGCGCTGACCGCATCGAAGAACGCGAGGATCGAGAAGTGGTAGCGCGACAGCACGAGCAGCGACAGCAGGATCGTCCCGCCCATCAGGAGCACGGCCTTCACGATCTGGACCCAGGTGGTCGCCAGCATCCCGCCGAAGATCACGTAAACCAGCATCAGCAGGCCCACCGCGACGATCGCCGTGTTGAAGCCGATGCCCGGCACGAGCAGGCTGACAATCGAGCCCGCCCCGACCATCTGCGCGACCATGTAGAACAGGCTCACCGTCAGTGTCGAGAGCGCAGCGACCATGCGCACGACGGGCCGCCGCAGGCGGAACGCGAGCACGTCTGCCATCGTGAACCGTCCCGTATTGCGTAGCGGTTCGGCCACCAGCAGCAGCACCGTGAGATACGCCACCAGCCAGCCGACCGAGTACATGAACCCGTCGTAGCCGTAGAACGCAATCAACCCGGCGATGCCCAGGAACGACGCCGCCGACATGTAGTCGCCGGCAACCGCCCATCCGTTCTGGAAGCCGGTGATCCGTCGTCCTGCGCTGTAGAACTCCGTCGTCGTTCCCGTCCGCCGCGACGCCCAGTAGGTGATCGCCAGTGTCACCAGGACGAAGCCGAGGAACATCGCGAGCGACACGCTCATCGACGGTGACCTCCGTGACGCTCGATCAGATCGTCCACCATGCGATCGAATGCCCGTGCCCGTCGCACGTAAGCGGCCATCAGCGTCCACGCCATCACGAACTGCGACAGCGCGAACAGGTAGGCGACGTTGATTCGCCCGATGACGCGCGTGCTCATCAGGTCAGGCCAGTAGCCCACCAGGACCGGCAACGCGAAGTAGTAGACGACGAAGAACAGGCTGGCCGGCACGACGAACGCGCGCTTGGCGCTGACGAGCGCGCGGAACTCCGCCGTCCGCTCGATGGCGGCCCAGTCGGGCGATGACGATGGCTGCATGCGGGCGCTGGCGGCGTTGGCTTAACGCCCGCGTCCGCGGCCGATGGGTCCGAACGCCTGCTTGGTGTAGCCGTCCGGCACGGCATAGCTGGCGTCGGTGAAAGATTGGCGCGACACTTCCGTGATCTCGGACACGATCTCCTTGCCCGCGACCGTGAACATATTACGGACCGGCACACCCGGGTATCCTTGCTGCTCGACGCTGCCGATTGCGAACATCTGGTTCGCCATCTGCGGCACGATCTTCTTGAAGAACTCCATCATCTGCTGGCTGACGGCGAAGTCGGCCTGGGTAAAGCCGAGCACCTTTGGATCGACGGTGCAGACTTCCGAGGTCTTCTTGTCGCCCTCGAAGCCCTCGTAGCGATCGCAGGTCCACTTACCGACGGTCGCCGTGCCGGCCTTCTTGTAGGTCGGCTTGGTTGGTGTCCCGGCGCCCATGCGGCTCATCATCTCTTGCATCTGCGCGCGCCGCTCGGGGGGCATCGCGTCCATCTGCTTCTTGAGCTGCTCCATGGCGGCCGCGACCTGCCCGCCGATTTGCTCCGCGTCCTGCTGGGTGACTTCGGTGTAGGTCTTCTTGTCGTTGTCCACCATCGTCAGAACCTTGCGAGTGCCGTCGAACATGACGACCTGCTTGGCCCCGGACGCCGCCGTGGACTCCGCTCTCATGCGGGTGGGTTCGAGCTGGACCTGGTTCATCGACGGCGTCGCCGTCATGCCGGTCGTCTTCTGAACGATGAGCAGCCCATTTGCCGCGTGCAGCGGCACCATCACCGCCACCGCGAGTGCGATCGTCCCCAGCGTCCGTTTCATATCCCTGCCCTCCGCCCGGAATTATCGGCCGCCGGGGGTCAGGTCTGCAAAGCTATTCGGCCCTCAGGGCGACCATGGGGTCGACGCCGACGGCGCGCCGGACGGGGATGTAACAGGCAGCCAGCGTGGCGGCGGTCTCGGCGGCGCAGACGGCGAGGTAGACGCGCGGGTCCGTCGCGGTGACACCGAATAGAAACCCTTGAAGCACGCGGCCGGTCAGCAGCGACAGCACGACGCCGAGCGCGAGGCCGCCGGCCGCGAGCTTCGCGCCGTGCGCGAACACCAGCGAGCGAATGTGCTCCGGCGTGGCGCCGAGCGCGATGCGGACGCCAAGCTCGGGCACGCGCTGGCTGACCGAATACGCCATGACACCGTAGACCCCCGCCAGCGCCAGGACGGCGGCGATCGCGGCAAAGACGACGATCAGGAACGTCTGGAACCGCGGCGTCGCCGATGCCGTTTCCAACGTCAGCTCCATCGTCGAAGCGCGGACGGGGACGTCGGCATTGCGCTCGACGATCTTCCGGCGCGCCGTATCGGCGAGGACGAGCGGATCCGCGAGATCGGTGCGCGCCACGAGATTCAGCGAGGACGCCGGGCCCGGATGCTGTTCGTAGGGCATGTAGATTTCCGCCTGCACAGCCCGCTGCGGGCCCCACGTGCGAACATCGCGGACGATGCCGACGATCGTCATGAAATCCTGCGTGTCGAGACCGGTCTGGATCCGGCGTCCGATTGGATTTTGGCCGGCGAATGATGTGCGGACGAGCGACTCGTTGACGATGGCGACCCGTTCGGCATCCTTGGTGTCCGCGGCCGAAAAGTCGCGTCCCGTCCTCATCGGGATCCCCATGGTCTTGAAGTAGTCCGGCGTGACGACCGTGAAGATCGCTTGCGGCGATTTCGCGATGCCAAGCTGATCGAACGAGGGTCCACCCTCGATCCAGTAGCCGCCATTCGAAGCAACCTGGGTCGGCAGCCCGGTGACGCCGGCGGCGGACGAGACGCCTGGCAGCGCGCGCAGCTCTGGCAGGACATCGCGATAAAACGCCGTCGCGCGGACGGCATCCTCCAGCGATCGCACCGGCACAGTCGTCCGCAGCACCAGCACGCGGTCGGGCGTGAAGCCCATGTCAACGGCCGCGATGGCGGCAAGGCTGCGCGCCAGCACACCGGCGGACACGACGAGCACCACGGCCAGCGCGATCTCGGCGATCACGAACGCGTGGCGCGCCCAGCCACTACGCGCCCCGATCGAAGACCCTTTACCTCCCTGCCGCAGTCCATCGACCAGTTCGACACGCGACGCCTGCAGCGCCGGCGTGAGACCGAACAGGACGCTCGCGCACAGCGCAATCGCAATGGCAAAGGCGAGCGCCCAGAGGTCGACCCGAACCTCGCCGAGCCGCGGCAGGTTCTCGGGCGCGACGGCGAGCAGGCCGAGCATCCCGAGCCTGGCGGTCCACGCACCGAGGAGAGCGGCACTGATCCCGAGCACGGCGCTCTCGGTGAGGAGCTGACGGATCAGTCGTCCGCGCGCGGCGCCGACAGCGGCGCGGACCACCATCTCGCGCTGCCGCGACGTCGACCGCGACAGCAGCAGGTTCGCCACGTTGGCGCAGGCGATCAGGAGGACGAGGCCGACGGCGCCGAGCAGCGTCAGCAGCGTCCCGCGCGTGGCGCCGACGAGCAGTTCCTGCAGCGGTAGGACCTCGACCGACTTGTTGGCGTTGGTCGCGGGATACTGCTCTTCCAGGCGGCGAGCGAGCGCCACCATTTCGACACGCGCGCCAGCGATCGTGGCGTCATTCCGCAGCCGGGCAATCACCTGGTAGTTGTGCGCCGAGCGCGACGTCGTCTCCGGCCGGATCCACGACGGCACGTAGACGTCGGCCCTCGATGGAAACCGGATGTCCGCCGGCAGCACGCCGGCAATCGTGAAGACGCGATCGCTGAACTTGATCGGAGAGCCGATGGCCGATGCGTCGCCGTCGTAGTGCCGGCGCCAGAACGCGTCGGTGATCACGACGGCGAGCGGTCCGCCCGGCTGCTGCTCCGCCTCCGACAGCAAACGCCCGACAGCGGCCTTCGCGCCCAGAACGTCGAAGAAGCCCGGTGTCACGCGATAGACATAGGCGTAGTCGGCGGCCGCCGCCAGGGTGACGCTCGACTGCCCGCCCTGGAAGTACGCGATCGACTGGAAGCTGCGGCTCTGCTCCTGCCAGTCGTGAAAGTCCGGCGCGGACACCTGCAGGCTGCGCTGCGACGACTGTTTCCAGTAATTCGTTACCGCCACGATGCGATCGGCGCCCGGGAATGGCAGCGGCCGCAGCAGCACCGCGTTCACGACACTGAAGATGGCAGTCGTCGCGCCGATCCCGAGCGCCAGCGTGACGATCGCGGTCAACGCGAAACCGGGCTGACGGATCAGGCTGCGGACGGCGAAGCGCAGGTCCTGGAGCAGCTTTTCCATGATGCAGGGCAAGTCAAAGACCGTACCAGCATCGATCGCCGCAAATGCAGGAGAAGACGGCAATTGCGCTGAAACGGAGTCGCATTTCCGCGAATCGGGATCTCGCCGCCGCGACTAGTCGTCGTCCAGGTGCTTCTTTTCGATCTCGTGCTGATAGGCGGCCTGGTCGCGGCGCTGCGCGTTTTGCTGCTTCTGAACGGCCTTGCGCGCGGCCGGACTCAACCCGCCGGAACGGACCGAGAAGGAGAACCCGGTCACCAGCCGCTCGAGATCGGCGCTGGCGCAGGCAGGGCACGCGGGATCGTGTCCAGGGCGCACCAGCGCCTCGAATTCCTCGTGGCAGGCGCGGCAGCGAAAGTCGTACAGCGGCATCGGCTGGCTGATATCTTAGCGCCACCAAACGAGGTCTCCACGATGCGACGTCTCTTCCGGTTCTCTGCTCTCCTGATTGCCATGGCCGCCGCGCTGGTGCCGGCACGGACGGCGACCCAGTCCGCCAAGGCGCCCGCGTCCCCGTTCGACGGGCTCCATTTCCGCGACATCGGGCCGGCCGTCACCGGCGGGCGTATCCACGACATCCAGATCGATCCGTCGAATCCCGCCGTCCTCTACGT
>AR_comb_assmDRAFT_10321178_pt1 | contig 10203 bp, 6 predicted proteins | sample ArasoioldDNA_FD_10543 | JGI IMG/M metagenome (IMG submission 10543) | reverse complement strand
GGCCTCCGCGCCGCCGAGGAAGAACCGCACCATCGTGGCGAGATTGCCGGGCGGGTGCCGCAGCTCGTTCAGCAGCGGCATCGCCCAGAGCGCGAGGCTGACGGCGAGGGCGATAAGCCATGGACCCCTGGGTCGCGCGTGCCTCGGCGACCCCGGGGTCTTCGCTGTAGTCAGCGCCAACGCCGCGACCACGACGATGGCGAGCGCGGGCAGGGCGAGGCCGACGTGGGCCTGGACGCAGAACGACAGGGTCGCGACGAGCAGCGCCGGCGTCCAGCGACGGCGCGCATCGAGGTCCGCGGCCAGCGCGATTGCGCACGGGAGCGCGAGCACCGGCGCGAACGGATTCCACGGAAAGATCAGCAGCCGTTGCTCGCGCCAGAGGAGCGGCACGAGCGCCAGCGCGATCGCGAGGGCGAGCCGCGGCGAGCGGCGCCGCACGATCGCAAGCGTGGCGGCGATCCAGGCGAGGTTCAGCGCCAGCGCGGTCCACTTCAGCGCCATCTCCCGGCGTCCCGATACCTCGTACGGCAGAGCCAGCACCTGATAGAGCAGCGGGCCCGGATGGTTCCACCCGAAGCGCGAATAGGCCCCGACCGCCAGCTCGCCGCGCGCCGCGCGCAGCGTGTAGATCGATGTCGTGGCGGTGTCGGCGACCGGATAGGTCTCCGGCGCGGTGCGCGTGCTGACGGCGGCGACGGCGAGCCCGGCGAGGATGGCGACGGCGACCGACAGGCGCCAGAGGGCTCGGGAATGGGCGGCTGGGGGCACGTCGCCCGGTGAGTGTAGCGTGGGCGGCCCCGGACAGCACCGTTCGGAACCGGACAGTGGAAAGTGCTCGGAGCAACGTGCTCGGAGCAGTTTGCTCCGAGCACGTTGCAGAAACCGCGATCCACCAGGGGTGGCACGGGGCTTGATGCTCCGGCGGCCATGCAGGCTCCTGGCTCCGCCCGCGTGCTCGTGGCCGACGATCAGCCGGACGTGATCTCGGCTCTCCGGCTGGTGCTGAAGTCCGCCGGGTTCGACGCGTCGTCCGCGGCGTCCGTGGACGAGGTGCGGCGGCGCGTCCGCGCCGACGACTACGACCTCGTGCTGATGGACATGAACTACGCCCGCGACACGACGTCCGGGACCGAGGGGCTGGACCTGATCGGCGAGGTCCACGGCCTGCGGCCGCGGTTGCCGATCATCGCGATGACCGGCTGGGCGAACCTGGACATCGCGGTCGAGGCGATGCGCCGCGGCGCGCGCGGCTACGTGCCGAAGCCGTGGGACAACGAGGCGCTGATCGAGATCGTCCGCCGCGAGGTGGACGAGGGGCGCGCGGCGCGCCGCGCCGAGGAGCACGCGACGCGCGAGTGGGCCGAGGCGCGCGCGATCCAGCGCGCGCTGCTGCCCGACGCCCTCCCCGCGCTCGACGGCTTCGAGCTGGCGGCACGCTGGGAGCCCGCCTCGGGGTTCGGCGGCGACTGCTACGACGTGATGCCGGTCGGCGGCGGCGCGGTCGCGATCTGCATCGCCGACGTCTGCGGCAAGGGCCTGCCCGCGGCGCTCCTGATGTCGAACGTGCAGGCGACGGCGCGGGCGTTCATGACCCAGGATCGCCGGCCCGAGGACGCGGTCGCGGCGATCAACCGCGCGCTCTGCCAGCACGCCTCGCTGGGACGCTTCGTCACGCTGTTCGTGTCGATCCTCGACCTGCGGACGCGCGGCCTGCGCTACTGCAACGCCGGCCACAACCCGCCGATCGTCGTGCGGCGCGACGGGTCCGTCACCCGGCTGATCGCGGGCGGCGTGGTCGCCGGCGCGTTCGAGGCGGCGCGCTACGAGGGCGGCGCGATCACGCTCGGCCCCGGCGATCGTGTCTGCCTGTTCACCGACGGGCTGCCCGAGGCGACCAACGCCGCGGACGTGGAGTTCGGCGACGCGCGGATCGTGGACGTGGTGACGCAGGCGCGGTCGCTCAGCGCCGCGGCCCTCGTGGACCGCCTGTTCGACGAGGTCCAGGCCGCCTGCGGCGGGCCGTGCCACGACGACGCGACCGCGCTCGTGCTCGGCGTCACCGGTTGAGCCGCCACTCGAGACACAGGTCCCGCGCCGCCAGAGCCCACTCCGGCCAGTTGAACGTGAATCCGGCCTCGAGCAGCCGGCCCGGCACGACCCGCCGGCTCTTGAGGATCAACTCGGTCTCGGTGCGCATCGCGACGGCGCCGAGCGCCAGCATCCAGTCGGCGGCCGGCAGGCCGACGCGCGTCCCCCACGCCCCGCGGAGCACCCGCATGAACTCCGCGTTCGGCAGCGGGTGAGGGGACGCCAGGTTGATCGCGCCGGCGACGTCTTCACGCGCGATCAGCCAGCGCACCGCGCGCACGAAATCGACGTGGTGCAGCCACGACACGTACTGGCGGCCGTCGCCGGCGGTCCCGCCGAGGCCGCGGCGCACGAGCGCGAGCAGGGTGTCGAAGATGCCGTCCCGATCCGGGCTCATGATCATCGCTGACCGCATCGCCACCTTGCGCGTCGACGGCGTGGCCGCTTCCTCGAACGCCCGCTCCCAGGCGCGCGCGACGTCGATGCTGAAGCGCCAGGTATCCGGCGCGCCCGGTTCGTCGCCGCCGAGGATGCCCGTCCGTTCGTCGTTGGCGGCGTCGAAGCGGTGCGCGTAGATGGTCGCGGTGCTCGCCTGGAGCCAGACCCGCGGCTGACGCGACGCGCGCGCGATCGCCTCGCCGACGATCCGCGTCGACTGCACGCGGGACGACAGGATCGCGGCCCGGTTCTCTGGCGTGTAGCGGCAGTTGACGCTGCGTCCGGCAAGGTTGATCACCACGTCGGCGCCGTCGATCTCGGCCGTCCAGGGACCGGGCGACAGAGCGTCCCAGGCTGCGGACCGGCCCGCGCCCGTCGAGGCGTGCCGTGCGAGCACCACCACGTCGTGGCCGTCGGCCGTGAGCGCGCGTGCAAGGATCTGCCCGACCTGACCGGATCCGCCTGGAATGACGATCTTCATGGGAGGCGCCTGCCGCGAGTGGCCGGGGCATCGTATCGCCATCCGAAACGCCGCGGTTCGTGAGAGCGTATCGGCAACATGGTCAGACCATTTGTACGAGTCCTGGCAGTCGGTGTCGCGTGCCTCGCGCCGGCGTCGCTCCACGCGCAGCCCAAGCCGTCGCTGCCGCCGCTGCCCGCGCCCATGGCGATCCCCGCTCCGGCGACCGCCACGAGCGCGCCGTACGCGCCGCAGGCGATCGTGAACGGCGGGATTGTCGTGCCGCTGTATCCACCGGGCTCGCCGTTCCTCAAGGCCGATCGCGTGCGTGAAGCGGAGCAATACGCGATCAGCCAGGCGGTGCCAGGCCGGATCTCGAGCATCGTCAACATCCACAACCCGAGCGTCGAGTTCCACACCGTCGAGCGCGGGATCAACACGGGCGCGGCGGTGATCCTCGTCGCGGGTGGCGGGCACAACACGCTCAACGTCGGCACCGAGAGCGCCGACTTCGTGCCGTTCTTCTACAACTACGGCGTCAACACGGTGATCCTGCGCAACCGCCTGCGCAAGGACGGCTACGACGTCGCCGCCGACGCGGAACGCGACGCGCAGCAGGCGATCCGGGTGGTGCGCGCCTACGCGCCCGCGCTCGGGATCGACCCGAACAGGATCGGCATCATGGGGTTCTCGGCGGGCGCCGAGCTGTCGTCCGCGACGGCGGTGCTCTACGAGGCGTTCGACAAGGCCAACGCCGATCCGCAGGATCCGTTCGCGGGCGTCTCGTCGCGGCCCGACTTCGTCGGCATCATCTACCCGGGCCCGACGCCCTTCGCGAAGAACCGCACCGCGCCGGCGATCCCGCGCTCGGTGCCGCCGGCCTTCATCGCGAGCGGCGCGTCGGGCGACCGCGGCCACGCGATCTGGGCGATGGACTACTTCTCGGCGATGCTCGCGCTCGGCGTGCCGAACATCGAGCTGCACCTGTACGGCACCGGCCGGCATCCGGGCGATACGTTGCCGGACGGCAGCCGGCAGAGCGGCGGCCTCACCGACCGCGGCGACATCCCGCTCGGCACCTGGCAGGCCCGCTTCATCGACTGGTTCCGCGATCTCGGGTTCCTGCAGAAGCCGGGCGTCGAAACGAAGGCCGCGAGAGACTCCGCGACCTTCGCCGCCGCACCACCGCCGGCGCCGCAGTCGCGGTGATAATCCCCAACTCCCAACTCCCAATGCACTCCCAACCGCCAACTCCCAAGAAACCCGGCTGATCGCGAACCCAGCCTGGTTGGGAGTTGGGAGTTGGGAGTTGGGAGTTGGGAGTTGGAAGTTGATCTCCGGCCCTAGTTCCGTCCCGCCGACGTCGGCGCTGGCGTCGACGCGGCCGGCGTCGGAACCCGTCGCTCGTACTTCGGCCGCGCGGGCGCGGGCGGGGCGGTCTTGAGCTGCGTCATCGCCTCGGTGATCGCGCGCTCGAGCTGCGGATCGACGCCCTTGGCGAGCTGCGTCGGGTCCTCGTCGACCTTGATGTCGGGGTCGACGCCGTGGCCTTCGGCGAACCAGTTGCCGCGGACGTCGTACATCCGGAAGGTCGGCACCGTGAATCCGCCGCCGTCCACGAGATCCGGCGAGCCGCTGAGACCGATCAGGCCGCCCCACGTGCGCGTGCCGATCAGCGGGCCGACCTTCGCTTCCCGGAAGTAGAACGGGAAGGCGTCGCCGCCGGAGCCGCTCCAGCCGTTGATCAGCATCACCTTCGGGCCGCGGTGCGCCACCGGCGGCCACTGCCAGTCCTGGCCCTGCCGCACCGCCCAGTAGGCGAGCATCGGCCGGTTGAGCAGCTCGATGAACCGATCCGGGATCTGGCCGCCGCTGTTGAACCGCTCGTCGATGATCAGCGCGTCCTTGCGCCACTGCGCCATGAACTGGCGCATCAGCTCGTTCTGCGCGTCCACGCCGGTGCTCTGCACGTAGATGTAGCCGACGCGGCCGTCGGTCGCCTTGTCCACCCGCGCGCGCCGCTGCTCGATCCACTCGCGGAAGCGCACGTTGGTGTCGTCGCCGAGGCACTTGACCGTCAGCTGGCGCGCGCCGGTCGTGGTGGGCGTGCCGTTGACGGTGAGGACGACGATCTTGTCCGCCAGTCCCTGGAACGCGGCCAGCGGATCCTGATCGGCGCGCAGCGCGACGCCGTTGACCGCGAGGACGTAGTCGCCTTCCTTGACGTTCACGCCGGGCTCGCGCAGCGGCGAGCGCGCGTCGGCGTCCCACGCCGCGCCTTCGGCGATGTGCTTGATCCGGTAGGCGCCGTTGACCAGCGCCCAGTCGACGCCGAGGAGCCCGACGTTGCGCTCGTCCCCGTGCTCGACGTCGCCGCCGCCCCGATAGGTGTGCGACGCGTTCAGCTCGCCCATGAACTCGCCGAGCACGAAGTTGACGTCCCAACGCGTGACCGACGCGTCGATCAACGCCTGATAGCGCGTGCGCAGCGCCGGCCAGTCCACGCCGTGGAGGCCCGGATCGTAGAAGAAGTCCCGCTGGAAGCGGAAGGCGTCGGCAAACATCTGGTTCCACTCGGCCTTCGGATCGATCGTCGCCTCGAGCTCGGCGGTGCGCAGCGGCTTGTCGATCTTCTGGTCGGCCTTCACGTCGACGAAGCCGTACTTCTTGTCCAGGAGGACGAACAGCTTGCTGCCGTCGGCGGTCGGCGCGAACGCGTCGAGGCCGGTCAGGACCGTCTTCTCCTCGCGCTCCTCGAGGTCGTAGTAGACGAGCGCGCCTTTCTCCTCGCCGGACCCGGTGCGCGGGCCGCGGCGGTACAGCACCTTGCCCTTCACGGCCGCGAGCGCCGTGTAGTTGCCCGCCTTGGGCGGCAAGGCGACCACGCGGGCCTCGAACCCGTCGAGGTCGATGGCGACCGGCTTCGGCGCCTCCTTCTTGTCCTTGTCGGCGTCCTTCTTCTCGTCCTTCGCGGTCTTCGAGGCGTCGTCCTTCTTCGCGGCGTCGGCCTTGTCGGCGGGCTTGTCGCCCTTGGGCTTGTCCGCGTCCTTCTCCTTGTCCTTGTCTTTATCCTTGTCTTTGTCCTTGTCGTCGCCCTCGACGTCGTTGCGGGCGGCGAGCGGCGAGGCGACGTCCTTGCGCAGCGTGACGGCGACGATGCGCGTCGAGTTCGGATAGGTCCAGCTGTTGTCGAAGTCGCTGTAGACCGGCTCGAAGTTGCGGTTCGACAGGAAGAACAGGTACTTGCCCTCGGGATCGAACACCGGCGCGCTGTCGGCGAAGTAGCCGGAGGTCACCTGCTTCGTCTGGCCGGTCGTGGTGTCGTGGAAGAACAGCGCGGTGTTCCCGGTCTCCTTCAGGCCGCGGGCCCAGGCCAGCCAGCGCGAGTCGGGCGACCACCGCAGCGGGAGGCTCTCGAGCTGCTCGTGCGCCATCCAGACCGGGACCTGATCGATCTCGGTGGCCTTGCCGCTCGCGACGTCGAGCACGCGCAGCCGCTCGGTCTGGTCCATGAAGGCGAGCCGCTTGCTGTCCGGCGACCACTGGACGGGATAGCGGAAGCCGGCGCCGAGCGTCGTGACCGCCTTTTCGTCGCCCGTCCCGTCGGCCGGCCGCAGCATGAGCTCGTACTCGCCCGACTTGTCGCTCCAGTACGCGAGCGTCTTGCCGTCGGGCGACCAGCGCGGGTAGCGCTCGGCGACGCCCGACGTGCGCGTGAGGTTCATCACCGGCCCGTGCTCGGCGGGCACCGAGAACACCTCGCCGCGGGCCTCGAACACCGCGCGCTTGCCGGTGGGCGAGGGACCGGCGAAGCGGATCAGCTCGGCGACCGGCTCGGTCCGCGGCTTCAGCGTCGTGCGATCGGTGATGACCTGGACGTGGACCTCGGTGGTCTTCTCGGTCGCGAGATCGAGCAGGTAGAGCCGCCCGCCGGCCTCGAAGACGATGTCGCTCGGGCCGATCGCCGGGAACGCCACGTCGAAGTCGGTGAACTGCGTGACCTGGCGCAGCGCCCCGGATGCGCTGCGCGCCCAGATGTTCGCGCGCTGGTTCGCACCGCGATCCGAGAGGAAGTACAGCGTGTCGCCGTGCCACATCGGGTGCTCGTCGTTGGCGTCGCTCGACGTGACGTTGGTGGCCTGCTGCGTCGCGAGATCGAAGATCCAGACGTCGGCCGCCCAGCCGCCGCGATACCGCTTCCAGGTGCGGAACGCCTGCGACTGCGGCAGGTACGCCAGCTTCTTCCCGTCAGGCGAGTAGGCCGCGAACTCGCCGTAGGGGACCGGCAGCTTCTCGGCCGGGCCCCCCTTGGCCGACACCAGATAGAACTGGTTGTAGCGCTGGCGGCCGCTCTCGCGGCTCGACGCGAACAGCACGCGGGTGCCGTCGGGATGCCAGTCGAGGATGCGATCCGGCATCGGGTGCCACGTGAGGCGCACCGGATCGCCGCCCTGCACGGGAATCGTGTAGACGTCGGTGTTGCCGTCGTAGTTGGCCGAATAGGCCAGCGTCTTGCCGTCGGGCGAGAAGCGCGCGAAGACCTCCTCGCCCTTCGGCGAGCTGAGGCGCACCGCGACGCCGCCGGTCTTCGGCACGACCCAGATGTCGCCGGCGTACGTGAACGCGATCTGCGTCGCCGACACGTCGGGGTAGCGGAGCATGCGCGCGTCGATCTGCGCGGCGGCCTCCGCGGTGGCGAGCACGACCAGAAGGGCAGCGGGCAGGCCCAGGCGGGCCAGGGAACGAATCATGGAGGGGCTCCTCGGGTCGAATTCTAGTCCGTTCTCCCGCCGGGACGCAGGCAGGTGGGACGGATCGCGCGCGGCTTGGTACCGGCGGGCGTCGGGCATACGATCCGGCCATCCATGAGCGCGCCTTATCAGGACCTCGTCGAGCAGCTGCGGACCGCGTTTCCCAAGCCGGTCTCCGATCGGATGGCCGACGCCTACTTCGTGTTCTCGTTCCTCCGCGCGCTCGACCAGGTGGACGCGCTGAAGTCGGCGGCGCCGATGCTCGGATCGCCGGTGACGCTCGATTTCGCGAAGGCGCGGATGCGGCGCCTCGAGGAGGCGCCGCGCGCGCTCGAGGACGTGACCACCGAGCTGGTCCATTACCTGTCCGGCATGTTCATCTGGGGCCATCCGCGCGCCCAGATCAACGTCGTGCCCTCGCCCACGATCGCGAGCGTGATCGGCGGCCTCCTGCCGTCGATCTACAACCCGAACCTCGTGAGCGAGGAAACGTCGCGGCAGGTCTCGCTCGCCGAGGTCGAGGCGATCGCGATGACGTCCGCGCTCGTGGGCTACGACCCCGCGGCCGCGGACGGGGTGTTCACGTTCGGGGGCACCGGCACGCTGCTCTACGGGGCGAAGATCGGCCTGGAGAAGGCCGTCCCGGGCGTACGCCGTCATGGGCTGCGGACGCCGGCGGCCCTCGTCTGCTCGAGCTGCGGGCACTACGCCAACCTGACGGTGGCCAACTGGCTCGGTCTCGGCGAGGAGCAGGTGATCCACGTCGCCGCGACCGACGATCACGCGATCCGTCTCGACGAGCTCGCGCGCGTGCTGTGGGAGCTGGCGGCGAGCGGGACGCGCATCGCGTGCATCGTCGCGACGATGGGGACCACCGACGCCTTCGGCCTCGACGATCTGGCCGGCATCGCGCGCATGCGCGACGAGCTGGTGCGCGACCAACAGCTCGACTACGTGCCGCACATCCACGCCGACGCGGTCATCGGCTGGGCGTGGAGCGTGTTCAACGACTACGACTTCGACGAGAACGTGCTCGGCTTCCGTCACCGCACCGTGCGGGCGATCGCCGGCGCCGCGCGGCGGATCCGCCATCTCGCGCTCGCCGACTCGATCGGCATCGACTACCACAAGACCGGGTTCGCGCCGTACATCTCGAGCGCCGTGCTGCTGAAGGACGGCAAGGATTTCCTGCACCTCACCCGCCGCGACGAGGACACGCCGTACGTCTTCCAGTCCGGGACGCGTCACCCCGGCCAGTACACGCTCGAGACGACGCGGGCGGGCAGTGGGCCGCTGGCCGCGCTCGCCAACCTGCGCCTGTTCGGGCGCCAGGGGTTCCAGGCGCTGCTCGGCCACGTCGTGACGATGGCCGACACCCTGCGCGAGCACCTCGAAGGGCACGCCTCGACGACCGTACTCAACGGCGACAACTTCGGGCCGGTGACGCTGTTCCGGGTCTACCCCGATGGGGTGGACACCTTCAGCATGCCGGAGCAGGAGCGCACCGATCCCGCGAGGCGCGAGACGCTGCGGGCGCACAACGCCTACAACCGGCAGATCTTCGAGCGCATCCAGGCGGACGCGCTCGAGGGGCGCGGGGTCGTGATCTCGATGACCGACTGCTATCGCGAGACCGACTACGGCGAGCCGATCGTCGCGCTGAAGTCCTACATCCTCAGCCCGTTCTCCGAAGACGCGCACGTCGGCGCGGTGCTCGAGTCGATCTGGCAGGCCCGCCGGTCCATCGCGGCCGACGCGCCGTCCCGTTGACGGCGCCGCCTTCAGCGGGCCGGCGCCGCCGGCAGCATGTTGCGGATCGCGGCGATCTTCCAGGCGTCGCCGTCCTTGACCAGCACCCACGACGCCCACATCCGCCGCGTCGTGCCGTCGGCCTGCGCGATGTCGTAGCGCGAGTCGGCGATGGCAACGCCGGCCGCGAGCATCCGCACCGTCTCGAGCGTGAAGGTGCGCTTGCCCGGCGCCTGCTGCGACGAGCCGAGCGAGCCCGTGACGACCGCCTCGCGCCCGCGCCGCCATTCGCCGGAGGAGACGAGCTGGTCGGCGTCCTTGACGAACAGCGCCGTGAGCGCGGGGCCGTCGCTCTTGTCGCGCGCCTCCTGGTAGCGCGCCACGATCGCGCGCACGGCGACCTCGTCGGCGGAGGGCCCCGGAGGTTGGGCCGCCGCGGGCACGGCGGCAGCAGCGGCAGCAAGCAGGGCGGCGGTGGCGACGAGGGGGATGCGGCGCAACATGGCTACTCCTGGGTCGGCGGCTGGACGTGGGACGCGGCGAACGTCCGGGCATCGTACTGCCGGAAGCGGGGGAGCAGCCAGCCGCAGACCACCACCCCCACGACGCAGAGAATCCCGCCCGACAGGATCGACGCCTGGACGCCGGCGATGGCGGCGACCGCGCCCGCCTCGACGTGCCCGAGCAGCGGGCCGCTCATGTAGCCGACCATCT
>AR_comb_assmDRAFT_10247213_pt1 | contig 10206 bp, 8 predicted proteins | sample ArasoioldDNA_FD_10543 | JGI IMG/M metagenome (IMG submission 10543) | reverse complement strand
GCCACTCGAATAATAAATAAGTCACCAAGCCCCTGATCGAAGACAATTTCGGGCGGTACGCGTGAATCGGAGCAACTGACGATGCTGGCAAACGGATGCTGAGTCTTTGCCAATTCGGTGCGCCGTTCCGTAGTTTGACCAGAATGTTGCAGTTTGCCGCTAGTATAACGGCCATTGCCGTCCTTGAGCTTGGAGATTGCCTCGGCAGGGGAAATCATTTGTTGATCGGGGTGAGCTGGATCAGCAGCGCGGCCCAGTTGGTTTCCGACAAGCAAACTGCACACGACGAGTAAAGATGCGCATCGCACATTTTTCATTTCGCCATGATATGCGGACCAGCGTCATCAAAGCAAGTCGGAGTCGCCTTACTTATCAGAATTCGTCACGGAAAGGTTTGCGCTGTTGAAAAAGGGCCAGACGCAAAACAGATCATTGCTTTGTTGATCATCTACGCACTCATCAATGCGGCTTCATTCGTCGGCGCGCCCCCGTCACGCGATGAGTTCTTGAGATTCGTCGATTCGAACTAAGATCCACGTAGATCTTCGATCGTCCCCAAAAGGCGCAGCAGACCATCAAGAATCGTGAAGGGATGCGGTGGGCAACCAGGCACGTACAGATCAACGGGCACAACGGTGTCTGCGCCGTTGTGAACTTCGGAATGATTGATGTAGGGACCGCCCGCAATTGCGCATGCACCAACGGCGATGACAATCTTCGGCGACGGGACCGCGTCGTATGTATTTTTCAGAGCCGACTTCATGTTTTCGGTCACTGGTCCTGTGATGAGCAGTCCGTCCGCGTGGCGCGGCGAGGCAACGAACTGAATTCCGAACCGGCCAAGATCGAAGACAATCGTGTTAAGCACGTTCACGTCGGACTCACATCCGTTGCACCCGCCGGCGCTGACTTGGCGCAGTTTGAGCGAGCGACCAAACAATTTTCTTGTTTTGTCTTCCAACGCTTTCGCCAATTCCAGCGTCTTGTCGTTCATCACCAAGTCTTCGCGCCGGTTCGCCGCCAATCGAAATTCCTGCGTGTAGCGGATGGCCTGCTCCGGACATGACTCGACGCAATCGGTACAAAACAAGCATCGTCCCAAATCAAGTCGCAGGGTTTGATTGTCGATTGTAATTGCATCAGTCGGACAAGCGTCGGCGCAGTCGCGGCATCCAACCGGGCATTTCTCGCGCTCGATGACGGGCTGGCCGCGAAAACGGTCCGGCATCACGGGCTCGGCTTTCGGAAACGGAATCGTCCGATATCCCTGTTGATATCGCGCGAGATTCGCTTTCAGCATCGTGTCACCTCACAAGTCGTGTCCGCAGTAGGAAAGGTTGAAGCTCTTGTTACACAGCGGGAAATCGGAGATTTGCTGGTCGCGCATCGCCATCGCAAGCCCAAACCAGTTGTGAAATGAAGGATCGACAATTTTATAGTGACTGAATCTCCCGTGCTGGTTCGTCATGGCGACGTGACAAATTTCGCCGCGCCACCCTTCGACCAATGACAGGGCGACTGCCTCCGCCGCGAGAGGTTTCATTTCCGCTCGAATAGAACCGGGCGGCAGCGTTTTGAGTTGATCTCGAACGAAAGCAACCGACCGCTGAATTTCGAGCCAGCGAACATAAGCGCGCGCAAACACATCGCCCGTCTGAAAAGTCGAAACTGGAACTTGGAAAAATCTATAGATACCGAACGGAAACTCCTGCCGGACATCGCGCTCCAAACCGGAGGCGCGCGCGACAGGTCCGACCAATCCCAACTCCTTACAAGTCTTTGGCGAAATGGTTCCCGCGTTTTCGAATCGCGCCCGCACCGACGAGGTGCTCCACAACAGACTGGTCGCTACCGTTACATCGCGCAACGCCTGCTCGATTTTCTCTAACAACTGTGTCACACGCGCATCATCGACGTCGAAGCCGACACCGCCCGGCCTAACGAATCCGCGGCCGAAACGACTGCCGCACAACAACGCAGTCATATTAAGAAAATCGCCGCGAATCCGTCCGCAGAAGGAAGCGGTCGGCAGATAACCGACATCGCCGGCCAACGCGCCGAGGTCGCCCGTATGATTGGCCAGCCGTTCCAGTTCGAGCGCGACGCCACGCAGCGCCTGCGCCCGCGCCGGTGGCTGGCAATTGGCCAGCGCTTCCACCGCCTGACAATACGCGGTGGCGTGTCCAATGGTCGTGTCGCCCGCCAGGGTTTCCATGTAATGAATCGTTCGCTTGTTAGGCCCGCCGTTTAGCGCACGTTCGACTCCGCGGCGCTGGTAACCGAGCGCAATTTCCAAATGCAGCACATTTTCGCCGTGACATTGAAAACGAAAATGACCGGGCTCGATGACACCCGCATGAACTGGTCCAACTGCGACTTCGTGAATTTCTTCGCCTGCGACTTGAAAGAAGTTAGTTATACCTCGCCTGGATGATTGATATCGAATCGGTTTCAGCCAGGGATGGCCTTGCGGAATCACGCCAAATTGCTCTGCAATCTCGCGCTCGAACCAATGCGCCTGCGGACACTCCGGAGTCAGCGATGGATAATCGCTTGCCACATCGGTGGACGACAAAGAGAGCGTCCCCGCGTTGCCATCCGCCAGTACTGCGAATAGTCGAACCGTGCCCCCACCTTGCGGCTGGCCAAACAACGCTGTGATGCGCGCTCCGCCACGAACGCTTCCAGTGACAAGGTCGTGAAAATCGCTAATCGAAAGTCGCGGCACGGTCTCGAGGGCAATCCGCTCGCCGTTGCTCGCATGAATTGAGAGAGTGGCTGCCATCAGAACCCTCCTAGGGTTTTGGCGGCATCATGCAACGCGGTGCTGAGGAAAGGCGGAATGTAAACTCCAAGAATCAAAACCGCTGCGGCGAGCAGCCCCGGCGGCACGACCGCGAGCACCGGTTCGCTTGATGTGGAAGTCTTCATTTCGCTCGATGGCGTTCCCTCCGCCATTCGCAAAAAGACGCCTGCCATCCCGATGAAAATCAACGCCAACAGCACCAGATACGCGACCGCTATCACACCGTGTCGTTGATCCAACGCCGCTTTCAAAATCGTGAACTCGCTGAGGAACGGCCCGAACGGCGGCGACCCAGTGACTGCAAAAAAGCCAGCGATCCACAACACTCCCGATGCAGGGAGAACGCGGAATACACCAGAGACCTTGCCCGCGGATTTCGTTTTGTAGGCTGCAAGAATATTGCCTGCGACCAGAAACAATGCGGCCTTTGTCAGCGAATGATTCACGGTGTGAAGCATTGCACCGAACGCCGCCGCACCACCCAGCCCGATGCCCAACACGAGAATACCCATGTGTTCGACGCTCGAGTAGGCCAGCATTCGTTTGTAATCGGATTGTCCGAGAATAAAGACTGCTGCGACCGCCATCGATACGAGCCCGAACCAGACGAACAGTTGCTGGCAGAACGCCGCCTGCGCTGCCGCCGCGCAAACCTGCAGGGTGCGAAGAATCGCAAGGAACGCACAGTTCAGCAACGCGCCCGAAAGCAGAGCAGAAATCATCGAAGGCGCTTCGCTGTGGGCGTCGGGCAACCAGGTGTGAAGCGGCGCGAGACCCATCTTGGTGCCGTAACCGACGAGCAGAAACAAAAACGCCGCCTTCAACAGCGGGACGCGAGATTGCGGAGCGTCTCGAACTAATGCGCCGAGCAACAGTGGAGTCGATTCATGACTAGGGCCCGACATGGAAACCGCGAGAAAAAAGTTCCCGAGCAATGCCAGCGCGATTCCGACCGAACAAATCAACAGATATTTCCATGTCGCTTCGAGCGAGCGGTGATGTCGATGGAAATAAATCAGCGGTGCGCTCGCCAGGGTGGTTCCTTCCACTGCGACCCAAAGCAAACCGAAGTGCTGACTGATCGTCACAAGCGTCATCGCCGCGAGAAAGAGCAGCAAGCATCCGGTGAAAATCGCCTCCGGCGCATTCGTGAAAAGAAAGCCCTCTTCAAAATCTTGTTCGGACGCCTGCTTTTCGCGGCTCAAGTAGCCGAGGCCGTAGATCGTCGCGGCGAGGAAGAGCGCACTTATCATGCTTAAGAACAGCAAGCCTAGGGCGTCGAGCGCAAGCCAACCGTTAAAAACCGGAGACGGACGCACCACCCAGCAAGCCGCCGTCATTCCCGTATGCGCAACCGCAGTTAATAGCAGGAGCGCGCGACGGAGAGGATCGGCGCGCACCGCCAAAGCAGCGAGGCCAGCAAACGTCGGCGTTAAAACCAAAGCGAGAATCAGCACGTCAATCCTTCAGTGTTGAAAGCCGATCCGTGTCGAGATGGTCGAACGCGCGGCTGATGTGGAAGATGATGATGCCCATCACGAACACGGCGACGAACACATCGAGAAGAACCCCGAGCTCGACAAGCAACGATAATTCCTGCACCAGTCCGACGCCGAAAGTGAAGATGCCATTTTCCAGCACCAGAAATCCAAGCACCTGACTCACTGCCTTCTTGCGACTAACAATGAGAAACAGACCGATCAGAATCGATGACAGCGCGACCGGCACAAGAAGCGCCGAAGTCGTTGGACTCGGGAGGGCAAGGCGTTGGCCGATCCAGAACGAAGCGCCCAATGCTACGATCCCGACAAGCAATGACATCACGCTGCCTACAAATGGTTCGACTTCGCGACGCACATCGGCCTCGCGTAAAGCGCGAAGCAGTAATCTCGGAAACACCACACCCTTCAGCGCCATGCTCCCAATAGAGAGGATCAGAATCTTCCATAGCGCGTCACGATTCGGCGCCAATAAAGGCAATAGTCCGATAAGAAATCCCTGGACCGCCACTGTGCGAATGGACGCGCCGAGCCGACTCGATCCCAGCAGCCGCAGATTCGTGAGCACGACCAAAATTAATATGACGTCAACGTTCATGTTCACCTCAGAACCAGGATCAGCGCGAGCGCACCCAGCACGCCAGCGCCGACGAGCAGTTGCGGCACGCGCACGAGTCGCAACCGCGCCATGGTGGACTCGATGATTCCAATAACGACACCGAGCGCGACCATTCCGCAGATCGAAACTGCGATGCCGATCCAAGCGTTGCCGCTTTGAATCGGTAGGACAATTCCAATTAACAGCAGACCGAGCACCCACAATTTGAGCGCCGCGCCGTAAACAATGAACGCGAAATCCGGCCCGCCGTGATCGAGCACCATCACCTCGTGAATCATCGTTAACTCAAGGTGCGTGTTCGGATCGTCCACCGGGATCCGCGCGTTTTCGCAGAGAAGAACGACCAGCAATGCGGCGGCTACCAAAGCGAGAGACGGTCCAGCCGCTTGCCACACGTCCAGTGAAATCTTATCGAACATGCCGGACAGCGAGATGCTTCCAGTCCGGCGCGCGACGGCGACCAAGGCAAGCAACAACGCAGGTTCGGCGAGCGCGGAGAATTGCACTTCGCGGCTCGCGCCCATTCCTTCAAAACTGGAACCGGTGTCGAGCGCGGCGATCACGGTGAAGAACCGCATCAAGCCGAGCAGATAAGCGAAGAGAATCAAATCGCCTGGAAAGGCGACGAGCGCGGGCATTTTTCCGAACGGAACGAGCGTCATCGCGGCCAGGACGGCCGCCAATCCAACAATCGGCCCGGCCCGGAAGACCCAGGTTGTTGTGCGGCTGTAGACTGCGCCCTTGCGCAACAGTTTCCAAACGTCGTAATACAGTTGAAGCAGCGGCTGACCGCGCCGCCCGGCAAAAAGAGCTTTGGTGCGGTTGATGATGCCCAGTAACAGCGGGGCAAACGTCAATCCCAAAAGCACATGAACGATAGGAGCGAAGTGCATGTCACCAGAGTTTCCAAACAAGAAGCGCCAGCAGCGTCAGAGCGATATAAAGGACGTAAAGCTGGACGTTACCTTGTTGCAGCCAGCGCAACCGCCAGAGCCCGGCGCCGATGCGCGCGAACACGGGCCCGTATATTTTCTCGGTGAAGGTGTCGGGCGTTTCAGTTTTCAATGCAGCGTCGGACGGGAAATAGCCGCGCGGCGCCGATACATTCTTCTTTGTGCCGAGTAACGTCTTGAATAGATCCGTCAGTGGCTGAGCGAATGACGAAGCCGTGTACTGCATCCGCGGCGTTGGCGACTCGTAACCGCAGCCCCAGGTAACGTTTTCTTCCACTTTGCGGTTCGCGAGCAGAGTTCGTCGCAGCAACAGAAGAATTATTACCAGAGCGAGAAATGCTGCGCCGACGATTGCAATTAAACGAAGCGGGCCGGCCGCGCTTGCGAGATTTTCATTAACAACGTTCGCCGGCAATCCGCTCACTTGTTGCACGACCCGTTGCAAGATCGACAATGCAATTGGCGCGAATAATCCGATGCCGATGCAAGCTGCCGCTAGAAGTAGCATCGGAATTCGCATCAGCCAGCCGGCTTCATGCGCATGTTCTGCGTGTTTACTGCGGGCCTGACCCAGGAACACAATTCCGAACGCTTTGGTAAAACATGCCGCCGCCAGGCCACCGATCAGCGACAGTCCGGCAATCAGTCCGAACAGTGGCACGGCGGCGCCGGCGTTCAAAGAAATCCCGCCGCCAAATGCTCCCAGATAAATCAAGAACTCGCTTACGAATCCGTTCAGCGGCGGCAGCCCCGAAATCGCAACCGCGCCGACCAGAAAAGTAAATGCCGTCCATGGCATTCGTTTCAAAAGACCGCCGAGGTGATCGATTTCGCGGGTGCCTGTCCCGTGCAAGACCGCACCAGCTCCGAAAAAAAGCAGACTTTTAAACACGGCGTGGTTGGCGACGTGAAGCAAACCACCGCCGAAACCCAGAACGACCAGCATGGGCGAATGTCCGCTTATGCCCAGAAGGCCGACACCGAGACCGAGCGCAATGATGCCGATGTTCTCGACGCTGTGATAGGCCAGCAACCGTTTCAAGTCGTGTTGCGCCAGCGCAAAGAGCACACCGAGAATTCCCGATGATAATCCAATTCCAATGAGCAACCAACCCCACCACACCGGCGGCGGCCCCAGAAATGTCAGCACGCGGATCAGCCCATAAATTCCAGTTTTGATCATCACGCCCGACATCAATGCCGACACGTGGCTCGGCGCCGCCGGATGCGCTTCGGGCAACCAAACGTGCAATGGGATGAAGCCGGCCTTGGTGCCGAATCCGATTATCGCGAGTAGAAATAGCAAACTTGCGCCCCCGAAAGCTTTCGGGGTGCCGCTGAGGTTTTGAAATTGATCGAAATCGAACGAACCAGCTTCGCGCCCCAGCAAAATAAACATCACTAACAAAAATGCGGTTCCGAGGTGAGTCGCCACTAAATAAGTCCAGCCGGCGTGGCGCACGCTCTCCCGCTCGTCTTCGAATGTTACAAGAAAAAACGAACTGAGCGCCATTACTTCCCACGCCAACAAAAACAGCATGCTGTTGCGTGCCAAAACCACGATCACCATGCTCGCCACGAGCACATTGAAAAAAAACCATGGTGGCCCCAGCGATTTTTTCTCGCGCCACGCCCAGAGATAAGCGCCGCCGTAGATCGCGGCCAACGCGGAAATAGCCAGAATCACGGCGACAAAAAATGCCGAGAGAGCGTCCAATTCTACAAAGAACGAGCCGTAAGGCACCGACCAGGCGAGATGCAGAGATTCGGCCTTGCCACCGAGCAACACGCCGACTGAAGGGATCAATCCGATTGCACAACCGACGATCGCTCCGCCAATGCCGGTGACCGTTGCAATTCGCGCCGAGCGCTGTCCAATTAGTGCGACAAATCCACTAACGACGAGTATCGCAACCGAGAGAAGAAGGAGAACCACCGTTTTAGCGCTCCTTGGCGGTCGTCCCGCCCGCAAGCACGTTCGACTCCACACGGCCGGCTGCGTTGAGAATCTCTTCCTGGGCGCCGCGTTGCGCGACCAGTTTTTTGAATCCCGCATCGCGCAGAGCGAACGCCAGCCGCGAGAGCAAATGCAGATGCACGCGCGGGCTCGGACTGATCAGCGAAAAAAGCGCATAAACTGGCTTGCCATCGAGCGCACCGAAATCTACTGGAGGCTCGAGAAAGCAGAGCGTGATCGTCGGACACGGGACGTGCAACACCATCGGGTTTCGCACATGCGGAATAGCAATCCCTTCGCCGACGCCTGTTGATTGCAAAGTCTCGCGCGCAAGAAGCATCTGCAAGAGGAGATGTCGATCCACATCCTGCGGCAAAGGCATCGCTGCGACTGCCGCTCGCAAAACCGATTCCTTGTCCGTGCCTTTGAGCCGGTGAAAAATTCCGCCGGCCCGCAATGCCTCCGTCAGCGTAGGAAGCGCAGCAACGTTACTGTCAGTTGTTTGGAAAAGTTCGTCCGGGACAGGAATGTGACGCGCGGTTGCCCACTCCACCAATTCACCGCGATTGAAGCCGTAATGCCCATCGATAAGGGAGGACGGTAAGTCGTCCTGTTCAATCCATCGATAGACGGTCTTCTCGGGAACTTTGAAAAGCTTCGATATAGCGCGAACAGTCAATTGCATGGGAAACCTCTCGCCATCCCTGAGTTTTCGAGCGAAGCGCGCGGCCGGACCTGATGTCGGTTAAGCGCGCAGAGAAGGACAGCTCATCGCATCTTCGCCTCCAAATCCACTGAATGACGCTGGTAGGAATAATCGATTACATATGATTTTCTGCCAGCGAAAAGCGGAAATTTGCCCACTGTTCGAATGATAACGCGAAGAATCGATCGCCGGTTTGCCGCGAAAACGCTGGAGTCGCTGCCGCGATCGCCGGGCGGTGACCACAATTCTTCCCCGTAGCCGCTCGAATGCAGCGTCTGAAGTAATTCAATGCCGCACATGTCGGGGAACAAGCGCTCGAAAAATCTTCTCGGCATGCTGTTGATCTTTCGCCAACACCGTGAAGTCGCGGATCATCTGGCCACCGCCCGACTTGACGAGCTCAAACGGGAAGTCGCCGCGGAGTCGCGCGATAGTCGCAGTAATCTGCGCAAGCATGCCTACACGGTCTGCATACGCGAGGCGCAGAATCACTTACAAACCCCTAGATTGAGATAAATCGAGACTCTTTCCTGCGGAGCTGCTTTGAACCGCCCGGCGCTTCCCGGATCAGCCATACAGGAGTGTGCCGCAGTGTGGACATGCGACGAACATGCCGTACAATCGTTTCTCCGAACCAGTTAGCGCAACTTCGCCCGAACATTCCGTGCACATGTTGGCAAAACGCTGTGCACTGCTCCGTTTCCCAGCAGCGACCAGTTCGTCATGAATGAGCAGAATATCCGTCGGTACCTTCTCCCTCAGGGAAAGCCGTAGGCCTTCTAGCTCAGGCGGTCTTTTAGTACACTCAAGCTCGATGCTGTTCAAGGCACGCAACGTGTGCACGAGATCAACGCCGTCGACGTGAAATTCTGACTCCTTCACACCTCTACCGGACTCTGAGCTCGGACTCGATGCAGTCACCGTGTTGAACGCACTTTCCGAGATTTTGCGACCGAGCGTCGTCGCGCCGAGTCGTGATTGAGTGCGGTGTTTTTTCCGCGGCTTTCTGAAGATTTTACCCCTTGGTTCTGGCCGTTCTCTTCGCCCAAATAGACGAACGCACCGCAGTTTACACAAACATTCAGCATTTCGCTCGTCCGTCGGAGGCTATTTAAAAATCCAGAGGGGAAAGCGAGATGGCAACTACCGCAAACCCCGCGAGTGATAGGTGCAACACTTCGTTTACCTCGTGATTTAAGATGATCATAATGCTGAAGCATCGATGTCGGAATCAGCCGCCTTAACGCAATGACTCGCTCTGGGGTTATTCCGTTTTCTTCAGCGGGCGCGCTGGATCTGATTTTCAACTCCAACTCCGACAGCTCTCGAAGCCACTTAGCAATTTTCTTTGATTGAGTGCCGAATCGTTTCATATTTATTGTACGCTTCGTACCCGCTCCGAATAGTTTCGGAACTTCAAAAAAGCGCGACTTATCGCTACGCGTCGGTTTATTGCTACCCGTCGGCTACAGTGCCGGCTCGTGCCAAACCGCGCCTCATCCGCCGTCGCCTCCCGGTCTTTAATCCAAAGCTTCAGCCTTCCTCCAAAAGCGGTTTGCTCGCATTCATAACAGCGGGGAACCTCTAGGGCAAAACCAGCATATGTAACCACTCGAGTGTCGAGTGGCTTAGCCGCAAGCTCAGCGGCAACATACTTCACATATTT
>AR_comb_assmDRAFT_10117083_pt1 | contig 10206 bp, 10 predicted proteins | sample ArasoioldDNA_FD_10543 | JGI IMG/M metagenome (IMG submission 10543) | reverse complement strand
CCAGATGGAGGAGCTGCGGGTTGAACCGCGGGGAGTAACGTATCCTTTTGTGTGCAGGAGATGATATATCCATACCCCGCGAGCAATACCAGTAGTGCTGTCAGCAGGTAAGTTTTATAATTGAATCGCATAGCGGAAAGATTTAGAAATGAACAATTATCGAATGCATCCACGAATCTATTTATAAACCAAAGTGTCTTTTTATGACTTCAATCAAAGTGGGTAATGAGTTGTGTCAGGAATAACCGACATGTAGGAGTCTTTTTAAAAGGACATCGGGGTCGTTATTTGGGAGACTAATGGCCTGATAACTCGATTGTTTGCGCTTTTTTGATCTGCCCTTCTACTCAGAATAACTATTCACCGCTGCCGCCTTCAATGTGTTGATTCCACGCATGCAACGATGATTTTTCGCCACGGTTGAAGTCACGGTGCCCTTTGACTATACTCATAATAAGTTTTGATAGAGGTCATCAGCAAACAACTGATCCGGTTCTACTTTCACACCGTCAAAAAAAAATCTAAACAAAAACCTCGGTTATGAAACGATTAATAATTACGACACTACTGATGATCAGCTTAGGTGTTATCGTAAATGCACAGGTAAAATATCATGCCTCTAATATTAAAATTGCGGTGGCAGGAACATCCACCCTCCATGATTGGGATATGGTGACAGAAAAAGCCAATTGTGACATAGCGTTCAATTTTGATGGTAACAATCTCACCGGTCTTTCGGCACTTGCTTTCTCTGTGAAAAGTGAAAGTTTAAAGAGTGATCACAAGGGAATGGACAAAAATGCTTATAAAGCTTTGAATACTGAAAAGTATCCTGAAATCAGCTTCGCGAGCAGTTTTGCGAATGTTCGCTCCAATGGTCCGAATAGCTACGTTATCAGTGCAAAGGGAAAGTTGACCATATCTGGTGTTTCAAAAGAAGTATGGTTGGCCGGGGTCAGCACAGTGAACCCGACCGACATGAGTATACAAACTTCCGGCTCTGCCAAAGTAAAAATGTCTGAATACAATGTAGAGCCTCCAAGCTTTATGTTCGGCGCCATGAAAACTGGCGATGACGTTACTGTAAAATTCTCTGTTACTCTCAAAAAATAATCCGTGATAATAAATTTATTAATAATAAAACTTAATGTTATGAGATCTAGTTATTACAACCGCGTTTGCAAACTAATTATTGCGATCATGGTGAGCTTGCCTCTAACAACTTTAGGGCAGTTCGAAAAAGTCTCCTACATGCGTCCACAGTACTGGAGACCATATGACAAAACCGGTATCAATGTTTTTGAAACAACAAAGGATAGTTTCCCGGTTCCTTTTGATGGATTAAGAATTCGTTTCGGTGCTGGATTTACACAGCAGTTCCAGGATTTGAAACACGAAAATCCATCAGCTGTCAATACCCAGGCACCTCCGGCAGATGGATCGAAGACTGCAGTTACAACGAATCACCTTTATCCGATTCAACCTGGTTTTATGACTGCACAGGCGAATTTGTACATGGATGTTGAACTTGCAGATGGTATCAGCCTAAACGTTACGACTTATCTGTCCGCACGTCACCACAACGAAGCATGGGTAAAGGGCGGATACATTCAGTTTGATAAACTGCCTTTCAAAGGTGAATTCTGGACCAATCTTATGAAGATTACCACCATCAAGATCGGGCACATGGAAATCAACTATGGCGACGCTCACTTCCGCAGATCGGATGGAGGTCACACCATGTATAACCCGTTTATGGAAAGCTATATATTGGATGCCTATGCAACAGAGATTGGTGGCGAAGTTTATCTTAAGAAGAACGGTTTGTTTGGCATGGTCGGTTTGACAAGTGGAATGATCAAAGGTAATATTGATTCCGCTACGGCCGGTGTTGCAAATGGAGCTGTCGTTGATGCCAACACCAAGCGCTCTCCGTCACTCTACGTGAAAGGTGGCTTCGAAAAACAAATTGCTGATGCAATCAGGGTACGCTTGTCCGGAAGCTATTATCATAATGGTAGCTCAGCTGGAAGTGGTCTCACATTATATGGTGGCGACCGCACCGGATCCAATTATCAAAACGTAATGGAACTTTGGAAGACCCCTGTTTACAATGCCGAAAAATCCAATGCACAAACCCAGGCGAAGGACACTATTGTGCAAGTCTATGATGCCACCGCACAAGCCTCCACCGCCACAGCCTTCTCAGGAAGAGTAAACCCTGGTTTTAGCAAAAAGGTAGATGCAATTATGTTGAACGGTTTTGTGAAAGTTAAAGGATTAGAGCTTTTTGGTACTTATGAAACTGCAAGCGGCAGAACAAAAACAGAAACCTCTGACAGGAATGCTAGTCAGTTTGCGCTTGATGCCGTGTACAGGTTCGGTGCCTCAGAAAACCTCTTCATTGGAGCACGTTACAATGAAGCTAAAGTCGAACTCGCTGGTTTCAGCAGCCCTGTGAAAATCGACCGGACTTCCTTTGCGGGAGGTTGGTTCATCACCAAAAACGTTTTACTGAAAGGCGAATATGTAATTCAGAACTATAAAGACTTTCCTACGAAAGACTACCGCAGCGGAGGAAAATTCAACGGATATGTAATTGAAGCTGCCGTTGGGTTCTAACCGACTGAATGCAAATGCGAGTGATAACAAAAGTCAGGTTGGCCCGCCAACCTGACTTTATTCAGGCAAACTCCCAATCATTGAAATTCTCATCTTGGTTTTATGAAAGCAATATTCTTCATAATAATCTCCTTCTTTGTCTTGAACGCCAGTTTTGTGAACGGCTTTCGGACTAACTCTCTTGCAAGATGGGTAGTAGAAAAGAACAGTTCGTTGAGTATCCAGGGAGAAACCAATATCAACAGCTTTCAATGTGATGTAACGGAGTACCTCAGACCTGATACACTTGTTTATTCAAAAAATGATGCTACAAGGAAGCTAAGTTTCAGCAACAGCTGCCTTGCCATTGATATCAGGAGATTTGACTGTCACAGTAAATATATAACAGAGGATTTCAGATCCGCTTTGAAAGCTGATGACAATCCTAATCTTAAAATAATATTTATTTCTATTGACCAATTTTCATCCAGTTGTAGCAGCGAAACAGTAAGAGGGATCGTAGATATTGAATTAGCTAACGTAAGAAAACGGGCTGAAATATGCTACACCATAAAGACTCTTTCTCCGAATCGCATCCAGATGGTGGGCAGCCAGGTTTTTTCTTTTTCTGATTTCCATTTGAAAGCGCCAAGAAAACTCGCAGGGCTAATTCGTACAAAGGAAAAAATAACAGTAAACTTTAAACTTTTCTTTAAATCAATTTAACAAAAAGGATGTCGAACAGAAAACATTATTTAAAATGAAAAATCCACAATCAATTATCAGCGAGCATAAAACTTACAAAATGAACAAAGCTCTAATTGCCTGGTTTGTTGCAGGGATTGTCATGCTGGTGCTGGGGGCAGGTATGTTGTATGGCGGCATCTATTTCTTTCCGCTAATCTCCGACGAATATTTTAGCCCTGTCTTTCGCAGGGCAGGCGAAGCCGACTGGACGTTTTTTGTTCATCCGTTTATTTTGGCATTTGCACTCACCTGGTTTTGGGAGAGATACAAAGGGATTTTCAAAGGCGGCGCGCTGTTACGTGCATTGGAAGTATCATTGGTGTACGGAATTGTCGCCTTGTTTCCCATTTTGTGGTTAACATTCAGCGCCATTGATGTGTCACTTAAAATGATCATTACCTGGTTTATCTATGGGCTTGTGCAATCATTTGCCGCAGGAATTGTCTTCGCCAAACTTAATCCTTGATTTGTTCGGACCCCATTTCGCACAATTGCATGAAGTCAGACCTGAAATCTGACTTTTTTTTCTGCTGATACTCCGATAAGCAGTTCGAGCTGCTTCCTTTGTTGGGACACGGTATGCCTTGTCTCAACAATCAGGATACGGCCAAGTGCGAGAGAGTGAGAGTGCCCCTGCTTGGTAAAACCATCTTAAGTTTCTACCTTTTGTATCTAAAAACCAAAATCAACGTTATGAAAAAATGGGTCATTGGCTCACTCGTAGGAGCCGTCATCGTCTTTGTCTGGCAGGCGCTATCGTGGACGTTTATTGGCGTTCATGCAGGCGAAGAAAAATACACGCCCGCACAGGATCAAATCCTGTCAACGCTTGCCTCATCCAACTTGGAAGATGGAATGTATATGTTGCCTAATGTAAAACCTGGCGCATCGATGGATGAACACCAGGACCTTGTCAAGCAAAATGAAGGCAAACCCTGGGCCTGGGTTGTTTACAACAATAAAATGAACATAGGCATGACAGGACCAATGGTTATTGGCTTTATTGTCGACCTTATTCTTGTGATACTACTTATCTCAATTCTTGTTCGCGGAGGCCTGCCGAGTTTTATGGGGATTTTTAGCGGCGCAATTGCGGTTGGTGTCTTTACTTTTTTATGGGGGCCATATATGGAACGGAACTGGTATAACGTCCCCTGGTCAGTGATACAGGGACACCTTGTTGACGCGGTTGTCGCATGGGGACTGTGTGGCTTATGGCTGGCGTGGTGGTTAAGGAAGCCCGTTAACGTAAGCCAGGTATAATGATAAACCACCTTAGGAGCATGATTATGGCATGATAATGATGGGCTTGCTCCCGACTATTTCAACTAGTTCAAGATCAAAAATGAGATCCTCGCCCGCTAACGGATGATTGGCATCGAGGACAACGGAATTTTCTTTTATTTCTGTCACTACCACAGGCATGCTTTGTCCTGAACCGTTGCTCATCATCAATTGCATGCCTTCTTCAATTTCCATGTCCGTGGGAAGTCGATCCTTTGGAAATTCAATCAACATGTCTTCGCTGCGGGGACCATACGCCTCATCAACAGGAATATTGATCGTCTTTTTTTCGCCAACTTCCATTCCCGCAACGCCCTCGTCAAATCCTTTAATAACCGAGCCACTACCAACCTCGAATTCAAGCGGTTCACGCCCTGATGACGTGTCAAATGTTTCACCACTTGTTAATTTTCCATGGTAGTGCACTTTTACCTTATCACCCTTTTTTGCTTGTTGCATGAGCAAGTGTTTTAAAATCGTTATCACCAACTTTCATTCCAATAGTCAAGGTTCGTGCTAAAGAGTCAATACCTTCCTTCGACTGTCGATGTTTTGAGAATCGGATGATTCGAGCAACGCGATTCTTTTGAGTAAAAATTGTAATGCAGCTGCTAAATAAATGCGAAGGGTGCAAGATAACCCATTACCCCGTGCAACTGTTTAAAATTTGAATGTATCTAGAAATAAATTCATGATATTTGAATTTTCATTAAATCTGGTATGATGAGAACGTTCAGCCTAATAATTTCCTTAATATTTGGTCTTTATAGTTGTCTTGCTCAAAAGAATAAATCAACAACAAACCAGCAGTCGGATGTAACGCTCACAAAGGAGTCGGTTGGATCGCCGACGGGAGTAAAAGGGCCAAGAATTATCCCTGGAGCTGAGCGGATCGATGTTTACTTGCCGATGATCAAAGGCAGGCGAATTGGAATTTTCGCAAATCAAACTTCTATGGTTGGAAATACTCATCTCGTAGACACGCTAAAAAAATTGGGGATAGATATCAAAGTAGTTTTTGGACCGGAGCATGGCTTTCGTGGTACAGCCAGCGCTGGAGAAAAGATCGGCAATTATGTTGATGAAAAAACTGGGGTTCCTGTCGTTTCACTCTACGGCGAGAAACGCAAACCATCCGCTGATGATTTGAAAAATGTTGATATTCTCATTTTCGATATCCAGGACGTAGGTACTCGCTTCTACACATACATTTCTTCGCTGCAGGAATATATTGAAGCGGCCTGCGAAAACAGCAAACCTCTATTGATCCTTGACCGACCTAATCCAAATGGGTTTTATGTTGATGGTCCTGTTCTTGATCCAAAATTTAAATCTTTCGTTGGCATGCAGCCGGTACCGATCGTGTACGGGATGACAATTGCTGAGTATGCATTTATGATTGCGGGAGAAAAATGGCTCTCTGAAAAGGCCAATAGGAAATATGAATATTATAAAACTGCTCAGAACTCCACAGACACACCATTTCATTTCCAGGTAATAAAATGCCAGAACTATACGCACAAGAGCAAGTATGTGTTACCAATCGCACCGTCTCCCAATTTGCCGGAGATTCAATCAATTTATCTGTATCCTTCAACCTGCTTATTTGAAGGGACGGCGCTGAGTGAAGGCCGGGGTACAGATAAACCGTTCCAGGTGTTTGGTCATCCATTGTTACCAAAGAATCTTTACTCTTTTATCCCGCGACCAAATGAAGGTGCAAAAAACTCGAAGCATTATTTCGAAGCTTGTTATGGCTGGAATCTGCATGGAACTGCCGCAGAAGTGCTGAACAATACAGGCAACAGTATACAGTTGAAGTGGCTGATGGAGGCTTATCGATTGTTCCCTGGCAAGGATAGCTTCTTTTTAAAAACAAATAGCTTCAATCGTTTGGCGGGGAACGATATATTGATGCAACAAATAAAGGATGGAAAAACCGAAGAGGAAATTCACAAAAGCTGGGAGCCAGCGTTGAGTGAGTTCAAGAAAATACGCAAGAAATATTTACTGTATGAGGATTTTGAATAATTATTAAGTAATAATTATTAATTCTGAATGAGCTCTCCAATCATGGAACCGAGGATAGTATTTATGGGTACACCCGAATTTGCTGCTGCAAGTTTAGAGGCGCTAAAGAAGGCACACTTCAATATTGTTGGAGTCGTTACGGCGCCAGATAAACCCGCGGGAAGAGGATTGAAACCAAAGGAAAGTATCGTGAAGAAATTTGCACTCAGGCGCAATATAAAACTCCTCCAACCTGATAAACTAAAGAATTCTGAATTCATAGACGAATTGAAGGGTCTCAACGCCGACCTGCAGGTGGTGGTTGCGTTCCGCATGTTACCAGAAATGGTTTGGAACATGCCGCCTATGGGAACCATAAATCTTCATGCGTCATTATTGCCCCAATATCGCGGCGCCGCACCAATCAACTGGGCCGTCATAAATGGGGAGAAAGAAACAGGTGTTACTACGTTTAAATTGAAACACGAAATTGACACGGGAGATATTTTGCTCCAGGAAAGAATTGAAATTGGTGAAGATGAAACAGCTGGCGAACTACATGATAGAATGAAAGAGATCGGTGCCGAATTGTTGGTGAAGACCGTGCAAGGACTCGCCGAGGGAACTATACAGGGGGTAACTCAATCGTCAATTGTGAGCGGTGAATTGGCAATTGAAAGTGCCCAAACAGGGATCGCCCATTCACAATCCGCAATTGACAATTCGCAGCTCAAACATGCTCCCAAGATTCACACCGCCGACTGCAGAATAGATTGGCGTAAATCAGTAGATGAAGTGCATAACTTAATACGGGGACTTTCTCCTTACCCTACGGCATTTACCGAATTGGGTGATAAAGCGATAAAAATTTTTAGAAGCGAAAAGGAACCAGCAGTACCTACGTCTCGAAACGGAAGATGGGAAACCGACAGAAAAACATATTTAAAATTCGCAGCTGGAGATGGTTATGTCCATTTAAAAGAGGTGCAACTGGAAGGAAAGAAAAAAATGGACATCGAAGACTTCCTCCGTGGCTACAGGTTTTAAGTCTCCTACAAGGCATTTGTCCTATTTCAATCCTAATTTCTGAAGCAGGTCTTTTGACAAAGCAGCCTTCGGAATCACAATACTGATTGTGTTAATGGCAAGATACGCTTCGGAAACGTTCACATACCCTTCATATGGTCCAATTTTCCCCCAGGAATTTTTTACAACAAAGAAAGTTTTGCCGCCTTTCGATTTTTCCAACCCTGTTATGTGCATAAGATGATCATCCTGTGTAGTCAGATTTTCATATAGCCGCTGGCGAATTGCAGCGTCATATGGCAGCTCATTCGTATCTGGATTGACAGCTTTTGCGTCGCTGCCTTCAATATTTAAAGCAAGACCAATATTTTTCATAAATCCTTTGTTACTTACATCCGCATCCCAACTAACGGTGTAACCGTTATTGATTGCGTCTTTGATTACTTGCATTAATTCATTTAATGGCAAATTGTAAAACAGGCCGTTTGCAAAATTATCCGGCACTTGTAAAATGAATGGTTGATAATAAGGTTGGTGAGTAAACGAAGTAAGGCTCACATAGTCGTTTGCATCAAAATGCAACACTTCTTTTGCAAAGGAAATCGGCGTAAACCTTTTTCCATTATAAACAAATTCTTTTGGAGGCGATCCGAGATAGCTGTCGAGGATTTTCGTGTAGCCATTCAGCCAGTCATTGGCTATCGGTTGCTTGCTTAAGGTACTGTCGAGGTAGTGCTGGAGAGCCTGCGAAAGTTTTTGATGATTGTAAGACTTTTCGCCATTTAATAAACCGGTATACTCGTTTTGGGGCACTGCGCCATACAGCGCCACCGCTCTTATTTCATCGTGCCCGAGTCCTCCCTCACCAAACTGCGCCTTACCACCGCGCAGGATATAGTTTTTTGCTTTTTCAATATAGATGTTTCTTACAGTAAACATCTCGCTTAGGTCGAGCTCATCATTATTTTTCCGAATTTCCTCACTTTCCACCAATGAAGTGGTTGCAAAGCACCAGCAGGTGCCTGTCACTGCCTGATCCTTAACTGGCGTCGCCTTCGAGGTTTTGATATCATAAAAGACCGGAACCTGTAAATCCGGTGCCGTGTGGGTTTGAGCAAATACAATAATCGTCCCAACTAAAAATGGGACCGATAGAAACACTTTTTTCATCATGCCTAATAATTGAGTTTCACAATAAACTTATCAGTCTCCGCAATGTCAAGCGCTGACGCCGCGGCATTACTGATCCGGATATTCACACCCTGGTTTTGCTTCAGCCCACTCATCTCTCCAAGCAATTTGGCATAGATCATCTTGTTGTTCGTTGGATTAGTAATTCTTACAATTGTGCCTGGCTCTACACCGTCCATCAGTAAATAATACTTAGCATCAGACCAGCCGCTGGTAGTCTTAAATGTGCCGGACGTCATCGTTTGCTCCTTTGTGGTGGGACGTTGCCTGGTTTGCTGATCAAATGAAGTTTTGAAATATCCCTGGCTTAACACTTGTGGTTTGGGCTCTTGTTTTACCGGTTTAACTTCTTCTTTCTTCGGTTCCTCCTTTTTCGAATCCTCCTTCATTGGTTCTTCTTTCTTCGCCTCTTCTTCTCTCTTTGGTTGCTCCTTCTTTAGCTCTTCCTTCTCCTGGTTAGTATCATCTTTCCTCACTTCCGCCTTGTCGACTGTTTCGGTCTTAGCAATTTCTTTAGTGTCTTGTGGAGTCTTATTTGCCGTTTGTGAAGCGACAACAGCTGCTGGGGGTGTTTCCTTTGTCACTAAAAATCCAACGATCAACTTTGATCCGCTCGAAATGTTGTCACTGAATAAATTGTTCCACTGACGAAGATTTTCTATCAGCACATTGTTATTGTTTGTACTGACGTGGTGCAAGTTTTCATTGTTACCGGCCACATAATATACTGGCTGGCCATTTTCCATCTTTTGACTAAAGTTTGTATCTGTCAGAGGAATCTTAACCATTTGCCCAAGGCTCAAGCCTTTGCTCATGTCGAGAGAGTTAAATGATGCTATGTGTTTTGGGTGCACATTGAAAAGACGGCCCATCGAATAAAAGTTTTCTTTAGCAGTAACCTTGTGATCAATGTACAAACCTCTATTTCCATTCTTAATAACCAGATCGGTGGACTGACCGCGGGAGCCAATCGCGAACATGATACAGATCAGCACAAGCATGTTTTTCATAATAATCAGGATTATTTGCAAAGATGTGAAATTATTTTCTTGCTGTGGGTTCAAATATCTTTTAATATTCTTAATTCTTTTGGGTAATAGTTGTTAATTCTATTGGCCAAAACGTTGATCCACCCTAACGGATGGTCTTTATACGTGACCAGCTTCCATCCAAGGTTCTTTTTTATAGCAATATTTTTTAATTCCTGCTTTCGCAAATAAAGTATGGCTTCCTCATAATTTAGCTCAACTCTTTCTATTGCATTCGAGGATGAATTGCTCACAGCAAGAGGATGATCAGGAATCAATTTCTTCCGCATTAGCTCGCCAACTCTGATTCCTGAATAAA
>AR_comb_assmDRAFT_10507987_pt1 | contig 10208 bp, 7 predicted proteins | sample ArasoioldDNA_FD_10543 | JGI IMG/M metagenome (IMG submission 10543) | reverse complement strand
GGGGGCAGGAGCGTGCACTTTCATAGCAGCCTCCTTTGTGAAAGGCGCCCACATCATAGTCCTGCTCCAGATGGCATGCACAAGAATCGGATCGCCGAGTGAAGCGAGAGGATGGCCCAAATCGGCCCACCCGGCATCTGGCAATCTGCTGTTTTATCAGCAGTCAGCTAACTCTTGGCCGCTCAGCGGAGTCTAAATAACAAGGCCATGGTAAGTGGTTTCCGTCAGTCGCCACCGTCGCCCGGAAACCACTGGTTTGCGGGCAACGAGCGGATGGAGACTGGCGACGGCTTCTTTGGAACTTTCAGGGCCTCAGGGACGTATTTCCACCTAGAAGCAAGGGGCGGGACATGAGACCCCCCGCCCGACCTTGAACCCGGGGCCCCCAGTCGCTGCCCAGTGCCTGGGGGCACTACCTATGAGGATGCTCACCGACATCATTCGTCAGTCGCTGGCCACCTTGTGGGCGCACAAGCTACGTTCGTTCCTGACGATGTTCGGGATCGCCTGGGGTGTGGGATCGTTGCTTCTGCTGGTTGGCCTGGGCGAAGGCTTTCGCAGCGGCCAGGTGAGGCAACTAGCGACGCTTGGCCAGGACATCATGTTCATCTTCCCGGGCCGCATTCCGGCCGTGGAAGGCAGCCTTCAATCCGGACAGACCTACCACTTTACCTACGACGACTACGTCGCTGTGCGAAGAGAAGCGCGCACGTTGAAGTGCATTTCGGCCGTTATCAATCGCGAGGATATTCGCGCGGTCAGCGAATTCGGTTCGACAGCCGGACAGGTATTCGGAATCGCGCCCGAGTACAACCAGATCCGTAACGTGCCCGTCGGTACGGGCCGCTGGTTGAATGATCAGGACAATACTGAGCACCGCCGCGTCGCCGTCGTCGGCTGGGAACTGCTCAAGAATGTATTTCCCGGCCGCCCCGCTGTGGACGCGAGCATGCTGCTGAATGGCATCCGGTTCGATATCATCGGCGTCGTGGCTAAAGTCGGGCAGGACGGCAACAACGGCACCAATGCTCGCATCTTCATCCCCATTGAGACGATGCGCGAGTTGTTTCCGCTGAAAGGGAACAACAGCGAGAAAGCTGTTTCGTTCATCAACTACCGGCCCATCAACAAAGCGGAACATCTGGCGTCGAAATCCGAGGTGCACGAGATCATCGCCCGCCGGCACAACTTCAATCCAAAACTTGAAGATGCTTTTGAAGATTGGGACACGATTGAGAACTCCCAAAAGGTCGGTAAAATCTTTAATGCGATGGATTACTTCCTGGGCGTAGTGGGATTGGTAACACTGGGCTTGGGCGCGATTGGAATCGTCAACATTATGCTGGTCTCAGTCGCCGAGCGCACTCGCGAGATTGGTCTGCGCAAGGCTCTGGGCGCAACCCATCGCAGCATCATGACGCAGTTTTTCATCGAAGGCGCTTTCCTGACGGCATTCAGCGGCGGGATTGGACTGGCCATCACAACTGCGCTCGTTACCGGATTGGCTATGCTGCCTGCGCCCGAAGGTTTCGACACTCCACGCATCGTGCCGCTTTCCGCCGTGGCGGCGATCGGTTCTCTGGCCATTGCTGGAATCACCGCCGGACTTTATCCGGCGCGCAAAGCAGCGCTTCTTCCACCCGTCGAAGCCCTGCGGCAGGAATAGCATGATCGCGAATCTCTTCCGCCAGGCCTACGAAGCGCTTCGCTACAATCGGCGACGGAGCTTCCTCACCATGCTCGGCATGGCATGGGGCATCGCGACGGTCGTGCTGCTGCTGGCATACGGTGCGGGATTCGAGCGCGGCCTCTGGTCGGCGTTCCGTTCGTTCGGCACCAACCTCATCTTCGTTTTCCCGGGCAGGACCTCGATGCAGGCCGGCGGCAGCAAGGCTGGCGCCGAAGTCCGGTTGACATTGAACGACTTCGAGCACATCCAGGCAGAAGTGCCGCTGTTGAAGCGAAGCTCTCCGGAAGTTTTCAAGCAGTGCAATGTTGCCTACGGAACGCGCAGCGGCAACTATGGGGTGAGTGGCGTGTACGCGAATTACCCTCGCATGCGCCGCATGGAGTTTGCCGAGGGCAGTTCCTTCAGCGAAGCCGATGACTACACGCACACGCGTGTTGCTTTCATCGGCGCAGACATCAAGCAGAAGCTTTTCTCTGGGCAGAACGCGATCGGCGAAAGCATTCGCGTCGACGGAATTTCCTATCAGATCGTGGGCGTGCTCAAGCACGTCATCAATAACAGCGATGACAATCTGAACGGACACGTTTACGTGCCCTTCAGCGGCGTCAGCGATATCAAGAACACGCAGTACCTTAACTCCATCGTGATGGAATACGAAGGGGACCACGCGAGAGTCGTGCAGGCGCTGCGCAATTCACTCGCCTTCCATCACAATTTCGATCCCAAGGACAAGCGCGCTATCTTCGTCTTCGACGTCTTCGCCGACCTGCTCGATCTGCGTGTAATCACTACCGGCATCAAGATACTGCTGGGCTTCATCGGATTGCTGACACTCGGCATCGGCGGCGTGGGCCTGATGAACATCATGCTGGTCTCGGTGACGCAGCGCACGCGCGAGATTGGCGTGGAGAAGGCGCTGGGCGCCCGGCGCTGGCACATTCTTTTCCAGTTTTTGTCCGAGGCGCTGGTGATCACATTTCTCGGAGGCCTGGCCGGAGTAGCGCTGGCCTATCTCGTGTCCTGGTCGGTGGGTTCGCTGACGCTTTGGAGCGCCTTCATGGAGGACGCCAGCGAAGGCGACATTCACCTGACCATCGAAACCAGCACCCTGATCGCGTCGACGGTGATCTTGAGTGTTGTTGGAATTGTGAGTGGGATGCTGCCCGCGATTAAGGCTGCGAGGCTGGATCCGATCGAGGCGTTGCGATATGAGTAACGGGAACGAAAACTAGTCTCCTACAAAGCGCAAGAAAGTATGGGGTTCAGCCTCGCATCGATTTGCCATCACGCGTACCTTCGCCAGCAGCTGTTTGTCGTCTTTGTCTTCCGCTTTCGCGATCACGCGGTCCCATTCTTTTATGAAACGTTCCATCTGAATGCCGTTGAAGATTGTGTTCCCATAAGGATCGACGGACCCCAGCAGAGGGAATGAAGGATCCCCGAACGGTAGGAGACGATTAAGGTCCCCATACGGGAAGAGAGCCTCATCGAATCTTTTGTGATGAAGGGTTTCCAAAACTATCGAGAGTGGCACGTGCCTCAATCCTTCAGCAACTGCCTGGCAATCACCAGCCTTTGAATCTCGCTGGTCCCCTCGCCAATCGTGCACAGCTTCACGTCGCGATAGAACTTTTCCGCCGGGTAGTCCTTGATGAATCCGTACCCGCCATGAATCTGCACGCCTTCATTGGCACAGCGCACCGCGACCTCGCTGGCGTAGAGTTTCGCCATCGACGACTCGAGCGTCGTCTTCATGCCGGCGTCTTTCATCGACGCGGCCCGCATCGTCAGTAGCTTCGCGGCTTCGATTTCGGTCGCCATGTCGGCCAGCTTCCACTGGATCGCCTGGAAATCGCTGATGGCTTTGCCGAACTGCTTGCGCTCCTTGGAATAGTTCAGCGCAGCTTCGTAAGCGCCTTCCGCCATGCCGAGCGAAAGTGCCGCAATGGAGATTCGCCCGCCATCGAGCACCCGCATCGCATCGATGAAGCCATTGCCCTCATGCCCCAGCAGGTTTTCGGCCGGAACAAAGCAGTCTTCGAAGATCAGCTCCGCCGTGTCGCTGGCCCGCAGGCCAAGCTTGTTTTCTTTCTTGCCGGCGCGAAAGCCCTTCGTATCTTTTTCCACGACGAACGCGGAAAGCCCATGGGTGTGCGCGGCGCGGTCCGTCACAGCCAGCACGACCAGCACGTCGGCATAGTGGCCATTCGTGATGAAGGTCTTCGTTCCGTTGAGAACCCATCCGCCCTTCGATTTGGTGGCGGTCATGCGTGCGCTGCCCGCGTCTGAACCCGACGACGGCTCCGTCAACCCCCAGGCGCCGATAAATTCGCCCGTCGCCAGCTTGGGGATGTATTTCTTTTTCTGGCACTCGCTTCCGGCCACGAAGATGTGATTCGAGCACAGCGAAGTGTGCGCCGCCACGATGATGCCGACTGATCCGTCGACGCGCGAGAGTTCCTCGATCACGGTCACGTACTCGACATAGCCCATCCCCGCCCCGCCGTATTCGGGCGGAAAGATCGTGCCCAGCATCCCCAGCTTGCCAAGTTCCTTGATGGTCGCGAGCGGAAACTCGCCCGCCTCGTCCCACTTCATCACGTTGGGGAGAACTTCGCGCTCGGCAAACTCCCGCACGCTCTTCTTGAGATGAAGCTGCTCGTCGTTGAGCTGGAAATCCAAAATGCCTCCCACTTATGGAGCGCTGCGAATCGGGTAAGGACGGGCGCCGCGCGCACAGCAATGATTCGATTAGAACATGATGCCGTCGAGCGGAAAAGTTACCTCTGACGGGAAAGTGACAAATCGCGGTAAGGCGCATGGATCGTGGGGATGAGCGAGGTCAGAGGGGGCGCTCCAACCGACCGAACGGTTGATGAAATGTGAAGCCACGCGAATTTCTCGACCCTGTTCGATGGAGCGGCGGAGTCCTCGCGCGCAAGGCAGACTGCAGAACCTTAAAAGTGCCCGTTTGCGCCTAGACGTATTACCGAAAATAGCCCGCCACTTAAGTGGCGGGCGGCGGCCCCCTCAAGATGTCCGTGCCGGAGGCACGGTTGAAACTTCTCTGCCGAACTTTTCAGGCGTCCCAGACGGGACGCGCGTGTTGCTGACGGCGGATCCCGGCGCTGAAGCGCCGGGCTATTTTCAGATGTCGCTCCGCGACTCGCGCCGAGCCTCGCCAAATCCCCGCTGTGGTTCCACTTCTCATCGGCTCTAGCGAGCAGGAGTGCCCGCTCCACATTCGAGGAACCGTTCAAACACTTCGTTCGACAACAGACGCCCGCGCGATGACAGCCGCACCTTGTCTCCTTGTCGTTCGAGTAATCCCGCGCTGATAAGCTCCGTGAGCACCAGGGATACCGCCTCAATTTCTCGATCGCCAAACCGCTCGCCCAGTTTGGCAAGTTCAACTCCTCGATTCAGCCGCAGCCCTAGAAAAAAACTCTCCTCCAGCGCCGCCGGCCGCGAAACCTCAGTTCGATTCAGCGCCGCCCCAGCAACGTATTGCTCCAGGGAATCGGAAGTCGAATAGCGTACCGCATCGAGCTCTCCACTCGCCGACAGCAGCATCGAATGCGCATCGACTCCAAATCCCAGATACGGCTGCCGCGTCCAGTACTTCAAATTGTGCTGTGACTCGAATCCCAGGCGAGCAAAATTAGAAATCTCGTACTGCGCGATTCCGGCCGCATTCAGCTGCGCGCACGCGGTCTCATACAAATCCGCCGTCAGTTCTTCGTCCGGAACAAAGTGAGCGTGATACTTCGTTCCGCCTGCGATCAGCTCGCGCCCCAGCCGCGAATCCTCATCCACCTCGAGCATGTACACGCTGACGTGCGGAACGCCCAGCGCAATCACGGACTCAACCGACTCTTTCCAACTTTCCACCGTCTGATGTGGCAATCCCGCGATCAGGTCGACGTTGATATTCGAAATCCCGACCCGCCGCAGGCGCGCAACGTCATCCAGCACGGTCGCCCGTTTGTGCAACCTCCCTACTGAGGCGGCCTCCTGGTCCACGAACGACTGCACGCCCAGGCTCACCCGGTTCACGCCGCAGCGCAGCAGTTCGAGGACCTCGGGCGTCAGCGTCCCGGGAGCGCACTCGACCGTTATCTCCGTCTCCGGGAGTAAACGAAATTCTTGCCTCACCGTGACAAACAAGCGCTCCAGTTGTTGAGAATCGAGTACAGTAGGTGTCCCTCCGCCCAGGTAGAGGGAGTCGACGTCCGGCTCGAGCCGGCCGCCCATCTGGTGCGCGGTCTCTGGGGTAGTATGTATGTCCGCGCACACGCGATCTACGTAACGGGCGAAGACGGCGCGCGAAAACACGTCGGACGCGAAGTTGCAGTAGGTGCACTTCGTGCGGCAGAAGGGAACCGAAATATACAGGCCGAGCGGCATGCTTCCTGATTATCCCATGCACTTCGTATTACAACGCATCGGCGCGCTGCCGCCATCAGAACTAGTTCACCCATGACTCGCGTCGTCATCACCGGAATGGGCGTGGTCAGCCCCAACGGCATCGGTAAGGATGCGTTCGCGCGCTCCGTGCTCGAAGGCCGATCGGGCATCAAGCGTATTTCACGTTTCGATCCCGGCGGCCTGCCCGTGCACATTGCCGGCGAGATTCCGGAATTCGACGAGCTTGCATGGGTCGACGCGCGTGAGCGCAAGCACGTGTCGCGGGTCGTGCCCCTCGCCATGGCCGCTTCAGACGAGGCTCTTAAAGACGCCGGCCTCGACTACGCATCGATGTCGCTCGACGAGCAACGCAAGATCGGCGTGATCCTAGGCTCAGGCGGCGGCGCGCAGGAATTTTCGGAAGAGCAGTACCGGCTCTGGCACTCCGGACATGTTAAGCAAGTCAGCCTGTTCTGCATTCCGAGCGGAACCATGGGGACGATTTCGAGCGAAGTCTCGATGCGCTTCGGCTGCCGCGGCTACAGCCACGTAGTGACCGCAGGCTGCACCTCGTCGAGTGACGCGATCGGCTACGCCTACCAGCACATTCAGGCCGGTGTGCAGCCCGTGTTTCTTGCAGGCGGCGTGGATGCACCGATTACTCCCGGCATCATTAAGGGATACTCGCTCCTGCGCGCGCTTACGCAATCGTGGAACGATCAGCCCGAGCGCGCCTCGCGTCCTTTCTCCGCCGATCGCGACGGCTTCGTGCTCGCCGAAGGCTCGTGGATGTTCGTGCTCGAAGACTACGGCCACGCGCAAGCCCGTGGCGCTCGCATCCTCGCCGAGATTGCCGGTTATGCGTCCACCTGCGAAGCCTTTCACCGGGTGCGGATGAGTGATTCGCCGGAAGAGCCGGCGCGCGCGATCACACTCGCTCTCGATGAGGCCGGCGTGAAGCCCGACGACGTCGATTATGTGAACCTGCACGGCACCTCAACCGAGATGAACGATCGCGTCGAGACCCAGGCGTTGAAGCTGGCGTTGGGCGATGCCGCCCGTAGCATTCCTATGTCGGGGCTGAAGTCGCAGATCGGCCACGCGCAAGGCGCATGCGGCGCGGCCGGAATGGCAGCCACGCTGATTGCAATGGAGCAGGGAAGCATTCCGCCCACGATGAATCTCGAGAAGCCCGACCCGCATTGCGATCTCGACTACGTGCCCGAGCCCGGGCGCAAGGCCGACGTGGAGCACGCCATTTGCAATTGCGTGGGCTTCGGGTCAAAAAATTCGGCCATCGTGTTACGTCGGTCACCTCTGGCCGCCTAGAAACCGTAGCCCTTCCGACATCGCCTCGCTAAAATCCGCCCATTGTGCGCAAGCGTGGGTTGAGGCTGCTCCTTCTCGTGTCCGTGACATTCGTGTCCCCGCTGCGCGCGCAGGACAGCTCGACCGCACCCTCGTATCTCATGCGGCTGGTCCACGCCCACACCTACGAAAACATCTGCGTGTTGGTGCGCGGCGACGGGCAATACCATTTCGAGCGCGAGACCGCGCAGAAGACGGATGTATCCGAAGGCATGCTTGCGACGCCAGAGTTGCAGCGCGTGGAGCATTTCCTTTCCGCCAACGAGTTGTTTGACCTGGCTGACGACAAAGGACTGAAACCCGCATCCGCCGGGGCCAGCGTGCAAGTCATCCTGAGCGTGCACCGTCCGGGCCGCTGGCAGAATCTGACGTTTCCGACTCCGCAGTCGTGGGAATCTTTCCACGACAGCGTTGTCCCGCTGCTCGGGTGGCTGGAAGAACTGCGCAAGGCAAAGAATCGCGTGAAACTCCGTGAAGAAATTGCCCGAAACAACTGCCTGCCCCCGCCCAAGCTCGAGCTGAAGACGCGGTGAGCGCTGAGCCGCGAGCTACGAGCCGCGAGCTTCGACCCAACGAGCTGCGATCTAACGAACTGAGAGGCCGCCTCAGCCTGAAATTCCGAGCCTCCGATGCCTTGTCATCCTGAACGAAGTCAGGCGCCAGGCGAACCGCAGTGAAGGACCTGTGCACTCCCTCCGAACTCGCCGCAGGCAAGAACTCGGCGTACCGGCACAGACCAAGCTCGCTCGTGGCTCAAAGCTCGTGTCTCGCAGCTCCCCGCCTTTTTCCATCTTTGCTCCAGTTCAAACCATCTATTACTCTTGATCACGTAGCCTATGGCGAATCAGGAAGAAGAGGTACTGGGAAAAGCGTACGACGGCCGCCTGATGCGGCGCCTGCTTACCTATCTCCGGCCCTATTGGTGGCAGGTGATGGTGGCCCTGAGTGCCATTATTTTCAAAGCCGTCCTCGACGTGCTCGGCCCATTTCTCACCAAGACCGCCATCGACAAGTATCTTTCTCACGTTGCCACATCGCATTCCTATCTCGATCGCTGGCTGAGCTCGGCACCCCTGCAAGGCATTGCGCAACTCGCCGCCCTGTATGTCGGAACGCTCGTGTTCAGCTTTTTCTGCGATTTCCTGCAGACCTACTACATGCAGTGGACCGGGCAGATGGTGATGTTCGACCTGCGCAGCCAGATCTTTCGCCACCTGCAGCGCATGCACATTGGTTTCTACGACCGCAATCCGGTCGGCCGCCTGGTCACACGCGTCACCAGTGACGTCGACGCGCTGAACGAAATGTTCACGGCGGGCGTGGTCTCGATCTTCGAGGATGTGTTTGTGCTGCTCGGCATCATCGTAATCATGATGCGCATGAACTGGAAGCTGGCGCTGATCACGTTCGCCGTGCTCCCCATCATCTTCTGGGCGACGATGATTTTCCGCGTGAAGGTGCGCGATTCCTATCGTCGGATTCGCGTCGCCATCGCCCGCATCAATTCCTACCTGCAGGAAGCAGTGTCGGGCATGCTCGTCCTGCAGTTGTTCAATCGCGAGAAGCGCGCCTACCGCCAGTTTTCCGACATCAATGCCAGCCATATGGAGGCGTTCAAAGACGCCATCATGGCTTACGCCGTGTACTATCCGGTCGTCGAAATTCTTTCGGCGGTCGCAGCCGCGGCGCTCATCTGGATTGGTGGCGGCGACGTCGTCCGCAACCTTGCGACGATCGGAACGCTGGTCGCGTTCATGCAGTACGCGCAAAGATTCTTCCGGCCCATCCAGGATCTCAGCGACAAGTACAACATCCTGCAGTCGGCGATGGCTTCGGCCGAGCGCATCTTTAAGTTGCTTGACACGCCAGTCGACATCACTTCTCCCGCCGTAACAAAGAAGCCAGAAGGCCCGGGCCGTATCGAGTTTGATCATGTCTGGTTCACGTACGGCGTGCGTGGCACAGCGACAGACTCGCTGGCCAAGAGCGCAACGACGTCCGACTCGGGCGACGCATCTTCTGCCGGCAATCCCGACTGGGTGCTGCGCGATGTTTCATTCGCGCTCGATCCAGGCGAGACCATCGCGGTGGTGGGCCACACTGGCGCGGGCAAAACTACACTCATCTCGCTATTGCTGCGCTTTTACGACGTGCAGAGGGGCGCGATCCGGATCGACGGCGTCGACATCAAGCAGATGGACCTGAACGATCTGCGACGCCGTTTTGGCGTTGTACTGCAGGATCCGTTCCTATTCTCGGGTACGGTGGGAGGAAACATCCGGCTAGGTTCAGACTGGATTGATGATCGTGATGTTGAGCGCGCCGCCGAGGAAGTCAATCTCGCCGACTTCATCCGCACGCTGCCGGGCGGCTTCGCCGAAGAAGTGCGGGAGCGGGGCTCGACGCTTTCCACCGGACAGAAGCAGTTGATCTCGTTCGCCCGCGCCCTCGCCCACAACCCGCAGGTGCTGATTCTCGATGAGGCCACCTCGAGCGTCGACACCGAGACGGAGTTCCGGGTGCGCGACGCACTCAGCCGCATGGTGCAGGGCCGCACATCGCTCATCATCGCGCACCGCCTCTCGACCATTCAGCGCGCCGACAAGATCATCGTGATGCACAAAGGCAAGGTCCGCGAAATGGGGACCCACCAGCAATTGCTCGCCAATCGCGGGGTCTATTACAAGCTCTACCAGTTGCAATACAAAGATCAGGAAATTCCGGTTTCTACGAAGACTCCTGA
>AR_comb_assmDRAFT_10263142_pt1 | contig 10208 bp, 9 predicted proteins | sample ArasoioldDNA_FD_10543 | JGI IMG/M metagenome (IMG submission 10543) | reverse complement strand
ATAAGCTTTGGCTCTCGAGCCACTGCATTGAAAGATTGAAAAGAGCTATTGTTTGGATCTGCCCAGGTATAACTCATCCAAATTGCACCCGTCGCGTAACCCAGTACCCCAAACACGATGCCCACGGTAGCATACTGCCGGCTGTAAATGTCGTCTGCCAGACTGTTGGTTCGTAGATATCTCACAGCATATACAACGGACACCGTGAAAAGTATCATCATACAGAACCACATACAAACATGGAAATAAAGATTGCGAATTGTCTCAGATAATGCTGGCAACCGAGGAACATCCATCAAAAAACCAGCTATAAAAGTGTAGATCAGCAGGACCACACATAATATTTTCCACCAGGATTTACGCATACGTATTGAGCATCCACAGGATCTTTGCGCCGCAGCATTCGTTAAAAAAGCGCAGCAAAAATAAGGGAAAAGCAATTAGCAATTGGCGACAGACAATAGGCAAACGTAACCACCGCGAATTGCATATTGCCCATTGCCTGTTGTCTTCAATCTTTCCATAAAAAAGGAAAAAGAATCACAGCAAGCACGATCACCATGGCATCGAGCGCGATTAATAATAGAATTGTTGTAGCAGGAATAGCTCCTGTTTCACTAAATGCCGCATTTGACAGCCGCATGAGCAGGAGTAGCTGGGGAATGATAATGGGAAATCCGAGGATGGCCATAATGGCCGCATTTTGCTGTGCCTTTGCAGCAATAGCGGCCAAAAAAGTGAAAACCAGGCTAAGGCTCCACCCTCCCAACAGGACGAGACCAATGAAAACGCCGGCTTTCTCTATCGGGTTACCTAGAAACAGGCTAAATAACGCCAGGCTAAGTGCACTCATGAGCAGCATCAGCAAAGTATTAAACAACAACTTGGCTAAAACAAAGTCCCTTGGCCCCGCGATAGAATAATAATACAACATCCGCCCCCGGCTTTCCTGAAGGAAACTTTTGGCAACAGCGTTAATGGAAATAAAAAGTTGGATCACCCAGAACAATCCATTCCAGACGTTGCTTTCGGGTGCCTCAATGGCCATATACAGCACAAAAATTGTCGCAGCAATATATAATAACACGCCATAAAAACTGTATTGCTGGCGAATCTCGAGCAATAGATCTTTTTTGAAAAGGGTAAATATGTGTCGAAGAGATTTCAATTCATTGCCTGGTTATAGCAAACACGGCAGCGGGGTTCGTACACATCCAACTCACCCAGCATTACCTGGTCATCATTAGGTACTTTTCGATAGGAATAGTTAGCGATGTTACCGCACTTCACACATATAGCATGCACTTTGGTAACATAATCGGCTTTGGCCATGAGACTTGGCATTGGACCGAAGGGGTTACCCAAGTAATCCATATCAAGTCCGGCGACAATGACCCTGACCCCACGCAATGCAAGTTCGTCGCAAACGTTGGGTAACTCCTGATCAAAAAATTGCGCCTCATCTATCCCGATCACATTCGCATCTTGAGCAAGCAAAAGGATTTTTTGAGAATTGTCAATCGGCGTTGATTGAATCGCATTAGTATCGTGAGAGATGATCTTTATTTGATCATATCGCGTATCCATGGCAGGCTTAAAGATTTCCACTTTAAGGTTTGCAATCTTCGCTCGTTTCAAACGACGGATCAATTCCTCCGTCTTGCCGGAAAACATAGACCCGCAGACCACTTCTATCCAGCCTCGGCGTTCGCCTGTTATGTGGGGTTCAATAAACATTGTTAAGATTGTTCAATAAGTTGTTCACAACGATTTTATTGGCAAACTGTTTGTAACTTTAAAGCGCTGATCTACCAATCATAAAAAGGATTAACTGGCGGGTTTTCCTTGTAAAAAGTTGAACTAATTCTCTATCTCCGGCAATCCGTAAATCCTTCAAATCGTCAGCAATCAAAAATAATTAAATCAATGGAACGAATCCAGATCCTTATCAGCAAGTTAAAAGAACAAGCTGAACAAAATGCCAGCCCTGCGCAGCTGCTCGTGACCGTTCAAATGCTCCAGAATGAGCTTTACCAATTACAGGCGAGCGGCAATCACACCCTTGGCACTTCAAAAGTGGCCGTGATGCTTCCAAAAACAGTGAACATAGCAATGCCACAAGGCTTTTCGGAACGCGCTACTTCCAAAGTTGAGGATTATTCTTCCCTAGCTGTCGAAGAAGACAACGTATTCCAAGTAAACAAGAATTCCTCGCGCAAACGTGAACCGTCAAACGTGTTGTTTGATCCGCTGTTTGAAATTCCTACATTGTCACACCAACAAGGAGTGAAAGAGATTAATGAGATGGTGAGTATGCAAAGCGAATCACTCAACGACAGGCTGAAACAGGAAAAAACCGAGGTAGTGGAGGTCCTGAAACATGAGCCTATCAAGGATCTTCGCAAAGCCATCGGGATTAATGATCGCTTCGTTTTCATCAATGAACTTTTCAGGGGAGATGAACCTATGTATGAGCGTAGCATAAAAACGATAAATAGCTTTCACATCTACCCTGAAGCGGAATATTGGATCAACAGGGAATTGGTGGTAAAACTTGGATGGGACAAAGAGAGTGAAATCGTGCGGCATTTTTATCAACTCGTCAAAAGGCGCTTCTCCTCGATATAATTCAGAATTTTTTTTGTTGCGCCAACATTTTCCTGGACATATTTTTTTGAAGCCGCACAACTGTGCATGAAATCATCGCTGTTTTGCAAAAGTGAGCTGAGGACTTGTAGCAGGCGGTTTTCATCGGCAAAGGTTTTAGCCCCCGAAGACTCGACAAGGTCGACCGCCTCCTTGTATTTGTCATAGTTGGGGCCAAACACAACCGGCTTTCCATACACCGCCGGCTCCAACACATTGTGCACTCCATCTTTCGTGAATCCCCCACCGACGTACGCGATGTCGGCATATTTGTACAAGCGTGAAAGCATTCCAATATTGTCAATAACAAGGATGTTGCTTATCAAGGCATTTGAATACGTCAGTTGACCAGGGTCCATGGTCGAATACCTTGTTGACATAGGAAGAAGCTTTTCAAGATATGCCAAGTGCGACGCCTCTATTTCGTGAGGAGCGATGATCAACTTCAGATTTGAATCATTCATCTTGATGAAAACTCTTTCCAAAGCGTCCTCGTCCTCCTTCCATGTGCTGCCGGCCACGATGCATTTGTTATTTCCGACAAATTTTTCAACAGCGGTAATTGGTTCAAACCTCCCCGCGATTTCTGCTACGCGATCAAATCTCGTATCGCCGGCAACAGTACAATTTGTGATGTTTATTGTCTCTAATAATTTCTTTGACCGGTCGTTTTGCACAAATATGTGCGTGAAGGATTGCAGCATGCTCCGTTGCAACTGACCATACCATCTAAAAAAAGATTGGCCCGGTCTAAACACAGCCGAAATTAGAAGACAATTTATCTTTCTACTTTTGATCTCATTTAGATAATGATACCAATAATCATATTTAATGAACATCACAAGGAGAGGATTGATGAGGTCTAAGAACCGTTGCGCATTCTTGCGGGAATCCATGGGCAGGTAAAAAACATTGTCGACCTCCGCATAATTTTTTTTTACCTCGTAACCCGAAGGTGAAAAAAAAGTAACCAACAATTTCACATTCGGAAATTCGGCTTTGATTTTCTCAATTACCGGCTGCCCTTGTTCGAACTCACCGAGTGACGAACAATGGATCCACACTGTTTGCGATTGAGGATCGATGGCAGATTGAATATCGTCAAAGATTCTTTGTCGTCCTTTCAACCATTTTCTCGCCTTCGCATCCCAAATAGATCCAATCCTGACGCCAGCGACATACAACCACAGAAAAATATTGTACAAAAAAACAGTCAAACTTTCGATTTGAACAAAAGTAAAAGCAATCGAATAACCTACCTATATTTTATTATTTTTGCGCGCTCGCCACTTTGCACTTGGGCGGCGCCGCTACAAATCAAGACCTGAATGAAGCCGATTCAAATGGTGGATACTCAAACGCAGTATCAGAAAATTAAGAATGAAGTAGATTTTGCTATTAAAGAGGTAATCGACAGCTCGGCATTTATCAATGGGAAAGTAGTACAGGAGTTTGCTATTAATCTTGCTAAATTCCTTGACATTAAACACGTGATTCCCTGCGCGAACGGAACGGATGCCTTGCAAGTGGCCATGATGGCCCTGGGACTGGAGCCAGGCGATGAGGTGATCACCCCGTCCTTTACCTACATCGCTACAACTGAAGTAATCGCACTGTTGAAACTTACCCCCGTTTTCGTGGAGGTGGATGCGCAAACATTTTGTATTGATCCATCTGCACTCCGAAACGCGATCACTCCTAAAACAAAGGCAATTGTTCCCGTGCATTTATTTGGACAATCTGCGAACATGGAAGAGATTATGACTATTGCGAGGGAGTTCAACCTTTTCGTTGTTGAGGACAATGCCCAGGCTATCGGGGCCGAGTTCATCTTCAATAATGGCAGGAAAAAGAAGACGGGGACCATTGGAACTATTGGCACGACCTCTTTTTATCCATCAAAAAATTTAGCCGCTTTTGGTGACGGCGGGGCTTTATACACAAACGACGATGAATTGGCAGCTCGACTAAAAATGATCGTGAATCATGGGCAAAGTAAACGGTATTACCATGACCTGGTGGGTTGCAACAGCAGGTTGGACAGCATACAAGCCGCGGTTCTCAATGAAAAGCTCAAGCACCTCGACGAGTATATCCAAGATCGTCAACGCGCTGCTAATTTTTATGACAGGGCATTCGCTGATTGCCATAAAATAACGGTTCCGTTTAGAGCGGCCTACAGCACGCACGTGTTTCATCAGTATACCCTTATTGTTGAAAATGTAAACCGCAATGAGTTACACAAATTCCTCGCAGATGAAAAAATTCCCTCGATGATCTATTACCCCGTGCCAGCGCATCGGCAAAAAATGTTCTCACATTTTAATACAGGATCATTACACATGCCAGTTACGGATTCGCTAACCGAAAGGGTAATTTCTCTTCCCATGCATACTGAGTTGGATGAAGAACAATTAAATTACATCACGTATAAAGTCTTGCAGTTTCTAAACGCGTAATAAAGATGAAAATTGCAGTTATCGGAACGGGATATGTTGGCCTGGTAACAGGAACCTGCTTTGCGGAAACAGGCAACACAGTAACCTGCGTGGATATCGATGCGGAAAAAATTAGAAAGCTCTCGAACTCTGAAATCACCATTTACGAACCTGGCCTTGAGAAATTATTTTTAAGAAATCACCGTGAGGGCCGACTAAAATTTACGACGAGTCTTTCAGATGGTATACAGGACGCACTATTGATTTTCCTTGCATTGCCCACACCTCCCGGTGAAGATGGGTCCGCCGATCTATCTGCGGTTTTGAAGGTTGCTAAAGAACTCGGGGAAATAATAAAAGACTATAAGGTTGTAGTCGATAAAAGTACGGTGCCTGTGGGCACGGCAGAAAAAGTACATAAGGCGATCACTACAACGTGCCAGTGCGAAGTTGACGTAGTTTCTAATCCTGAGTTCTTGCGGGAAGGGCTCGCTGTGGAGGATTTCATGAAACCGGACAGGGTTGTGATAGGCACAACCTCTGACAAAGCCAAAAAAATTCTAAGCGATTTATACGCACCGTTTGTGCGTCAAGGTAATCCAGTTATTTTTATGGACGAGCGATCTGCGGAGCTCACGAAATATGCAGCAAATTCCTTCCTTGCTACAAAGATTTCGTTCATGAATGAAATAGCCATCTTGTGTGAGAAATTGGGAGCTGATGTGGACATGGTGCGCAGAGGAATTGGAAGTGATGAGAGAATTGGCAAACGTTTCCTGTTTCCCGGAATTGGCTATGGTGGAAGTTGCTTCCCAAAGGATGTACATGCGCTAGTAAGATCCGCAGCAGAGGCGAAGTACAACTTTAAGATACTCGAGGCGGTGATGCAGGTGAATGAGAAGCAAAAAGTGTATCTCATCCCGAGAATAAAGAAATATTTTAAGGACGATCTGAAAAACAAAAAGATCGCCGTATGGGGTTTGGCGTTTAAGCCAAACACGGACGATGTACGGGAGGCGCCTGCTCTCGATATTATAAATGAGTTATTAAACGAAGGAGCCACGATAACGGCGTTCGATCCCGAGGCGATGAATAACGTAAAACAAATTTTGAACGGTAAGATAACATTTGCGGCCAGTCAGTATGATGCCATCAAAGGCTGCGACGCACTCGTGATCGCGACGGAATGGAGTGAGTTCCGCACGCCTGACTTTGACAGAATGGCGTCCGTAATGAAGAGTAAAGTGATTTTCGACGGAAGAAACGTCTACGACCCGGCGCAAATGAAGGATCTTGGATTTTTCTATGAGAGTATCGGAAGAAAGACGATTGCTTAGAGTTGTTGTTCAAAAATGGTTGAATGTTGTTTAAGATGGTGGAATGGTTCCGCCTGAATTCCTCTTCAACTACTATTCAACAGTATTCAACTACATTTCAACATGAAAAGAATTTTGATAACAGGTGCTGCCGGGTTTTTGGGGTCTCACCTTTGTGATCGCTTTATAAAAGAAGGTTATCGCGTGGTTGGCATTGATAATTTGATTACGGGCGACTTACACAATATTGAACATCTCTTCAAACTTGAGCAATTTGAATTCTATCATCACGACGTTTCAAAGTTCATCCACATTTCAGGTAACCTGGATTATGTGCTTCATTTTGCGTCACCGGCAAGCCCAATCGATTATTTAAAAATTCCGATTCAAACGCTAAAAGTTGGTGCCCTTGGTACGCACAACTGCCTCGGCCTGGCCAAGGCAAAAAAAGCAAGGATATTGGTAGCATCAACAAGTGAGGTTTACGGAGATCCGCAAATACATCCGCAGACGGAAGAATACTGGGGTAACGTCAATCCCGTTGGGCCGCGCGGCGTTTACGATGAGGCGAAGCGATTTATGGAATCGATTACAATGGCCTATCATAATTTTCATGGCGTCGATACGAGAATCGTCCGCATTTTTAACACGTATGGTCCACGGATGAGGCTAAATGATGGCAGGGCACTGCCCGCTTTTATTGGACAAGCTTTGCGCGGAGAAGACCTTACGGTTTTTGGAGATGGCTCGCAAACGAGGAGTTTTTGTTTTGTCGATGATTTAATCGAGGGCATTTACCGTCTGCTCATGAGTGACTATCACCAGCCTGTAAATATTGGCAACCCTGAAGAAATTTCTTTGCTGGACTTTGCAAAGGAAGTATTAGAGCTAACCGGCAATAAGTCTAAAATCATATTTAAACCCTTGCCTGTCGATGACCCGAAACAACGTCAACCTGATATCACAAAAGCAAAAAAATTATTAGGATGGCAACCGATCGTGGATCGCAAACAAGGCTTAAGAATTACCTATGACTATTTTCGTTCGCTTTCACCAGAAGAATGGGGGAAGCAACCTAAGGAATTTGTAAGTAACAAGTGATAAACTAAACGACAAACATCAAATGTATACTGAGCTCGTCGACAAAAAGAAGAAGTTGGCCGTGATAGGCCTCGGCTATGTGGGGCTGCCGATCGCGCTTGAGTTCGCCAAAAAAATTTCCGTGATTGGCTTTGATATCAGTGAGGACCGGGTAAAACTGATGAAGCAGGGAATTGATCCAAGCAACGAACTACCTGGAAAAGCCTTTGAAGGATGCGACATTGTGTTTACCAATTCTCTCGAGGTGTTGCGTGATGCAAATTTCTATGTTGTAGCAGTTCCTACTCCTGTGGATGAACATAATGTTCCCGATCTTACCCCTGTACAAAAGGCCTCCCAGACAATTGGCAAAGTCATCAAAAAAGGAGATTATGTAGTGTTTGAATCTACGGTGTATCCCGGTTGCACCGAAGAAGATTGTCTTCCTATCATCGAAAAGTTATCTGGACTGAAAAATGTCATCGATTTCAAGTTAGGTTACTCTCCTGAACGTATTAATCCGGGGGACAAAAAACATACGCTGGCAAGTGTAGTGAAAGTAGTTTCGGGCTGTGACGGGGAGTCTCTAAGCGAAATCGCCCGCGTTTATGAATTAGTCGTTAAGGCTGGCGTTCACAAAGCATCCAGCATTAAAGTTGCAGAAGCGGCAAAGATTATTGAAAATACCCAACGCGATCTGAACATCGCGTTGATGAATGAACTTTCGATAATCTTTGACATGATGAACATCAACACATACGAAGTTTTGGAAGCCGCAGGAACGAAATGGAACTTCCTGAAGTTTCAACCGGGTCTGGTGGGTGGTCACTGCATTGGCGTTGATCCGTATTATCTCACCTACAAAGCCAGGAAGCTGGGTTACGGTTCCCAAGTGATTTTGGCCGGGCGAAATATCAATGACGACATGGCCACTTACGTGGCGAGAAAGATCATCCAGCATATTATCCGGTACAACGGCGATGTTAAATCAGCAAAAGTCTTGATCAAAGGAGCCACGTTTAAGGAAAATGTAAGTGATATACGTAACTCGAAAGTGGCAGACATGGTAAAAGAGTTGAAGTCATTTTACATAAACGTGGATGTCGAGGATCCCTATGCAGACTCCGATCAGCTGGAACATGAATATGGCTTCGGTCTGTCGAAGGACGTCTCCCAGGAATATGACGCCGTAATTATCGCAGTGCCTCATGAACCTTATTTGTGTCTGGATGAAAATTATTTTACGGGGGTTACTAAACAACACGGTTTGGTAGCTGACCTGAAGGGACTGTACCGTAACAAGATCACAAAAAGAACTTACTGGAGCTTGTAAACATGCCACTTCATAACACAGAGTTTCCCGGGTTGTTTGTCTTTGAGCCCATCGTATACGAGGATAGTCGCGGTTATTTTTTTGAATCTTATAATGAAAATGTTTTTGCCCAAGAAAATATTCGCTTGCGATTCGTCCAGGACAATCAATCCAGTTCCTCCTATGGGGTAATTCGAGGCCTCCATTATCAACTAAATCCTCACGCACAAACAAAACTTGTTAGGGTTCTGAGTGGCGCCATCCTGGACATAGCCGTTGACATCCGAAAAAATTCTGCTGGGTATGGAAAAGTCTTTTCCATTGAATTGTCGGCAGAAAATAAAAAACAGTTATTGATCCCACCGGGTTTTGCACACGGGTTTTCCGTTTTGACAGAAAAAGCAGAAGTGTATTATAAATGTGATCAATTCTATAATAAGGAGAGTGAAACGGGTATTCGTTATAATGACCCTTCACTGAATATTGATTGGAAAATTTCTCTTCAGAAAGCAACGATTTCTGAAAAAGATCAGAATCTGCCGTTGCTATGCGATTGCAAAAACAACTTCGAATTTGCCGGTTAGCCTACTTTATTGAAGTGATCTCTGTCGTGCCGCCCGCTGATTCCGTTTTCACAACTCCGAATCCCGGAGCGTACCATTCCGTAACGTCCGCATTCATGGGTATGCCAATGCCCATTTTGAAAATCATTTTACTATGATACGTTATCTTAAGGCATTCCCATGTGCCTGCCGGTGTAGTCACAGTTTCTTTGCCCAGGACTTTCCTATTCGTCATGTTCATTGAAATATTTCCTTTCATGCCGGAAGTAGAAGTAAAATCTGCGGCAAAAGAGGCATCTTTTAATGCGTCTCCTTCTTTCATCGTTGCGGGGTAGTCGAGATAACTAACCGTTCCGCTTGCCGCCATGCTACTCATCTGTTCCTGTTGCGCGGAGGGAATAATCATCTTCATATCCATCAGCAATGTTCCATTTTCACATTGCACATCGTTGCTGGCCGTTGAAATGCTCTTTCCATTCTTATCCAACATCTCGGATTTAACCGTGGCTGTAGCACTATTTCCTTTGTTGGTCACATTCGAAATCACATAAACCACCTTTCCTGTTTGATTACCCTTTTTGTTTTTGATGGTCATTTCAATCGTCTTATTGTTCTGCAGGTAATAATACTCGGAACACTTCTGCGACCATGAGCTAGAGCTAATCACAATAAAAAATGCAAAAGCAAGCAGTTTCATGATGAAATATTTGTGGTGAAAAGGTAAGAGAATGCCGAATAATGAACAAGGAATTTCGAATGTCCAGTGCCGGTACTTCATCATTCCTTGTTCGAAATTATATTCGACCGTTGCCCTGCAAGGATTCGAACCCTGACATTCAGAGCCAGAATCTGA
>AR_comb_assmDRAFT_10104582_pt1 | contig 10208 bp, 10 predicted proteins | sample ArasoioldDNA_FD_10543 | JGI IMG/M metagenome (IMG submission 10543) | reverse complement strand
GGTGAACTACTCAAAATCTTCGAGGAAAACTATTTGATGGTTGAAGCGAACGCTCGTGTTTACAAGAGTTAGGAGATCTCCATGTCTTGTGAATCTCAGAGCAAAAAAGAAGAGCAAACGATCATCGATTTACTAGTCTACGGACGCTCGGATCGCTCTGGCTTTAGTAAACTTCAAAGGAGCCCATCGCGATCTTCTCGCCGTTGACATAAACCTCTGCTTCGTATTTCCCAACGCGCCAATTTCCCGGACCTAATACTCCTATACCGACGGAGTGATGAGATGAAGTCCAGTCGGGTTCTATGCGGGTGTCGTAATCCACAATTCTAAACGTCCTTGCATTCTCACGGATGTGAACAGTCATTGTGAAATAAATTTTCTTTCCTGGCTGGGGATACTCGAGGTAAATTTCCGGGTGGACTCTTGTAGTCGCAGCGTGTTCAAACCGGCTTTTGTATGTCGGGTTTTTCACCGGTCCGATATCCGCAGCACTGCTGCCAAAAAACGCAAGCTTCGTAACACGTGCATCTAGCGATGGAATCGATACAGTTTTATCTTGTAAGATCGTAGGCTCCGGGACGGCGGAAGCAGTCTTGGCTTCAGACGCGCTTCTGAACGAAGAGCTGCACCCCGGCATTGATGAGAGCAAGAGTCCCGAAAGCAGCAGCATACGAGTTTTTTTTGAATCGAACATTGGTCCCTCCTTATGTGAGTCGCTCCCCACAATGCAATGAAAAGGCCAGAAAAGGCCTTGGTCGAATCACCGCTCTTCCAGCTTTTCTGGATTGCGTGAAACCTAACTCAGTAACAAAAGTGGCCAGATAAAACGAAACTTGGCCAGGGGCAGCTTTGAAAAGCATTGCAATTCCGTGTTTCTCCAAGATGCGCGGAGGAATTGATAAACCCTCAGGGTTCCAAATATCCACGCCCATCGCGTTGGTTTGACAGTGACGAGTGGGGACGGTTACATTTTGCGAATTCCATCACGCGGAGCCGTTCCATGGCACATCCCACTTTTGATCCACCATTGTTTGTTCGCAAAGACTTGGACGGTTTCTTCGGTCTGATGATCGATAACTTGATCCAACTTATTCTCATCGTGAGCCTTTGCCGCGAGCTGATCCATCTGCCAGATAGTTATATCTTTGGGCGGATTCTTCCCGGGGCTGCTATTTCGATCCTAGTAGGCAATGTCTTTTACGCCTGGCAGGCCCGGCGGCTCGCCCGGGAGACGGGACGGGAAGACGTCACTGCGTTGCCCTACGGCATCAACACGGTCAGCCTCTTTGCTTTTGTTTTCTTCATCATGCTGCCAATTTATCAGGAGAGCAAAGATCCGATCTGGGCATGGAAAGTCGGGTTGGTTGCTTGCTTTCTCAACGGTGTCATCGAAATTATCTGTGCTTTCGTTGCGGAACGCGTACGGCGCGTGACGCCGCGGGCTGCGTTACTGTCGGCGCTGGCGGGCATCGCCATTACGTTTATTTCGATGGATTTTACTTTCAAAATCTTTGCCCAGCCCTTGGTGGCCATGGTGCCGATGGCGATTATTTTTGTTGCGTACTTTTCGCATCAGAGGTTTCCGCTCGGCCTGCCTGGCGGTATGGTCGCGATTGCAGCGGGTACTCTGCTTGGATGGTTGCTGGGTACCATGAGAGGGAAAGCATGGGACTTGACCTATGCTGTGGCCATGCCCGTATTTGCCGGTGGTTCCCTTTGGGAGGCACTCTTACATCCAGGCTTTCTGAATTATTTGTCGATCATTTTGCCGATGGGAATTTTTAACGTCGTCGGTTCATTGCAGAACATCGAAAGCGCCGAAGCTGCGGGCGACCGCTACCGCACTTTCCCGTCTCTTATGGCCAATGGAGTTGGCTCGGTCGTGGCGGCACTCTTCGGCAGCGTCTTTCCGACGACCATCTATATTGGTCATCCCGGTTGGAAACAACTCGGCGCGCGCTCCGGTTATTCAGCCTTGAACGGGTTATTCATCGCTTTTCTTTGTCTGACTGGAAGCATTCAATCCGTCCTCGGATTGATTCCGCTCGAAGCAGGAATTGGGATTCTGCTCTATATCGGCTTAATCATCGTCGCGCAGTCCTTTCAGGAAACACCCAAGGAGCATGCGCCAGCGGTGGCGTTGGGGATCGTTCCGGCGTTGGCAGCTTGGGGTCTGTTGATGGTGGAAACCGGGCTCAGAGTCGCCGGCAAATCGCTCTATCTAGTCGGGATAGCACCATTCGGCCAAAGCCCGGCGATGCACGGGGTCATTTCCTTGCAGCAAGGCTTTATATTTACCTCCATGATTCTTGCGGCAATCGGGGTGGCGTTGATCGAAAGGCGGTTCGTGACGGCCGGTCTTTGGTCTTTGGCCGCCGCGTTCCTCTCGGCCGTAGGAATCATTCACGCCTATGACCTCACCCCCGGCGGCATTGTCAATCGTTTCGGACTATTCGCGGCACCGGAGTTCTTCGCGGGCTATTTGCTTCTTGCGCTGCTTTTCTTCGCTGTCGCCGTATATGCGAAGCAACGTTAGGACGTCTATGGTCAAGCGCTAGCGTGGAAGCGCTGTCTCTCCCGTGTACGCTTGATTATTGATGGAAGTGACTTCCCAGTGATCGTTCCCGTCATGGTTCAGACGGGTAACGCCGCAAGGATCGAGGTGGAAAGTGCGGTAGCTGTTCAAGTGGGTCCTCGTGATCCGGCAGATGATGCCTAAGATCGGGAAGTTGTGGCTAACGACGACGATGGCTTCTTTGGCGGCGTGACGTTGCACGATTCGATTCAACCCGTTCCAGGCCCGGCGGGCGACATCTATGAGCCGCTCGCCGCCTGGAACTTGAATCTCCGCAGGCTCGGTTCTCCATTGTTGGATGAATTGAGAGTAATTTTCCTTGATCTCTGCGAATGTCAGTCCTTCCAGTGCGCCATGATCAAGTTCGCGAACGTCGGTTTCGATAAGCACGGGGAGTTGATGATGCCGGCTGAAGAACTGAGCGGTCTGCCATGCGCGCTTCAAATCGCTTGAATAGATTCCATGGATCGTTTCGTTCGTCAGCGACATCGCAATTTGTTCCGCCTGGCGGACTCCGACCTCATTCAGATCCAGGTCCGTCGCACCTTGGCAGCGACCCTGCAAATTCCAATCCGTAGCGCCGTGACGAACCAAAAAAATTTCCACGATCTGACCCTGGAATAAGATGAAAAAAACTCTAACTCTCTTCTAGAGCGTTAGGGTGAACTTGGATCTGAGCCTTCGCTTTGAGGGACTCCACAAACCTTTGCAGCACTTGTTGGCGACTCTCGGCCAAAGCCTGTTTCGTAACCTGCTCTTTCTCCTTATCGAACTGCTCCATGTCGGCCCCTTGGCTATCTTTAAAGGCCAAGATATAGGCGTTATCCTTCTGCGTGTAGATTTTATCCGGGAACGGTCTCTCTGCCGACAGTTCTATCTCTCCCGACCTCAATTCCGAAAGCTCCCCGACTTTAGGAAGTTGAGGCGCGTTGCGAAGAAACCAGCCGGTTTCTTCCAGCTTTAAACTGTTTTGCTGGGCAAGCTTACCGATGTCTTTCTCTTTCTTCAATTGCTCCAACAAGCTTTTGCCCTTTTGCTGCAAAAGTTCGTGCGCCTTGGATTCCTTCAGGCTTTTTTCAAGGTTGGACTTTACCGCATCGAAGGGTGGCACCGTTGGCTCGGTTCGTTGCTTGATTCTTGAAACGTAGTAAGCGTTGGGGCCCTCGATGACAGGGCTAATGTCCTTAGAGCTCATGGATAGGGCCGTCTTATAAAACTCCGGTGCTTGTCCGATTTCGGGCAGTACTTCACCCGTAGTGAATGGGCGAGTCACGTTAACCGCAAGGCCACTCTCCTGGGCCAATTTGGGGAAGTCACTACCCGAGAGCGCCTTCTCCCGGTCTCGATCCGCAAGTTTCGCGGCTTCACGCTTGCCCTTTTCTACCTTGAGTGCATGGATGATCTCGGCAGTAGCCTCTTTCAAGCTTTGAGTTTTTTCGTCTCTGATGTTTTCGACCTTAACGATGTGAAATCCTGTAGAACTCTCGATGACGTTGCTCGTCTCCCCCTTGGCTAGACTGGAAACGGCTTTATCCAGCGGCGCTGGCAGTTGCTCTTGTGTCACCCAGCCGAGGTCTCCTCCTTTTGCCGCAGTCGAATCTTCCGACTCTTGTTTTGCTAATTGAGCGAAATCCTTCCCGGCTCGTGCTTCCCCCAGGATGCGATTCGCACGCGTCTGCGCAGCGTCCTTTTGTTTCGCATCCGCTCCTGGCGGGACACGGATTAAGATATGGCGCGCCTTGATTTCTTTAGGTTTGTGAAATTTCGAGTCCCGATTCGCTTGATAGTATTCCTCGATTTCTTTGTCGGTGATCTGGACTGAGGTTGAGAATCGTTCGAAGGGGTAGGCGAGATATTCGACTTGGACTTTCAAAGGCTCTTTAAGGAATTCCTTGTTACGCTCATAGAACTTCTTAATCTCTTCTTCGGTCAGCTTGATTTCTGAAAGATAGTTGCTGATCGGTAAGCGGATGAAGTAAAGATTGATTTTCCCGCGTTCGAAGCCGTAGCGGTCTCGCACTTCGGCCTCCGTCACGCGAACGGCGTCCAGCAGCACGCTGTAGAGCCGCTGAATCGTTAACTGCTCCCGCTGTTCATCTTCAAACTGGCCGGGGTTAATGCGATTGGCACGCAGAAGTTGGAGATAGCGTTCTTTGTTGAATCGGCCGTTGACTTGAAAATCGGGAACCTGAGCAATAGCCGTCATCAAATCTTCGTCATTAGTCGCCAGTCCGAGATGACGGGCCTCTTGGAGCACTAACCGTTTTTGGATGAGCTCTTCCAGCAGTGTGCCTCTTATGTTTAAACTTTTTTCAAGCTCGGGTGTGAGCGAGCCTTTCAATAGCTCACGGTACCGCTCCAATGCCTTCTGGTAATGCAAGGCAAATTCTCGTTGCGTGATGACTTCGCCGTTTACCTGGGCAATGTCTTGTGCCGCCGGATCGTGAAACTTATTGCCACCGTAGAAAGCAATGAAGACGACAATAATCAGTCCAAGCAAGAAAATGATGATCCAAGAGCGTTTTCGTTTACGCAGGGCATCGAGCATGGGTGGTAAGACCTTTCGATCAAAATAAAACTATTTTTCCATGATAGAAAATGGGTCGTCCAGTTGCAACCATTGGCGCCTTGTCAGTCGCCGTTTTTCCTTTATTTTTTCATTACCTTGCCAGGAAAGGCCAAATCTGTTATTTTCTCTCTGCTTAAGCCCTTTTTCGCTTCGGTTAGAAGGAGTTTTGTGATGTTGGATGCCCTCTTTGGCGTTTTTTCCAACGATCTTGCCATTGATCTTGGGACCGCCAACACCCTGATCTATGTTAAGAACCAGGGGATCGTGTGTAACGAACCCTCGGTTGTTGCGGTTCAGCAAAGAAATGAACGTGGCGGTAAGAAGGTTCTTGCGGTGGGCGCCGAAGCCAAAAGAATGTTGGGCCGGACTCCGGGAAGCATCGTCGCCATCCGCCCATTGAAGGATGGTGTCATCGCTGATTTTGAAATCACCGAAGCGATGCTTCGTTATTTCATCCAGAAAGTTCACAATCGTCGTACTCTGGTACGCCCTCGGATTATTGTCGGTGTTCCATTTGGAATTACTGAAGTTGAAAAACGAGCCGTAAGAGAATCGGCGGAGTCTGCAGGAGCGAGGGAAGTCTATCTGATCGAAGAACCCATGGCGGCGGCCATAGGAGCTGGGTTACCCATTACCGAGCCTACCGGCAATATGATTGTCGATATCGGAGGTGGGACCACCGAAGTCGCGGTGATTTCGCTATCCGGGATCGTTTTTTCCCGCTCCGTCAGAGTAGGTGGCGATAAGATGGACGAGGCTATCGCTCAATTCATCAAAAGAAAATATAATCTTTTGGTCGGTGAGAGAACTGCAGAATTGATTAAGATCACCATTGGCTCGGCCTATCCGGGAGATGAAATTCAAACGATGGAGATTAAGGGTCGCGACCTTGTGGCAGGCGTCCCAAAAACCGTCGTAATCACGGATGAAGAGATCCGAGACTCTCTTCTGGAGCCCATCAACCAGATTGTCGAAGCCGTCCGGCTTTCACTGGAACGGACGCCCCCTGAACTCGCCTCCGATATCGTCGACCGCGGTATCGTGTTGGCTGGCGGCGGCGCGTTGCTGCGAAATTTGGATATCCTGCTGCGAGAAGAGACCGGGTTGCCGGTTATGATGGCGGAAGATCCTCTCACGGCCGTGGTCATGGGCGCGGGAAAGGCCTTGGATGAGATCGCGTTGCTCAGGGAGGTGGCGGTTCACTGAGTTTCCGAGGCCTCTATGGCCCCCGCCCTTTGGAGGCGAAAGAGCCTTCCATGTTCGCTTTTCTTCGCAAGAACCAAATCCTTCTCAGCTCTTGTTTCTGTCTCCTTCTGTCGCTTTATATTCTGACTGCCGCCGCACGTGGCCAACTCAGGAATGACCCCATCGGCCCTATACTACTCTGGATCATGCGGCCGTTGCAGATCGTTGCCCAGGCAACTACCAATTGGATTGATGCAATTCAAAACAGCTATTTGATGGTGGCAGGCTATAAGTCGGAGAACGAGAAACTCAGAAACCGGATTCAACAGTTGGAGGTTGAAAGGAATCAGCTGTTGGAAGCCGAGGCTACTAATCGGCGACTGCAGGAACTCTTAGAATTCCGTTCCCATCTGCAGTCCGGGACGGTGACAGCCTCGATTATCGCCAACAGTGGCAGTAGTTGGTTCAAAAGCTGTCTCTTAGACAAAGGAAGCGCGGATGGCGTGCGCAAGGGGATGGCGGTAGTTACGCCCTTGGGCGTAGTCGGGCAAGTTGTGGCGGTGACCGCGCGCACGGCGAAGGTATTGTTGCTGGCTGACCCGAACAACGGTGTGGATGTCTTAGTTCAGCGGACGCGGACCCGCGGCATTGTCTCGGGTTCGTTGGATAACGGCACGATCCTAAAGTACGTGAAGCGGAGCGAAGATATTCAGGAAGGTGACCGGCTTGTCACCTCGGGCTTAGATGGTGTTTTCCCCAAGGGCATTGTGGTCGGAACCGTGGTTAAAGTGCGTAAACAAACTCTTGGCCTGTTTCAGCACATTGAGGTCATGCCAGCGGTAAGCCTGACCCGAACGGAAGAAGTTCTTATCGTCAAGGCCGATGTGAATCAGGAAAAAAATTAGCTCTGTTCGAGTGACTTACAGATAGATATACGATGAAACTGTCCGTATCGTTTTTTGTCGTGGGAATAATGCTGATGTTGTTACAGACGACTTTTCTCCATCTTGTTCCCGTGGGGCCCGTGGTTCCCGATTTGATTCTTGTGCTTTGCGTCTATTGGGGCCTTTACCACCCTACCGTTGGAGCTGCTTTGGGCTCCTTTCTATTGGGTTACTCGGTGGATGTTGTATCCAGCCCCATTTTGGGCCTCAATGCTTTTGCCATGTCGCTGGTTTTTCTAGCCGTTTATCTCAGTTCGCGGTCTATTTGGCTGCATCATCCCGTGGTGAGCTCCATCGTGGTTCTCTTGGCATCGCTGGTCAAAGGTGCGGCATTGATACTGGTTTGGACGGTGTTTTTAAGCGTCGATGGCTTTTGGACGGGCGCGATCCGCTATATCTTATTAGAGGCGCTGGTCGCCGCGGTACTGGCGCCGTTGGTGTTCGCTCTGCTACGGCGCGGACAAGCGTATCTGGAACAGATCCGCGTCACTAGCTAATCAAAATGCCGTTAATCGCCGATATAAACAGACCAGACGGAGCTCCCGAGCTGCGCAGGCGAGCTCGTCTCTTATATCTTGTCCTGATTCTTGTATTCGGAGCCCTCCTAGCGCGGCTGTTTTTCCTCCAAGTGGTGGATGGTGAACGGTATACATTTTTGTCTGAGAATAACCGGGTGCGCATCAAGAGAATTCCTGGTACGCGAGGAATGGTTGTTGACCGCCAAGGCCAACTGCTCGTCGATAGCCGTCCTTCATTCGATTTATTATTCGTTGCCGAAGACGCTGAGGAGCCGGAAAGTACGCTGCGTCAATTGGCACGCTACCTCCGACGGGACGAGAAGGAGTTGCTTGCCACACTCGAAGAGAACAAGAAGCGACCTGCCTTTGAGGAAATCGTAATAGGCAAGGACGTAGATTGGGCCACCGTCGTTGCCGTGGAAACGCATCAGATCGATTTGCCCGGAGTTAGCCTGCGGGCGCGGCCGCGGCGCAGTTACTCCGATGGACCGGTTGGCGCTCACATTCTCGGATACTTGGGCGAGATTGGACCCAAACAGCTGAAGACCTTAAAAGACCAGGGTTATGCGACCGGTGACGAGTTTGGACAGTACGGTTTGGAAAAAACTTGGGAATACGTTCTTCGTGGTCAGAGCGGCGGTCAACAGGTGGAAGTGGACGCACTCGGCCGGCGAGTCCGAGTACTTCATGAGGTTACCGACGTTCCTGGTTACACGGTTCATTTGACTTTGGACCGCCAGCTTCAGGAGACCGCCTTCGAAGCCCTCAAGGGCAAGGAAGGAACTATCGTCGCTCTCGACGTCAATACCGGTGCCATCCTGACGATGGTCAGCACGCCCGCGTTTGACCCTAATGTGTTTGCGCGGGGAATCAAATCGGAGGAGTGGCAAGGGTTAATGAAAGATCGGCTCCGGCCTCTGAGCAACCGGGCGATCCAGGGTCAGTATCCTCCCGGATCCACTTTTAAGGTCATCATGGCGATTGCCGGGCTGGAAGAGGGCGTGCTGCAACCCGAAAGCCGAATTTCCGATCCGGGTTACTATTTCTTTGGTAATCGTCAGTTCCGTGACTGGAAAAAAGGTGGACATGGTTCTGTGGATCTACACCGGGCGATTGTTGAGTCCTGTGACACCTACTTCTACCAGGCAGGCCAGCGGATCGGTGTCGACCGAATCGCAAAATGGGCGAGGGCCTTCGGCTTGGGCGAGAAAAGTGGGGCTACTCTCGATGACGAGAAGGGCGGCATTGTTCCCGACAGTGAATGGAAAAGAAAAAGATTCCGTCAGCCCTGGTACCCGGGGGAGACGCTTTCGGTGGCTATTGGCCAAGGTTATCTGACTGTGACACCGCTGCAGCTCGCCAACATGATGGCCGCACTGGCGAACGGCGGCACGCTCTATCGGCCGCGGGTCGTTGACAAGATCGAATCAGTGGATGGTACCGTGGTTCGCGAGTACGGACCGGAGAAGATCCGCACGATCAGCTTGAAGCCCACGACTCTAGAACGTCTGCACAAAGCCTTGGCGGACGTCGTTAGAGGCCCGGGAGGAACCGGTGCTGCGGCTAGGTCTAGCATAGTCGAAATTGCCGGTAAGACAGGGACGGCCCAAGTCGTTGAGATGAAGGGCGGTTATGTGAAAACTGAGCAGCTGGCCTACTTTAACCGCGACCACGCCTGGTTTGTCGCCTACGCGCCCGTGCAGAATCCAAAAATCGCTTTGGCGACTTTGATAGAGCACGGCGGCCATGGTGGGGATGCCGCTGCTCCTTTGGCGAAAAAAGTGATCGAGAAATATATGGAGCTTCAAGCCCGGACTCCTGGGCAGCAACAAGCCCGCATCGAAGGAACAACTCGTGCAGATTGATCGTCGGCTGGTTGCACATTTTGATTGGCCGTTGTTCCTCTTAGCGCTGGTTTTTGTTGCCATCGGCGTCACGACGATCTATAGCGCGAATTACAACATCGCCGAAGAGCACGCTGGCGGCTTGCCATCGAGACAACTGCTCTGGCTGGGCCTGGGCATCATAGCGATGTTGACGGCCGTGGCCTTCGATTATCACTATCTCGATCGGCTCGCCTACCCGTTTTATGGAGCCATGCTCTTGCTGCTGCTGCTCGTTCTTTTCGTCGGGCACTCCGGAGGTGGATCGCAGCGCTGGATCAATCTCGGATTTTTTCGGCTCCAACCTTCGGAGCCGGCGAAACTCGCGATTGTTCTGGTGATGGCGAAATATCTACAAAATGACGAGCCGGCTCGGGGATTTCGATTGAGGGATCTTTGGGTACCCTTTGTGCTGGTTGGCCCACTGGTTATTCTTACCCTGGTGCAACCGGATTTGGGCACCGCGATCATTTTGGGCATTGTCTTTCTCAGTATGATACTGATGGGCGGGCTTCGCCTGCGTTCTTTTGTCTA
>AR_comb_assmDRAFT_10114542_pt1 | contig 10209 bp, 8 predicted proteins | sample ArasoioldDNA_FD_10543 | JGI IMG/M metagenome (IMG submission 10543) | reverse complement strand
CAGCGGGCGATCAAACGCGGGATGGACGTCGTGCTCGCATCTTTGGGGGCGATCGTCATGTCTCCCGTCTTCCTGTTCGCAGCCCTCGCGGTCCGAACCACGTCGGCCGGTCCGGTCCTCTTCCGCCAACAGCGGGTGACCGAGGGGGCCAGGACCTTCGTCATGTACAAGTTCCGAACCATGACGGACGGCGCCGGGGACATCGAAGACGAGCACGGGATCGACACGTCGGCACCGTTCTTCAAGATCAAGACGGACCCACGGCTGACGAAGGTCGGGAAGTTCCTTCGCAGATGGAGCATCGACGAGCTGCCGCAACTCTTCAACGTCCTGATGGGCGACATGAGCCTCGTCGGGCCACGTCCGCTTCCCGCCGAGCAGGTGTCCGCAAATATCGAGCTGTTGGGGCCACGACACGAGGTGAGGGCCGGGATGACCGGCTGGTGGCAGATCCAGGGACGATCCGACGTGGATCCCGAGCAGGCCATCCGGATGGATCACTTCTACATCGAGAACTGGTCCCCGACCCTGGACGTCTACATCCTGCTGAAGACGGCCGGCGCATTGCTCTCACACAAGGGCGCCTACTGAGCGTGGTCACGGGGACACGACAGATCGAGCGTCCGCCGACCGAGCGCGTGCTCGGACAACGCGTCGATCCCGTCACCAAGCGTCAAGCCGCCGACATGGTCGTGCGCCGAGCCCTGGACGACACGCCGGGCGCGTACGTGTGCCTGACCAACGTGCACACCACCGTGGAATCGCAACACTCTCCCGAGCTACGAACGGCGGTCGACGAGGCCTTCCTGTCCGTCCCGGACGGCATGCCCCTCGCGTGGATCCTTCGCCATCGCGGCCATGTGGCGACGGAGAAGGTGACGGGGATCGAGTTCGTGCCGCAGGTGGCATCCCGAGGGGTCGAGCATGGCGTGCGGCACTTCTTCTACGGCGGAGGCCCGGGGATCGCCGTGAGGGCCGGCCTGCATCTCGAACGACAGGTTCCCGGCGTTCAGGTGGTGGGTGCGGCATCCCCACCCTTCGGTGAGATCCCCGAGTGGGCCAACGAGGAGCTGCGAGAGGAGGTGCGCAGGACGAGGCCGCACGTGTTGTGGGTGGGCTTGGGTGCTCCGAGGCAGGAACTCTGGATGAGGAAGATGGGACGGGATCTTGGGGTTCCGGTCATGGTTGGCGTCGGAGCGGCTTTCGACTATCTCGCGGGCACGAAGCCTTCTGCGCCGACGTACCTCCGACACATCGGCCTGGAGTGGCTGTTCCGGTTGGCGGTCGAACCCCGACGCCTGTGGCGTCGGTACCTCGTGGGAAACTCCGTATTCGTCTATCTGGTAGTGCGCGACGAATTCTCAAGCGTCTTCATGCGTGAGAAGCGGTAACAGTTCGGGAGGCAGTGGCATCGTTTCCTGCAGGAGCTGCCTGAGAGCCTTCGTCCGACTATCGAGCATGAGGTCGGCAAGATCATCCACATCGTCTTGACGCTCGCGTCGTTTCCCGAGTGCGGTTATCGAGGCTTTCGCTAGCCGTTGGGCGACGTGCCGGACGTCTCCGGATTCGGCGACGGCGATCGCATGGGGTCCGGCAAGGAGAGGGGGTCCCCCCCGAGCCAAGCACACGATGGGGATCCCCGCCGCGCGAGCTTCGGCCACGACTGCGCCGGCCTCTTCGTGCAGCGAAGGAAAGAGCAAGACGTCGGCTTCCGACATCGTGCGGAGCACGTCGGCTTGAGGGAGCCACCCCAACCACTCGACCCGGTCTTCCACGCCTAACCGACGGGATAAGCGTCGCAGCCTTGCTTGGTCGTTTCCGGCTCCACAGATCGCGAGTCTCCAGCCCGGGAGCAGGGACAGGGCGTAGAGGCATAGGAACACACCCTTGAACGGTTCCAGCCTCCCCGCATAGACCGCACGAGGTGGACCGGCTCGCACGACTGTCTCGCTCTCGACGAGATCCTCGCGGATCACAGCATTGTGGAAGACACGTGCTTTGTGTCGGTGTCGGCGCGGGAACCAATCACGGGTCTCCGGGTTCTGCGCCAGGATGAGATCGGCCCGACGCCACGAGATCCGAGCGAGTGGATTCGCGTAGCGCGCTGCGGCATGGATGATCGATCTGGCGATCTCGTAGCTGGCACCGTTCCATCCAAGGTCCGGCAGGAGCCGCCAGACGGTTCCAACGCAGCCTCCCACAGGCCCGTAGACGAACGGCCGTCCGGCCACGGCGGCGAGGGTCCCGTACCAAGCATTCGCCCACGTGAGGTGCCACACGACGTCGAATCTCTTCGAGTGTTGCAGGCGACGCGCTTCCCTTAAAGCGGCAACCTGCCAAAGCAGGTAGTAGATGCGAAGTCCTCGTAACCCTCGCTGCCAGGACCGCAGATTCTGAGGTAGCTCGACGTAGACGAACCTCAGGTTCCTTCGCTCTGGGATCGAACCGAGAGCCTGTTCGATCGATGCCTCATAGTCGCGCCGGGTGATGACCCAGGTCTCGCCGAGGCGAGCCAACATGCGAGCCCACGCCCATCCCGCACCGGGTTCCGACCCGCGCCCCGGTTCACACGCGTACGCGAACGCGAGGATCCGCAGCGAGGTCGTCGAGGTTTCGGGACGCACCGAGAGCCTTCCTATACTGACCTCATGCTCGCGAACGACTCCCCTTCGGAGCCCACCACTCCACCTAGCGAGCGCCATCCGGTGCCCGTCACATTCGTCTCTTCGTATGGGCGCATCGGCGGCGCTCAGATCTATCTCGAAGGCCTTCTCGGCGATCTCGAAGCGTCGTGGGTCCGCGACGTTATCAGCCTCGGTCACGGACCGCTCAACGACCGCCTCGCTCGCTACGGCCGGGACGTGCACGTGATCCCGGCATCCGGCGGATGGCTTAGCCTCGCGACTGCTGGGTGGCGGCTTCGCCGTCGCCTGCTCTCGCAACGGCCCGGACTCGTGCATGCGAACGGCGTGAAGGCCGCTGTGGTCTCAACCCTGGCTACTGTCGGGACCCGGATCCCGGTTCTGTGGCTCAAGCACGACTTCGCCATGGACGGATGGCGTGCTCGGCTCATCGGCCGACGCTGCCGTGAGGTCGTGGGGGTCAGCTCGGCCGTGATCAGGACGTTCGACAGGGGTTTCTCTCGCAAGGCGTACGTCGTGTACCCAGGGCTGGACCCTGAAGACATCGATCGGCTGTCCGCTCGCCAGGGCGTGATCGAGGCGCTCGGCGTCCCGCCTTCATCCTTTCTCCTCGCCTTGGTCGGTCAGCTCATCCCGGGGAAGGGGCACGCCGAACTCGTGGAGATCCTGCCCCGGCTCCTGCGAGAGCACCCTGGCGTCGTCGTCGTCTTCGTCGGTGGAACCGCCTATGCAGGCAACGAGGTGTATGTGAGGCAACTGGAGGATCGGATCCGAGATCTCGAGCTCACGACAGCGACTCGTTTCGTTGGGTATCGAGAGGACGTTCATACCTTCACCTCCGGCTGCGACGCGCTGGTGATTCCGAGTCTTCCAGCGTCGTCGGGCGCCGACGTGGAGGGGTTTCCCCTCGTAGCCCTCGAGGCGATGGGCGCCCAGACCCCAGTCGTCGCGTATCGGGTGGGCGGTCTCCCTGAGCAGTTGGGCGAATGTGGGGTGCTCGTTCCGGTGCGGGACCGCGAAGCCCTGGCCGAGGCGATCCTTCGCTTGGCGCGTGATCCCGAGCTCGGGAACCAACTCGGCGCATGCGGTCGAAATCGGGTGCTGAACCGATTCACGAGGCGCCAGATGGTTGATGGCCTCAAGCTCCGCTACCGGGAGACGACTGCCGGATGAGGAGGCGCGTCACCATCCTGACCTATCACACCATCGGCGAATGCCGCCCGGGAGACGATCCCGCCGAGCTTTTCATGCCCAGTCGGGTCTTCGAGGCGCACATGCGGTTCATCGCCCGCTGGAGGAAGGTGATCCCGCTCGAGAGGGCGGTGGCAGGCGCCGATCAGGGGGGTCGACCGGCTGTGGCCGTCACGTTCGATGACGGATACCGAGGCGTGATCCAGCACGCCGCCCCCATCCTCAAGCGCCTCTCGATCCCGGCCACGATGTTCGTTCCGACCAAGTGGATCGGCCTCCACAACACATGGGATCAACCGTATGCATGTCCCTTGGACATTTTGGGACCCGAGGAGCTCCTGAAGGCCGAGGCGATGGGGATCCAGGTCGAGAGCCACGGGCACGCCCATATCGACTACGAGGCGTCGTCGGCCGAGGACGTTCGACAGGACGTTAGGCAATCGCTTGAGCAGCTCACCGACATCCTTGGTCGGCGACCCCGATTCCTTGCCTATCCGTTCGGACGAAGCTCTCCGGAGGCTCGTCGGATCGTTGCCGAAGAGGGACTGAGCGCCGCGTTCTCGATCAGTCGCCCCGCGGTAGGTCGTTACGGCATCGAACGCGTCGGCCTGCGTCCGAGTCACGGGATGGGCGTGTTCGCGCTGAAGACGTCGGGGCGGTGGGACGCATCGTGGCGTCAGTCGTCGCTGGGGTCCGCGGCCGCGGCAGCGCTTCGGCCTGTGCTGCTGCGTCGACGACCCAACGAGCCATCCGGTTCCTGAATGGTCGGCTCCACAGATGCGTTGTGAGGTTCGGAGCGGCCCATGGTGCGGTTCAGGGCTTTGACTCGGCTCTTCGAACCGGCCCGAGCCATGGCCATCACCTTCCGCGCAATCCGGTGTCCAAGATCGAGCAGGAATCGAACGGTGGGAACGGGGTCGTGCCATCTCCAGAGGGTGTGCACCGCTCCGGGCGCATAGAAGAGGCAGCCGAGGACATCCCGAACGAGACCACCCCGACGCTGGACGAGGGCTCTCTGCAGATCCCCTTCCAGCCATTGGAAACGGATCCCTGCTGACGGACGGGTCCTGGGAGGGATCGGACGACCCGTGACCATCCGCGCCCAGATCGCGGGGAAGTTCGGACCGGCCGCGATGTACTGATCGAAGGACGCTGAGTATCGACCGTTGAAATCGATGAGCTGTGCTTCGCCATCCTCGGGAAGCAGCAAGTTGAGACTCGCCAGTCCGACCCAACCGAGATCGGTGAACAGATCACGCACCTTTCGTTCGAGCTCGGGGTCTACGGGAACCGTCACCGACCGGACTCGTTGCCCGACCAAGGGAGGGTTCGTGAGCGGCTCGGCCAGGGTCTGCACGGCGGCGAGAAGCTCGTGATCCGCGTCCATGATCGTCATGAAATGCACCAAGCGGCCCGCGATCACCTCCTGCACGACCGCCTCGGCGCCGTGGGCTCGCCATGCCTCGACGATCGTCCGAGCCTCTTGTGGCGTCTGGCAGATCGCGGCCTTGAGGCGAGCGGGGGCATGCGGTGCGCCGGGCGTCCAGTGCAATCTGGCTTTGACCAGCACGGGCCCTTGGATCCGTCGGATCTCCTCATCTGTCGCCGGTTCCGTTCGCGGCGCCGCAAGCCCAACGCGATCCGCAGCACGGGTGAGCTCGAGCTTGTCGATCGCCCGGACGACGTCTTCATGAGGCGGATAGGGCACGATCGCCGTGATCCTCTCGCGACCGTACGAAAGTCCGAGAGCTTCAGCGTCCGATGAACAGAAGACTGCTTCATACCGCCCGGTACGCACCGCACGTTGCGTCTCGTCGAGGAATCCGTCGAAGTCTTGCTCCACTGCCGGGATCCGATGCCAGCGATGGCAGGTGCGTGACGATGCGGCCAGGCCCCTCCTCGGCGACCCGATACCAACGGTCCAGCCGTCTCGCTCGAGTGCTCGGCATGCCGCGAGCGCCCCCCTCGTGTATCCGTTCTCAACGATGAGGACGCGCATCGCACTCAGGTGGTCCGGCGGTTGAGGTCATCATCGGGCCGATACTATCCTCAGCCAAACCTCGTTCAGCCGTGGGGGTAAAGGATCCGAGTCGTTCACATCGGCCAGTACGCAGTTGAGAGCAGCGTCGGTCCAGACCGAGCGGTGACACACCTCGTCAAACGCCTGTCGGATCTCGGTGTGCGAACCGAGATCTGGCAGGTGGACCCAACCTGCGACGATATCGGCGAGCAAGCCATCGGCGATGTTCGCGTGTTCACGTTGCCCTCACGGAGCCGGATCTCCACAGCCATCCAGGGACTCCCCGCCAAGACGCGCGCATTCATCGGTCGCCGCGAGTCCGAGATCGACCTCGTACACCTGCACTCGGTCTTCACACCCCACAACGTGTCGATCGGGCGAGAAGTCACCAAGCCCTACATCGTGAGTCCCCGCGGCGGCTACAGCGCAGGCGTGCTATCCGGAAGGAACAGACTCGCGAAGGCCGCTTGGATGCGCATCCGTGAGCACCGATACCTCCGGGAAGCCGCTGCTCTCCACGCGGTGAGTGAGGAGGAGAAGGAACGGCTCGAACAGCTGACTGGTCATCCTCGCGTCGTGTACATCCCCAATGCGGTGGAGGCGCGGAGGCCAAGAGAGACTCGCGTGCCCGGCGCCAAGCAGCTGCTCTTCATCGGGCGGCTCGCCGTTCGACAGAAGGGGCTCGACCTCCTGCTGGCGGGATACGCGCAGTACCTTCGGTCTGGTGGCTTGGCAACGGACCTGGTCATCGCAGGTTCCGACTTTCGAGGCGGGAAGGCCCAAGCGGAACGGCTGAGCCATGAATTGACGATCAGTGAGCACGTGACCTTCCCGGGACCGATCTACGGTGAGGACAAGGCCGAACTGCTCTCAACGTGTTTCGCGTTCGTCCATACGTCGCGATGGGAGGGACTCCCCTTCGCTGTATTGGAGGCCTTGGCCGCTGCTCGTCCCGTTCTCGTGACGCCTGAAACCAACCTCGGTCGCTTCGTCGAAGCATACGGAGCTGGTGTCGTGGTAGAGCCGACGGCCGAATCGATCGCACAGGGGATGCACCAGCTGAGTCGGGCGGATCAACACTCCTACGAGGCGATGCAACGGGGGGCCGAGCGCCTCGTTGCTGAGAAGTTCAGCTGGCCGCAGGTGACTCGTGAGATGATCGAGCTGTATCAGCGCGTGCTGAGTCGATCGGGCATCGTGAAACCGTGACTCGAACGATCACAGGTCCGGTCACAGGTTCGGGATCCTGACATGGACACAAGGCGACGAAGAGACATGGATGAGACTCCATGGAACCACCTCTGGCGCTACCACTGCTCCTGCTTCTTCGCCACTCTGCTTTCGGTCGTCGTCTCACTGCCGAGCTAGGCTGGTCTCGAGAGCCTCCACGTCTACAGCGGAAAGACCTTGAGGCCAGAAGCGTCCCGGCAGCAGGTACCAGAAGAGTCTGACGTGATCCACCTTTATCTCGTTCTGCTTCAGGAAACGTAAGAATCGCGGCCATTTCCTGGGTGATCGAATCAACGAGTCCAACGCGAACTGGATCTGCTGAACGCGCCACTGCAGCCCTTGCCGAAGGAAGGTCAACACGTGGTCTGCAGGCGGGCCGGCGTACGACACATACGCTGCACGGAGTCGTCGGAACTCGGCATCCAATTCAACCGGCCTCGTGTGGCGCAGCGTACCGCCATGTTCGGTTTGGATAGCCAAGATCTCGTCGACGTGGGTCAACGCGAATCCCGCCACGGCGGCTCGCAACCAGTACTCACAGTCGCCGAGAAGCTGGTAGCTGGTGTCAAAGTCTCCCAGCACCCGCGCTACGTCATCGCCCCAGAAGACCGATGGTTGCCCGATGGTTGCGAAGTGCGTGTAGTAGTTCAGATCGAATGGAGCGTAGAACTTCGGATGGAACGTTCGCCGGCCGGGCCTCAGGAGTCCAAGGTCCCCGTACACGAGGTCTGCGCCTCTCTCGAGGCTCGCCGCCGCGACCTGGATCGACCAAGGGAGGTACATGTCATCGCTGTTCAGATAGGCAAGGATCGTTCCTCTCGCCAGTCCAAGTCCCTTGTTGATGGCCTCGTACATCCCGCCGTCCGGCTCGCTGATCCAGCGAAGCTCGTGGGAAGATCTGAAGGACTCGACGATCTCGATCGTCCCGTCCGACGAACCACCGTCAACCACGATGTGCTCGACATTGGGATGTGTTTGCGCCGACACCGATGCGAGACAGGCTCTGATCGTCGTCGCCCGGTTCAGGACGGGTGTCACGATGCTTGCGAGTGGCGTAGGCGTCATGCGGACGTCAGGACGACGTGAGCGCCCCATAGAGCTGGTACGCCTCGCTGCGCAGACGGGCGAGCTCTCGTGATCGCATCTGGGTCCGAAGAGAATCCTTCAAAGGCTCGCGCTGCTTAGAGGGTCGAGCGACCCTCCTCTCGACGACATCACCGGAGCGATCGCGCTCGTGCTCCTCCATGATCTTGAAACAGCGAGCGACCGCCTCGCTGGTGTGATCGAACTCCCAGAAGGATGTTCCAAAGCGTTCGTTGAGGCGCCTGATCGACTGTCCAAAATCTGTCGACACTTCATCGAATGTCGCGACGACGAATCGACGCCGGTGAGGAAGGATCCGTCGGTAGAACCTGACGTACTCCTTGAGCCCTTCCTTCGGTGTGAGGATCGGAGCGCGGACGATGAGCGAAGCGACGGCGTCCTCGGGAGGTCTGATCAACACCATCGTGGGGATCCCACGTTTCGCCGCGAAGATGACTTGGGAGGGGACATGGAGATGACGTGCGACTCGCACGCTGTTCGGCTGCGCGAGCGCGAACGCGGTCGCGGCAAACGTGTTCGCGGAGCGGGGGAATCCTTCGATCACGGCGTCGGTGTCGCGATCCACAGGGGCCTTCGCCTCTGGAACGATCCCTTGCTCCAGAGCGGTTCGAAGGTACCGCCGCCGCTTCCATCGTGCGAAAGGTAGATAGACCGACGGGTACTGGCCGAGGAAGCTGCGGGCGCGACGACGCAACCTGGCAGCGGACCGACGGAATCCCTTTCGAAATCGAGCACGAACGATCGATGTCGAAGCCACAGCCTAGCTCCCCTCGGTTCGCCCCGCCTCGGAGAGTCGCAACGATGCGGAAGCCGATACCAAGTCTAAAGAATCGACCATCGGCCCTGAGTGTAAGCGCAGGCCGTTGGCGCTAGCTCGGGCGTAAGATGGCGCTTCGTCTGAGGGCATTCAACGGAAAGACACGGTCGGCGCATGCGCATCATCGTGATGACCAACCGCTTCGGGGATCTCGGCACCCACCCTCAACTCACGAGTTTGGCACTCTACTTGAAGGACGCAGGCCACGACGTGCGAGCGATATCACTGGCGCCTCCTGGCTCGATCGCGCAAAGATTCGCCGATGCGGGAATAGGGATGGAAGTGATCGATTCGTCGCGGAGAGGATCGTTCATCCCGGTCGTCGCCAGACTGGCGACACATTTCCGCCGCTTCCGTGCCGAAGCGGTCATCGCGTTCCTTTACGAGACGATCATCCCGGCTCGGTTCGCCGCGCGACTGGGAGGGGTGCAGAGCGTCATCTCGTCGATCCGGAATGAGTACTTCGGTCCTCGATATCGCGAGCTGCTTATCAGGATCACGGATCCTCTCTCGGTTGTGACTGTTGTCAATTCTCAAAGGGTTGCCCACAGCCTCGTTCGGCGTGGGATCGCAAGTCCGCGGCGACTGCGAGTGATCCACAACGGTATCGACACGTCACTGTTTCGCCCTTCTTCCGAGGCGCGAGAAGCGATCCGGGAAGCACTGGGGATAGCGAGCGGCGAATTCCTGTGGTTGTCCGTCGGTCGCCTCCGCGAGCAGAAAGCGTACCCAACGCTCCTGCAGGCATTCTCCGAGGTGGTAGGCATGGTTCCCGGATCGAAGCTCATCGTGGCGGGGCGCGGTCCGATGCAGGCCGCATTGGAAGACGGTATCCGGCGGTTGGGTCTGCAGGAGGCCGCCTCGCTCGTCGGATACCGGAACGACGTGCCTGAGCTTCTCTCGGCAGCAGATGCGTTCGTGATGGCGTCGCGCTACGAGGGGATGCCCAACGCCGTCATGCAGGCGTTGGCGGCCGAGCTGCCCGTTGTGGGCACGAACGTCGGGGGGATGCCCGAATTGATCCGGGATCAGGAGAATGGGTATCTAGTGGATCCTGGTGATCCAGCGGTGCTCGCAAGAGCGATGTCGCGCCTGTCGCTGGCTTCGGCCGACGAGCGGCGCCAGATGGGGAACCGAGGGCGTGCGCACATCGAAGAGCAGTTCGACCTTGGGCGAATGATGGACAAATGGCTGAAGCTGACCGA
>AR_comb_assmDRAFT_10165446_pt1 | contig 10211 bp, 10 predicted proteins | sample ArasoioldDNA_FD_10543 | JGI IMG/M metagenome (IMG submission 10543) | reverse complement strand
TGTTCGTCCCGTCGGGGCTGGCGGGCGAGGTGGTCAGTGTCGTCGTCGGCTTGACGTTGTCGAGCTTGATGTGGGTGGTGGCGGTCGCCTCGGTGTTGCCGGCGCTGTCGACCGACCAGTAGGTGACGGTGTGGTCGCCCTGGCCCGAGACCGTGACGGTGCCGGAGTAGGTCTGCTGGCCGCCGCCGTCGATCGTGTAGTAGCTGTTGGCGACGCCGGAGGTCGCGTCCGTCGCGGCGAGGGTGAACGTGACGCTGGAGCGCTGGAACCAGTTGTTCGAGCCGTCCGGCACCGCGGGCGAGGTGGTCAGCGTCGTCGACGGCTTGACCAGGTCGACCTTGATCGCCGAGGTCGTGGTCGCGCTCTCGGTGTTGCCGGCGGTGTCGACGGACCAGTAGCTGACCGTGTGTGAGCCCTGCGGAATCGAGACCGCGCTGACCGTGTACGTCTGGGTCGCCCCGCCGTCGATCTTGTAGTGCGTGGACGCCACCCCGGAGGACGCATCCGAGCCGCTGAGGGTGAACGAGGTCGCCGAGACCCGCCAGCCGTTGCTGCCGTCGGGGGAGGCCGGGCTGGTCGTGATCGAGGTCGACGGGTTGACCGTGTCAACCTTGATCGTCGAGGTCGTGGTCGAGCTCTCGGTGTTGCCGGCGCTGTCGACCGACCAGTAGGTGACCGTGTGCTGCCCGTCGGGGATCGAGACCGCTCCGGAATACGTCTGCGTCGCCCCGCCGTCGATCTTGTACAGCGTCGAGGCCGTGCCCGAGGTGGCGTCAGACGCGCTCAGCGTGAACGAGGGCGCCGGCGTGTACCAGCCGCCCAAGCCGTCAGGGCTCGCGGGGTTGACCGTGATCGAGGTCGACGGCTTGACGTTGTCGAGCTTGATGTGGGTGGTGTTGGCAGTCTCGGTGTTGCCGGCGTTGTCGACCGACCAGTAGGTGATCGTGTGGTCGCCCTGGCCCGAGAGGGTCACGGCGCCCGTGTAGGTCTGAGGTCCGCCTCCGTCGACGGTGTAGAAGCTCTGCGCCACGCCCGAATGGGCGTCCGCGCCGGCGAGGGTGAACTGCACGCTCGACTGCTGGAACCATCCGTTCGAACCGTCCGGGCCGGCCGGGGTCGTCGCCAGCGTGGTCAAGGGCTTCGTCGCGTCGATCTTCACCGTCGCCGTCTGTGCGGGAGCCTCGACGTTCCCTGCCTGGTCGGTCGCGTAGAACGCGATCGAGTGTGTTCCGTCGTTCGATCCGTCGACCGGCGCCGGGATCGTGACGTTGCCGCTCGTGCCGTTGATCGTCTGGACCGGTCCCCCGTCCACCTGGTACCTGACCGTGTCCACCCCGGAGCCGCCCACGCCGTCCACGGCCGAGAGTCCGACGACGACGTCGCTCGCATGCCAGGCCGCGTCGACACCGCTCGCTGAGCTGGTCGGCGGGAGCGTGTCGACCAGGATCGCAGCGCTCGCCTGGGAGGGATAGGGAACGGCGTCGCCTACCGCGAAGATCGAGTGCGAGCCGTCCGCAGGTCGCGGGAGCGTGATCGAGACGGACGCGTTGCCGCTCCCGTCGGCGGCCGCAGGCGACCCGGTCAGCACCGTGCCGGACGTGGAGTCGTCGAGCCGGAAGGCGACCCCTTCGTTCGAGGCGAAGCCGCTCAGCGATCCGGTCAGCGTCGCGGGGCTGGAGCCGCCGGAGAATGCGGTCAGTCCCAGCGTCGACTGGCCCAGGGTCAGGCTTCCCGCGCCGATCGTCACCGTTCCGCTCTTCGTGCTTTCCGTGCCACGCCAGTTCGTGCCGATCACCGGCGTGATCGTGTACTGCCAGCTCCCGAACGGCACGGCGGTCTCCGTGCAGCTGAGGGCTGCGACGATGCCGCCGCAGCCGGCGAACGTGATCTGAGGCGCGTACGGCGGGTTCGCGTCGTAGCGGGTGACCACATAACCGTCCACGGGCCGACCGTTCGCCAGGGTCGTCGCCTCCCAGGAGATCGTCACCGCACGGCCGGGCTGGCTGCTGACGCTCGTCGGCGGCGTGCCCGGTGCCATCGAGGTGGCGGCTGCTCCGCCTGCGCTGCCGGCGGAAGCGGCGCCGCTGAAGTACGCGAACAGGCCGCTGGCGAGCCCGCCGGCCACGAGCACGACCGCCGAGACCACGAGCAGTCGCCGCCGACGGCCGAGCAGGCGAATCAGGGAGGCTGTCATCCGGTCGCCGACCCTGCGTAGGCGAGATTCACCGACGCGTTCCGGCAGGCATCCTGGTTCCCCGCGTCCAGCATTCGGAGCTGCGGCCACTGGGACTGGGCGACCCCGAGGGACTGGAGCGACGTGGTCGCTCGGGCCGGAATCGTCGGCGTGGCCTGCAGCTGCTGCGACACGCTGAAGTTGACCGCTCCGCACCCGCCGGCGGAGGTACCGGTCACCATCACGGTGACGCCCGTCACGGTGATGGGCGCCGGATGGGGGTTCGTGAAGACCAGGTTCAGAGGAACGGACGCGGCCCCCGGATAGAGCAGGGCGCCCGCAGGCGAGTCGCCCGAGACCGAGAAGGTCACGGAGGCCGGGGTGACGACCCAGCTCGAGCATCCGGGCGCGCTTGCGTTCCCGGCATTGTCCAGCGCGCGTACGCAGAACGCGTGCACGCCCGTCGCCAGTCCCTTGTAGCTCTTGCTGCGCCCGCATTTGGCGTAGGCGCCGCCGTCGAGCTCACACTGCAACTTCGTCTTCCGCTCGGCGTCGCCGAACCGCAAGCTGGCCTTCGTCAGGCTCGTGGAGTCGGGCGGCCTCTGCGTGAACACGGGCGGCGGAGGGGCCTGCGTGTCGACCGTCCATGTCTTCGCGGCGGGCTTTCCGATCGCCGCTCCGAACTGCGCCTCGACCCGGAAGGTGTGCTCGCCCTGGGCAAGCGGGCCCGCGTACGCGATCGATCCGGTCGTCCCGCTACCGCATGGGGTAAAGGCACCGGCATCGATCGAGCACAGGAAGTCGACGGCGGTGTCGCTGGTGTAGCCGAACGCGCCATGAGCCTGGTTGGTCAGCTTCGGAGGCGCAGCGGTGATCCTGGGGCTCGCCGGGCCGGATGGGGTGAAGGTGCTCAGTGCGGCGTATGCGCCGCCGGACGCGAGCCCGAGCAGCCCCACCAGCAGTGCCGCCAGTGATGTCCGGCTGAGGCTACGGCGGTAGCGGTGGGGGCGGCGGCTCACGGGCCCGTCTCCAGGGAGACCGTGAAGGTTGCGCCCTGGCACGCGTTCGCCGCAGAGAGATCCATGCTGATCGCGCCGGCGAGCGTGAGGTCGAGCGTCCCTTCGGTCGCCCCGACCTTCGCCGGGACGTCCCAGCCGGCGCCGCCGTTCGACTGGCCGGTGAAGTGGAGGGCGGAGGTGTCGCACCCGGAGTGCGCCGAGTCGACGCCGATTCCGCCGCCACCCTGGACGAGCGAGTTGATCCGAACCAGGAAGGGATTCGGGTTCGAGACGGTCGCGTCGACCTCGCCCGAGCCGCCCGGGTAGAGGAGATTGGTGGTCGGTGTTCCGGCTGCGATCGACAGCGGGTCTGGGGACGCCACGGAGGCGCTGCCGCTCCCGTGCGCTGCCGAGGAGTAGTAGGCGATGGCGCCGCTCGACAGAGTGAGCGCGGCCGCGGCCGCAGCCACGACCGCGAGCAGCGTCTTCCTGTTTCTGGCCCTCCTCCTCATGATCCGTCCTCAGCCGGTCGCGACCGATGCGACGGAGGGCTCGAACGGGCGAGCCCTCCGGCGCGGGATGGTCGCTAGTTGCTCGACCAGTTGATCGTCAGGGTCTTGCCCTGGCAGGCGTTCTGGTTCGTGCCCGAGTCGAGCATCCGGACGTTCGTCTGCGCGGTGTCGCTCGCTCCGGCAGTGAGGGTGTCGGCGTAGTCGACGCCGTCCACCTGGAACCAGCTGCCGAGGCAGCCGGCATTGTCGGCGACGCTGCCCGAGACGTGGTTCACGTACTCGGAGCCGCTCCCCGGATTGTGGATCGTCACGGTGACCGGGACATCGGCGCCGCCCGGGTAGAGGGGGCCGACCGATGCGCTGCTCAGCTCGACCGCCGACGACGAACCGACCGTCGCCGATCCCGTGCCGCTACCCGTGCTCGAGAAGTATGCGAACGCGCTCGCGCCGAGCCCGATCGCCAGAGCGGCAACCGCGAGCACGACCGCGCGCTTCTTCGTCACGTATTTCGCCATCTGCAACTTCCTCCTTGTTCAAGGCTTCCGCCCGCCGTGTGGCGGGCAGTCCTGCGAATTGCCACCGAGCCAGGGCGCCGGGGCGAGTCACGAGGCGGTTTCGCCGTCGGATCGCAGTGCACGTCGCCCGATCGGCTCGATTTTTCCTGGCTGAAACAGGAAATCGGCCGACCTCGAGGCCCTACTCATCCCCCGGAGGAGTGATCTGTTCGAGGTACCCCGTTCGGGGGGCGGCGACCTCTGCGGCGGGCACACGCGGTGTGTGAGGATGGGGCGGTGAAGCTCGGCGCCCTCGTCTGGCCGCAGTACACCGACTGGCAGTCGCTCCGCGAGGCCGGCGAGCTCGTCGACCGGGCCGGCTACGACTCGTTGTGGACGTGGGATCACCTCTACCCGATCGTCGGCGACCCCGCAGGGCCGATGTTCGAGGGGTATCTGACGCTGGCCGGCTGGGCCGCGCAGACCGAGAACGTGCGGCTCGGACTGATGGTCGGCGCGAACACCTTCCGGAACCCGGCGCTGGTGGTGAAGACGGTCACGACTCTCGACCACCTGAGCGGCGGCCGGATGTATCTGGGCATCGGCGGCGCCTGGTTCGATACCGAGCACACTGCGTTCGGGATCGAGTTCGGCTCGGGCTTCGGCGAACGGCTCGACTGGTTCGACGAGGCGGTCGAACTGATGCGCGCGATGCTCCCCGGCGGCCCGGCGTCGGCGCGCGGCCGCTTCTACCAGGCCAAGGACGTGCTGAACAACCCGCCGCCGATCCAGGACAGGCTGCCGATCATGATCGGCGGCAGCGGCGAGCGGAAGACGCTGCACACCGTGGCCAAGTACGCCGACGCCTGGAACACCGGCGGCGACCTCGAGCGGGTCAAGCACAAGGACTCTGTGCTCCGGCGCTGGTGCGAGGCGGTCGGTCGCGACGAGTCCGAGATCGAGCGCACGGTGCAGGGTGGGACCCCGATCATCCGAGACACGGTCGAGGAGGCCAGGAAGGTCGCGGCGGCCTGGGCGGAGCGGAACACGCTGTCTGAGTGGCGCAACTCGGTGGAGCTACAGGGGCCGCCCGAGTTGGTCGCCGAGCAGTGGGCGCCCTACCTCGACCTCGGCTTCGAGCACGTCTACGTCGACTGCCCGGCTCCCTTCGACCACGAGACGCTCGAACGTCTCGCGACCGAGGTCAAGCCGATGCTCGAGAGCCGCTGAGGCGCTCCTTCAGTTCCGCGGAGAGGGGCACGCTCTGCCCGCGCTCGTAGTCGTAGCCGACGAGAACGCTCTTGGCTTCGGCTGCGAGTCGCCCTTCGGCGTGGATCTCGTGTTCGAGTTCGAAGCTCTTCGTCCCGATCCGGGAGCAGCGGGTCCGCACCTCGATCTCCTCGCCTGCGCGCAGCTCGGACCGGAAGTCGATCTCGACCCGCGCCAGGATGAAATCGGCCAGCCCGCCGAGCACGTCGATCCGCGCCTCCTCGAGGAAGGTCGAGTACACGGCGTTGTTCACGTGGCCCATCTGATCGCAGTCACGAAAACGGATGCGCTCGCGGCGAAGGTGCGGAAAGGACGCCATGCGACCTTGTAACACAGTGTCACTTGCCGTCGACGGGCGCTCCCGGGCGCCCTGGCGGGCTTGTAACAGCGTGTTACTTGTCCGGGGCCGGCAGTGATCGCGGTTCTGGGCGGATTGGGCGCCGCACTCGCCTGGGCGACGACGATGCTGACTGCGTCGCGCGCCAGCCCGCTGATCGGCTCGTGGTCGACGCTCGCCTGGGTAATGCTGACCGGTCTGCTGGTGGTCGGCCCCGTGGCGCTCGTCCAGGGGCGGCCGGAGGGCCTCGACCGCGGTGCAATGACCTGGCTCGCGATTGCCGGCTTCGGCAATATCGCCGGCCTGCTGCTCGTCTACACCGCCCTGCGGATCGGGAAGGTCGGGGTGATCGCGCCGATTTCGTCGACGGAAGGGGCAATTGCTGCAGTCATCGCCGTTGTCGCCGGCGAGACGCTCGGCGTGTGGACGGCGTTCGCGCTCATCATCGTCGCTGCCGGCGTCGTCCTGGCCGCACGTCCGGCGGAGCCGGAGGAGGCAGGGCACGATGATCCGCGCGCGGCTCTGCTCGCGCTTGCAGCGGCTCTGGCATTCGGCGCGGGGCTCTACGCCACAGGTCGCGCGAGCCTCGACCTGCCGATCGCCTGGGCAGTGCTGCCGCCGCGCCTCCTCGGTGTCGTCTTCGTGACGGTGCCGCTCGCGCTCTCGGGCCGCCTGCTGCTGACCCGGAAGGCGGTGCCCTTCGTCGTCGCGTCGGGGCTCGCCGAGGTCGCGGGGTTCGTCTCCTACGCCCTCGGCGCCCGGCACGGGATTGCGATCGCGGCCGTGCTTGCGTCCCAGTTCGCCGCGCTCGCCGCGGTCGGAGCTGCCGTGTTCTTCAAGGAGCGCCTGACGCGCGTGGGCGTGGCCGGTGTGGTCGTGATCGCCGTCGGCGTCGCCGTCGTCAGCGCCCTGCAGGCGTGAGCTGCTTCAGAACGTCGCCAGCGTGGCGCGCCGACTCATCGAGGAACAAGCGCAGGCTGCTCACGCCCGTTCCAGGGTCGCGTGGATCCGGCTGAGCCACTCGAGTCCACGGATCGTCGTGTAGCCGATCACGCCCCAGACGACGCCGATCAGCGCTTCCGCGGCGAGCAAACCTGCGACGTTCGAGAACGACCAGCCGTCGGCGAGCTTCCGCGCCGCCTCGATTCCGTGCGTGAGCGGCAGTCCCTGGGCGATCGTCGACATCCAGCCGGGGAGGTCGCTCAGTGCGACGTTCGCTCCTGTGAAGATGAGCAGGATCCCGAACACGATGTTCGAGAGCGTGGCGGTGTCGCGTGCCAGCAGACCGACCGCCGCGGTCGTCAGGCCGAGCCCGGTGCAGGCGAACGCGGCGACCAGAATCGCCAGCGTGATCCCGGGCACTGACCGGCCCGGCACGCTGATCCCGACTATCAGCCCGCCGACGACGAGGGCGAAGCAGGCGACGAAGAACCCGTTCACGATCACCGGCATCGAGCGGCCGAGGAACAGCGGGATCCGCTTCGCCGGCGTTGCAAGCACCGCTCCGAGCGTGTTTTGGGACCGCTCGCCGGCGATCGTGTTCGTCATCGCGAAGATGCATGGGATGGCCGCGTACTGGAGTGCGTTGCCGATCACGTAGAACTCGTCGGACTGGGTCTGAGACGCGCGGCCGATGTAGACGAAGAGCAGGATCTGGAAGATGGGCGCGATCACGTAGGTCGGGATCAGGATCCACGGCGACAGCCAGCCGAACAGCGCACGGAAGCTGAGCAGGCCGCCGACGAAGAAAATGCGCAGACTGCTCACGTGAGTGAGAGCACGGCTCTTGCGCGGGCAGCGCGAAGCATGTGGTCGACGACGAGCACGCCGATCGTCGTGTAGACGGCGCCGAGGCCGAGGCAGACGAGCAGGTCGGGGAGCGGGGTCCCGCCCTGCGCCGACTCGCGGATCGCCTGCATTCCCCACGTCGGTGCGAGCACCCAGGAGATCGGCCGTACCCAGTCCGGAAGGAGCGAGAGCGGGACGAGGAAGCCGCAGATCAGCCAGACCGGGTACTCGACCAGGTTCCCCAGCGCCCAGGCGGTGCGGTACCGCACGAACGACACGGCGAGCAGGAAACCGAGCATTCCGATCGCGATCACGGTCGCCGGCACCGACAGGCAGAAGAGCAGCCAGTGCTCGATGTGGACCCGAATCCCGAACAGCACCCGGCCCCAGAGCAGGGTCGTGGTCATCGAGTACAGGCCGATCGTGGACATCGCAATGGTCACGGGCAGGAGCACAAGCGCGAAGGGCGCAGGAGCGGCGACCAGCAGCTCCAGCGTCCCGTGCCAGCGCTCACGCTGCATCGCGCCGGCTGCGGCGGTCGTGGTCGCACCCCAGATGCCCATCACCGACGCGCCGAGCGAGGCGTAGAAGAGCGCGTCTGGGTTGCCGGCGCGGTACATGAAGAAGGCGACCGTTGCGAAGAAGAGCGGGTAGAGCACGACGAGCACGCTGTTGAACGACGAGCGGTTGAGCATCTTGATGTGGAACAGCCATCCCATTCCGAGCAGGCGGGCGTTTCGCTTCATGCCTCGCCGACCAGCGCCACGTAGGCGTCCTCGAGTGTCGGTTCGCGGACGGCGACCCTGCCGATCCTCGTGTTGCCGAGCAGGCCGATCAGCGTCTGCGTGAGCTCGGTGCCGGCGGGTGACTGGACGTGGAGCACCTGCGTCTGATCGCGGTCCTCGATCGACACGGAGCTGACGCTGGACGCATGCCGAACGCGCTCTACCGCGTCCTCGTCGACGCCGAAGGTCTCGATCTCGATCACGGTGCGGTCGGCTACCAGCGCCTTCAGGTCAGACGGCGTCCCCTCGGCGACGATCTGTCCCTTGTTGATCACCGCCATCCGGTCGCAGAGATCGTCCGCCTCGAACATGTAGTGCGTCGTCAAGAGGACCGTCTTGCCGGCCTGCGTCAGCCCGGCGATCGTCCGCCGTAGCTCGCGGGCGCCGACCGGGTCCACGCCGATCGTCGGCTCGTCCAGGAAAACGACCGGGGGGTCGTGAAGCAGGCCGCGTGCGATGTGCAGTCGCTGGCGCATGCCGCGCGAGTACCCCTCGACGCGCTCCTTCTCCCGACCGGCGAGTCCGACGAGGTCGAGCAACTCGGCGATGCGGCGTTTCTGCTCGGCCGGCGGAACGGCGTACAGCTCGGCGAAGTAGCGGAGGTTGTCGAGCGCGGAGAGCCGCTCGTACAGGCCGCGGTCGCCGCCGAAGACGTAGCCGATGCGCTTGCGCACCTCCCGCGCATCCTTGACCACGTCGTATCCCAGCACTGCCGCCGATCCCGACGTCGGGATCAGCAGCGTGATCAGCATCTTGATCATCGTCGTCTTGCCCGCACCGTTGGGACCGAGGAGGCCGAAGAGCTCCCCGTCGGCGACCTCGAACGAGACGCCGCGAACCGCTTGGACGTCGACTGCGCGCTTGCGGAAGATCCCCGTCGACGTCTTGTACGTCCTGACGAGGTCGCGCGCCTGGATCGCGCTCATCAGTGTCGAGCCCGCTCGAAATCCTCGAACGTGATCATCATTCGGCGGAGGAGGGCATTCAGATCCTTCTTCTCGCGCGCGCTGAGCCCTGAGGCGACCAGGGACTCCTTCTCCGCCTGGGCGTTCGTCGTCTGCTCGTATGCCTCTCGTCCGGCGGCCGTCAGCTCGACCTGGACGCCGCGGCGGTCGTCGGGGTCGCGCAGACGTTCGATCAGGCCGGCCTCCTCGAGACGATCGAGCCGATTCGTCATCGCTCCGCTCGACAGCTCGAGGTACTCCGCGAGCTGGCCTGGAGATGCGCGCCGCGTCGGGCCAGTCTTGCGGTGGAGGTAGCCCAGGACCTTCCACTCGCCCCACGTCAGGTCGTGCTCCGCGCACGTCTCCTCCATCATCCGCTTGATTCGCCGGCTCAGGCCCATGATCCGGTCGACGATCCCCTCGACCTCGAAATCGAGGTCGGGCAGCTGGTCCCGGATCGATTCCAGGAAGTCGTCGACGTGGTCGCGTTCGACGGACTTGGCCACCAGGCGAGATTATTCCACGGCAAGTCTCTTGACGTCAAGAAATACGGTTGATAGTCTCTCGATCTCGAAATACTCCAAGTCGAGAAATCGGAGGTGGAGCGATGTTCTTCGACGCAGAGACACGCAGGATCCAGGTCAACGACCGCATCGAGGCGCTGGGGCGGGACTACCCGACGGGAACGTCAGCGCTTGGACGCGTCGGTGGGCGGCTGGCAGCTGCCCTCCGGCTCCCCTTCACAGCAGCCGAGCTTGAAGCGACACCGAGGGCACTGCCACGTCCCGTGGCGCCACTCCATCGCTGCTCCACACCGCCAGCACGCCTCGACCGCCACGCTCGCGGAATCTAGGGATCGTCCCGGACGAGGCTGCTACACTCGTCCGGCGCGGCGGCGTAGCTCAGTTGGT